>WNGK01006001.1_pt1 | contig 19183 bp, 24 predicted proteins | sample 5400601 | NCBI WGS metagenome assembly WNGK01 (sample SAMN13153376, study PRJNA577476) | soil metagenome | isolation source: 60 cm soil or saprolite under Garry oak tree replicate 1 | place: USA:California | collected 2016-06-15
CTCAAGCAAGGGGGAAACGCGTTCATCAAACTCTTCCACGGACCGGAACTCAGACGGTTTCAAGACGAAGCTGACGAGTTCTTCGAGAAAAGCAGGTTGTTGAAACCGAAAGCGAGCCGCCCAGAAGCTTCGGAAGTATACTACCTTGGCCTTAATTTCAAAATGAGGTGGATTCCTCCTGAACCAAAACCGTGAACATCCTAGAACAGTGTTCGTGACAGGCGCTCCGGGAGTTGGAAAGACGACCCTCATGCGGCAAATCCACGATCATTACAAGAACAAAGGGCTCACAGTTGATGGCATGCTTACACAAGAGGTGAGAAAAGGCGACGAGCGCATCGGGTTCAGGATAACCGACCTCTCTTCAGGCGCTGAAGGTTGGCTCGCCAGAATGGGAGACGGCGTTGGCCCAAGAATAGGCAAGTACAACGTCGATTCAAAAGAGCTTGAAGAGATCGGTGTTAGTGCGTTGAAAAGAGCCGCAGAACGGTCCGCTGATCTCATTCTCGTTGACGAGATCGGTCCCATGGAAATGACTAGTAGCGTTTTCAGAGGCACTTTAGCCAAACTCTTGTCAGCTGGGCGAAATGTGATTGCAACGGTCAAGTATGGATCACATTACCCCGAGATTGAGAGGTCGCCAGGGTTCGCTGAGGCAGAGAGCCTCGAAATCTCGCGTGACAACCGCGAGGAAATAATACAGAGGATACTGTCGATCGTCGACGCGTGGACGGAACGGAGCTAGCGTTTCTTGCGGGTTTGCGGCGTGGATGATGCTGGTCGGGGTCCAGTGATCGGCCCTCTAGTCATTGCGGGGATCAGGATCGAGGAGGAGAAACTCGACCAGCTTCGATCGCTTGGCGTTAAGGATTCGAAGAAACTGTCGCCGGAAGCCAGAATGGAACTTTCTACCAAGATACCGAAGATTGTCGATGAGTATCACATTGTCGAGTTGGAAGCGGGTCATCTGGACCTGGTGGTAAACCGTTCTCCAAAATTCCAAGGACTCAACTTGCTAGAAGCGAAAGCGATGGCGGATGTGATCGAGAAACTGAAACCCCACATTGCATATGTCGATGCCTCGGATACTCGACCCGAGCGATTCAAGAACAACATTCTGGAACGCCTCAGCTTCAAACCCCAACTGGTCTCCGAACATCACGCGGACGAAAAATATCCGCCTGTCTCCGCCGCGAGCATCCTCGCGAAGGTCCGAAGAGATTCTAGAATCGAAGAGCTAAAGAAAGAATACGGCGAAATCGGATCAGGATACGCGCACGATCCTATAACCATCCGGTATCTTAGCGAGTACTATTTGGCAAATCGAGATTTTCCACCCATCGTAAGGAGATCATGGAAAACGCTCAGAAACCTTGTCCGAGAAATCTCCCAGTCAAAACTAGGCTGACCCATGGACTGGTTTTCGACGGCTCAGGCAAATGCCTTCTCGCTCATCTATGGTCCGAGTAACTTTGACCAATCATCGCCGTCTGACACTAGAATTACTCACGTCCGGTATAAGGCCGTTGATTACGATCAAAGTGAACAGCCTATCCGCGATTGTTTCCTCTCGCGGAATTCCCAGTATGGTGACCAGCCTTGAAGGCAACAGTCGATGCTTGGATCAAAACTGACCCAAAGATACTCGAATGGCTCGAAGCCATCTGGAAGAAGGCAAAAAAACAGTTAGCCGATAAGAAGCTTGAGTCTATTCAAGCGATGTAACTTGGAGGAACTGTATGAAAGAGCCGCAAGAGCGGCTTATGATAACTCTAAATCACTACTCTACGAAGGGAAGCTTCTTGCAAGAAGCTGGAAGTTTGCTCGCGCTTATGCACTATGTGTGCTTTCGAGCGAAGAATTCTGCAAGGCGGTCTTGTACAAGTGCGTATCTGCGAAATTAGTGGGGAAGCATAAGGTCCGAGAGATTGCAAGAATCCACTCAGAGAAAATCGAACGGTTCATCCACATCGTCGTTTCTCCGTATATTATTGCGCATCATCCCGAATATCTCGAAGCACTCCATCAAGATAGCAAAGAACCGGATCACGCGAAGCATGTATTTCCTGACGTGGCTTCGAAAATCGCCTTGGACACTCCAAGACTCATTGGAAGAATGATGGCAATCTTTCGCCATGCTGAAGAGCGAAAGCTGGATGCGTTATACGTTGAAGTTCGAGGAGGCAGACTGGTCATTCCCAAAGACGCGATTGGCGAAAGACAGTACCGCGAAATTGAGGACTTTGTACGGCGGTCTATCTTTGGCTTTGAGATATTTCTTGGAGCGAACAGGAATCAGCGATTTCGAAAAGTAATGGAGAATCTTGACCCTGGACTCATGAACATCTTAGCACCGAAGACGAGAAGAACACGCGTTTGACTATTCGTAGAAGCGTTTTCTCGAAAGGTTGAGTAGTACAAAACCCATTCCAGCAGCCATCAGACCCGCCAGTATGTTCGCCTGCGCGAGGAAATAGCCGTAGGAGCCGAAACCGCCAGGAGTTATCATTAGAGTATACGACGACCAAAAGCCGTAAGCAAGGAATCCTAGCCCCGCCACGATCATTAGTAGGGTGAGCGAAATTGTCCCTCTGTCCTCAGTTCGAAGTAGGGAGAATGCTCCAACACCTAGCAACACAACCGCGGTCAAAGTCAACAGTGCAAGAACATCTAACCAACCGGGGAACAGAAGGGAAAGGATTTGAAAGAAGATGGCCGTAACGAAGACACCGAGAACTTTCTGCGCTGATTTTGTTACCATAGTTCCCAATTCTCATCACAGCGCGAAGATTCAGATTAATCTTTCGTGAGTGATAGTCGCCCGGTGACATCTCGAACTTAAATGACTCAGAGAACACATCTCCCTGGTTAGTATTGTCGAAGAAAAAGAAACGCGGTTGGGGTCTAAAACGAGTGAGTCTTGAATTCAACGTGCTCATCGCGAAGGTGGGAGCGGTGTTCGAGAAAAAGGACGTCCCAAAGAAATCCACGCGAATGCAAAGAACAAGGATCAAGAGAGAGGTAAGAAGCGAACTTGTCCGTATTGCTGAAAAGGAGAAGCAACCTGCAAACATTGTCGCGAGTACGATAACCCAAATTGCCGATAGGGAGCGAAGGAGAGCGATTCGTAATGGAGACTATGGTGATGCAGTAATTGCCGCTATAGTGCAATATTACGTTGACCAAGCTGCAAAAAATCCTCCAGCCCCAGAGGTTAGATGGTCGTCATAATTTCGAGAAACGCAAAGAGATGGATTCGACGGAGAACGTCAAACGAAAGGTTACTAGGCTCACACACCCTGCCCCAAGATTTCAACATGTAGTCGGCGCTCCTTTTGTCTCGTCTGAGTGTGGCTCGTCCTTCGACTTTTGTTTTCTCTTCTTGCGCAAACCAATGAAGGCAGAGATGATTAGGAACACATAGAGGGGAAGACCAAAAACCCAACCCAAGTTCAATCCGGACACGTTGAACCTGTAGATTGCGATTGAGATCGTAATCAACTCGATAACCGAGAGAACCGTCCCGAGCACAACTCGCCTCGTCTTAATTGATCCGGTTGTAGGATGTCCAAGAAGTCTTGTCAGAGCGTGCACTAGGGACTCAGCGATGATCTTTGTTCCTTCGCGTCCAAATTCGATTAACCTGTCCACAGGCTTGTTGAAGATGCTCCGCTTTCCGAAAATTCTCTTCCCGGTGAAAGCCTCGAAAGTCGAAACTAAGAAAACCCCGAGAAGATAGGCCAAGAGGATCGCGTTAGGAGTTTGTAGCCAATCAGGGAGATAAGCCGCCCCGAGTCCTAACAGAAGATACAATCCCACTGAAAAAGGATAGAATGCGAGAAGAAAATGTCCTACAACTCGAAGCTTTCGTCTGGCTATTGTTGCTTGTCGCCCTGGAAAGAAATCTTCAGAGAAATAGGTTGCAATGCAGATGGCGTAGCCGAGCCAGAAGTAGATCAGACGGTCAAGAAAAGGAACCGCATAGAGTGTTATGTGGGCGCAGGGGGAATCACAGAACGCGTTGTAAAACTTCGCGTTGAAAACTTCAGGCTTGTCGTTATTACGGAGCCAAACATCGAGAGCAACAATTATCGCAAGAATGCCAAGCCAGATAACCGCTCTCCGCTCTTCGCTCTTGAGTTCAGCCCGGTATTCGTCTTGCTCTGCCTGTGAGAGTGTACCTACGTACATAGGAATCCTTGAACTCCAATGTATGCGACGCTGGACGTGGAGCACTTCGAATCGTAAAACAACGCCAGACATTCGTACTTGATCGTTAGCGTTCCACCTTTTATCGAGTGAAAGGAAGAAATCTGACTTCCACCATGACCGCCGATGTAGTTCTGTGTCTTGTTAGTGTACGTGAGGAAGTCTGATCCAGACTGGAGAACCTGATTCTCCGTGGAGATTTCGAACCGTATTGTGTGATTACCCCACCTGTTTGGCAACAGGTTCCAGGCTCTGACACCTACCTAATGAGGTATCTTTCTCTGAGATGTGGTGCTAAGTCTATTTTTAAAGGAATGAGGACTAAGGACTCTGAAGAATGCCAGAGCCGAAAGAGAAGGAACTTTACGGTCAAGCCAAATCAGAGTTTGAGAGACTGTTCAACCACGAATTTGGAACTTGTCACTTGGAGATTACTGCTAACGGTAACTTTTCTGAAAAGTTGAAGTCCAGAGTCAAGGAGGACATTGTTTTCGCGTTCATCAAAAGAATGAGAGGGAGCGAAAGCCGCTCTCCCGATATTACGGGATTCGTCAAAGGTAACTTTGGGACTGAGAGTCTGAGTACAATCGAGGTAAAGAATGAGACGATCTCCCTCTGGGACGTTTACCAAGCCAAGATGTATGCTGAACTCTTCGACGCAAGGTATGGGTTCCTCGTGTCAACTGACCCAATCCCCACTGAACTCAAAAAGCTCCACAAAGTCCATTCCATACTAAACCGTTTCAGGTATGGCACGTATCTGGGCTTGGTTGAGTTTGATACCGGAAGTCGCAGTATCGTTCACGAAAGCTGGTTTCCTGATCCGCCTTTCAAGTATGACTCCAAAGACTTGTCCAAGAAGGCAGAAACGTTTGAGGATTCGCTCAAACGATCCTTCGGAACTTAGAGTCGCACCTGAGGTAAGAGCGAGTCACAACTAAGGTAGTTCGACGCTCAAACCAGAATTCGGTCCTGAAGGTAGTCCAAGAGCTGGGTCAACCCCGTTACTTGTACGAAGGTCTTCAAGTAGTTTCTGAGCTGGGACTAGGGTTCCAATCTTCGCCTCTGAATCAGGGCGGGAAACAGCTACTTCCTTAGCGCGATAAATAACGAGATTAGGAATTTTGTCCTCAATGGCTCTTCTACTTAGTCCCCGAGAATAAAACCTGTTGAACTCTCCTTCCGCGAGGGTTTCAGCCGCGTTCTTAGGAACGGCAGAAGTAAAGCCTCGTCCTTTACTGCTGGTCTTGGACTCTGTTGACACTAACATTCCTGGAACGTCCAATTTTGACGCAAGTGACGTATCGGTTCCATTTTGTATCGCTTCTCGAAGAATAGTTGGGTAGTCCTTCTTGCCGCTTGCGGTTAAGCGCGAGCTGATGTACAGTTTTCCTGCGGCATTATCTTCCTCAAGTTCTTTGAGCATGAATCCTCGCGTACGTTCATCAAGATTCGAGAGTGTCAGAGCCAACAAGTCGCACCTACTACTACAGGCAATGAAACTACTGTAAATACTTACGGATAGCTACCGTGTAGTGAATTTCTATATGAGAGTGAAAGAACCGCGAAGAAAAGATGAATGACTGAGAGCCTAAGCTTCTGGCTTATTTTGCGAGTCTACGTTGAAGGGTTAGATATCCAAGATATCCAACTATAAGACCAAAAAGCCCTCCCAAGATAATTCCGGCGTACTCCGTGAAAAGGCTGACAAAGCTCTGTTGCAGAATGACAGAGAACAAAAAGACTGTGAAAAATGTCACTCCGAATCCAAAGACGAGAGACCAAGAATTAGGGCGAGGCATTATGCATATTCGCTCGCCATCACGGATACCTTTTCAACTCCTTTTTGCTTAGCTCCACCTTCACGGTGAAAGGTGAAACGAAACCGTCGAGATTTCTATAGCTTCAACCCTTAGGACTATTGCGATTAGGGTACTTTGGGGGGCTGTCACGTACCCCCTCGCCCATACCGGTCTGTGTGGAAACAGAGGAAACACGTCAATTATGTCGTTTGCAGGCTCGGCTCTTCCTGCACCTCCTGAATTTTCCACAATTACGCGATTTAGCTTGGTCTCTGGAACCCCCTCGCCTCTAACCAGCACCTCACATGAACTCTCCTTCACTCCGCCTTCGTTCGATATGTTGGCTTCAATGATCCACCTGTTAGGAGTATTAGCAACCGGGTCAAAGAGAATCTTGAGGAATACCGGCTGGGTGCTGAGCCTATCTCGGAGATATAGGAAGAGAGATAGTCCTCCAGCCAACCAACCAGTCACACCAATAGTGAAGTCAAGGGGTTTGCTAAGCACGGTTAGCAGAATCGCACCGATTGCAAAGAGCGCTACAAAGACGATGGTGATTGCACCAGAAACTCTCCATCTTGGGCTTACCAAGGTTTCCGGGAAAGGATTGTCTCAGGCAGTATTAAGATTGGAGACTGCTCCCTCAAACGATGTCTATTAGGAGGGAGGTGAGTTGAAGCATCTGACTTAAATCGTGGAGGAGTAACGCCAACTTCAAAGCCCTACTCACGCACAAGGTTCGGAACCATTCCCACTCGAAAGCTCTGATTATGTCGGCTCCTCATCAGCATAAGTTGGGGCTCGCCATTCAAGCATCAGTTTTGGGTCTATGACATTAGAGTATGCCGAAAAGAGTCTGTTGAGGATCGGTACCGCTCCGTATGAGCCAGCAATTTGACCATTGCCCGTTGCATACCGCACTATCGAGTTGATTTGGTCTTTCGTAAAATCAATGTCTGATTCCAAAAGCTCAGAGTTCAATGTCGCGTCGGCATAAGAATGGCTGTTGGAGAACCTTAGAATCAAATCCTCGACCGTTAAGAGTGCCTTGTCCAGTAGGACCTTAACCAGTTTCTTGAAGCTCAGTTCTTCATCGTCAATATCCCACTTCAATGCCTGGATTTTTCCGATGAATCCGTATGGGTCATCCTGAATCTTGATAGGAACAATGACCTTGCGAAGGGCAATTGCTATGCCTGTCTCTTGATCAGTCCAGTCGGACGCAGCGAAACTCTCCGTCAGAAGAGGAATGAACGCGTCGCATTCTCTTAGGCTCTTGAGAATAGCTTCCTGCCAGTCCTGCGACGGATTGATGTCCTCGTGAGCAACGAAGACCTCGCACCCAAGACCTTCAAGCTCGTCCTTTAGTGTCCCGGCAAGTTCCTTGTCATGATGAGAGTGGCTCAGGAATATCTTCGTCGGTGTTCTTACGCCCGAGCTCCTAATTGAAACGGTAGTCAATTTGGTTCCTTAACAATTCTTGGAGTCGCAGAGAAGATGGAGGCTCGTTGATACGATAGGTGCGGGCAGGCTCCTCTATCACCGAGACACCCTCACGCCTTAGCGCTGCAAGTGCCTTTTCAAACTGTTTGGCTCGAAAGGAAGTGTTGAGACTCTGATTCACGTATTGAACAAGCTCAGAGATACTCATCGGTTTCTCGCTCAGTACCGTTACTATCGATTCGTAGACGCGTGCGGCTGTGCCAACCACAGGTTTCCTCTTTGGGGGTGTCATGAGACTCTGAACCTCCCTTTGGGAACCCGCTCGACATTTGGAGTTTCTGGTAAGGATTAGGATCGTTGATTGATGGTGGAGCGGTCGCAGAGCGTATCTATTGCACACATATCGAGAAGTAGTTCAGACGGCAACAAGGCACAGGCACATAGGAGACTAGGGTAGAAGAAGCATATTCGAGGTCAAGGGTTTGTTTGACCAATGTGCGGCTGACAACGTAGGTAGTTTATGATAACAAGATTACAACGCGGTGCCTCATTGCCGTCAAGAATCCCCAGGAGGTGAGAGAAAAATATGGGACATCAAGATTGCGACCCTGACAAGACGAAAGAAGAGTTTGACGACGACAATCGTTCCGATCAACTAAACCCGAACAACGACGAATACGCGGGCGACGAGTAACGAGATTCGATAGCTTACATTCCAACCCCTTGTTTTCTTTCAGCCTCCGGAGCGTAGGGCAAAGCTGTCTGCCTCAAGTGGCGTTTGGTTCGCGAGAGTGTTCGAGCAATTGCTCAAGCCTCTCTTGATCTTTCTTGAGGTCTTCAAACTCTGCCGATTGGGTATCATAAAACGCAACGACAATCCATGGTTCAACCTGGGTAAGGACGTGGATTATCGAGTAATCGAAAGCCAGTTGGTTTCCATCGCTAAGGGCTGAAAGTCTATCGAGGCGTCCCGGCTCCAACAACAACACATGGCACACAATTGTTGGCTTCTTGAAAGACCGTGTATCTATATGCAGAATGACATCCTTCTTCTTCCGTCGGTACGAAGAGGTTCCCTCCATGAGTTGACGTGGAATTCCGAACACGAGAAGGAAATTCAATCCTTTAACTGCGTTCAAAGGCGTCCGGTTCTTGTATGGAACCTTTCTTCCACCCATCTCCCAATGTGTACGCCCATCTTTATGATAGGAGAAGTGGAAGCCCACCCCTTTGAGGCTCCATCCCGCGTACAATCCGTTTGGGGTTCGCGCAATCCAAAGTATCCTTTTTGTATCTGATCCGTTTGTGGCTAAGACTTCGATTTCTGAACGCTTTGGAGGAGGCTTAGATGTCAACAGGAAGGAACCAGCGATTGAAGAAAAACACCCATAACAGAAAGAATCGTCCCAATCACGATGAGACGGGCATCAGTCAGCGCTACTTGAGGATAAGTAACCCTGCCATCATTGAACATATTGTCTACATCCACTCTCGCTTGAGAGTTTACCGAGAAATCCTCTGTGTAAGTTTCGCGGTCTTGTTCTTTGAGGTTTGGATTTCGGTTCGTCTTGGCTAATTCGGCTATCTGGTTGTCTCGGTACTTTTGGTTTGCTTTTCTTTGTCTTACGTTTTGAGGACGAAGACCAACATAGGAAAGAGTCAGTATGCCAACTACGGAGAGGGCAACAAAGGTGATTGTAATCAAGCGAAACAGGATGCCAACTGTGTTAACATCCCATCGATGTAGCCACGCTTATAGACTTCGATGGGGATGCAGAGGTTAGCGGACTTGGATTCGGAATAGTTGCGCTCGCGGTCCTCAGCAATCTTGAGAAGAAGAAATCTTCACGATCTCGACTGGAAGAAATGGGCACGCTGGATGGTTTCCACTCGAAACGGTGTACTCACACTTGTAATGATCCTTGGCTCCGTGCTGTTGGGACTCGCTATTTCTCTCAACTTTCCACCAATGTGGTTTTACCTTCCGCAATCACAAAGGAACGCGGGCTCTTGTACTGCGTTAGGAGACTGCACAAATCCTGACGTAGTTAGGGGTTTGATGTTCTTCCTACCTTTTTCTCCGCTTCTCTTCATGAGGTTTGATGATGCAGGGTGGACGTACAACCTTAGAGGAAGCGAAAAACAATTCAGCTTCGTTTTGAAACTGATTGGATTTATGGGTGTCAGTTCCTCTGGAGGAGAACTTCTTTCTGCTCTTGCCCAGCTAAATTTCCAGTTTCTCACAGCGGGATTACTCTCGCTTCTTTCTTTACCATTGCTCGGTTGGATGATGAAACACTCACGTTATGTTCATCAAAGAGAGTTCGGCTCCCTCGGCGCAACGGATTTTGTTTTTCTGGGATTTCTCTATACTACACTTCTGCCTTTGTCAACGATCTTCTTCCTTCCGTCTATCTTCTATGTTGTCCTAACGGATTTTAGCTTACTTCTCGTTGGCAGTCCTGTTTTCTCACATTTCCGGATGAAGTTCATCTCAATGAAATTATTGGAAGAGTCTCGCTACGGATTGTGACGGAGCGCGATTCGTGTCAAGAAGTAGCAAACTCATGTGAGCGAAAACCAGATCGCCGTTTTGGTTTTGCGAGCGGCACTATGTTGAGCATAAGAAAACATGCTCGTTCAAGTGATTCACGTTGGCTAAAGCTCGTAGCTGTTGAGTGTCCAAGATGTGGCAGTCACGCATTGCAACTGGGCTTAAGGACGTGGATGCTGGCGAACTTGTGAGTTTTGGGTGTCCCAGATGCGTGCATAGGCTTCTTGAACATTCTTAGCAATCTTCCCATACCGCTTGAGATAGACCCCTTCCAGAAACCGAGGGTTAACCGACATGGTAGGTTCCAACTTGCATTGAAGAGGGAAGGGCTATAACTCGCAACCCAGAGTGAGAATTCGGATCGACCAAGATGGGAGCCTCGAGAGTTGTCATTGAGAATGAAATCTCGCAATATCCTTGGATTCAAGCGTCTACAAAAACCTGTATCGACTGGTTGAAGGGTCTACAAAACCAATAATGAGCTGCCTGGGTTGGGTGATCAGCGTGTTGGTAGGGTTTTGTTTGTGAGGCGGGGTTGTTCTAGTTCTTTAAGTCGTTTTTCCCAGTCTTTGAGTTGTAGGTCTCGTAGTATTGTGTTGAGTACTTGTGCTGTGTAGGTGTGTACTTGTGTCCAGTGATGGCGTTCTGCAAGGGATAATTCTGGGTCGTTCATTTTTCCTGTGAGGCCCGGAGGCTTTCGCGTAGCTGGTAGACGAGTTCGTGTCGGAGCCTTTCCTGGCTCGGCAGCCTCATACGGTTCTTGGTCGAGCTCGGCCAGCTCAACGAACGAGTGGGCTACTGGCACCCTCATCGAGCAGAAATGATCGAGTGTCGTTGAGCGCAGAATTCTGACGAACGGATACTAGTCGGGCGATGCGAGCTGCAGCTTTCGGGCGAAGTTGATGAGGTCGTGGAGATGGTTCTCGACGTTAAACCTGTAGGTCTGCGCGTTGCCTACCCTTCGTCCCTTCTTGACGAGTCCACGCTTCTGCAGTCTCTCCAGAGACTTCTGCACAGTCTTATAGTCCAGACTGGATGACTCGGCCAGCATGGCCACCGTCTGTTCCATGTTGCCTGCTATGACTGATTCGTCGAGCAGTCTTGCTATGGCTCGGCCCTGGGGGTTTCCGAAGAGGCTTGTCAAAGGTCCTTCTGGATGCTTCATTCTTCTTACCTACCTACCTTCCTACTTACTTACCTACCTACCCTTGCACGCTCCTGTTATATAAGTCAGTAGTACACGCCAAGGAGATTGGACTCCATTCCAAAGCTAAAGCCAGGCGATCCCAGGCACGTCCAAGGTTTCATCATTTACAAGCTATGGATGAAGCAATGTTGGGCGAGAGGAGGTCAGCACAACCGCTCCATCGACCTCGAGCACGACCTGCCTACCAGCTACCCCAGACAGCACGCAGCCGAAGTTCTCAAACAGGCTGAGGAACTCAAGAAGATAGGTCTGATTACTTACTGGCCAGCCGCTGGGGGACGGAAGGCCGTTGCCGCAGTCCCTTCGAAACCTGCGTTAGAGGCGGCTATTCCGATAGTCAACGACTACTTGGTCTCAGTCGGCGAGAACCCAATTGAAGGGGATATCCGTGAAGCTCTGACTGGGAAGCGGTCCGAAAAGAAGGAGCCTCTCACTCCAGAAGAACTGCGAAAGTTTGCAAGGCTTCACAAACGCCAAAGATAGGCAGATGACTTAGGCATGAGATTTGAAATTGGTCCATATCAGCATGAACAAAGCTGAGAGAAGACTGGACAAACGTTCAGTAGTGGGTTTAGCGTTGATTCTTCCATGCAGTGTCTATAAGCGTCTCGAGTATTGAAGTCGTATCGCGTAGATCCTGGAGCACTTTTGCGGAGTCCATCCAAAACATGGACTCACGGCCTAGTTCTTTGAACGCCGCGGCTATCTCAGATTTTGGTGAACCCTTTGCTGACATATCTTGAACCAGTCGGACCGCCTTCTTTGCAAAAATGCGACTCTGTCTCTCCTGGCGATTGGCTAAGTGAGCGACGAAATTCCCGTGTTCTTGGATTCTTCTGACGGCTCGCTCTTGACTGCCCGAAAGCATCCCGGTTTTCCGAATTGCCTCCGCAAGTTCGGCGAAATAGACTGTCCTCGCTTCTCCGTCAAGAGTCTTCGGAGTTTCGGATATCACGCGGTCTTTGTCCCATCTTCTCGTCAGAATCGAGTAGAAACCAGTTTCGAGGGTTGCTCTACAAAGTAGGTAGGCACCTTGGTAGACGGCAGAGTCGAAAGCTAGAGCGGCTTGCGCGAAGAGAACGTATGCTTCCCCGAGGATGTCGAACGTTTTGTCGATTCTATCCCCCAAGGAAGAGTGCAACTCTATCCAGAGGCGATTCCCCCAGCGGGGACTTTCTTCGACCTTAGCCAATTTGGACAGCTTTCGGCCTTCGTACATAGGCTAGCTTATCTGTCTGAGTGAAGACCTGCACCCATCTTCTAGATCCTCGTTGAGCTCATCCGACCCGATCTCGCTTTTTGGCGGAAGTCCCCACTCGTAGTTCGACCATCTGTTGGCATCGCGGTTGGTTTCATATGCTAGAATCGGCGATCCCTCGCTTGTTCTATTACCTTCAGTCGTTTTTCCCACTCTTGGAGTTGTTGGTCGCGTAGTATTGTGTTGTATACTTGTGCGGTGTACGTGTGCACTTGCGTCCAGCGTTGGCGTTCTGCGAGCGTCAGCTCTGGGTTTTTCATCTGTTCTTGTGATGATCGGAGGCTTTCGCGCAGCTGGTAGACGAGTTCGTTTCTCAGCCTTTCCTGGCTCGGCAGTCTCTTACGCTTCCCGTAGGCGCGTCGATGCTACTCAGGGGAAGACTATGCGGTAGGATCCTGAGACCGACAAGACCTGCGGAAGAGGGACTGCTTTTCTCTACTGGACATACTGGCTCTCCGTCCACTTAAACGATGTCGTCCCGGGAGGCATGCTTGTCGACAACGACGTTAATCGTCGGACAAGGACGAAAAAATACGTCGACTCAATGGAAACACGATAACGGCGAGTATTGGTTAGCAGCGAGAATATTTGTTAGTGTGAAGAGTGTGTGATCCATTGTTGAAAGGATCTAAGAAGCCGGATTTGCACCGGGATGATGTGTATCCGTGGGATCGGACTAGAGGCCAGGTGAGCAAGTGCATTTACTGTAGGGCTGATTGTCTCTGGGCTGTGTGTACAGAGTGTAGAGATCTGATTGCACGGGGGAAGCCTCCTAGGACTCCGGTCTATAGACCGGCAAAGAAGGGTCTGTATCGTCGTCATACGTTCGGTGGCGAAGTTCGATGAGCATGCTCGTTTTCGTTTTTGGCGACAGCGTCGCGTGGGGTCTTTACGATGATCGTGGAGGATGGGTCGGGAGACTCTGGAACGGTCGTTCACGCCTTGTCTACGATCTCGGAGTAGAATTTTCGTCCTCCCTAGAGTCTGAACGGCAAGTAGGGGCAGATCCAGTAATTCCCGGACGCCAAACAGTCTCGATGTTTGTTGCGGGTCCGAGGAAAGAACGCCTTTTATGGCGGAAGTCACATTGTGTACATTGTCTACAATGGCTACAATACGGGTCAGCGAGGACATTTACAAGGAGTTGAACAGGGTTGCAGGCCGGCTTCGGCAGGAGTCGGGGCATCCAGTGTCCATGGATGATGTCCTTGCCCATCTTATCAGGACGCGCGGGCTGAAGCTGAGTGATTTCCAGGGAGCCTGGAAGATGACTGACATCGAGGCGGAGGAACTGTTCAAGAGCCTGAGGAAGCTCTGGTCCCGTTGGAAGTACCCAAGCGAATAGTTCTAGACACCACCGCCCTCGTGAATCACCTTAGAGCCAAAGGTGAACCCTCGACAGTCACAAGGCTGGAAGGGAGAGCGGAGCTTGCCACGACGATTGTGAACCTGTTCGAACTGTTTCTGGGAGCTTTCAAGTATAGAGAGGTCAAGACGAACCTCACCGCAGTTAAAGGCCTGAGGTCGACCCTCAGAGTACTGTCATTTACCGAAGAAGCGTCTGAGCTGGCGGCAAAGATACTCTCCGGCCTGGAGAAGGCTGGGAGAGGGATTGAGATCCGAGACCTCTTCGTCGGAGCAACAGCGCTCCAAGAAGGCTTTGCCGTGGCAACCGAGAACAAGGAACACTTCGAACGAATCCCGGGCCTCACAGTACTATCCGAGCAAGAACTCCTACGGAGATTGTAACGGGCCGAGCGCGTTCTTTCTTCAAAGTGAGGACGTTCGCGAAGGATATCGTCCAAGCCAAGGCCAGCACTCACGCGTTCCAGTAAGAGGCTCGCGGAGATTCTGGTACCGCCGATTACCGGGGTTCAGACCCGCGGTTAGCCGAATGGCATCACTCAGCAGCCAGGAGAGTCAGACAATGCACTATTTCCTCGAAGACTGACTATCTCCAGTGCTAGACTCTTCTGTGTCGGCGCCGAGAAACTGACCCTCAGGAGGTCGCAGGCGCGGGGGATCCGCTCGCGCAGATGTCTGGAATAAGACTAGAATGGCAGAACAAGCCTGTTTGCTGGAATCGAGGTCAGAGTGTCGAGTCCCGGTCACGGAACGTTCAATCCGGGACAAGCCCAAGTTGAAACTGCAATGCCAGGAGGAAACTCTCGCCCGTTTGAGAAATAGCCACCTTTGGAGTGTTATTTTCGGCTATGACCGAGCGTTTCAGAGAGAGTGATGGACATGACTCATGTTTCTTCCCGATCCAACTGGAACAGAGGACTTTGCAGTCTATGGTCGATCTAGGAATGGATTCCAAGAGATTTCTCAGGGACGCGGTAACCTTAGGCGCTCGCTTCTTGTCGCTTTGCTGATTTCAGGTTGGCTCACATTCCTTGACGGATATAGCGCACGCATAGGTCTTTTACAACTAGTTAGCCAGCGGATATACGCGTTTAAGGAGCACTTCTGATCCAATATCTTCTGGCTCATCGTAGAAAAACGTCTAACGCCAAGAAGTAGGTGAAATCATCAAGACGTTAAACGTCTGACAACGACATTTCCATACACTCCTCAACGAAATCGACGAAAAAACAGTCGACCACCCAGGGTAGGGTCCCAAAATCTCGCGGGACAAGGCAGGCACCCTGAGGGTGCCAAGGAAATCGCCTGGAAAACGCCTGAGGAAGCAAGTCGATGATAAGATCAGCCATGACGACAAAGAGATGCAAATGGGGTTTATTGATGGGTCCCTGTTAAGATCCGGCTAGCAATACAGCATCTAGAAAAACAAGGTATGCATGCGTGTCTCGCGACGTAGATCCGCCCTAGTCTTCTAGAATCCGCAAACCCGAAACGCCTCCGCCATCAACCGATAGACGTAGATCCGCCCTAGTCTTCTAGAATCCGCAAACCCGAAACGCCTCCGCCATCAACCGATAGAGTGGCTAAAAGCTCCTGTAATGGAGTATTTCTTGGCCATTTGTACGTAGGCTCGGTAGGATTCTCTTATCATCCGAACATCCTTGTCGGTTGCCCTCCTCATCACCTTGGCAGGCGCACCCACAGCGACCGAACGCGGGGGGATCGTTCTGCCTTCGAGAACCACCGATCCGACCCCTATGATAGAATGAGCACCGACTCTCGCCCCATCGAAAATGATCGCTCCAGCTCCAACAAGGCATTCGTCGCCGATCCTGCAGGCATGAACAATCGCATTGTGCGCCACCGTGACACCATTACCAATCACAGCGGCATTTTCCGACGAGCAATGAACCACAACATTGTCCTGTAGACTACAATTTGCTCCAACCCTAATCCTCCCATAATCACCACGGAGCACCGCTCCCGGCCAGACGCTCGTCCGCGAGCCGACCACAACATCGCCGATGACGCTCGCATTTGGCGCGATCATTGCGGTCGGATGGATCTTTGGTTTCTTCGATCCGAGTTGGTAGAGAGGCATTTCTAGTCATCCATCAATCGCTAATTCTTCTATCTTGGCTTTAGGTAGTGATGCGGAAGCCGAGGCCTCTTCCCTTTCTTGCAGAATCTCGATGGTTTCGTCTTCGGAATCTCTTCATACGGACTAGGAGGTTTTCGCCGGAACCGGGTCGAGTCTCGCCTCAGAGGAAGAAGCCTCCGGCTTCGGCTTCTTAGACGGCTCAATCACCTCAAAGGCGAAGAGCGCTATTATGAGTATCACGATAACAAGGATTCCCTCAGGTCTCGGCTGCCCCGTGGCATCGTCATACATGAAACCCCGAATGCCCAGAATCGCGTTTCCGAGATACGGAATCGGGACAGTAGACTGGTAAACCCCAACAACCTGCGACGCGGGGACCCCACCGTACGGGTTGCCTGCACTGGGCGAATCCCAAGGGTCCAGAGAACCATGATTTGCATCTCCTAGAGTTACGAAGTAGTACTCTCCCAAGCTCTGATTCCCTCTAATCTCAACGACCCGATGAACCACCAAGAAGTCTGGCGTGGTCAGGTAGGGACGAAACACGATTATTGTGCCAACTGGTGGCGGCCCTGCGACAATCGTCCGAGGATCTTGTCCCCGGATTACGATGAGCGAACCAATCGGTAAGACGCAATTTGTCGGAGGACACATACTTCCTGAGGAGACGACTAGAATTGGATACTCGGTGTTGAGGGCCAAACGAACTCCACCCCACACGGCCAACGCGCCCAGTATGACGATGCCTACTAGAAGAAGGCCCCTTGCCGTTTCATTTTTCCTGATAAATTTCCAGAACTTGCGGATATAAGTGCTCAAAGTCTCAAGTCTATTCTAGGCGTGCTTTTGTTGGAAGGGTCCTATCTCGGCCTCGTACTGGATCCGCCTCAAAAACTCTTCTGCAGCCCGCGCGCCCGCGGTTAGGAATTCCTCGCCTCTAGGAGTGATCCGGTAGACTTTGCGGCCTCTGCCACCCTCCGCCTCCCAGACAGCCTGGAGGTAGCCTTTCTCCTCCATCGAATGGAGGAGGGGATAGAGCGTACCGGCGCTAAGGTAGACTTTGAAACGATCTCGGATCTCCAGGTTAACCTCGTATCCCCAACGCGGCTTGCTCTTGAGAAGGCGAAGAATGATGAGGTCAAGATGGTTCTTCACCAGTCTCTCCCTCCACGCCTTATCCAGATCCTTATTCAAACAGCACCAGGGCTCGGGCCCCACAAAGCCAAACAATTGCCCCTTAACGCTTTCTAGGTTTTTATCGAACAGCCGAGCACCTGCTTGTCCAGTTGTCCTCAACGGTCTTTGACCTCCTGCCGAAACCCCTAGCGGAAGCTGTCAAAGAAAGAGGATTCGAAAAACCAACAGAAGCACAAGAGAAAGCCATCCCCCCGATCCTTGAAGGGAAAAACGTCCTTCTGATATCACCTACGGCCAGCGGAAAAACCGAGTCCGCGATCCTTCCAGTCTTCACCCGGTTCTTGATGAGTGCTGACAGAGGCCCTGGGGTCAAGATTCTCTACATGACACCACTTCGCGCACTGAACAGGGATCTTCTGGATCGACTAGAGTGGTGGGGAAAGAAAATAGATCTTAGAGTCGCAGTGAGGCATGGAGATACAGAAATCCGCGAGAGAGTATCCCACGCGAGAAACCCACCTGACTTGCTGATCACGACACCGGAGACCCTCCAAGCTCTATTGCCTGGACGTATCATGCGGAGACATCTCCGCGAAGTCAGGTTCCTGATCATTGACGAAGTGCACGAGCTGGCGGAGGACAAGAGGGGCAGCCAGCTATCCATCGCCATCGAACGGCTAAGATGGATCACCCAGAGAGACTTCCAAGTTATCGGCCTCTCCGCAACTATTGGATCGCCTGAGAAGGTTGGAGCATTTCTCGTCGGAAGATTCCTGTCGCCAGAAAAATGCGGTTGGAAACACTCTTTCCCGAGCCATCCGGGCAGGATCACCAACTCGCGGGGAAGATATTCACACACCCCGAGGTTGCGGCAAGGCTTCGGATAATGAAGGAGATGATCCAGAACCACAAATCGGTCATACTGTTCACAAACACGAGATCGATTGCTGAGATATTGGCGAGCAGGTTCAAGGTCTGGGATCTCGACTTTCCGATCTCAATACATCACGGAAGCCTCGCTAAACCATCTCGGATATCGGCTGAGCGAGGATTGAAGGGCGGAGAACTACGAGGACTCGTCGCCACCTCAAGCCTAGAACTGGGAATCGACGTTGGAAGAATAGACTACGTGATCCAGTACATGAGCCCTCACCAGGTAACACGGCTAATACAACGAGTTGGACGATCCGGTCACAGCGTCGGCAAGATGGCCGACGGAGTGATCATCGCAAGCGACTCGGATGATGCTCTCGAAGCGCTGGTGATAGCCAGAGGGGCACTTAGCGAGGACTTGGAAGAAGTGTCGGTCCCAGAGAAACCGCTCGACGCTCTCTGCCACCAGCTGGCAGGCTTGTTGATACAGAACAGGAAATGGTACTACAACGAGCTTGTCGAAATGATATCGAACGCATTCCCATATCGGAATCTCACCGAGGAAGATGTGGCTTCAGTCGCGAACTACATGCACTCACGATTTCCACGCCTCGCCTGGGTCTCACAGCAAGACAAAATGATCATGAGGCCATCGAGGGTCAAAGACCTCTACACGTACTACTTCAACAAGCTGTCGATGATACCTGACGAGAAACAATACCTCGTGATCGAGCAGGAGACGGACAGTGCTGTCGGGGTTCTCGATGAAGCGTTCGTCGCCGAGTATGGCCAGCCAGGTACGAAGTTCATTGTGCGGGGAACGCCTTGGATGATGCAGAGTATCAGAGGCGACAAGATATTCGTCAAGCCCATCTCCGACCCGACAGGCGCCATCCCAAGCTGGGTGGGCGAGGAGATACCGGTACCTCACAAGGTCGCCAGCGAGGTAGGCGAGATCAGGCGGAAAGTAGGAGCGCTATACGAGGCAGGGAAAAAGATCAGGGAAATAGCTCAGACGCTGAGCGAAGAATATCCTGCGGACCCTAAGACGTTTGAACGTGCCATATCGGAGACATACGAGCAGTACGAACAAGGCCTCCCGGTCCCAAATGACCACCTGCTGACGGTCGAAGAGTGGGACGACTTCATCATCGTCAACTCCCACTTGGGAACGCTGGTCAACAGGACCCTGGCCCGGCTCATCGGGCACTTGTTGTCCGACGAGGCAGGCGTC
>WNGK01002704.1_pt1 | contig 19177 bp, 16 predicted proteins | sample 5400601 | NCBI WGS metagenome assembly WNGK01 (sample SAMN13153376, study PRJNA577476) | soil metagenome | isolation source: 60 cm soil or saprolite under Garry oak tree replicate 1 | place: USA:California | collected 2016-06-15
TGATCTGGGCTATCCCCACGAGAACATATTGTGCGGGGTGAATTCGCTTCCCGGTCGTGACCTCAAACAGGAAATGGGAGAGGAAGACCAGGCCCAGAAAAAGGGGAACGTACTTCAGGGACCGGTTCACCGATTGATAGGGATCGGCCACCTCGATAAATGAGACGCCCAGCGCTGTTCCGTCCAGCCCAGTAATCGAGTCGGCAGTTCCCTCGGCGCGCACACCGCGAGCGATAAACGGCACAGTCCACTCCGCGGAAAACCCGTGAACGGTAACCCTGCGGCTCACCGGCAGGAAGCCGCCGTCGAATCCGGGGCTCGGCCAATCGCCCTCGATAGTCAGGTGCGTAGTCTTGCCATATGCCAGCACGGCAATCCTCTGCGCTCCGGAAAATCGCATCGACGACGAGACGTTGAATTGCGTTCCATGTTTGGACGCGAACGGTGCACCGAGCAACGCCAGCTTCACGTGCTGACTCTGGTCTGCGGCAATGGTCATGCTGTCAGCGATCTGCGCCGGAACAACGGTCGAGGTCTTGCCATCAGCGGTGATTGTGGCGTCTGACAGCGCGCCGCGTGCATCACTCACGCCAATCACGATCTCCGCGCGGCTCCAGTCCAGCTCGGCGCCCTGCGGAGCTGCTGTGGGCACCCCGGTCAGATCGAATGTTGCGTCGAGCTTCACGTCTGCCTGAAACACCGGCACCTTGAAGAGCGAACGGCGACGCTCTTCCGTAGTAGTCTTCACTGTCCCTGAAGCGTGCACGGGAAACACCAGGTACATTCCATGCCGCGCGGCGTCCGTTGGCGATTGCGGCGGAAGGGAGTAGGGAATTGACAGCGTCGGCCCAAGAAAGGACTGCTCGCCTCCAACATGCCCGCTAACCTCGCGGACGACATCTCCGGCCCTCCTGGTTCTGTCCTCTACCAGCCCTTCAACAAAGAACGCTGGAATGGTCATAACCAGCGCCAGGGCGCAGACGACGATGAGCTTCACGCCCATCGAGCGGGATTTGATCCTGGCCCGCAAACTGGACTGCAACGTCGACAAGTCACTCAATGCATTCCCCCAATTCGTTAACTTACTTTGCATGGCAAAGTAAGTAGTCAAAAAATTTCACGCCTTTGACGGCGTCAGGTCCGTCAGGATGCTGGTCTTGGCGCCCTCTTTGGCTCCCAGGGCCGCATCCCGAACCACCTGCTCGAGAGTGGAAAGGTAATCCAGGTAGCGCTTGTGCCCCGAAGCAGTGATCCGGCAGACGGTTTGAGGGCGGTTGTGATCGTGTCCCTTGGCGATTTGAACCATCCTGGCTTCCTCGAGCACTCGCAGGTGGCGGTTCAGATTGCCGTCAGTGAGCGAGCACAGCTGCTTGAGATCGCCGAACGTAACTCCCTTGGGATGCGTGATGAGCGACGTGAGCACGCTCAGGCGCGCCCGTTCGTGGATTACGCGATCGAGTCCCTCATAGGCGAAGCGGCCTTCATTGGACGGAGCTTTAGCTTTCATCTTCGGTCTCCGGCCTGGTTGAGAGCAGGACCGCCGTAACCAGCAGTTGCCCCACCCCATAGGGAATTCCCATCGTCCACGGAGACAGCGCCCGCGAATCCGCAAGCGCAATGCAGAACAATCCGGTAAGCAAGTACCAGGCGCCGGCCGCCACCATGGGACGCGGCAGGAATCGGCACGATGCAAACACGCCAAGACTGAAGGTGATCTGCCACAATCCCGGCAGCATCCAAAGCGCGGACGGAACATACGCAAACAGCACAAAGGTGAGGAGTGCTCCAGCCCCTGCCGAGGGAAGAAACTGCTCCGCGGCCATGCGAATCATTTCATCCGCCATGCCCGAATGGATGCGGCGCGTGCGGGCGTACATCTGGGTCGCGATCAGCGATGCCGACACCATCGCGGTCGAAATCCAGATCGCCATGTAGAAGGGAATGTGGGCCGCCGGGTCAGGCAGCCACCGAGCCTGCGCAACCGCTGCCGAGACCGCAAAGAGGCCGGTCGCGGCCAGGGTGGCGGGGCCGTATCCGCGAAATTCCGTGCTGCGGGCCATCTGCCTGCGAATGCTGTTGATGTCGCCCAGCGCCTTGTTCAGATCGGTCACGCGGCCCTCACTTTGTATTGCAAAGTAACCTAACAGCGGCCGATTGTCAATGGAATCGAAAAGTTGCCAGACGCGAATGCGTTTACTGCTGGGGAGACCCGCTCTGTGCAGCCATGCGCTGAATCCGATTCAAACCATCCTGCGCCTTCTCCCGCGCTGAAGGACAGCCAAGGACATGCTGGTAAGCGGCCCTGGCATTGGAGAGATCTCCTCCGTGCATGTAACGATCGGCTCGCACGAGAGACCTCTCAATGTCCTCTTCCGTAAGATCGCAATGGGATACAACCGGCGGGGGGACGGGCTTCGCATCAACCTTCGGCTCAGCCTTTGAAGGCTTTTTAGAGCTCGATGTGGCTTTCGCCGAAGTTTGCTTCGAGGGCAGCGGCGACTGCACGGGCCGCGCCTCCTGAACCGGGGAAGCGGCACTCGGCGCCGCGCTCTGCACCGGCGCCTTATGGCTGAATGCGAAGAGCAGCGCCACCACTCCAATCACCAGAACTGCCGCCGCGCCGATCAGAATCGGCACGCGTGAAGTCGCACCTGCTTTGGGCCGTCTTGCCTGGTTCCCGGTGTCATCAAACCTCTCCTGGTAGATTCCAGGCTGATTGGAAGTCTCCCGGCTGGACACGCCCAAGATGGGAACTGGAACCGAGGGATTCGAATTGAATAAGCCGGGGTCGCTCCGGCCGGCAGCCCTGATCATTCCCAGAACAGCCTGCTCGTCCACTGCAAAGCTGGCATTCGGTTGCGATGTCTTCCATGACCAGTTGCGGGATCCACCCGCCGAAGTCTCCCCGAGAGCCACGCCAGGCAGTCCGTCGACTAGTTCGCAAATGTTCCGGCTGAGCAGGATATTTCCCGGCTCGGCCACCCACTCTTGGTTGACAGATCCCGACCCCTGCCGAGTCTCGTCAGCAGAGCCCACCAGGATTGCAGCCGCCACGCCCCGGAATGAATCGTATTCCGTGAGTCCCTCCACCGCCCATTGAATCCGCCGCGCACACAGCAATCCTGATCGAAGATCTGGAAAGCTCGCGTACAGGGAATCAACGTTTTCCAGCCCCGGATTTCCGCCCGAGGAGCGGATCAGGTCGAGAACGAGGCAGAGAACCGGCGAGTTGTTCTTTGATGGGCGGCAATCCAATCGCCGTGAAGCAGCGGACCATAACCGGACGGTGAGCACGCTCGGGAACGATGCGGGTGGGGGCATTCCAGGCATGGACGAATGCGTGAACGTCCCGTCAGGCACTCGATCCTTGTCTTGGTTAACCATAGTGCCTGCGCGCCGCCCCTTTTCCACTCTGGCGGACCAGAGAGCTATTTTATTGCACCCTGCCGGAGGAGGTGGTATTTTAGCAGCCAGAGCAAGCGGTCGCAAAGTCCGCCGTTCCTGGTACCTTGGCTGGCCCCTCAGGCGAGGTACTGCCCGGATCGTAACCTCCGCATGACTATCGCGTACTTACACCGCGGGCGGGCCGCGGGACAGACTTGTCCGAGTGTTTTCAAGGGGAAAGTATGGCATCCGTTGAATCTGTGAAGTTGTGGGAGTTCTCGAGGACTCCCTTTCGTGCATTGGTTGTTGTCGCAGTTGCAGGACTCGGAATCTGGTGTCCGGCGGCGTTCGGGAAGGGTCCCTCCCTGAACGCGATCGAGCTCTACGACGGACCATCCGGCCCGGCCTACGTGCAGCTCGCCGAAGTTCTCATCAACGGCAAGCTGGAGCTCAGAAGCTGCGCGTCCGCGGAGTCGAATCCCATCGACAAGTCCGCCTACGGAAAGTTCCCCAAGCTGACCATCGCCGCCGGCGGAACCCTGCTGCGCGATGATGGTGGCATCCTGCGGTACAGCGCCTCGGACTCGCCTGCGACCTGCGTCGTACCGGAGAACATCAAGTTCGAACACAATGCCACGTTCACCGCTGCCGCCATGGCGGACTTGGCCGATCTGCGAGGCCGGGCCATCGTTGAACCCGCAGGCGAAACCGCTGCGGCCGCACAGCCCATCAAGAAGGGTGTCAAACTGGTCTTCGTCCTGGCGCCGGATATCGAGCGAGCCGACTACCTCGTGGCCGAAAGAACGGCCAACCAGGCTGGGTGGCAGAAGTATCTGGCGAAGTACCCGGCCGCACCCCATACCGTTTCCGCGAAACAGTCCCTCGCTTCGCTCTGCGTGGATGCTGGTGAGGCCGCGTTGAAGACCTACCAGGCCTCGGCGTCAGGCGCCGCGCCATCCTACCCCGACCTGAAGAATGCCACCGCTCAAGAGGCAATGGCTCATTCGCTGCAGCCCGGCTCCGCAGGCGATGTAAAGCTCACGGAGGATATTCGCAAAAGCCTTCAGGGCCTGGTCGACAAATCTCAAGCCGAACTTGTGGCGTACCGGGTAGCGTTGACAACTCCAGCGCCGGGATACGCCCACCTGAAGACCGCAAGCGGTTACGCCGCAGCAGTTGCCGACATCAGTCCAGGTTTTCCGTCGCTTGCCAAGCTGCAATCGGACCTCACCCGAGAGGCTGCCGCCTTCGATTCTGCGCTTCATTCTGCGCAGTCCGCCGCCGACAAGAAGATTTGGGAAGACGCACTCAAGTCGATTCAGCCCTATCGTCAGTTCGCGAGCGAGGATCCCCGTGTCGCCAGCATCTTTGACGGCGCTTACGATGCCTACTTCGTGCAGGCTCAGAATTTCGATGCCACCAAGGATTGGCAGAGCGCCATCACCGCCTACCAGAACGCCCTGAAGGCCAAGGATACCCAGGATGCGCGTGCAGCCTTGCAGACCGCGGAGAAAGAGTATGGCGCCGCCCAGGACGATACGGCCGCCAAGACCGCGCTCGATAAGAGCAAGGCTTTCGAGCTTCAGCACGACATGATTCCCGCTTACGAGGTGCTAACCAGCCTGCCCGATCGGCAGCAAGGCATCGTCAAGGACGACATCACCCGCCTCGCCCCTGAATACGTGACCGCAGCCTCTGATAAGGCCAAGGACATCGCCCAGCTTTACGACACCATCAAGGGCATCGGCGACGAGAAGGCTGTCGAGAGCGCGTACAAATATCTAGGCCGGGCCTACGAACTGACTCCGGACGACACCGCCAAGCAGGGTTTCCAGGTCAGGATCCAGAACCTGAGTGACGAACTGAGCGCATGGTTTCTCGATCGCGCCAAGCATAGCCTGCAAAAGCCGCTCGGTTCAGGCACTGAGATAGGTTGGGCGTATCTCAAGGAAGCTGAGTCCTACAAGGCCACCAACCTTGAAGCCGTTCGCGACCAGATGAAGATGGCTGACATCGCGCATCAAATGCACTCCAAGCTCTCCATTCGCGTTCAATTCCGCGATCAGACATCGCAGCGGCAAAGCGAGGGCTTTGCAAGCCAGATGGAGAGTGCCATCGCGGCAGGCCTTGACACCTCTGGAATGCCGGTAAAGGTCATTCGGTCCGGAGATGTGACCCACGCCGACGTCGATCCGGATTTCCTCATCGCCGGTGACGTGCTCGAACATAACATCTCCATGCCGCCGACGGTTGAGTCCATCGAATCCAATTACATCATCGGAACGCATGATATCCCGAGCGAAGAATGGAACAAGCTTGGCCGGCAATACGATTCGGCGATGGATGAACTGCACACCGCACAGGCTGCGCTGCAGGGCGCCCAGACAAAGGGAAACAAGAAAGCCGTAACCGATGCCAATAACAGTGTCCAGGCCGCGCAGAAGAAAATCGATTCCCTGCGCGTGCAGATGGATTCCACCGCGAAAACCCACACCGAGGACGTGATCCGGCCGTACAGTTACAAGAAGACCACTTACAACGTGATCAACCGCATCGTCCTGCAATTTCGCATCGACGACACCTTCGGCAACCAGAAAGGCGAGCCCGTTCAGGTTCCAAAGGAAGAACGGAAGCAGTTCGTCGTGCTAAGTGATGTCAAACCTGAAGATACAAACAAGATCAAGAACGACGGCACGATCCCCGACCGTGAGGAACTGCAGAACCAGCTTGAGAACACGGCGCGTGAAGAGTTGATTCAGAAAATCCGCGAGAAGATCGTCGAGTTACCGCACAAGGTTTACGAGGACGGCCAGCGCAGGGAGCACGATGGCTACACCGACGACGCCGGTGAAGCTTACATGCGCTATCTCAGCGTGGCTCCGGCCGACCAGCTCGAAGAGCGCGATCACGCGGAGACATTCCTCAAGGAGCAGTTCAACTTCCAGGCGTTCCCCAATGAGATTCACCCGACGTCTAAGCCGGCTCCTCCCCTCGAGCAGGGCATGACCCGCCCGGCAGCCACTGCCAGTAATTGATCTTCAGTTTGCAACAGGAAGGCTCGCGAAGTGGACACCGGCAAGAACATCAAGCCTGATGAGCTCAAGCGCATTGGCAAGTACGTGGTCATGGAGGTCCTCGGCCGCGGTGGTATGGGCGTGGTGTATCGTGCTCTCGACAACCAGCTCGGTCGCGAAGTAGCTATCAAGACACTTACACGCGGCGTGGCCGATGACCCTGAAATGCTGGCCCGCTTCTATGAGGAAGGCCGCAAGACCGCGCGCCTGAAGCACCCGCACATCGTCACCGTCTATGACCTCGGCGAAGAGAACGGAATTCCTTACATCGTGATGGAACGCGTGGAAGGGAATTCCCTCGAGAAGCTCATTCGCGATGATAGCCCGCTCTCTATGATGGATCGGCTGCGGATCATGGCGGAAATGTGCACTGCTCTCGGCTATGCGCACATTAACAATGTCATCCATCGTGATGTGAAGCCTGCGAATATCTTCGTGCAGCCTGACGGCAATTCCAAACTGCTTGATTTCGGCATCGCGCGATTAGAGAGGCGTAGCCAGGAGCTTAGTCTAACCCGCACCGGACATATCGTCGGCACCGTTCCTTACATTGCGCCCGAACGGCTGAAGGATAAATTCGTCGACGCCCGCTCCGACATATTCTCGATCGGGGTCGTCCTGTATCAGCTGATGACCGGGCAGCTTCCATTTACCGGCGAAGACTTCGTGCTCATGCAAAAAATCATGAGCGAGCAGCACGCGCCCGTTTCGAGTCTTTGCTCCTACGCTCCCGTGGGCATCGAGGCAATCGTCGACCGCTCCCTGGCCAAGTTACCCGACGACCGATATCAAACAGCCGAAGAGATGGCCTCCGACATCGATTCGGTCATGGAAGAGCTCCGCCAGCAGGAAGTCGTCGACCTCGTGCCCAAGGCCCGGCACCTGTTCGAGGCCAACGATTTTACCCGTGCCCGCGTACTCCTTCAACAGGTACTCAAGGTTCAGAGCAGGAATACCGAAGCGCGCGAATTGCTTTCCGAAGTTCAGCGCCAGCTCGTTCGCCGCCAGCGGGATGAACGTCTCGAGCAAATTCGTCAACAGGCCGAAGAGTCCCTCAGAAACAGGGATTTCGAGCAGGGCCTCTCCGTTGTGAAAGAAGGCCTCGATCTCGATTCGGGGAATGTACAGCTCTGTGCCCTCCGCGAAAAGATTCAGGAGGAAAAGAAGAAGAAGGAGCAGATCGACGAGCTGATGCGCCATGTCGATCACGCCCGCCGCAAGGGCGACTACCACGCGGCCATCGCATCGGCGCAAGAGGCGCTCAAGGTCGATAAAGCGTACTCCAAGCTCATCTCGCTTTGCAATTCCCTCGTGGCGGAGGCCGAACAGGTTAAGCGCAAGGCCGAGGCGAGAAATCTCCTCGAGGATGCCCGGCGTCAGCTCCAGGCGCGATGCTTCGAGCGAGCCATCGAAATCCTGGTGCGTGTTGAAGAGCTCAATCCCGCCGAACCCGAAATTCAGCTTCTGAGGGCAGATGCAAATGCTGGCTTCGAGCAGAGTCTGCGCAAAGGCACAATCGCACGCCTCGAGGAGCAGGTCTCGCTTGCCAACTCGCTGGATCAGCTTCAGCTGTGCGCAAGTGAAATTCAGGAAGCCATGACCACCATGGCGTCGGAGCCCGCGCTCGTCCGTCTCAATGCGCAGGTAGATCGGCGGCTCAGGGAACTGGAAAAGAACCGCCTCGTCGAAGACACCATCCAGGCTTGCCGCGACCTTCGTCCGCGCGAAGCTCTCGAGTTGGTTCGTCGCTCGCGGCAACAGTTGTCGACCGACGAGCGGCTGCTGTCGTTGGAAGCGCGACTCAAAGAGCGCATTCAGCAGCAGTCCTCTGAAGAGCGTCGAGCCGAGTACCTCGCGGGCGCGCATGAAGCACTCAAGACCTCCCGATACAACGATGCCGTGCGCATCCTCGAAGCCTGCCAGGCCCAGAGCCTAGGCAACGACGAAGTAACCGCCCTGCTTGAATACGCGCGCAGTGAAGAGGCAGAGCACAATCGCGAGCAGCTCAAGCGCAACGCGCTGGAGAGCGCGCAGAGCCTCATCAACGAGGGCGCGTTCGATCAGGCCATCGAGTTCCTGAATTCCGCTCTCTCACAATCGGATGACACCACGCTGCGTATGCTGCTGGGTCAGGCGTCCACCGCGCGCGAAGCGCTGCTGCGGCAGGTCACCGCCGCGCTCCAGTCCGCCGGAAAACTGGCCAACGCGAATCGAGCGAATGACGCCGCCCAGCTCTTGAAAGGCTTGCCGATAAGCGCACAGCGTCTTCCGCGCCCGCAGGCAGCCATCCACATGCTCGACGATGAAAAGGACCGGGCCCTCTATCGGCATCTGGGCAGAGCCTACGCGCTGCTCGATTCCGATAAGTCCAGAAGCAAGCTAATAGCGCTGCGTGTGTCAGCGGCCTCGCATCCTCAATCAAGCCCATCGGAACTCGCGCGTGCTCTGGACGCCAAGGTCCCCCACTAACATCCCGCGCCCCAAAGCACCGTGCCACCTAAGCCCTCACCCGCTACTTTGCAAGTGAAATAGCCGCCTTGCCTGCAAGCCTCTCCCTGATGTGCTCCCCAATCCGATCCGCAAAGCTCCCGTTGTTGCCCACCGTCGCGTTGAGCAGCACAACCGCCGCGTAATCGCCCTTCGGATTGAAGAACGCATACGAGCTATATCCGCCCGTCGCTCCGTTGTGCCAATAGTTGCCAGTCACCGGATCGTAGTGCCACGCCAGCGCAATCCGCTGTCCGGGGAAAGCATCGTCGCGTAGCTCGTGACTCGCAACCAGCGCCTTCGAAAGTGTCGCGGAGGTCGGAGACTTGGAAGCAAGGCGCAGCGTTTCGGGATGCAGATTCGCTTCCACATAAGTCAGCATATCTCCAGCAGTAGAGCGAATCCCTCCTGCGCCCGCGAACGCATCCAGATCCCATGCATGCGCCGGCTCATGCGATCCCCTGTGCCCCGAAATGAATCGCGCCTGCTGCTCGGGCGAGAGCGTGATGACGGTGTCCTTCAATCCCAACGGCTCCAGGACTTCCTGTTTAAGCAGCTCCGGATAACTCAACCCTGCGCGCACAGCCAGCGCCTGCCCCAGCAGTCCAAATCCTAAATTGCTGTAGAGATATCCTGTCAGCACCGGTTTCCCAACACCCTGCTTTGCCATGAACGCATACATGTTCGCCGCGTGATAATCGACATACGGATTTGCACCATCCGCGGGCGAAAAGTTATCCGGCATGCGTGGCAGCCCCGAGTGTTGCGTCGCAAGATCCACAAGCGTAATCTCGGGCCCCGGTGGCTTGGCCACGGTCCCGCTCGGCAGCAACTCCCGAACCGGCTCGTCCAGCTTCACCTTGCCCTGCTCCACCATCTGCGCCAGCACAAGGCCGGTAAACGTCTTGGTGATCGAACCAATCTCGAAAATCGAATCAGTCTTTGCGGTGCCAAAGCTGAACACGTGGCGCACACCGTGCTCCACCACGCCAATCGACACGCCTCCTGCAGTCGTCGGTGAAAGCTCCCCGCTCTTGAGAGCCTCAGCCAGGTCCCGCGTCAAAACAGCCTCAATCTCCGCTGCCGCCACCGGCTTGAGTGCCGCATCGTAGACCACGGGAGGCAATGGCGGCGGTTCGATTGCCACCGTCTGCCGCGTGAAATTCAGCAGTCGCGGGCTGCCCTGGATCCATATTCCCGAAAGGTAGTTCCCATCGCTTTCCAGCTGCCCTTCCCACCGTCCATGCATGGCCGGCACATCGAAGGAGAAGTTCCTCTCGGAGAACCGCGCGTTCGCGCACCCAATCCCCATCGCCCGCTGATCAAGGCTATCGAAGGTGCAGAACTCCTCAGCCGCATGGTTGCTCCTCACGTGCAACTGGACGCGAAGCGATGTGCCGGCTTCCTGCAGCGTGCCCAGCCAAATGCCATCCACCGGTGAATGTTCGCCGGCGATTTGCGCCGGTGCGGTCTGAGCCGATGGGGTCTGAGCCAGTGCGGTCTGCGCACAGCAGCGACACATTGAAGAAAAGTAAGCTAGGCTCAGTGCGGCTGCGATAACGCAAACCGGCCATCGTGTGATGCGGAGCATAGTGCCCTTTCGAAAGGGTCGCGATGGCACCCATGCTAGCATGCGGCGCGATTGTAGGATGCGCGCCACGCATGATGCGCCCGACGAAAGCCCGGTGCGGGTCTCCTGGCCTCCTGGACCTCTGACGCCTGGGCCGCTTTCCGAATCGTCGGGCCACCCTTCAGATTCGATACGCATCGACATCGATCAGGGGGAAGGGTGTGAGCCTTCGTGCTCCAAAGGATACCGCCGCGTCGTTGCGTCTCACGCTCCAACGGTTGGAGCAAACCATTGACCCTGCCGAAGATGCCGATGCCAAGGCCGAGCTAAAGCGCATCCTGCTCGTGCGGATCGCCAACCTCGAAGCCATCGAGGCTCTCAAGACCGCCGCGAAAGAGACCGCCAAGCCATCTGAGAGCGCGAAGTCGTCAGAGAGTCCAAAGCTGTCTGAGAGCGCGAAGCCGTTGCCTTCACCAATTGAAGGGATCCCGCTGCCGACGCTAACTGAAGCCCTTTCCCCAAACGAGCCCCCAAGCGAATCCAGGAATCAACCACCCCAGATCCCCCAGCCCGACCGCGAGGGCTGAGACGAAATACCGCCCGCCCAACACGCCGTTAACGTGTTGGCCGCGCCACTCCCCAGAAGCAATATGTCGCCGATTTGGGAAATGGAGCAAGGTAGCCTTCATCGAGCTGTTCGATTTTGAACCCGCAACTCGTAATAAGTGACGGAATGTGCCGGGTCACATGGCAGCCCTCGAAGGCCAATTTGAAAAACGGCTCGACCCGCACTTGCCATCGCCGCACTGCAGGATCGAGCGCGAGCCCATGTTCAAAGAAGATGAGCTGGCCTCCCGGCTTTAATACCCTTAGGACCCCACGCAAAGCGTCAGTCAAACCGGGAATTGTGCACATCGTAAAAGTGCTGACTACGGTGTCCACGGTGCCGTCGCCGAGGGGAATTCGTTCTCCGGGTAAATCAATAAATTCAACAGCGATTTTGACCCGGCGCCGCTCCTCCGCGGCACGCCGTAGCATTCCGGGGTTCGGTTCGAGCGCGAAGACCTTGCTCACCTTGCCCGGGTCGTAATAAGCGAAGTTAACGCCGGGACCAACACCAAGCTCCAGCACATTCCCGTGCGCCAGAGGGACGATACGCCGGCGAATGTCATCAATCGGCTTCGGATTCCCAAGCGCGCTGACGATATGGGGATAGACGCGATCGCGGTAGAAAGCCATGGCTCTAGAGAGAGTGGCCGCTCGCTTCGCACCATGCGAGCGCCACAAAGAGTGAAGAGTCTTTGGATCTGTCCTGCAGTTTGCAGAAACTGCCTGCAGCCGCAGAACTGCCTGAAGCCGTAAATTGGCCGGCAAGTGCGGGACCAATTTTCATGAGAAGGTCGCTGATCACCTCGTAGGAAGCGGTCATCTTTTCGACGGAGAACCCGGCCTTTCGCATCAGCCTTCCAACTTTCTTGTCAACTGAATTTCTGAGGCAGTATTGGGAAACTGGATCAACGCGCAGTCTCACCCATTTGGCATCTTCCGCCGGGTTGTCGGAAAATAGGTGGGCAAATCCAAAGCGATACGCAACTTGACTGGACTCCCATGAGTACTCAGGAACATTGGGAACGCATTTACGCAACAAAAGCTCCGGAGCAGGTGAGCTGGTACAGTCCTCACCTGAATGCTTCACTTGAGCTGATCGAGCGCACTTCCGTCTCCCCGACTGCCGCAATCATCGATGTCGGCGGGGGTGAATCCACTTTGGTTGACGACTTGCTTGCCCGGGGATACGAGAACATCTCTGTCCTTGATATTTCGCAGTCGGCCATCGATGCGAACAAGAAGCGATTGGGAAAAGAAGCGGAACGCATCCACTGGCTTGCAGCCGATATTACAACTGTCGAGCTTCAGCCTTCCAAATTCGATGTGTGGCATGACCGCGCGGTATTCCATTTTCTTACCGCTCCGAGCGACCGCGTTGCCTATGTTCGCCAAGTCGCCCACGCAGTGAAGCGCGGCGGTCACGTGATCATAGGGACATTTGGACCAGAGGGTCCCACGCGGTGCAGCGGTCTCGAGGTTGTCCGCTATGACGCCGAGTCATTGCACCGCGAATTTGGCCGGCATTTCCGCCTGTTGGAGACTTCCAAACAACTGCACCATACTCCGTTTCGAACCATCCAGCAGTTTCTCTATTGCCACTTCCGATTTGAATAGACCCGCCCACCCGCGGTTACGGGAAGAGTTGGTTCAGTAGGGCCTGCACTCGCAGTTGTTCCCAACAGGCCAACGCACGTTTCCCCCATCGACAGCTCTGGGAACGCGCATTGGCGATTTGCACTAAGCCGCTAGCGCGGCAGGGTATGCCTCTGAGGCATTTGGATAGAGTGTTGGACACCCAAGGAGGTGTCCATGACACATCTACGCCAACGCATGCAGGAAGATCTCCGGCTGCGCAACTTCTCCCAACGTACTATCCGCCACTACACCCATACGGTTGCCGAGTTTGCAAGATACTTCCACAAGTCACCCGATCAACTAGGCCCAGAGCACGTTCGCACGTTTCTGCTGTATCTGCTCAACGAACGGAAGCTGGCTTGGGGAACCATCCAGGGAGCCCGGTCAGCGCTGAAGTTCCTCTACATGCGGACGCTGAAGCAGACCTGGTTCGATCAGGAGATCATCAAGCCGAAGGTTCGCCGCAAGCTGCCTACGGTGTTGAGCCGGGAAGAAGTCTGCGCTCTGCTTGATGCAACGACGAACACCAAGCACCGTGCACTGCTGGCCCTGTACTACAGCGCCGGGCTTCGCTGTCAGGAAGCACTGGACCTGAAGGTCGGCGATATCGACAGCAAGCGGATGATCATCAACATCCGCGAGGGCAAGGGCAAGTTTCCCCGCCAGGTCATGCTGTCTCCGAAGCTGCTGGAGATCCTGCGCGTGTACTGGCGCTGGCGCAAGCCCAAGGACTGGCTCTTTCCGGGACGATGGCCCGACCAGCCCATGGTGGCAAGCGGGGTCCGCATTGCCTGTGCGGAGTTGCGCAAGCAGTTGGGCATCTCTAAGCCGCTTAGCCCGCACGTGCTGAGGCACTCCTTCGCTTCCCATCTTCTCGATGCCGGCACCGATCTGCGCAGCATCCAGCTTCTGCTCGGCCATCGCGATCTCGAGACCACCTCTCGCTACCTGCACGTCTCCGAAGCCAGGTTGCACGCTACGGCGAGCCCACTCGACGATCTGCCTATTCGGAACATCCGCACTGCTCAGGGAGGGAACAGAACTGCATGACAGGACATCGGCTCGAAGTGGCCGATGTCTTCCGCGCTCATCAGCACGAGTTCCTTCAACGCTGGGGCCATGCTCTGTCGGACCAGCAACGGAAGGTGCTGCGCGATATCGGTCTGTGCCGCACGGCCGCGCTGGGCACTCATCTCGAACGATGCGATCGCTGCAGCTACGAGACTGTCGCTTACGACTCGTGCCGCAACCGGCACTGCCCCAAGTGCCAGTCTTCAGCACGTGACCGCTGGCTCATCAAGCAGGCGGCAAGTCTGCTGCCGGTGCCCTACGCCCATGTCGTCTTCACTGTTCCCGAACAGCTGGCGCCACTCGCACTCAGGAACCAGCGTCTGTTTTATAGCCTGTTGTTCCGGGCGGCTTCGGAGACCTTGCTGCAGATAGCGGCTGATCCCCGCCATCTCGGCGCACGCATCGGCGTGCTCGCTGTGCTGCACACATGGTCGCAGAACTTGAGACTTCATCCACACCTGCACTGCCTCGTTCCCGCCGGCGGACTGGCTTTTAATAACTCCCGCTGGATCCCAACCAGACGTCACGGGTTCTTCCTCCCGGTGCACGTGCTCAGCCGCATGTTCCGCGGCAAGCTGCTCGCCTTCCTCAAGCAGAGCTACCGGCGCAGCGAACTATGCTTCCCCGGCAAGCTGGCTGAACTCTCAACCCCACGCGCCTTTCACTCACTGCTTGGTGCCCTGCGCCGGCGAGAGTGGGTGGTCCACTCCAAGCCTCCGTTCGGCGGACCCGAGCATGTACTGAAGTACCTGGCCCGCTACACGCACCGGGTCGCCATCTCCAACGGGAGACTCCTCAGTCTCGATAACGGCCGGGTGCGCTTCCGTTGGAGGGACTCAAGACACAACAACCGCAGCAGCGTCATGAAGCTCGATGCAGTCGAGTTCATCCGCCGTTTCCTGCTCCATGCCCTGCCTGCCGGCTTCGTCAAGATCCGCCACTTCGGGCTGCTTGCCAACCGAAACCGCCGCCAGGCGCTGACTCTCTGCAGGCTCCATCTCTGTGCCCCCGCTGCGGATCCAAGCACATTGCTGACAGAACAACAGAAGTCTGCGCTCAGCCGGTCATGCCCCCAGTGCAAGTGCGGCACACTCCACGTCGTCGCACATTGTTCCATTGTTGAGCCGCCCAGCCCCAACTTAGCGCTTCACTGCGTAACCTTCGACTCTTCTTGAGGAACACCATGCTGACCTCTGTGTCAACCAGACTCCGCATCGCGACGGACTCTCGCTCCGCCTTCGCTACCCTATGCCTCGAATCGGATCAGCGCAGTTCACCACAGCCATCCAGCCGACTGACCACGCGGACAGCGGCAGCGAGAACGCGCTCAGCCATGGCTAACTGCGCATCCCCTCATGCCCGGTTGGCCGTCTCAGCTCGCCGCAGGCGGCATCCAATCCCCATACATCCACCGCCCTAGCGGCTTAGCGCAAATCGCCGTATCCACACTGCTCCGCACAAACACCACCCCCAACGGCTAACTTCTGCGTGCGGAGCACTGTCGATACGGCACTAGAGATTAACCACTCGTCGAGAAGCGGCACCATGGAGGTAGGCGACTGGTTTAAGCGAACTTCGTCTTTTCGAAGATGTCTTCTTCCAACACTCAACACCGGTTCGCTTAGGCTCGCTTTTCTAGACCAATATTGAAAGCATAAACGTCTACACGTCGAGCCGATTGGAGGCAGCGACGCGGCTGTACCACAAACCTGAATCCTTGATCGTGCGTTTCTGGCTTCGGAAGTCTGTATAGATCAAGCCGTAGCGCTCCGTGTAACCCTCCGCCCACTGGAAATTGTCGAGCAAGGTCCAGGCGTGGTAGGCACGAACACGAGCGCCATCAGTAATCGCTCGAGCGAGTTCGGCAAGCACTTGTCGGTACCACTGAATCCGTCGCACGTCCGGTACGCCGCTGTTCTCTTTGTCATACGGCGCGTCGAGATAGCCGCAGCCGCTCTCCGTGATCTCGATGATCGGGTGATCGTACTCCTTTGAGATCTGCGTGACGAGGTCGTAGATACCGCGCGGCCATACCTCTAGACCGGCTTCCGTAAGTGGACCCTCGGTGGGCATTGCAGCGCGAATCCGAGTGTAGGGATCCCGTCCACCCGGGGCGCTACCCTCAATCTCAGTGCCACTAAAGCTCCCTCCAAAGTGCTGCTCCTGACTCGCATCCGAAACGATGCGACGGGTGTAGAAATGAAAACCCACCCAGTCCAACGGCGCGTACAGGATCTTCTCGTCTCCTGCCTTAAAGCCCATGACTTCGTAAGGAGGTTCTCCAATGAAAGCTTTCGGGTAGCGGCCTTTCATGGCCGCTTCGAGAAAGAACACGTTGTTCATGGCGTGGTATCGCGCGGCGGCTGCGCGATCTGCCTCGGAATCGGTCTTCGGGTATGCAGGCGCCATTTCATAAGCGCTGCCTATAGTCGCTTTTGAAGACGCCGCCTTCACAGAACGGTGCGCCTCTCCCTGCGCCAGTGCGAGCGTGTGTGCTGCTTTCAGAAAATCGGGCAAACTGGTGCGGCACGGCGGAAATGCACCGGCGGCATAGCCCATATAGGCGATGGCCCAGGGCATATTGAATGGCGCCCAAACCGTGATTCGATCGCCAAGGTGCTTCGCGAGAATGCCGGCATAGTCCGCAAAGTAGCCCGCCAGATCCCGGTTTGGCCAGCCTCCCCGATCTTCAAGCGCCTGGGGGAGATCCCAGTGATACATCGTGCACCAGGGGCGGATGCCGGCCGCAAGGAGCGTATCGACAAGCCGGCTATAGTAATCCAGTCCCTTCATGTTGGGAACACCGGTTCCCGTTGGCTGAACGCGGGGCCAGGAGACAGAGAAACGGTAGCTCGTTAGGTTAAGGCGTTTGGCAAGGGCGATGTCCTGCGGGTAAAGATGGTACTGGTCGCAGGCAACATCGCCGGTCACGCCGCCCCGGACTTTCCCAGGCGTATGGGTGAACCTGTCCCATATCGATTCGCCTTTGCCGCCCTCATTCCAGGCGCCTTCCACTTGGTAGGAGGCAGTGGCGGCGCCCCAGATAAACCCTTCGGGAAAGCGCGCCTGCTTGATGACCGATTCCGATATCGTACCGGGTGCCGAACCAGAAAGCTGCTCGATTGGGGTTGGAGTGGCAGCGTACATACCCTCTCCTGCAAGTGCAGCGCCTGCTGCTGCCGCAACGGAACTAGCAACAAATTGACGACGATTCATCGTCCGCTCCAATCTCCAACGTGACTGCGTTGGGCGCGAGACCAAATCGCTCGCATAAAAATCTCAAACACCCAATCGGGATATAGATGCCGTGCGAAGTGATAGCCCCTTGGGTCAAGCCCGAAGGCGTGACGGGCAGCCTTGTGTCTATGGAAGAATCTCTCATTCGCAACTACGCGAATCTGCCCGAAGTGCCGGTCGGCGACAACATTCCTCGATAGTTGCTTCACACAAGCATAATGGTCGGAGCGAAGTGTTGTCCGGTATTTGTTCGCCTAGCCAGAAAATCTCCGCGATTCAAATATGCTCTTACCCCACTGGTGTGGTGAATCGTCAATTCGTCGAACAAATATTTGCCGTCCTTGAGCGAAGCGGTCTTCAGCGGAGCCGAAAGCCTGCCCGTGGCGAGGACCGGCATTTGTTCTCCGCTGGGTCCACCAAAGAACTGTCATCCTGAGCGAAGCGGTTTTCAGCGGAGCCGAAGGACCTGCTTTTCGGGTTTGACGCCGCATGACTGTCCTCAATTCTGCGGCGAACTTCAGACTTACCCCACTACAGCGGTTCCACAGTTGCTGTGTCCCGAAACCACATAGGCCAAGTGGCTTTTTCCTTTAAGAAAAAGCTACCTTGCACTGAGGCCCGAGACGGCTACACCAACTGCGGAACCGCTCTAGCCACATTCCGCACTTAGGCAGCTCCGGCTTCTTGCGCCAAGGTTCCGCAGAAATCACCGGCAACCTGCGCGCAATTCTCGTTTGACGACTTCGGACCAACGCGCTCGTTAAGCGCAATTTGGACGGGATGCGTGGGACCCCCTCCGGCACTGCTTTCGGCGCACAAGCGCCTTACTCCCGGTCTAACACCTGGATTTGCGGCTTATCCCGATTGGGAATGAAAACCGTGAACGTCAGCGTCTTGCCGTCCGGCGACACTTCCATCCGCTGCGTGTCGATGTGCTTGTCTTTCACCTTGTCCGTGATCTCGATCGTGCGAGAGTTCACCCGGTGCGCCGATCCCGTGTAGCCCGCAGGCGCGTTGGCGCCCACAATCGGATAGTCCTTGCCATCGAACTGCATGCTCTTCTTCATGCCGAACGTGGTGTAATCCAGCAGGATTCCGTTTTCGCCACCCGGTGCAATCTCAATCTCGAAGGTCGAACTCATATCCTCCGTCGTGCTTTCCCACGTGCCGTCAAATCCCGGCCCGCCCGCCGTCCGCTGGTAGACGTAGTCCAGGTGGAACGTCGTCCCGTTCGGCCGGTAGCTGGTAAAGTTGTCGGTCAGCGTCTTGCCGTCCGCCGAAAGCTTCCAGACGCCAACGATCATCGTGCGGCCCTTGCTCTTGCGCACAACTCTCCAGGTGTTGGCCGCTTCGGCCGTCACCGATAGCGTCGTGTCATACGAGGCCGGCTGCTCGGTTCCATCCACCACAATGGTTTCCACGGTGTCGCCGCCCAGGTTGAAGTCGTACTTGTTCGGCCCCACCGCCTTCACCTTCATCTCGTCGGTCAGCCGGCTACATGCGGGGTTCAACTTCCATTTCCCGGTGAACGGACTGTCGGCCGCCCACAGCCTGCCACTCGCCAGGCAAATACACAGCAACACCCACATCGAACGCTTCGCCATTGACTCCTCCACAGACGCAAATTTCCTTGGCCCTCTATTTGCACGGCAAAGACCAGTCGACGGCCGGGGCACATCCTGGCCAGACCAGTCTCGCGCCAACGGTGACTTCTTGTCGGAGCTGGAGTTAAGCGCAGCCTATTCTCATCTGGCTTGCATCGCCTGCCGGGTGCCGCAGTCGCACGCTGTTCAGTTGCGAACGGCAACACGCCAAAACCGGACACTCACAGCCGCAAAGGGGACCATTTTGGAAACCAAATCCCGCTCCGTTTTTGGGGTCCGAAAAAGTTGTCAAGCCCCCACCCTGTGGAAAACCGACCTAAGCAACTGAATCTAAACAGAAAATAAATTTCAAAAAATTAGAGATTAATTAGTCGATCCTGAAAAAGTGATTTTCAGGCATATTGAAGCTGAGCATTTCGATCTTGCGGGCCTTTGAGATCGATCAAGCCGTTCCATACCTGCACCAGGCAGAACAGAAAAATGCGCCATAAAGCTCTGAGGAGCTT
>WNGK01004850.1_pt1 | contig 19166 bp, 19 predicted proteins | sample 5400601 | NCBI WGS metagenome assembly WNGK01 (sample SAMN13153376, study PRJNA577476) | soil metagenome | isolation source: 60 cm soil or saprolite under Garry oak tree replicate 1 | place: USA:California | collected 2016-06-15
CTCGATGACGGCTCGGCCGCCCCCGCCGGGCAGGTGCACGTCCAGCAGCACGACGTCCGGGCCCGTCCGCGCGATGCCGGCGACCGCGGACTCCACGTCCCCCGCGTCCCCCACGATGCCGAACCGGTCGCCGAGCTCGGTCCGTACGCCGGACAGGAACAGCCGGTGGTCGTCGACCAGGAAGACCCGGATCCGTCCGGTCACGGCTGCCGCCTCGGCAGGCGGAGGTGGACCTCCGTGCCCTCGTTCGGCTCGCTGGTGATCAGGGCGGTGCCGCCGTGGCGATCCATCCGGCCGCGGATCGACTGCGCGATGCCCCGGCGATCCGGGAGGAGGCGTGCCGGACGGAAGCCCCTCCCTTCGTCGCGCACGTAGAGGTTCACGGCCTCCGGCCCCACCTCGGCGTACACCGACACCGCCCGCGCTCCGGAGTGCTTGGCCGCGTTGTTCATCGCCTCGCCGGCGGCGTCCACCAGGGCCCGGAGACGGTCGTCCATCGGGCAGTCGCCCACCACCACCGTCTCCACAGCCACGCGGTGGAGCCGTTCCACCCGGGCGGCGACCTCGTCCAGCGCGGCGGAGAGCGCGTCTGCGCCGTTCCGCCCCCGGAGCTCACCGTCGCCGCGGGATTGGCCGTACAGCCAGGCTCGAAGCTCGCGCTCCTGGCCTCGAGCCAGGCTCACCATCTCCTGGGGCTCGCCCGCGCGCTGGATCAGCGCGAGCGTCTGCAGGACGGAGTCGTGCAGGTGAGCCGCCAGCTCGGTTCGCTCCTCGGAGCGGATGCGCTCGCGGCGCTCGTCCGCCAGCTGGCGGGCCAGTCGCCAGATCCACGGCCCCAGGATCAGCCCGAGGCCGGTGACGGTGACGAGCACGGCCGCGGCCACGTCCCGGGCGGCGCCCCCGCGGAGCCCGGCCGGTGAGCACGGGTTCGACGGCCGTCCGGGGGAGCCGCGAGGCCACCCGGACCATGCGCGCGCGGCTGGCCGCGCCGCCGCGGGTCCAGATCACGGCGGAGCCGAAGGCCGCCACGGCCACCGGCCAGACCAGCCCGTCGCCGAGCCAGAGCCCACCTTCCCGAAGCAGCAGCAGCAAGCCGGCCACCACGAACGCCACGGCGATCGCTCGGTTCCCCTCCCACGCCGCCGGCTCGGTCGTCGGACGCAGCCCGGCACCGTCGCCGCCCGCGCTCGACCCCGGTTCGGCCGCGATCAACCAGGAGAACAGGTACAGCAGGAGGCCCGCACCGCCGGCGAACGCCAGGACGACGAACGCCAGCCGGATGACCACCGGGTCGACGCCGAGCCGTTCGCCCCACCCGCCGGCCACGCCGGCCACGACTCGGTCGGTGGCGCTCCGCGTGAGGAGGGCGTGGCGTCGGGCGTGGCGAGGGGTCGAGGTCTGGTCGATGGAACCGCTCCCGTCTGATCGATGCGCCGTCCGAAGGCGAGGGCCGTTCGTTTCCGGCGTCGGCTCGATGCTCTCACACGGCGGTCGGGCGGGCCATCGGGGGATCCCCGGGGGTCCACGGCCGGTCTCAGGGTTTCCCGAGGGTCATCCCCGATGGCGAGCAAGTTCGGAGGACCTCATCATCGACGCATGAGCGATCAGACGAATACCGATACGATCCCACCCGCGCCGGCGCCCGAGGTCCGCCGGCTCAAGCGGCGGCTGGACCACAAGGTCGTCGCCGGCGTGGCGGCCGGACTCGGCGAGTACTTCGACATCGATCCCGTGCTGTTCCGCGTGGGATTCGTGCTGCTGACGGTCCTGGGCGGCGCGGGCATCCTGATCTACCTGGCGGCCTGGTGGCTGATGCCGCCCGACGACGCGCCGGCGGTCGGACACCCTGGGAACTGGCACGACCACCGCGGCGAGCGGGTCATGCGGAGACTGAAGGGTTCGCCCGGCTGGGTCGGCGTCGGGCTCCTGGTGATCGGCGGTGCGTTGCTGGCGAACGACCTCGGCGTTCGGCGCCCTGCGGTCACGTGGGGCGTGGCGCTGATCGTGCTCGGCGTGCTCATGTTCCGCCGCGGCACGGATGCCGCCACCCACGAGGAGGTGGAACGCGCGCACGGGGCGGCCGCCTACGGGCCCACGTCGCCCGGCGGGACCCTCCCGACCCCACCCTCGGGCCTCGAGCCGCCCCGGACCCCGCGACGCCGACGAGAGCGGTCTTCGCTGGGGTGGTTCACGCTCGGAGCGTTGATGCTGGCGCTCGGCGCGGCGGCGCTGCTCGACACGACGAACGTCGTCGCCCTGTCGGGCGGTCAGTACCTCGCGCTGTCGCTGGCGGTCCTGGGGGCTGGGCTCGCGATCGGGGCGTGGTGGGGCCGCGCCCGCTGGCTGGTCGTGCCCGGGCTCCTGTTGATCCCGCTGGTCCTGGGAGCGAGTCTCCTGCGGGTCCCGTTCCAGGGCGGCGTCGGTCAGCGCGTCTTCCGGCCGAACGCCGTCGTCGACGTGCGCCATGTATACCGGCTGGGCGCCGGGCAGCTGACCGTCGATCTGACGCAGGTACCGTTCGCCGGAGAGCGGATCGGGCTGCCGGCCAGCGTGGCCATGGGCCAGCTCGTCGTGGTGGTTCCGCCCGGCCTGTCCGTGCAGATCCACGCCGCCGCCGACGCCGGGGAGGTCGACCTGTTCGGCCAGAGGTACGACGGGCTCAAGACGAGCGTCGACCGGACGTTCGTGTCGGACGCGTCGCCGGGGACCCTGGTGCTGGACCTGCGGGCCGGGTTCGGTCAGGTGACGCTGTCCCGGTCCGGCTCGGACGGTTCGATCGGTCTCTAAGAGCAGGAGGAGGAACGACATGCGACGCCACGGCTTCGACCCGATCTCGCTGGTCTTCGGCGCGACCTTCGCAATCATGGGCGCCGTGTTCCTGTTCGGCCGCGTCGACGTGGGCCGGGCACACCTGGGCTGGGTGTGGCCCATGGCGATCATCGCCCTGGGCGCGGTGATCGTCCTGATGGCCGCGCGCCGGCCGGGGGACGATGGATCCCGGGAACGGCAGGCTCGCCGCGGCGGGCCGCCGGACGTCAGCCCGGGATGACCTTGCCGAACCGCACGCCGAGCGCCGGCACCCTCGTCACGGTCCCGTCCTTACGCCGAACCAGGTACGTGTTCGCCTGATCGTCGAACGCCTCGAGCCTGCCGACCGCTTCGCTCACGAACCCGTTCGGCAACTCGTACTGGAACGACACTCGTTTGCCCACGTCCGCGGCGGTGACGGTGTTGCGCGCTCGCTGCATACCGCCACGGTACCGGGCCCCCCCATCCGGTCTCAACCCGAACATCCGGAACGAGCCTTGACCGTCCTACCGGATCGGGCATAGCGTGCGCTCGTGATCCGGCCGTTCCGGCGGACCAGGGGAGGTCTCACCATGGCGATCCATGCTCCTCGTCGATCGGCGGCGACGCTCCTCGCCGCCTCGATGTTGTTCGTCCTCCTGGCGGCGACCCCCGCGCTGGCGACAGGGATCCGCCTCTCCCGGTCGATCGGGCCGCCCACGTCCACCACGACGGTCAGCGGCGCGGGCTTCGGTGCGAACGAAGGCGTCGACGTCACGTTCGACGGAACCCGGATCGCCCGTGCGACCGCGGACGGCTCGGGAGCGTTCTCGAAGAAGATCGCGGTGCCTGCGTCCGCCCTCCCGGGCGACCACGAGGTCAAGGCGACGGGGCGGTCGAGCGGATCGTTCGCCACCGCCACGTTCCTGGTGCGCACCGACTGGCCCCGCGGCGAGTACGACGCGCTGAACTCGGGCCTGAACCCGTACGAGAACGTCCTGACGACGTCGGACGTGACCGGCCTGACCGAGGACTGGTTCACCGGGGCCTCCGGCAGCCCCGTGGTGGTCGGCGGCCTCGTCTACGTGAACACCGCGACCGGCCTCTCCGCCTTCGACGAGGCGACCGGCACCCTCCAGTGGGAGTCCGGTGTCCAGACCGACGGCTACGCCGCTCCGGAGGTGTCGAAGGGGGTGATCTACGCGGGCGGCGCCGCCGGCGGCCTGGTGGCGATCGACGCCCGCACGGGCGTGGTGGGATGGACGGGCGGGACCATCGGCCTGATCACGTCCGCGTCCCCGGTGGTCTGGGGCGGATCCGTCTTCGTCGGGACGTCGTCCGGGCATGTGTACGGGTTCCCGACCGCCTGCGCCGATCCGTGCGCGCCGACGTGGGTGGTGGATCTCTCCCCGGCGGACATCCTCTCCAATCCGGCCGTGCAGGACGGCGTCGTGTACGTCACCACGCACAAGGGCTACACGTACGGCTACGTCTACGCGTTCGACGCCGCGACCGGCAACGAGATCTGGAACGCCTACGGCGACCCGGTCGGGACGCCGCCGGTGGTCATGGGGACCACGGTGTACGCCGCGCGCGGGGGGCAGATCTTCGCGTACCCGACGTCGTGTTCGACGCCCTGCGCGCCGCTGTGGTCGACGAAGCCCCTGAACGCCGGGTTCCGCACGCTGAGCGGTGCGAACGGCGTCCTGTACGGCTGGACGGACCCGTCTCTTCGGGCCTACGACGCCACCACCGGCGACCAGCTGTGGTCCGCGTCCCCCGGCAGCGCCGGGATCGCGCCCGGGGCCCCCGCCGCGGCGAACGGGGTGCTCTACGCCGTGTCCGAGGAGGGCGACCTCAGGGTCCTGGACGCCACGACCGGCCAGGTCCTGATCACGTACGACACGGCGGACACCTCGGCGGGCCGTTCGGCTCCGGCCGTGGTGGACGGCACCGTGTTCTTCACCGGATACAACGCCCAGGGCTCGACGCTCCACGCGTACCGTCTCACGGGCTGAGCCGGGCCGCCGGGCCGCACGGGGTCGTCGATCCGGTCAGCCCGCCCGCGGCGTTCGACAGAGGTCCTTTGCGTTCGGGGCGACGCGTCCCGCCGTGGATCGCGGCCGCCCCCGGTCGAAGGGGGTGCTGCATGGCTGCGCGCGATGAGCGAGTGATGGTCTCCGAGCAGATCGCCCCGGGTCTGCTCCCCAGGGTCCTCAACTCGTTCGACATGGTGGCCATCTTCGTGGCCATCGTCCTGTTCATCATCCAGGCCTCGGTGCTGCAGGGCGCCGGCGGCCCCGTGGCCTTCAGCTACCTGGCCCTGGGCTACGTGTTCTTCCTGATCCCCGGCGCGCTGGTCACCGCGCAGCTGGGGCTGATGTTCCCCCAGGAGGGGTCGCTGTACGTGTGGACCCAGAAGGCGCTCGGGCCGTTCTGGGGGTTCTTCGCCGGGTTCTGCGCGTGGTGGCCGGGCGTGCTGGTGATGCCGGCCATCGGCGTGCTGGTGGCGGCCATGCTCCAGACGATCTTCCCCGGCCACCTGGCGCATCCGTGGCAGGTAGGGCTGGTGATCCTGGCAGTGATCTGGTTCTCGGCGGCGATGTCGATCCTCCGGTTCCGGCTCACGCAGAACTACGTGAACTTCCAGTTCTTCTTCTACGCCGCGGCGATCTTCGTCATCGGGCTGGCCGGCGTGGTGTGGCTGGTCGGCGGGCACGCGTCGGCGAACTCGTTCGCCGTGCACCGCTTCTTCCAGTTCAACCACGCGAACTACACGTTCTTCGGGTTCGTGATCCTGGCGCTGCTCGGGATCGAGGTCCCGCTGAACATGGGGGTGGAGATCGTCCATCCGAAGGCCATCAAGCGGTACCTCTTCTGGGGGTCGATCGTGGTGATGGCCGCGTACCTGTGGGCGACGTTCGGCAACATGGCCGTGATCCCGGTGGCCACGAACAACCCGACCAGCGGGATCATCCAGGCCGTCGAGCGGGCCTTCAACCACCCGATGGCGGTCATCGTCGCGCTGATCGTGATGTGGTTCTTCATCACGAACATGGTCGTTTACAACTACTCGTTCGCCCGCCTCCTGTTCGTGTCCGGGCTGGAGCGGCGTCTGCCGGCGGCGGTGAGCCGCCTGAACGCGAACAAGGTCCCAGCGGTCGCCGTGGTGGTGCAGAGCGCGCTGGCGTCCGCGTTGGTCATCCCCACGTTCATCATCCTCAAGGGCAGCGACACCGGGAACAAGGTCTACCTCGCCTTCCAGGCTGCCGTGACCGTGATCTGGTGCATCTCCATGGTGCTGCTGTTCACCGACGTGTTCCTGGTCCGCCGGTGGTTCCCGCAGAAGTTCGAGGAGGTCCGCACGACGCCGGTCGGCCTGTTGAACGTGGCCGGCGTCGTCGGGGCGCTGACGTCGGCGTTCGGCGCGTACGTCGTGTTCACGGCGCCGTTCGACGCCACGCTCTTCACGACGAAGGCGTGGGACGCGTGGGTGGGCATCCTGACCGGGGGGTCGGCGATCGCGGCGGCCTTGATCTACCTGGTGTCGGAGCGCGCCCGGAAGGCAGCTCCGGCGGCGCCGGTCGAGACGACGGCGAGCGCCGGCTGAACGAACCGAACGCCGGACGACGAGCGATGGAGGTGCGGTGACGCCGGAGGAGATCGTCGCGCTCTGCAGCGACCACCGGATCCGCCTGATCCGGTTCCTGTACTGCGACAACGGCGGTGTGGTGCGGGGGAAGGCCACCCACATGTCCGGGCTCGCCGACCGGATGCGGACCGGGATCGGGCTCACGGTGGCCATGCAGGCCATGAACTCGCTCGACCAGTTGCAGCCGGTCGACGGCATGAGCGCGGTCGGGGAGATCCGGCTGGTCCCGGACCCCGACACCTTCACCATCCTGCCGTACGCGCCGAACTCGGCGGCGATGCTGGTGGACCACGTCGCCCTGGACGGCTCGCCCTACCAGGCGGGCCCGCGGAACTTCCTGAAGCGCATGACCGATCGTCTGGACGGGCGGGGCATGCGGTTCTCCTGCTCCGTGGAGAACGAGTTCAGCCTGGCCACGCGGACCGACGATGGGAACTTCGCGCCGATCGACCAGAGCCTGTGCTTCTCCACGGTCGGGATGACGGCGTCCGCCGAGGTGGTCGACGCGCTGGTCGAGGCGCTCGACGCACAGGGGATCCGGCTGGAGCAGTTCTACATCGAGCTGGGCCACGGGCAGCAGGAGATCTCCGTGGCGCACCAGCCGGCCGTCCGGGCCGCCGACACCCAGGTCCTGGTCCGGGAGACGATCCGCGCCGTGGCGGCCCGGTTCGGCCTCACCGCCTCCCTCGCCCCGAAGCCGTGGCCGGACCAGGCCGGGAACGGGGCACACGTCCATTTCAGCGTGTGGGACGAGGGGGGCACGAACCTCTTCCACGACCCGGACGGACGGTTCGGCCTGTCGGAGACGGCCGAGCGGTTCGTGGCCGGCATCCTGGCGCACCTGCCGGGGCTCCTGGCGCTCACCGCTCCTTCGTTCAACTCGTACCGGCGGCTGCTCCCCATGCACTGGTCGTCGGCGTTCACCTGCTGGGGCCCGGACAACCGCGAAGGCGCGGTGCGCGTGCCGTCCACGTTCTGGGGGATGGAGGCGGCCTCGGCGAACCTCGAGTACAAGCCGGCGGACGCGTCGTGCAACCCATACCTGGCGTTCGGCGGCCTGATCGCCGCCGGTCTGGACGGGATCGAGAAGGAGCTCGTTCCGCCGGATCCGATCACGGTCGACCCGGCCACGCTCCCCGAGGACGAGCGGGCGGCGAAGGGCATCCACCGGTACCCGGAGACGCTGCAGGACGCCCTGCTCGCGCTGGAGAAGGACGACGTGCTGATGGAGGCGCTGGGCGACCTGCTCGCCCGGTCCTACCTCGCCGTCCGGCGCTCCGAGTGGGAGACGTACTCGGCGGCCGACGAGGAGTTCCAGTTCCGGAACCACTTCCTGAAGTACTGAGCGCTCATCCCAGCGGGTAGATGCGGCGGGCGTTCCCGCTCGCTGCGAGCCCGGCGATCCGTTCGGCCTCTTCGAGCGAACAGTGGTCCTGGGCGATCCACTCGCCCAGGACCGAGGCCAGCCCGCGCCGGAACAGCATCACGCCCAGCAGGTACAGCTCGGCCAGGCCGAACGCGTCGGAGGCGTAGAGCAGCTTGGCGAACGGGGCGAGCTCCATCGCCTCGGCCAGGATCCGCGCGGAGCCCGGACCCGTGTGGTGGAGGACCGGCCCCAGGTCCAGGTGCACGTTGGGGAGCACCGCCGCGAGGTACGCCGCCTCGCGATGGTACGGGTAGCAGTGCAGCAGGACGACGTCGACCGGGAGGCGACCCAGCGCCCGCAGGAGGTCGGTGAGGAGCGACGGGTTCGCCAGGTGCAGGGTCAGGTCCGGATCCCCGAAGCCCGTGTGGACCTGGAGAGGTATGCGTCGTTCCCGGGCCACCCGGGCCGCCGTCCAGATGCCGAAGCGGAGCAGCACGGGATCCTCGAGCCGGCCGGGCGACGCCAGCCACCGGCCGGCCGCCGCGACCACCTCGCCAGCAGCCGGCGGCGCCGGGTCGAACCCGAACCCGCCCCGGTACGCGACCACCGTCTTGAAACCGACGGCCCCGGCGGCCGACTCCCGGAGGGCGGCTTCGAACGCGTCCGCGTACCCGCGGGCCTCGAGCCCGGAGCGGATCGCGGCCTCCGCCACCGCCTCGATCCGGACGACCTCGTACGCGGCGGCCCCGGCCGCCTCCCCCATCTCTGGGATGCCCAGCAACTCGTCGGCCCGGTAGCCGGAGTCGACCAGGAGGGCCTCGACGCCGGCGGCGGCGAGGAAGCGCCGGTTGACCTCCTCGGGCCCCAGCTCGGCTCGGCGGGACAGGTAGTCGTCGGGCGACGGGAGCGGTTCGAGGTCCAGCACGGAAGCGCACCACCGCCGCACGCCGAGGCCGAGCGGCGAATCGAAGTGCGTGGTCCCGCTCGGTGCGGGGTCGAACCCTTCGCTCAGCAGCGCCTCGAACGCGGCCCTGTCGAGCGGGCCCCCGACCACGCCGTGGCAGTGGTGATCGACGAGCGGGAGCCCGTCGAGCGACAGCTTCGGCTTCGCGCGCGCAGGCATCCTGCTCCCTCTCGTCCCGCCGGTCCCGGCGGATGAACGGATTCTCACCCGTTTCTGCGTTTGCCGCAGGGCGCGCCGGGTAACCGAACCGAGCACCCATCCCAGAGAGGAGCGGGAATGAAGCGCGTGCTCGTAGTCATGGTGGTGGCGGCGCTCGGGGCGATCGGGCTGATCCAGGCGCCCGCCATCGGCGCGACCGGGGCGACATGCGCGGCGAAGGCCGGCGTGACGCTCTCGCCGGGGATCTCGCTGACGGCGAGCTCCGGCACGTTCAAGTCCAAGCCGGGCGGCACGCTCGCCTGCGCGGGGACCGTCAAGGGCACGAACGTCGGGGGGACCGGCACGCTCACGTTCTCGGGCGTGTACGGGACGAACGGCGGGGACACCTGCGCCAGCGGAGCGGGGTCGGGCAAGCTCGCGGCCGTGCTGCCCAAGGTCGGCGGAGGGACGATCAAGGTGGCCGGCACCTTCACGTTCAAGCGGGCCGGTTCCGACGTCGTGATCCAGGGCACGCTGAGCGGGGCGACGCTCGGCGCGAACCTCCAGTTCGTCCCCGACCAGGGCCAGAACTGCGCCCAGACGAAGGTCGTCTCAGCCACCGTGGCCGGCCCGGCCGTCGTCGGCGGCACCAGCTAGGTCAACGAGGAAGCTCACAGAAGGGGGGCGGGCCTGACCCGCCCCCCTTCGTGTGCGAGGCCCCCGCCTGGTGGCGGACGGATAGGATGGGGCCCCGTGAAGCGAGGCACGAGCCGCCGCGGGATCCCCTGCCTCCCGACCGCCCTACTCCTGTCGGCGATCGGCTTGACCGGGCTCATCGTCGTGGCCGGCGCCCCGCCGGCGCAGGCCGGCGGGTACACCGTGCAGCACGGCGTCCAGTATGGGTCGGCGGGCGGCGTCAACTTGCTGGCCGACGTGTACATCCCCGACGGGTCGGGTCCCTTCCCCGGCCTGGTGGTGATCCACGGGGGGGTGTTCGTCAAGGGCGACAAGTCGCAGTTGACGCCCGCGTCGGAGGTCATGGCTCAGAACGGGTACGTGGCGTTCAACATCAACTACCGGCTGGCCCCGCGGTTCCCGTTCCCGGCGGGCCTGAACGACGCCGAGGCCGCCGTGACGTATCTCCGGGCGAACGCGGCGCGGTTCAAGGTCGACCCGAACCGCGTCGGCGCGCTGGGAGGGTCCGCCGGGGCGAACTTCGCCGCGATGCTCGGGACCCTCGGCGAAGGGTGCCCCACCGGGTTCCGGGTGGTCGCCGTGGTGGCGTGGTCGGGGCCGTTCGACCTCAAGGCCTTCGGGACCCACGTCCTGGGGAACTACCTGGGGAGCAGCGCCTCGACGCTGCTCGCGGAGAGCGCCTCCCCCTACTACCAGGTGGATCCCACGGACGCCCCCATCTTCATCGCCAACGGGACGAACGAGGCCATCCCGGTCACCCAGGCCAAGGAGATGAACACGGCCTACGCGAAGGCCGGCATCCCCCATCAACTGCTGATCAGCCCCCAGCAGGCCCACTCGGAGCACCTCGGGGCCTTCATCTACCCCCAGACGATCACGTTCCTGGACACGTACCTGAAGGCGCACAAGGGCAGTTGCGGTCCGACCACGCCTCCGCCGACCACGTCGTCACCGCCGCCCAGCCCCACCGGCGGGTCGACCGGCCCACAGGCCGGCGGCTCCGGCAGCGGCAACGGGTCGGGCGGTTCCACCGGCCTGCTGCTCGCCCTCGGTGCGGTCGGGGCGCTGGCCGTTGGGGGCGTGGCCTCCTGGCTGGTCCACCGGTCCCGGACGGCGGTGTACCGGCGGTAGCCCGGCTCAGCCTGTGACCCGGACGATCGAGCCGGGATTTGGCTCGGGGAACGCGTCGGGATGGATCGCCCAGGCCAGGATCTCCAGGCCGTCCACGATCCTCGGGCCGGGCCGCGAGAAGTACGAGGTGGCGTCCACGGCGAACACGTCGCCCGATCGGGCCGCCGGCGTGTCCAGGAAGTCGTACACGCGGAACAGGCCTTCGGCTTCGGGTTCGGCGTCCTCCAGGTAGTAGCCGCACGGCATGAACACGACCACCTCCGGCGCGGCCTCCGCCACCTGCCGCCAGCCGATCTTCCTGGAGGGCTGGCCCGGCGTGGCCAGGAGGTTGGCGCCGCCGCCGATCTCGACCATGCCCGGGACCCAGTGGCCGGCCACGAACGGCGGGTCGCTCCACTCCAGGCACAGCGTGCCGATCGTGGGGAGCGGGAGCGCCCGCCGCCGAACGCGTTCGACGCGCGCCCGAAGGCCGGCAGCCAGCCCCGCCGCGCGCTCCTCGGTCCCCGTGGCCCGACCGACCGTGACGATGCACTCGATCACGTCGTCCACCGTGTTCGGATCGAGCGAGACCACCGTGGCGTCGCTCCCCAGGTCCTTCAAGGCGTCCTCCACCTGCCCCGACGGCACCGCGCACACCTTGCACAGGTCCTGGACCAGGATCAGGTCAGGCTGGATCCTGCGGATCAGGTCCTTGTCCAGCACGTAGATCGGCTCGCCCCGATCCATGAAGCCCGTGACCAGGTCGTCGACCTCGCGGGCGGTGAGCGGCCGGTCTTGCGGCAGGGCCGTGTCGGAGACGACGGGCTTCGAACGGGCCTCGGGCGGGTAGTCGCACTCGTACGTCACGCCGGCGAGCTGGTCGCCCAGGCCCAGCACGTACACGATCTCCGTCGCCGACGGCAGCAGCGAGACGATCTTCACCCGCGCTACCGGGGCAGGGCGCCGAGCTTGAACGGGCTCTGCAGGAGATCGCCCAGCGCCTTCAGCGCTCGGCCGGCCTCGGCGCCGTCCATCAGGCGGTGGTCGAACGAGAGCGAGAGCGTGGTCGCCGGGCGGGCCTCGACGGCCCCATCCACCACCAGCGCGCGCGGCTCGATCACCCCCAGGGCCAGGATCGCGCCCTCCGGGTGGTTGATGATGGGCGTCCCGAACTCCGCCCCGAACGTGCCCACGTTCGTCACGGTCACGGTGCTGCCGGAGAGCTCGTCGGGGGTCGCCGAGCCGGCGCGCGCCGCCTCGGCCACGCGGGCGATCTCACGAGCGAGGTCCACGATCCCGCGGGCGTGCACGTCGCGGACCACGGGGACCAACAGGCCCTGGTCGGTGTCGGTGGCGATGCCGGCGTGCACGCGGTGGAACAGCAGAATCTCGCCTCGATCCTCGTGGAACGAGGCGTTCAGCGTGGGATGGTCCGCGCAGACGGTGGCCAGGGCTCGAACGACCACCGCCAGCGCGCTGACGCGCTGGCCCGACTCCGCGGTCAGCTCCTCACGGAGCGCCATCAGCCAGGTGGCGTCCACCGTCAGGAAGGTGGTGACGTGCGGGATCTCCCGGACCGAGCGGGTCATCCTCTGGGCGATCAGGCGACGTGCCCCGCGGACGGGGACGCGGCGGACCTCGTCGGCGCCGGCCGTTGGTTCCTCCGCGGCCATCTCGTGGAGCTCGGCCGCGGCCTCGGCGGCGGTGCGCGCCCGCTGGACGTCCTCGCGCGTGATCCGGCCGCCGGGGCCGGTCCCCTCCAGGGCGGCGAGGTCGACGCCCAGCTCCTTCGCCAGTCGCCGGACCGGGGGTGAAGCGGCCACCGACCCGGTCCGGCCGGCCCGGTCCCCGCGGCGGAGCCTGGTGGTCGTGGCCACCGAGGGCTCCTCCTCCTCGACGCCGTAGCCCACCAGGACGGCGCGGCGCTTGGGCGGCGCCGTCTCGGCGCCCGCCTCGGCTCTCCCGTCCGGTCCGCCGGAGCCTTCGTCGCCGGCGTCCGGGATCTGGACCGGAGCGGCGTCCTCCATCCGGATCGAGACGAGCGGCGCCCCGACCTTCACCACGTCCCCGTCCCCGGCATGCAGCCGCTCGATCACGCCGGCCCACGGCGACGGCAGCTCGACCAGGGCCTTGGCGGTGTTGACCTCGACCAGCGTCTGGTTCAGCTCGACCGGGTCGCCCTCGGCCACCCGCCAGGCGACGATCTCGGCGTCCTCCAACCCCTCCCCGAGGTCGGGCAGCAGGAAGTCGCGGACCGCCATCAGTAGCTCGTGACGCGGTCGACGGCTTCCAGGATGCGCCCCACGGTGGGGAGGTAGTGGGACTCGAGCGTGGCCGGAGGGTACGGCGTGTCGTAGCCCGTGACCCGGAGCACGGGGGCTTCGAGGTGGTCGAAGCAGTCCTCCATGAGGCGGGCGACGATCTCCGCGCCGAACCCGGCCGTCAGGGGGGCCTCGTGCACGACCACGGCTCGGCCCGTATCTCGCACCGACGCGGCCAGCGTCTCCAGGTCGAGCGGCACCAGCGAGCGGAGGTCCACCACCCGGACGTCGACTCCTTCGCCTGCGGCGGCCTCGGCGGCGGCCAGCGACCGCGTGACCATGGCCCCGTAGGACACGATCGTGCAGTCGGCGCCGTCCCGCACCACCCGGGCCTTCCCGATCGGCAGCCCGTGGTCGTTCAGGTCCCCATCCTCCTTCGACCAGTACCGGCTCTTCGGCTCGAAGTAGACCACGGGGTCGGGGTCGGCGATGGAAGCGCGGAGCAAGTGGTGGGCGTCGATCGGGGAGGAGGGCACGACGATCTTCAGCCCCGCCGTGTGCGCGTAGTAGGTCTCCGGGCTCTCCGAGTGGTGCTCGGCCGCCCCGATGCCGCCCCCGAACGGGATCCGGATGACGATCGGCATGCCCTGCCGTCCCCGGGAGCGGTACCGGTACTTCGCCACGTGGCAGATCACCTGGTCGAGGGCCGGGTAGGAGAACGCGTCGAACTGCATCTCGGCCACCGGCTTCCACCCGGCCATCGCGAGGCCGACGGACACGCCGGCGATCCCGGCTTCGGCGAGCGGGGTGTCGAAGACCCGGTTGGCGCCGAACTCGTCCTGCAGGCCCTCGGTCACCCGGAACACCCCGCCGAGCGTGCCCACGTCCTCGCCCAGCACGAGCGTCCGTGGATCCTCCGTGAGCGCGCGCCGGAGGGCTTCGTTCAGCGCCCTGCCCATCGTGACCTCAGGCACCGGCCGACCCCTCCGCCTCGGCCGCCCGCTTCAGGACCTCGTCGCGCTGGCGCGCCAGCACCGGCGGGATGGCCTGGTACACCCACTCGAACAGCTCGTCCACCGGGCGCGGCTCCGAGCCGATCACACCGGCCCGCATGCGGGCGGCGAACGCCTTCGCGTCCTGGTCGACCTCGTCGAAGAACGCCTCCCCGGCGACGCCCGTCCCCGTCAGCCAGCGGCGGTACCGCTCGATCGGGTCGCGACCCGTCCATTCCTCGACCTGCTCGCGGGGCTGGTAGCGCGAAGCATCGTCGGCCGTCGAATGGGGGCCCAGCCGATACGTGAGCGCCTCGATCAGCGTGGGGACGCCGTCCTCGCGGGCCCGGGTCGCGGCCTCCTTCGTCGCCCGGTGCACGGCCAGCACGTCGTTGCCGTCCACCAGCACGCCGGGGAACCCGTACGCCTCGGCCTTCCGCCAGATCGGCGCCACCGTCTGACGGGCCACCGGCACCGAGATGGCCCACTGGTTGTTCTGGCAGAGGAACACGGTCGGCGCCCGGAACACGGCGGCGAAGTTGCAGGCCTCGTGGAAGTCGCCCTCCGAGGTGGCCCCATCGCCGAAGTAGACCAGCGTGGCGAGCGACAGCCCGTCGAGCTTCGCCCCCATCGCGTAGCCGACGGCGTGCAGCATCTGACTCGCCACGGGCACCGACACCATGCCGAAGCGGTGGGCGTTCGCGTCGTACGTGCCGCCGTGCCACGTGGCTCGGTAGAAGTGGAGGTACTCCACCAGGTCCACGCCCCGCACGACCGCCGCCCCCAGCTCGCGGTACGACGGGAAGATCCAGTCCGACTCCTCCAGAGCGAACGCGCTTCCCACCTGCGCGGCCTCCTGGCCGATCAGCGGGGGATACACGGCGAGCTCTCCCTGGCGCTGAAGAGCGGTGGCCTCCAGGTCGGCCCGGCGGGTCAGCGCCATGAGCCGGTACAGCTCGCGGAGCTCCTCCTCCTTCATGCCGAGCGTCCCGGGGTCCGGCCCAGCCTCGCCGTCCATCGGCAGCACGCGAAGGAGAGATCCGGCGGTGCTCGCTTCACCGGACACGAACGGCCTCCTCTCCGTCACGTAGCCCAGTACTTCGCCCAGCCCCGCCCGCCGGGGACCCACGTGAGCCGGACGCGGCCGATGCGGCCGATCCGCGACCGCGCGAACCGATCGGCGGCCTCCGCCGTGCTGACGCCGTCGGCGCGGGACATCGAGAAGATCTCACGGAGCGTCCGGTAGATGCCCGCGATCGCGGCCTTCGCCCGGTCGTCCCGGTAGCCCAGCAGCTCGTCGGCCACGGTGATCAGCCCGCCGGCGTTGATGACGTAGTCGGGCGCATACACGATACCGGCGGCGGCCAGCGCCTCGCCGTGCTCGAGCCGCTCGAGCTGGTTGTTCGCCGAGCCCGCGACCACGCGGCACTTCAGGTCCGGGAGCGTGTCGTCGCGGATCACGCCGCCCAGCGCGCACGGCGCGAAGACGTCGCACGGGTGCGCGTGCACCTTGTCCGTGTCTACCACGTCGACGCCGAAGTCCCGCACGCACGTGGCGACGGCGTCGACGTCGACGTCGGCCACCACGACCCGTGCGCCGCCTTCGACCAGGTGCTTCACCAGGTGGTAGCCGACCTTCCCGACCCCCTGGACGGCCACCGTTCGACCCTCCAGGGAATGTTCGCCCCACGCCTCCTCGGCGCACGCCAGCATGCCCAGGTGCACGCCGTACGCGGTGAGGGGGGAGGGGTCGCCGGAGCCTCCCAGCGCCGCGGAGACCCCCGTCACGTACCGGGTCTCGCGACGGATGACGTCCATGTCCTCCCGGGAGGTGCCGACGTCCTCGGCCGTGATGTAGCGCCCGCCGAGCGATTCGACGAACCGGCCGTACGCGCGGAGCAGCTCCTCGGACTTGACGCGCTTCGGATCTCCGATGATGACGGCCTTCCCGCCGCCCAGGTCCAGCCCCGCCGCCGCGGCCTTGTAGGTCATCCCCCGCGCCAGCCGGAGCACGTCCCGGAGGGCGTCGTCCTCGGTGGCGAACGGGTAGAAGCGCGTGCCTCCCAGGGCGGGTCCGAGCGTCGTGGAGTGGATCGCGACGATGGCTCGGAGGCCCGTGGGGGGGTCGTGGAAGAACACGACCTCCTCGAACTCGTCGCCGAGCGCGTCGAAGACTGACACCGATCGGAAAGGTTACCCGCTCGCCGCGCGCTCTCCCAACGGACCGGCTTCTGGGTCGCCGGCAGCGCGGCTATCATGCGGCCGTGATCCCCTGCGCGTACCTGCGGGTCTACCGGCCCCTGGACTCATTCGACGAACGGGAGCGCGCGGACTGGGAGCGCTACATCCTGTCCGGCGGGTACCGCACGGCGCGGCCCGTGTATCGGGAGGAGTCGATCGGGGAGGGGCGCTTCGGACTGCTGTCGTCGGCCGAGGAGGAGCACGCGGACATCCGGCTCGTGGACGGCACGTACTTCGTGTGCCCATGGCAGACCAGGCTGCGCGTGCTCGCCGGGATCCTGTCGTTCCGCGAGTCCGCTCCCGCGGAGATCGTGGACGCGTTCGTCCCGGAGTCGGAGGCGCGACGCGCCGCCCGCGAGCTGGCCCGGCTGAAACGGAGGGCCCCCTCGGCCGTGCCCTCGATGCTCCAGAGCCCGTGGCACGTGCCGGTCCGGTGGTTCGTGCTCGTCGAAGACGCCGAGCGCAAGCTGGTGGAATCGGCGGGTGCGGACCCGTTCCGCATGTACTACTGGACGCCGGTCCGACTGGCGATCAAGCGGGCCGAACGGACGGCGTACGCGCTCCGTCGGACGGACCTGGAACCGCTGGCCCGCCCGGTCCGCGAGCTGGGGCAGTGGCTGACGGCCCACCATCATCGGTCGATGCTGGAGCTCGACTACGGGTCGCTGTCGGGGATGTTCGCGTGGGACGAGCTGGACAACGACCACAGCGCCAGGGACATCCAGGACGCCATCCAGGCACTGTCCGGAACCGGCGGTATGGCGCGAGCCGCCGAGCTGTACCAGACCGTGGCCACGCGGTGGGCCGAGGCGCGGGGGCGGGAGTCCCTGAACTGAGCAGGGCCATATCGGTCTAGTCCTTTGAGTCGTTGCAATTAGTGCCCTTTGTCTATTTCCTGCGGTTGCTCGCTTCGGTAAGACTCCGCTGTTGCGCTCGCGCGTCGATACGCCGATCCGGAGGGGGGACGTCGTAGATGAAGTCGCAGCACGAGGGGGAGAAGCTGCTGACGCCGGCCGAGGTGGCCGCCATGTTCCGGGTCGACCCGAAGACGGTCACCCGCTGGGCAAAGGCGGGGAAGCTGTCCTCGATCCGTACGCTGGGCGGCCACCGCCGCTACCGAGCTGAGGAGATCCAGGGGCTGCTGACGGGGTCGGCCACCTCGAAGAACTGATCGTCGGCGCGCCCGTTCCGCGACGGCCCCGTGGGTCGGTCGCGGGCCGACGCGTCGCTCCCGGTGGCGAGGGGCAGGATCGAACTGCCGACACCGCGGTTTTCAGCCGCGTGCTCTGCCAACTGAGCTACCTCGCCGTGATGGCGCGGGTCCCCGCATGCGGGGACCCGGTGGCGGTCCCGACCGGATTTGAACCGGCGCTCTCCGCCTTGACAGGGCGGCGTGTTCGGCCTGACTACACCACGGGACCGTATGTGGTTCGTGCCCCCAACGGGATTCGAACCCGTGTCGCCGCCTTGAAAGGGCGAAATCCTAGGCCGCTAGACGATGGGGGCGATACCCATGCGCCCCCGGCCCGGGGGGCAGCGCCGCCAGTATAGCGTTCGGTCTCCGAGCCCCACACACGCTGGCTCTGCCGCGCCCGGTGGGTGGGCCGTGTAGGGATCGAACCTACGACACGAGGGTTAAAAGCCCCCTGCTCTACCACTGAGCTAACGGCCCGTAGCGATTCTACGGAACGGCTCTCGGCCGGCCGAACGGCTATCCCTTGGTTCTGTGCACCAGCCCGAAGGGGCTACCCTCGGAGTCGCGGCACACTGCCCAGCGCTCGCCGGGATGGATGACCTCGCCGCCGGCCGAACGGACGCGGTCGAGGGCGGCCTCCAGGTCGTCGACCAAGAAGTAGACCAACGAGAACCGGTCGCCCGGGCCGGATCCTCGCTCGTGGATCCCGAGTGCCGGCCCATCACCATGCGTCTGCCACCCGTGCCCCTCCGCTTCGTCGCGGGGCTCGAGCTTGGCCGCGAGCACGTGAGACCAGAAGGCCCGGGCGCGGTCCGGGTCGTCCGCGGGGAACTCCGCCAGGACGGCCGGCGACGGACCCGGCTCGCGGGAACGCTCCGTGGTCGTCACAGCCAGAGTTTAGGGCGTGGTGTCCACGATCACGCCTGAGCCGCCGGGAACCCGGAGCGGCTGAACCTGGTGGTTGCACTACCCTTGGGTGAGGCTCCGTGAAAAGGAGTCACTCGTGTCGACGTTGTCCTCAGCAGGAGGTGTGGAGGATGAAGGTCTTTGCCATCGATCAACTCGGAGGACCAGGGGCGGTCCGTGACCTCCCGGTTCCCGAGCCGGTTGAAGGACAGGTGCGGATCCGGGTCGTTGCAGCGGGACTGAACCCGTTCGACAACGCCGTGCTGCAGGGGTACTTGAAGGATCGTATGGAACACCGCTTCCCGCTGGTGCCCGGCATGGACGCCTCGGGGACGGTGGACGCGCTCGGCGAGGGCGTGGACGGCTGGACGGTCGGAGACGAGGTCTTCGGCTCCGTCGGCAAGGCATATCTCGGCGAGGGGACCGTGGCCGAGTTCGCCACGATGTCGGCGGGCACGGTGGCACACAAGCCAGCGTCGATCGAACACGCCGTGGCCGCCGCCATCCCGGTCGCCGGCGTCACGGCCTTCACCATTGCCGATGCTCTCCAGCTCTCCGGCGGGCACTTCGTGGTCGCGATCGGTGCGACGGGCGGGGTGGGGAGCTACCTCGTCCAGCTCGCCGCGGGACGGGGCGCTCGGGTGGTCGCCGTGTGCAGCGGCGAGAACGCCGAATACGCTCGTCGCCTCGGCGCCGCCGAGGTGATCGACTACACCGAGGACGACGTCGTCGAAGCGGTGCGATCGCGCCACCCGGACGGCATCGACGCCATCGCCGACATGCACGGCGACGGGGAGGGCGTCGCGAGACTTGCCGAGCAGGTCCGGTCCGGGGGCCACGTCGCCTCCGCGGTGGGCG
>WNGK01016660.1_pt1 | contig 19164 bp, 22 predicted proteins | sample 5400601 | NCBI WGS metagenome assembly WNGK01 (sample SAMN13153376, study PRJNA577476) | soil metagenome | isolation source: 60 cm soil or saprolite under Garry oak tree replicate 1 | place: USA:California | collected 2016-06-15
ATACGTCCGTAAAATTGTAAGTTTTCATACGCGGTCAGATGGCCGTATAGGAAGGTGCGATGACTCAACACGCCAAGCAGAGGGCGCACTTTCTCCCCTTCTTTCACGACATCATAACCAGCGATACGTACGGTCCCTGCGGAAGGCCGGGCCAGAGTCGCGAGAATCCTCAGGAGCGTTGTCTTGCCAGCACCATTAGGTCCAAAGAGACCCAGACAACATCCATGTTGGAGTTCGAGATCAATGCCTCTGAGAGCTGTTATAGTACCAAAATGTTTTATGACACCTTTAAGGTGCACCATTGTTTCGGTGCTCACACTGCTCTTCTCCGCGTCTCTATCGCTTTTGGACTTGCTTCACTTCTTTGCAGTTCCTCGATCAGCTTACAAAGCTGCTCCTTATAGGCCTGACGACGCTGGTGATACGTGTCATCATCAACTGTGCCATGCTCGTTCTCGTCATCCAACCGAGCAATACTCTGCAATAAATATCTTCCTGCTCCCTTAACATCCGATCTTTGGGTGTGCTGTAGGACATCTGTCTCCCTGTGCTCTGGGCGTGCTTGACCGTGCCAAACATCGTGCAAAGGAATTAACACTCCCAAAAGCATAATACCCATGATGAGGCCATAAGCTCCAACGTGCAGCAAAGCGGCAGATGCTTGACGCGGCGTTAGTTGTAACCACGAGCGCGAGTGCGCCTCCAAATTCATCCCGTGAAAATGGGCGAAGACATGGGGATCAATAGAGACGCGTCCGCCAAATGGTAAATCGCTCGTAGCGTTAAGATGCTCGTCTTCGACGAGTACATCCAGCATAGATGTGCCTAGTGTACGCTCCACTAGAATCGTGGCAAGACCCTCGTGCCACGGCAAGTTATAAGTATATACTATCTGATGCTCCCCAGGAGGTAGAGGAGCTAGGTAAGACAGTCCTACGGTATCGACATGGACATATTCAGTATTCAGCCCCTGCACCTGGCCAAGATTGTAGTGGCCTTGTGGAAGAGGCAAGTGCAACGAGATGCCTGAAGCGCCACCATGGCCTGCTTTCTCTATGTAAGGTGTTGTCCCAGTGTTGGCTAGCCTGACGACCTCACGTACTTCAAGATGCGTACCACGCCCAACAATGACCATCAGATGGTTAATGATACGTAGCGGCGGTGGCGCATCGCTCCCCTTGGCTTCCTGGGCAGGCTGCTCACTCACCTCTAATACAACTTCCGCTGGCTCTTCACTCTGCAAGAGCACAGGATCACTGCGGCGTAGTTGCTCTTTGTATCGAATCCCAACAAAGTACGTGAACGCTGGTCCAGTCTCTAAGTTTTCAAAGAAGAATCGCCCCTCAGCATCCGTTTGCCCTGGGAACCGCTGCACATCCTGATTAGGACCGAAACGAATCAGCATAATACGCTGCGCAGCAAAGCCCTTCCCTTCTCGTTGTATAACACCACGGATACGCCCTACACCTTCGGTACGTCCTATCCGGGGTAAGCACCCTATTACCAGGGCACTGCAGATCAATCCCATCCAGAATAAACGCCATATTTTTACGGAGTAGTCCATGCTAGGGAAAGGCGGATAAACTCTCTGGTTACATCTACAATCGATCTGGGGCATCATATCTTACGACCGCCTCAACGCTTGCCCACAGCAAGGACAGAAATTCTCGCCGTTCTCAAGGGGAGTGCCACAACCGAAGCAAGATTCTCGACTAGAGCCACATCCAGTTGATGCGCCGTGTCGACGCAGAGCAAAAACTTGGTGCTCGATCTCATGGTCGAGCGCTACAAGAGGATCAGCAGCGTCGAGTTGACGTAGAATTTGCACGGCTTCTCTTTCGAGTTGTTGACGGAGTTCAGCGTAATCTTTCTGGTCCACTTTTCCGGTCTGAAAATCAAAATCTAAATCACGAATAGCACCATATAACATCTCTTTCTGGAGCAATAATCGCTCCGTGTCATCGCCGCTTTCATGGCCATGCCCTCGATACGACCATCGCCGTGCGAGAGGTTCTCCCACTCCTATGACAACACAAATGGCCATCAAACAAATAACAGCGATGTCCATGACCGTCATGAGTTCGTCCCCTGCACAGCAGTTATTGCTATTTGTCCTGCGGTATGCTGCCGTACTGCTCCATACGGACGGCGCTCGGGCCAGATGGCGATGATCGTTCCCAAGACCAACACAAGACCACCCATCCACATCCAGAAAACCAAAGGATTGACAAACACTTTGAACGTTGCTGCCTTGGATGGTTCAAAACCTGCCATAATGACATAAAGGTCTTCAAAGGGGCTCGTGCGCAGAGCAACTTCTGTGGTAGGCTGACTCTGTGCAAAGTATAGACGCTTTTCGGGATAGAGCGTAGTGAGATATTTTCCGTGACGCGATACCGTAAGTTTCGCAATAAACGCCTCGTGAGTCGACTCTATCGTACGTGCAAGATCATCGTACTGTAAGGTAAATGCTCCAACCAGAGCACTTTCCCCCGGATGGAGACTCACATTGTTTTCTATTTGGTATGCCGAGGAACCCGTAATCCCTACAAAGATGAGCACAATCCCAAAATGGACAATATACCCCCCGTAACGACGCCGATTTCTACGTACAACCGAGACAAACGCCTGCCAAACCGTTCCCCCGCTCCCGGCCCTACGTGCTCGTGTACCACGATAGAATTCCAGGAGAATAGTCCCAAAAACAAACAAGCATATGGCAAAAGAGATGAGCGCGACAACATGCCGAATACCAAGGGTGTAAAGCGTAGCTGTGATCACAAAGGAGAGACTTAGAGGGTAAAGAAAGTTGCGACGGAGATTCCGTGTACTCGCCTTCCGCCAAGCAATGAGAGGACATATACCAGATAATAAGAGCAAGCCCAATCCTAATGGAATATTGACCTGATTAAAAAAAGGAGCTGCCACACTGATTTTTACTCCTCGCACCGCTTCCGAAATAATTGGAAACATGGTGCCCCATAACACTGCAAACATAATACCGACAAGAAACAGATTATTGAATAAAAAGCTACTTTCACGGGAAATAACCGATTCCAAACGATGATCACTGCGTAGCTGTGGTAGACGCTTCACCAGCAAAGTGACAGCAACAACTAATATGCCGGCAAGATACAGCAAAAAATAAGGGCCGAGCGAAGATTGCGCGAAAGCATGCACAGAAGAAATCACCCCACTCCGCGTGAGAAACGTGCCAAAGATAGAGAGAGAGTAGGTCAAAATGATCAAGGCCATATTCCAGACCTTGAGCATGCCTTTTTTTTCCTGAATCATCACCGAATGGAGAAATGCTGTACCTGTAAGCCAGGGCATGAATGACGCATTTTCTACCGGATCCCAGGCCCAATATCCTCCCCATCCGAGCTCGACATAGGCCCATTGTCCTCCTAGGAGGATACCGACACCGAGAAAGAGCCAGGCGACGAGCGTCCAACGGCGTATACTCCGTATCCATTGGGTATCGAGACGCCCACTCGCTAAAGCACCAATTGCAAATGCAAAAGGCACAGCGAAACCTACAAAGCCCAGGTACAGATTCGGCGGATGGATCACCATCAGCGGGTTCTGCAAGAGCGGATTGAGGCCTTGCCCATCACGTACTTCATGGGCAAGCCGCTTGAAGGGATCTTCAACGATCACGAGCATGGCGAGAAACAGGAGGGCTGTCACCATCAGCGTCGAGATGACATACGGCATAAGCTCCCGGTTGCGATAACGATTTTGCCCTACAACAAGAGCGCTATACATGGTCAAGAGCCAGAGCCAGAGCAGCATAGACCCCTCTTGCCCGCCCCACAATGCTGCAATCACATAAAATGTCGGCATGGCGCGACTGGAGACACTTGCAACATACTGCAGTCGAAAATCGTGCGTTAACAGAGCATACAGCATGGCCACCATCGCGATAGTCACCAATCCGAAAACCCCATATGTGGCTCGTTCGGCACTCCGAACCATCTCTGGTCGCCTACGCCAGACTCCTAGCAGCGCAATGCCTACCGCATAGAGCGCTGTCACAAAAGCAAACTTTAAAGCCGCCGCGCCAATGTCGTTCATAGCTCTCCCTTACTGCTTATACCTAAGAGGTTCATACCAATTTTACAATGTGGGGCTTTTTTCTTCTTGATATTTTGACGGACAACTCGTCATTAAAACAGAGGCAGCTAACACACCATCGTGCCCAATACGCCCTTCAACGATGACGTCGACGCCTGTCTGAAACATATCGGGTTTTACGCCTTTATAACGTACGGGGATGCGAGCCTGTCCATCACCCATGACAAAAGCCAGGGATAAATTACGTACGTCCCAATGAATAGGATCTGCAGTTACCTTGCCAGCAACTCGTATAGGTTCACCTTTTAAAGTGGTCAACTTCTGTTGTACTTCTGGAACCGTCAGAAAATACATGGTACTCCCGGTGGCTCCAGAAAATATAAGATAGGCAGTAGATATTACAATGACTAGTACACCAACAGCTAATTTTACATGCTGCTTTGACACGATGTCTATTCTCCCTAGAAGCCTGTTCGAGATTTTTCTAAAGGCAATAGTTATTCAGACATTCATTTCCCCCACATTCACAGTCATATCCATCATGGAACAAACCGTTCCACAACATTCAACAGTACATTCAAAGCAGTCTTGCTTTTTCTAGTAAGGGGAATGCTCACTTTCAAATTTGCGCATCTCCTCCAAGATATTACGATAGATACGCTCAATCGTATTACCAGGAAGAGGTCCAGGATTGGCTGTGCACAAACGCGCGATGATGGCCACCTCACGTTCAGGAACATAGATCGGGATGTTATGGTGCCGCTTAAAATCGGCCACTTGCATGATGACCTTGGCTCGCTCTGATAGCAAGGACAGTATCTGCTGGTCAATGATGTCCAACCGGTCTCGCAGTGCGTCGAGCCGCATGATATTTGTCTCTTTCACAATGTCGTCACATTCATGAGCTTTGTGAGTGAGTATAATCTGGGAAGGGATGAAAGCACAACCTCCTTTCTCGCTTCCCGCGCCTACTTCCTGCAAGCTCCTGTATGATGGCCGGTCTTTACACTCCCGGCTAGGCGGAGTGCAAGCAGGTAGTGCGTATCATAAGCGTGGACATCGGCTGTGCCGCGGCTTGGCTCCCTATCATCCCTGTCGTGTTCCACATTTGCCAGGCGCTTATTGCAAAACAATTGTCGCTCAACTAGTATTCTTGCCATGGCACCCATTTTATGCTACTCTTCGCATATTCTCTAGGGAAGTGGAGTTGTCTCTGGAAGGAAACCCCAACCATTATTCCCCGAATTCTTCCCGAATAGCAACGGCAAATGTCAGGAGTGTCGGCTAGCACGATTTCAGGCTCCTATCATAGTTTCTCAAATGTTCTCTGAAAGTAAAGCATGTTCCTTGATTTCCTCAAGATGTTGGGTACTATTCTAAGCATTGTATGGGTTTTACTGATATCGTCCCTGTACTTTTTTGCCAAATCTATACTTTTTAAAGAGATTTTTATAGGTTGCCTCTTACCTGTTGTGTGTTTCATACCCGGTTTTTATGCAGTTTCCTGGGCTTTCAATCGTCCGTTTCGCCCTTTTATGATTGCCGTTTTCGGTGGCATGTTAGTCCGTTTGCTTTTTATTAGTACGGTCTTCATACTAATAGTGAGCCTTACAAAGCTTCATATGTCCAGTCTGCTGTTTTCATTAATTGGTTTTTATACCCTCTGTTTAGTTGTCGAACTCTACTTTATTAACCATAATATACAGCGTAGAGAGGAAATTTAGGAATGGATCTAGCTTATGCTGCATCTCAAGGTGGCGAGCATGGTGCAGAAGCAAATGTCGGTGAAGTCATATTGCATCATGTTTTGGACGCAAAGATACTTAGCATAAATATTTTCGGAATTGTTCTCTATTACCAAACACGTTTTAATGATGTGGATTGCAGCAGCATTGATAGTTTTTGTTTTCCGCTATGCTTTCCGCGAGCAACGTATTGTACCTAGTGGAGTAGCAAATTTGCTTGAAGCAATTGTTGTTTTTTTGCGAGACGAAGTAGTTTTGCCTAATATGGGTGAAGAAGGAAGACAGTATTTGCCATATTTGCTCACTGTGTTTTTCTTTATCCTTTTTTGCAATCTACTAGGTCTCATTCCTTTTGCTGCCACTGCTACCGGCAACGTAAGTGTGACTGCAGCTCTCGCTATTATGTCCTTGATTATGATTCAAGTGGGTGGCATCAGAGAGCATGGCCTTAAACATCATCTACAAAATTTTATTCCTCATGGACTCCCTGTCTGGCTCTTGCCTATTATGATTCCTGTAGAAATCATGGGACAATTTACCAAACCCTTCGCATTATGCATTCGGTTATTTGCGAATATGACTGCTGGCCATATAGTTATTCTTTCCTTTCTAAGCATGATTTTTATACTTAAAAGTCTTTTTGTTTCCCCTGTGTCAGTATTTTTTGCACTATTTATTAGTCTGCTTGAGCTTTTTGTTGCTTTCCTTCAGGCTTACATCTTCACCATGTTAACCTCTCTTTTTATTGGGATGTCTATTCATCCACAGCACTAAAACTGTAACGAAAAAAATAGACAGGGGAAGGCGTAGGGACAAGGCTAATACCCCTACGATTGACAGATAGGATTAATCCTGGCAGGTAGTTTTGTAGAACTTAGCCTTCCATACGCTCCGGGAAATGGTCGAGGAACTCGCTAACAAGACGACGATGATCCTCACCAGTCATGGCAGTATTCAGTAAATGCCCCGCTGCTGCAAGGGCAAGATCAGCAGCGGTGTTTTTCAACGCCTGCATCGCTAGCTGTTTTTCGCGAACAATTTCCCGCTGCGCCGCCTCAGTCAACCGCTGCGCCTCTGCCCGCGCTTGCTCTGTCAAAGAGATGCGCAGGCGCTCTGCTTCTTCTCGCCCCTGTTCGAGGAGACGTCCGACCTCTCGATTTGCATCAGTGAGCATTTGCTGATGCTGCGCTAAGAGTTGCTCGGCTTCCTGACGCGCCCGCTGTGCTTCTTCGAGCGAGTTACGTATAGTATGCTCACGTTGTTCCAAAGCAGTCAGGATAGGTCCCCATGCCACTTTACGCAGGACGATCAATAAAACAACAAACGTAATGACAGTCCAAATTATCAAGCCAGGTTCGATATTTAACAACATAACAGTACACTTACTTCACAGCTAAAAGGAGACAAACAACTGTGCCAAAAAGTGCTACACCTTCGATAAGGGCACACGAAATAATCATGGAAGTCCGCACATCAGCAGCAGACTGCGGATTTCTAGCGCTACCTTCCATGGCGGCGGAGGCAATGCGACCAATACCATACCCTGCCCCAATAGTCACAAGCCCAGCGCCAAAACCTGAGGCGATATGTGCAAGATTCACATCAGCCATAACCAGCGTCTCCTCTACAAATAAGTGAACGGTTCAGAGGTAAGGATGGCGTACATTATCCATGAGCTCCGTTTTCCCTGTCAAGCCAAAACTCAACCTCTATGCAGGGCTATGCCCCCTCGTAAGCGTTGCTCTCTATGGCTTGCCTTTCAGACCGCTGAGGTAAGCGACGATCTGTTCTAGCCCTTCGACGGAGATCTTCTGATAGAAACCTGTGCTAGTCAAAGTTGCCTTCATGACTCCTGCTGGATACCCAGGGACTACGACCTTGTCAGGGTCCAGGACGGATTCACGGATATATGCTTGATCCTGCCGCCCCCCCACATCCCATAAACTTGGACCAACGAGGCTCTCTGGGCCGTCAAACTTATGGCAGGTGATACAGCCTGCCAGCTTGACAAGTTCCTCTCCGCTTTTCCCGGCCCAGGCGCTTCCTCCCTCTGCTGGAGTTGCATGGCCATTGGCCGCGGCTTTTTGCGCAAATGATTTTTTAGGCCAAGGGACATTCTGCTCCTGCAGACCTAAGAGGAAGGTTACCACGCTCTGCAGTTCTTCTTGATTGAGACGAAAGTCAGGCATGACCACAACGGCTTGAGCAGCCGGAGCTCCAGCTTGCCCACCGTTTCCTCCTTTCAAGCCGCCAAGGTAGTTAACCAAATTGTCGAGGATAGCAGGATTTTTACCAATATCAGTGTAAAACCCACTACCTGAGAGTGTCGCTTTCATGACTCCTTTTGGGAATCCCTCGACAACTATTTTATCAGGGTCGAGAAGCTTCGCACGGATGTAGGCTTCGTCCCGCCGCTTTCCAACATCATAGAGGCTCGGGCCAAGAACCATATTGGGGGTGTCAAAACTGTGACAATTGCCGCAGGGATATTTCTTGACTAATTCCGCTCCAGAGAGAGGCTTCTCAGCACTCACATCGGCAACTGGCTGCAGCGTAGCCTTGCATTTTTCTGCTTCTTCGTGACTCAAATTAGCCTGTGGACAACGCACAGATTCCTTCAAGTAACCAAAACGCACGTCGTGAAAAGCCTCGGAATATCCAGATTCATTATAAAACTTCGTACCAACTATACTGAGTTCAGGTGCTTGTTTCGCCCCACTATCAACAATATAATGACAGGTCTGACAGCCCTTTTCTTGGACTATCTTCCAACCAGTATTGAGTTGCTCAGCCCCTGGGATCGGTGCTTCCATCACATTGTGGCACTTGTTACAAGACGCCTGCACATATTCCAATGGCAACATAGGACGGTTCCAGCCCATCTCCTGTTCATCAAAAGGTCCAAAGCGTCCCTCAAGATTTTCCATCACATGCGCAGCATGCTTTGTGGTCGCCGTCCCCTGGCCTTCATGGCATACAGTACAGCCTATTTGTTTAAAATCGTGAGACTTGATATCTGGATGTGTTCTATAGGGTTGTGGCACGTCCGTCATTTTTGGGTTGTCGACACCCATGTGACAAGTCATGCAGCGATCCGTAATCCCAAGCTTCGCATCCCACGTCTGCTTCACCTCCAGAGGTTTAGAAAGCAACTTCTGCTTGAGAGCAGGATCACTTTGGAGATCAGCCTCTGTGAGCTTCGCCGCCCACAGACGATAATACTCGCGTTGGTACTTCTTCCACTCTGGAGCGTACTCTGTAGTCATGGTCCACATGAGTAACAGCACAAGCAACAAATTGGCCAAAGCAAAAGCAGCAGCCATAAAATTGTTACTAAAAAGCTTGACCTCCTCTTCTGCCATGAGGCATTCCTTTCCCCCATACGACCTGTCGTTGATCGCAGACCTAAGCTCTACTCTCGCTCAGGAATATCTATAGAGAGCAACAGCTTAAATATTGAGCTGGATAGCTGGAATGGTGAGAATATATTTGATATTAAAAAACAGACGCAAAATCATCTTGATTGGGATACCCATCATCCCTAACAGCAACAACATCTCAATGGTATAGATCGTTGGTCCACGCTTTTCATAGAAAGTCTGGAGCCCATCACACAGGCGTTTGAGCCATGAATCCGCAGCCACTTTGGGACCCATAACGTAGGGCAAAGCAATGGGCAATCCTAGACCGACAGCAGCATAACAGACGAGAAACACTAGCCCTTCGACGATACTCCAACTATGGGTAACAACATGCGATTCCTTATGAAATTCCCAGCTTTCCCAGGGCCAGTACCATTGCCAACTTGGACCACGAAAAAAGTAACCGATAATAATCAACAAGAACCAAAAAGCCGTTCCCAGTGAAAACACCCATACAGCAAACTTCCGATCTTTGTAATTGTACTCCCCAATGCCATGTGGGCTCTTATCAATATAAGGAATCGCCATTAAGCCAACGATAATGAGGGTCGGTAGCATCACACCAGCAATCCAGGGGTCAAAATAGACGAGAAGCTCTTGCAAACCGACAAAATACCATGGAGCCTTGGAGGGATTGGGTGTTTTATTGGGGTCGGCCAGCGGTTCAAGAGGTGCCGGCATCACCATGGACCACACCCATAAGATTGCCGTAGTCAGGAGAAAACACAAGACAATAGTGTACATAAAATACGGCCATGTGAGCTCATACTGGTCTTCCCCAGCCGTTGGCACTCGCCGCGTTTGCCGTGCCATCTGGCGCGCTTCTCTCGTCTTATCACTCGTGGCCATACCTAAGATCTCCTTACCTCTCCATCCGCGTGATGAGCCATCGATACCTACAGAGTATTCCGCTATATCTTTGCGTGCACATCCCCCGAATAGCCATCGCGACGTACGCGCCAGAAATGGACAGCAATAAAAGCTGTCAGGACGATAGGGAAGGCAATACAGTGCAAGACATAAAAACGCAACAGAGTAGCGGACCCTACGGTCGTACCGCCTAACAATGCAAAACGCACGTCGTTGTTAATCTTCATACCAATGAGATTGGCAAACGGGCCCTCATGCCCAAGCAAGGGGGTGGCGCGTGCCATGTTCGTACCGACCGTTACAGCCCATATGGCCAACTGATCCCAGGGGAGCAGATAACCACTAAAACTCAGCAGAAATGTGAATGTAAGGAGGATGACTCCCACACTCCAGTTAAATTCACGAGGCGGTTTGTAAGAAGCTGTATAAAAGGTACGTGCCATATGCACCATAACCATGAAGACCATAGCATGGGCTCCATAACGATGGACATTACGCAGTATATTCCCGAAGGGTACGACATTTTGCAAGTCTTTCATGTCGAAATAAGCTCGAGGAACCGTCGGAACATAGTAAAACATCAACAAGACACCAGTGAATGTCAAAACCAGAAATAAATAAAAGGTTATTATCCCAGCACCCCAATGGAAGCGCATACGCATACCGTATTTGGTAATTTTTGTGGGAAGAATATGATAGAAAACATTATTCGTGACGGCGAGAAGTCGATTCCGCCGATTCATCGCATAACCATGCCGAAAGATCGACTTCCAGATTTGACTGTCCACTACTGCGTGTTGCAGTGTCTTGAGACTCACCTTCGCCATGACACTTCCTTACGCTCAAGCGTTTTCAAACAAATTATGGTCTCGCAATGCTGGTGTCTTCAGTCAGGCAGTAAAATCTTTCAAGCCTTTAAGGGGAGAAAGAAAGGTGGCCGGTCACGTTTACCGATCTGGTTTTCCTTACGCCCCTTGTCGACAAGAATTTTCCCGGTAACATCAAGTGAAATAGCAGCTCGAAACAGTGGCACAGGAGCAGGACCTGCGACGTTTTGTCCATCTCGCAGAAAGTTACTGCCATGACATGGGCACTTGATACGGTCTTCCGCCGGATGCCATATAGGAGTACAACCCAAATGGGTGCAGGTAGCTAGGAGCGTATAGATACCCTGCTCGTTGCGTACCACCCATACCCGTTGCTCCTTCAACATGCGTGTGCTGACCTCGCCCACCTGATAATCCTCTGGCTTACCCGCGACAAACTCCTGCAGAGGTTCATACAAGATCCGCGGAAAGAGAAAGCGCACTGAGGCCAGCGTGATGCCACCAAAAAAAGAGGCGAAGCTCGTCCATCCTACAAAACTCAGGAAGCGCCGCCTCGTTACGTTCTCTTCCCCCATAGAGGCATCTGTCGCTCTGGCCATGAACTACGCTCTCCTTCGCTATGCAACCTGAGGCATCTCACCTAAGATACGCATGAACAGATGTACGATGCAAGATAGGATATGTGTGAAAGGTTAGACCCTTACAAGAGGACTAAGAATACCATGCCTCCACAACGACAACTTCTCTCAGGATGGCCATCACAGTTTCCCAAAATCCTCAGGCTTGAGGTTCTCGAGCCATTCTTTCAATCTATCAGGCTCTTCTGTGACATTTTGCATGCCGGCATCCATATTGCCAGCGCGTTCTATCACGTCGAGTGTGACATAAATGGGAGCCTTGACACGCAAGGCTACAGCAATTGCATCACTTGGGCGGGCATCAATGTGAAACTCTTTCCCTTGCAGTGACAAAGAAATCGTCGCGTAAAAAGTGCTGTCTCGCAAGTCATTTACGACTATACGCGTTACAGAGGCATTGATGCCTTCGAGGATATTTTTGATGAGGTCATGCGTCATGGGGCGAGGGGTCGGAACCTGCTCGATTTCCAAGGCAATGGCATTCGCCTCAGGAATACCGACCCAGATAGGCAATGCCTTATTTCCCTCCAGGTCACGCAAAATTACCAGAGCCATATTGGAAAGCGGATCTAAAGTAAGCCCGCGAACTTTCATCTCCAACATCGTTCTCTCCTTACGTCCAGGAAGTTCCCCAGGCATACCGTAGGGAGGGCTGAGCGTTCCTGCCTTCCTGCATCTGGCCATGTCTCCACGGGAACCTTAACTGATGGACCTTACTGCGGGACGCATGGGCAATGCAAAATCCCTCTTCCCACCCTCTAAAACCCTATAAACTCTGGTCTTGCTGAAATTCACAGTTAATATACTGGGCGCCTAGATCTTTGTCAAGCAAACGACGCATGCATCCAGCCCCTTTCGAGACTAGCTGATAGAGGACTTTCCTCCTGAGACAGGGGTGTCTCCTAGAGAGGGAAAAACTTTGGGAGGGTAAGCCATTCATTCACCACTTCAAAACCGACACGTACCGGGATACCTATCCGCACTGCCTGGAGATCATCACAGACCAGATTACTGAGCATGTCTACCCCGCTATACCAAAGATGCACCACGACCACCGTATAAGGGAGCGACGGTCGCCACGCGGGCCCAGCAATCTCCGTATGATAGACACAAAACGTCACCACCTCCCCCTGGCCAGGCTCCTCGCGCCACGTGGTTAGCGATCCGAGGCACACCTGACACAGTGGACTCGGCGGAAAACGGAAAGCGCCACAATGATCACATTGTTGAATGAGTAAACGCTGACGGCGGCAGCCTTCCCAAAATATCTGAGCATCCTCGTCAGGGATGGGGAACTGCTTGCCTGTCGTATGGCATTTCCACATCTCCACGTCCGTACTCTCCCTTCCATGCCTCACCTGCAGAGATCGAGGGTCCCAAGGATCGCGGTTGCACTCGTGGCAAACACCCCACCAAACCCACTCACTAAAGCAACCGTAGCCCCTGGCACCTGGCAGGGGCCGGCTCTACCGCGCAATTGGCGTACTGCTTCGACAACATGTGACATGCCATCGAGATGCGCCTGGGATAAATTGCCCCCATGGGAGTTCACGGGCAATGTCCCTTCAGGACCGAGTTGACCGGCCTCGACAAAGCCTCCCCCTTCTCCTTTGGCGCAAAATCCATAATCCTCAAGTTGGACCAGCACACCGTAGGTCGTGTCGTCGTACAGCAGGGCAACATCAACGTCCTGCGGACCTACACCCGCGGCTCGAAACGCTTCCTGTCCTGATTGCTGCGCAGCCAATATGCTCTCCCGAGTGAGCCTGGCCAAGCCCCAGAATCGGCACCGGACGGTCAGTATAATCGCGTGCCCAAGGAAGTGCGGCAACCACAAAAGCGGCGCCACCGTCAAAGAGGTAGGCGAGGTCATACTTGCGCAGGGGGGCAATCAGCAACGGCGCACGTTCGTATTCTTCCAGACTCAGCGGGGTGCGCAAATCAGCATTGGGATTTTGACTGGCGTAACGCCGCTGTGCTACGGCGATCATCCCTAATTGCCGACTGGTCGTGCCAAACAGGTACATATGGCGCTGCGCCGCTAACGCATGCGGCCCCATCCCCCAGGTGAGTCCAAAACATTCCTCAAAGTCTTCATTCCCCATTTTTATACGCCCATGACGAGCTACGGCCCAGCTTGTACGACGATTCTCACCATAGGCACATAGGACGAGCCGGCACACCCCGGTCGCGATCAATATGGCAGCTTGTTCCAGCATCGCAATAGCCGTGGCTCCGCCGAGGTTTATATCCGTAGTAAAGCGCGGCTTCAGCCCCAGATGCTTCGCCACCAGTTGGCTGTGCATATAGGTTACGTCCATATCGAGATTGCGCGTGAGCACACCGTCGATAGCCGCGCCAGCGACGCCGGCATCCTGCACAGCGGCACGCGCTGCTTCGAGCGTTAAACGGAGCGCACTCAGGCCACGCAGTCGCCCCACGCGACTCTCGCCAATCCCAACGATGGCGACCGGGGTCATGCTCCTCCCCTCGCCTAGGCAGATGCAGTAGTCGGGCCTGACAGAGGCCCTTCATACAGCTCACGCCCAAGAATCATAGGGCGTCGACCAGTAAACCCCCCTCGCGCCTCGATGGTACGTTGCGCCAAGGCAGAGAGACCTCGTGCATTCAGGAAGAGCGTACACGAGACGATAGCCTCCTGAAAATCCAGCCCATCGACCCACGCCCACTCACAATTGGCGCCCGTGAAGTCTGTTTCCTGGAGAGAGGCATGTTCCAGATGTGCGCTCAGCAAGAAGGCCTGACGTAAGGAGGCATAATGCAAGCGGGCTTGCCGCAAATGGGCCCCCTGCAGCAGGGCTTCCGTACAATCGGCTGCAGTGAGGTCAGCCAAATCGAACACAGCGTCACGCGCATCGGCCCCACGCAGGTTGGCGCCACGAAAGTTGGCGCCACGAAAGTTGGCGCCACGAAGCTGACAGCCAGCTAACTGCACGCCGCGCAAGTCAGCATACGCAAAATCGCCTCCAGCGCAATCCTGCCCAACTCCCGCCCCGAACACTCGTTGCCCGCCTCGTCTGTGTGTGCACCCATGCGACGCGCGATCTCTTACGGCGCTGGCACGCCGCAACTCCCGCTATGACTTGCTACTGTGGTGTCGAGTATACAAAAGCCTACGCCTGCGATCAAACAGTGAGGTAAGGAGAAAAACATAACCAGTTTTGACTTGGCTGTCCCTGGAGCACTCTGGTACCATGTAGTAGGCTTCTCGTCTATGAGAAGATCGTCATTGTCTATAGCTATTCGCTTCTGACGCTCGTGAGGTACCAGCAAGACACTCACGGCCTTTGACACGCTTTCTAGCCCATCAGCCCTTACCAGGTAGGAGATACCCGCCATGTTTGGAACGCTACTGCGGAAGGTGTTTGGCAGCAAAAATGATCGTGAATTAAAACGCATACAGCCACTCATTGACCAGATTAATCAGCGTGAATCGGCGCTTACCAACCTCTCTCTCGATGAGCTACGGGCTCAAACAACGCGCTTTCGAGAGCGCCTCGCGCAAGAGGCTCCCCTGGATAGTCTCATTCCCGAAGCTTTTGCTGTCGTGCGTGAAGTATCAAGACGCCTCCTGAACATGCGCCATTTTGACGTGCAACTCATTGGCGGCATCGTCCTGCACGAGGGGAAAATCGCTGAGATGAAAACTGGTGAAGGGAAAACCCTGGTGGCAACGCTGCCCGTCTATCTCAACAGTCTCGTCGGTAAAGGCGTACACGTCGTCACGGTCAATGATTATCTCGCCAAGCGCGATGCCGAGTGGATGGGCCCACTCTATCAGGCACTCGGCCTCTCTGTAGGTGTCATTCAACACGACCTGGATGATACGGCGAGACGGCAGGCCTATCACGCCGATGTGACGTATGGTACCAACAACGAGTTTGGCTTCGATTACCTCCGTGATAATATGAAGTTTGGCCGCGCTGAGTTTGTACAACGTCCCCTCCACTACGGCATCGTTGACGAGGTGGACAGTATTCTCATTGATGAGGCCCGCACACCGCTGATCATTTCTGGGCCAGCAGAAGAATCGACGGACAAGTATTATCAAGCGGACCGCATTATCCCCCGTTTACGGAAAGAGAGCGATTACACTATCGACGAGAAAATGCGTTCTGTCGCTCTCACCGAAGAAGGCATCGCCAAGGCTGAGCGGTTACTCGACGTTGACAACCTCTATGACCCCATGCATCTCGAAACTCTCCATCATCTGACGCAGGCCCTCAAGGCCCATACGCTGTTTAAGAAAGATGTGGATTATGTGGTGAAGGAGGGTGAGGTCATCATTGTCGACGAATTTACGGGCCGTTTAATGCCTGGACGGCGCTACAGCGAGGGTTTGCATCAGGCGCTCGAGGCCAAGGAACACCTCAAAGTTGCGAACGAGAATCAGACCTTAGCCTCTATTACCTTTCAGAATTACTTTCGCATGTATAGTAAGCTCGCGGGCATGACGGGTACTGCAGATACCGAGGCAACCGAATTTCACGCCATCTATAACCTCGAAGTGATGGTCATTCCTACCAATCGCTGGCTCATCCGGACCGAGCACCCTGACGTTGTGTACCGTACAGAGCCGGAAAAATTTCACGCTGTGGTGGAAGAGATCCGCGAACTCCATAAGGAAGGCCGCCCTGCGCTGGTGGGAACCATTTCCATTGAAAAATCGGAACGCCTCAGCAGCATGCTCAAACGCCAGGGCATTCCCCACAACGTCCTGAACGCCAAGCAGCATGAGCGCGAAGCGGAGATTGTGGCGCAAGCCGGACGCCAAGGGGCCGTGACGATTTCCACCAATATGGCTGGGCGTGGCACAGACATCCTGTTGGGTGGCAATTCAGAATTCCTGGCGCGTAACGCCTGCAAGCTGGGCAGCGCCGACCCAGACTATCCGATGCAACTGCAGAAAGCCCAGGCCCAGTGCGCGTCCGAACATGACGCAGTCGTGGCGCTCGGAGGACTGCATATCATTGGCACCGAACGTCACGAAGCGCGTCGCATTGACAATCAACTTCGTGGCCGTGCCGGACGGCAGGGAGACCCCGGCTCCTCGCGTTTTTATCTGTCGCTGGAGGATGACCTCTTACGCATTTTCGGCTCAGACCGTATCTCTGGAATCATGGCCAAGCTGGGTATGGAAGAAGGCCAGCCTATCGAGCACTCCATGATTACGAAAGCTATTGAGAATGCCCAGCACAAGGTCGAAGCGCACAACTTTGAGATTCGCAAGCACCTCCTCGAGTATGACGATGTGATGAACAAACAGCGCGAAGTGATCTATAGCCAGCGGCGAGACGTGCTAGAGTCTGACGATATTCACGAGTTGATGGAGGAGATGCATACCGAGGTGCTCGAAGGCATCTTCGTTACCTGTGGCGATTGGCGAAGAGCAACACGGTGCCCTGGAGCGCTGGGTCATGCTGCAGGTCATTGATAAACATTGGAAAGATCACCTGCTCGCCATGGATTACCTGAAGGAGGGTATTGGGCTGCGCGGCTATGGGCAGAAAAATCCACTGAATGAATACAAGCGTGAAGCGTACGAGATGTTCGTCGCTATGACCGAGCGCATCAAAGCCGAAGCCCTTGAACTTCTTTATAAAATTGAACTGACCCGCGCAGACGATGAGCTGACGGTGCGCCCCCGCCGGCGTGAGCAGCACATTGTGGAACACCGCGGGACACTCTCCGAAGCGCAGGGAGACCCTGGAGATATAGCGATCAAAACGGTACGTCGCCAGGGAGCAAAAGTCGGACGTAACGCTCCCTGTCCGTGTGGGAGTGGCAAGAAGTATAAGAAGTGCTGTGGTGCATAGTACGGGGACGGGAGAAAGGCACTCCTCTTATTTGTTGTTCGTCGCGTAGATCACCTTCCACAAGTCGAGCTTATTGAGAGAGTACTTGCGGTCGATGCGGAGGTCGGCATGTTGGACTAAATATTCCAACGCCAGGTCGGAACGCCAACCAATTTTGGTGCATAAGGGCGACACCCACTTTTCAAACTGGGCCATTACCTTATTGTGGCTCTGAAAATGATTAATGATAACAATTTGTCCTTCCGGCTTACTGACCCGCTTGATTTCCGCGAGCACTTGGAGGGGGTCAGGCACGACACTGATGACAAAAGCGACGACCACTACGTCAAAGGTACTATCCGGAAAGGCAAGATGGGAGGCGTCCATCTCCATTAAGGCCACATGTGTGAGCCGCTTTTGCAGCACTTTTTTGTGGGCTTCCTGGAGCATTTTACCAGACAAGTCCACTCCAACGACGTGTGCATGTTGGGGATAGAGCGGTAAAGAGAATCCTGTCCCTACCCCCACATCGAGAATATGTTGGCCTGGGTCAATTTGCAGCGATGCAATGGCATGTCGCTGGCGTGGAAAGAACCACCGCTTAAAAATGAAATCATAGACCCGCGAATAATACGCATAAATCCGCTTGATTTCGGTCACCTCCATACGCGACTGGCTCCTTCTGTCTTAGGCTGTACATGCGACCAATGCACATGGCTCGTCCTTAGAGACCATACCGTTGGCAGGCGAGATCGAGTATGGTCTGCATCAAGGTCGGGTAATCCATCCCTGCAGCTCGCGCTGAGCGCGGGAACCAACAGGCTGGATCAAGCCCGGCGATAGGATTCAGTTCTAGGACTTGCGGGATACCATCTACGCCTACGCGCATATCAACGCGACACCAATCCCGACACTCCAGAGCATGAAAAGCTCGTATGGCTGTGTCTTGGAGCAACGTAGCGAGTGTCGCTGGAATATTAGCAGGACACACTGACTTCGTTAACGCGACGGGAATCTCTAACACTCCGCCATCTTCGGTCTGCACAAGGGCACGCTCCTGGTTGGCACTGAGCCGAAATGCCAGCGGGCTGGCCAGACGCTGTTGGTGGACTTGTGCCAGCATATGAATCACGTCGTCATCAGGCTGGAAGAGTGTAATGTTATGCGGCCCTTGAAAGAGGACCTCAATTACCGGCAATGTCCTTGCGGGTGTATTGCCCAATATCGGCACGGTAAATTCACGGCCATCGATGAACTGTTCGACTAACACAGGTTGACTATAGGTCTGCATGAGATATATGGCACGGGCTACTAATGCTTGGGGAGTTTCGACAATGGAGTCGTACGACAACCCCATGCTCGATCCTTCGTGGAGGAGTTTGACGATGAGGGGGAACGCGAGCGTCTCGGATAAGGGCTCGTGCGGATGCTGCAATATCTGAAAAGTCGGGGTGGGAATACCATGATACGAGAGAATCTCTTTCGCTTTGCCTTTGTGTAAACCTAGGGCAAGGGACAATGGCCCTGAGCCTGTATAGGGCACGCCCAACATTTCCAGCATGGCAGGAATCTGGGCCTCGCGGTCCGCTCCGCGGATGCCTTCGGCAACATTAAACACCACCTCCACGCCACTCGTGCGCAGACGTTCGTACGCCTCTTCATTGGCCTCTATCAACGTTACCGCATGCCCATGTACGGCAAGCGCCTCACGCAATGCGGCAACCGTGTGCGGTCCATCGAATTCTGCCGTCCGATCCAACGGCCCCTGC
>WNGK01014860.1_pt1 | contig 19151 bp, 13 predicted proteins | sample 5400601 | NCBI WGS metagenome assembly WNGK01 (sample SAMN13153376, study PRJNA577476) | soil metagenome | isolation source: 60 cm soil or saprolite under Garry oak tree replicate 1 | place: USA:California | collected 2016-06-15
GGACCGTCATCCTCTGGTTTGCTGGATCGCTCACGCTGTATAGACGGGCAAAGTGCGCGAATACTGTCTAATCGTCGAGGGAGCTTACCTCTCGGAGTCCGACGCCGAACATGCCCTGCGTGACCCGTTCATCGAGGACTGGGTCGACCAGACGGGAAGTTTTCGCATTCACAACATGAGTGAGATACAGATTACGCCGGGCGTGACCCTCGGTTCGCTTGGCGTGGTGATGCTCGACGAGCGTTTATTCGAGATTGCGAGCACCGACGCCGAGCACCCGCTGACCGAGCACAAAGCTAAAGGCGTTGCCGAGGCCCTGCGACGGCAGGACATGTTTGACGAGATTAAGATTGAGCCGCGCGATTCCGTTCCGGAGGAATAAAGTAAACAAGTATCTGGTTTTCCCAGTGCCTGTTTGCCCTAATAAAAGTGCCTGGGGACTACGAAAAGACGTTTTTGAATGGATGCGTGAAAGTTCTGATCGGAGACATCACGCGTCAGGAGGTTGAGACAATCGTCAACGCAGCCAATTCGTCTCTGATGGGGGGCGGTGGCGTAGACGGCGCGATACATCGAGCTGGTGGATCGCAGATACTTGAACAATGTCGCGAGATAAGACGAATACTCTATCCGGATGGCCTACCTACAGGTGAGGCGGTGATGACGACTGCGGGTGAACTGCAGGCGCATTACGTGATTCATACCGTCGGTCCCATTTATGGCCGTCACGGAGGACGTGAAGCCGAGTTGTTGTCTGCGTGTTACAAGAATTCATTAACGCTGGCCGCAAAACATTCTCTTCGTTCGATAGCTTTCCCCGCTATCTCCACGGGCATTTATGATTACCCGCGAGCCGAGGCTGCCGCAGTGTCCTCTCGGGCGATAAAAGAATTCCTCGCGAGCAATGACACGGTCAAAGAAGTTCGCCTGGTCTTCTTTCAAGCCAGCGATGCCGAAGTGTTCCTGAACAATCAAGAGTTCGAGGAGTCCCCGGGCTAATTTCCGTTCCAGGTCTTGAGTCAAACCTTTACATTATCCTGAAATAGACACAAGCTAAGACAAGGGCGCTAAAATAAGAAAAACTTAGTAACGCATGCAAAACTTACGAAGGATCGAAAGCACCGATGAATTAGAAAATACCACTCATGAGGAGAATCGGAAGCTCCCACTTTCTTTAAGTCCGCTTGAGAACTTGTCGTGGAACTACTGGTGGACCTGGTCGCCGGATGGCCCGAGTGTTTTCCGCGATCTCGATCTGGAGATCTGGGAAGAGTACGAGCACAACCCGCGCCTATTGCTGGCGAAGACCTCAGAGTATCGCCTGGCGCAGATGTCGACCGACCCGGTCTACATCGAGCGCGTGCGCCGGCTGGCTGAAGCGTTCGTTCGTTACATGGAAGCGGTCGAGCACTGGACGCCGTGCGAGGGTCCGAGCAAGATTACTCCCGAACGTCCGGTGGCCTATTTTTGTGCCGAGTATGGTCTGCACAATTCATTACCGCTCTATTCCGGCGGATTGGGGGTGTTGGCGGGCGACCATCTGAAGTCCGCAAGCGATCTTCATTTGCCACTGGTGGCCGTCGGCCTGCTGTACCGCTACGGATATTTTCGTCAACGTTTGAGACGCGACGGTTGGCAGGAGGAGTATTACGGCGAGACTCATCCTTCCGAATTGCCCATCAAACAGGTCCTCAGTGAAGACGGCTCACCGCTGCTGATTGAATTGATGATTCGCGGACGGTTGGTGCGCGCGCGGACGTGGCGCGCTGATGTGGGACGCGTTGCGCTGTATCTGCTGGACACGAACATTGAAGAAAATGACGAGACGGACCGGTTGGTTACAGGTCACCTTTATGGCGGAGATCGTGAGACACGAATCGTGCAGGAAATGTTGCTCGGCATCGGCGGCGTTCGCTTGCTGCGCCGGCTGGGCATTGACCCCCTTGTGTTTCATCTCAACGAAGGTCACTCGGCCCTGCTGACGCTTGAGCTGGCGCGCGAGCTGATTCATTCGAGAAACATTTGCTTTTCAGACGCGGCGCCTATCGTGCGCGAGCGTTGCGTGTTCACGACCCACACGCCCGTCGCGGCCGGCAACGATGAGTTTGATCTCGATCTGATCAGGAGATGTTTTGATTCATCTTACGAACAGGAGCTTGGTCTGAGTCATGAAGAATTTATTGCTCTGGGGCGCCTCGATCCCGCAAATGTTGACGAGCCGTTCGGCCTAACGCCGCTGGCGATCCGAATGTGTCGCTCGACCAACGGCGTGAGCCGCAAACACGGCCAGGTCTCGCGCTCCTTGTGGCAGAGGTTGTGGCCGGGAAAGACCGTCGATGAAGTGCCAATTACCCACGTCACCAACGGCGTTCACGCGCCCACGTGGGTCGCGCCTCTGATTCGTTCGCTCTACGAAAAGTATGTGGGACCTGACTGGGCGCGATGTGTGCTCGAGCCGACTCGCTGGGAGGAATCGGTGTCGAAGATCTTTGACGAAGAATTATGGATGGCGCACATGCTGCTCAAGCAGCGTCTGGTCGCCTTCATCCGGCACCGCTCGTTTCACGCCCGGCTCAATCGCGGCGAGAGCAGGGAGTACACCGAATCGGCGCGCCGGATGTTTGATCCCGAGGCGCTGACGATCGGGTTTGCCCGGCGCGTCGCTGGTTATAAGCGCTGGAGTCTTCTGCTGACGGATCCAAACCGGCTGCTGCGTCTCATCAACCACGAAGAGCGCCCCGTGCAGTTTGTTTTTGCCGGAAAAGCACACCCGCAGGATCAGAGCGCCAAGTTCATTCTGCAACAACTCGCTCAGTGGAAATACGATCCGCTCGTTCGTCATCGCGCTGTCTTCCTGCAGGATTACGATCAGGAGATCGCGCGGCAGTTGGTCCAGTCCGTCGATGTGTGGCTCAACGTGCCGCGCCGGCCGCTCGAAGCATCCGGCACCAGCGGCGAAAAGGTCGCGATCAATGGCGGCCTCAATCTTTCGATTCTTGATGGCTGGTGGTTTGAAGGCTATGACGGCACTAACGGGTTTGCGATCGGCGATAACTGCGACAAAGCCGACACGGTTAACGTTGATGAGTGTGATGCGGAGTCGCTCTATCGCGTGCTGGAAGAAGCGGTCGTGCCGTGTTATTACGAACGCGAGGCCGACGGGATTCCACACAAATGGATCGCGATGATGAAGCGATCCATCGGAACGCTGGTGCCGGGCTTCAACAGCGATCGCATGGTGGCTGAGTACGCGGACAGAATTTATTCTTAGTTGAACTCTTGTCCCTAGCGAAATTTTCAATCCCCCGGTTCGCCTCTCACCAACCGTTCGTTGTAAACTAATTCGCCGATGAAGTACTGCACAATCTGCAAAGCCAAATACGAAGACGCCGTCAGCTTCTGTCCTGTAGACGGCGAAGTGTTGGAAGACGATCCCTCATCGTTCGTTAACACCGTTCTCGATGGCCAGTATCAGATCGAGGCGATGCTGGGCAAGGGTGGCATGGGCGCCGTCTATCGCGCGCGTCACATCCTGCTCGGCGACCGCGTGGCCATCAAAATTCTGCCTCCGGAGATGCGGAACAATGCCGAATGGCTGCGCCGCTTTCGACGAGAGGGCCAGGCGGCGCGGCGCTTTCGCCATCCAAATGCCGTCACTGTTTATGATCTGCGCACGGCCAGCGACGGCATGATCTACATGGTCATGGAATACGTCGAGGGCCGCACGCTCGACGCAGAGCTGAAAGCGCGCGGGAGTTTCACACCGGCGGAAGCCTTCGAGATTCTGGAGCCGATCATGTCCGTCCTTAATGCGGCGCACGCGATGGGCGTGGTGCACCGCGATCTGAAACCGGAAAACATCATGATCGGAAAAATGACCACCGGCGGCGAACCCACAGTAAAGTTGCTGGATTTGGGAATTGCAAAACTGCGCGAAGTTGCCGGCGCAGACGGCGGCGGAAACACGGCCCTGACAATGGCCGGGCAGATGCTGGGCACTCCCTACTACATGTCGCCCGAGCAATGGGGTGAACTGCCACGCGATGGTAACCCTGAGATTGATGGGCGCGCGGATATCTACAGTCTCGGTCTCGTCTTTTACGAAACGATCGCAGGTCAAAGGCCCTACTCATCCCTGACACTGCTCGAGTTGCGCAGGGAGCACGTCTCGTCAACCCCAAAGCGTTTGGATGAAGTTGTCACAGATGTGCCTCCGGCTTTTAGCGACGCGATTGAGCGCGCGATCGCCAAGGATCGTGGCGACAGACCGGCGACAGCCAATGAGCTGGCGGCAGAGTTGAAAGAGGCATTGGCGACAGCGGAGCCTGGACCACCTCACGCAGAGCGCGGGACCGGGACTGACAAGTCTACGGCTGCGATCGGCAAAAGCTCGGACACAAAGTCGGATGTAGACGCTCCGACCATCATCACGCTGGACCTTGCTCCTGAAGTCGATACCAAGATTCTCGCCCCCGCGCCGGCTGCGGCTTCGCCACAGGGTCAAGCTGCGCTGGCATCCTCCGCCACGATCTTCGAATCGGCCGACATGGCCTCAAGCATCACGGTACCGCAGGCTCCGAAACCTAAGCCTGCGCAGCCGCGCGAGGTGTCGCCCGATGTCGTTGCGCCAGTGCCGCAAATTGCACCGCCTCCGCGCCGCAAATCGATCTTGCCGATCATTGGCGGCATGCTGGTGTTGCTTTTGATCGTGGGCGGAGTGGGCGGTTTCTTCCTGATGAACTGGATGAAGGCCAAGCCTGCTGACACGAATGGGGGCAACAAGAACGGGCCAGCGAACGGTTCGACCGCCGAAAGCGCCACCGCGAAAGACGCCGCGCGCTATTGGTTGGAAATTGCCCCGACGACGGCGGAAGGACAATCGTTGCGCGTAGCGGGCGTCGTGCCGCTAGCCTCGGGACAATCGTTTAAATTTCATTTCACATTGAGCGAGGACGGATATCTCTATATCGTTGGCCCGGGCGAGCAAAACGTGCCGACGGCTTTCCTGACGACAAAGCCGGCGGCAGAGTCCGGATTGCAAACGAATCGCGTGCAGAAGGGAATCGATTTCAGTTTTCCAGGCGGCAACGATCACTGGTTGACGCTCGATAAGAAGCCGGGCGCCGAGAACTACACGCTCATCTTTTCGCCGGCGCCGTTGGCGTCGCCACAATTTCTGAGCGGGGAAGCAACTGGACGTCCGCTAAACGCAACGGAGCAGATGGAGTTGACGAGTTTTCTCGCCAGATACAAGAATTCGCCCGCGGCCGAGCTTAACGATAAGAATGCTGCCGAGCCGTTCATGACGGTAAAACTGCCTAAGTCCGGGGCTGCGGGCAATCCGATCGTTTTTGAGATTCGTATTGAACACAAGTGATCCGCAAGAGGATCCTGGCTGGTTTATTTCGAGGAGGAGTTTTGCGATGAAACTGAAAGCCTTTAGTTTTGTGTTGCTGATCGCGCTTTTCGCGACTGGCGCCGCCCTATCGTTCGCCCAGACACCGGATGACGAGAATGTTCGCGGGTCTTTTCTTACCACGCGACCGAAGACTGCGGATAAGCCAACAAAGAGCAACACAAGTACGCGGCGGTCCAGGCGTCGCCCAACTGCGGCAACCGCCAAGACGGCGACCACAACCACCACTACCCCGGCAAGCTCAATGGAGACAAGCCCTGGGAAGACCAAAGAGAAGACCGAGGGCGATACGGTAAAGAAGCCTGCGGCGGCTCAGCGCATCGGCGTCGGGCTGACCCTTTTTATGCGCGACTCGAATGGATTGGCAGTGCGCGTGGATCCAAATCATGACTTTCATAAGGGAGATCGGGTGCGTGTTCTGCTGGAAACAAACGTTGACGGGCACCTTTACATCTTTAACACGACTGACGGCGGCGATCCGGTAATGATCTATCCGGATGTGCAACTCGATGACGCCGGAAACTTCATGCAGGCCCACGTGCCTTTCGAGATTCCCTCGAGCCTCGCCGACGACGAGCGTCTGCGTTGGTTTCGCTTCGACGAGCATGCGGGAACAGAGCGGCTCTATTTTGTTTTCACGCGCGAGCCGCTTCCGGAAATTCCTATCGAGGACGATCTGGTAAAGTACTGCGGCGAAAACAAGAAGACTTGCGCCTGGCATCCCACGTCGGCGCTGTGGACTCGTTTGCAGAAAGAGCTGAACTCCGTGAAAGCCGCCAAGCCCGAGGGGTACGGCAGGGCTCAGACCGCGGGCGAACGCGACGCGACGACGCGTGGGATCGGTTTGGCCCAGGACGATCCGGAGCCGTCGCTGGTAATGATGAACGCTTCGTCCGCATCCGGGTTGCTGGTCACCTTTCTCGAGATGGTCCACAAGTGACGAATCAGTTGACCGATCTGACTTTGGAATCGACTAATCGGAATCACCAGGCAGGAGTTATCACATGAAACGCACGGCAGTAGGACTCGTTCATCTCTTCTTAGGCGCCTCTTTGTTTCTCGCTCAGTGGGCGCCGCTGAACGCGCAAACCCGACGCGAGTTTGCGCTCGCGACAGATTCTCTTCCACAGGGTAATCAAGCTGACGCCGCGCTTCAGGAGGGAAGGCGGTTACTCAAGCGTGGACAGGCAGATCAGGCGCTCGGATATCTGGAAACTGCGCTCGGGCTGTATACCGCAGCCAAAAGCAACAGAGGCGTCGCCGCCGCTCACAACGAGCTGGGCGATCTTTATTTGCGGCAGGGGCAATACAAGGTCGCGCTCGATCATTATCAGAAAGCCTATCAAGCGTTCGCCAGCGCACATGGCACTGACCAAAAGAATGAAATGGTCGCTGGTGGTGCGGCCTCGAGGGTGGCCGGGGGAACTGCCGGGTCGCTCACTGATGCTGCGGCAAGCACGGCCGACAACGGCTTCAACGCCAATCTCATGCTGGCCAAGATTGGCGACACGAGCTTTCGTTTAGGGCGATTGCAGGACGCCGCTGCCTCCTACAGTCACATGCAAGTTAGGAAGCCCGAAGGCGCCGCCTCACGAACCACGAGAAGGTTCGGCGGTCTGGGCGGAGTCATCGGCGGGATCTCCACCGGCAGGGTGGAAGTCGAGGCACCGACCAGTGCGGTTGTCGGGCTCCTCGAAGTGACGAAAGAACTCAGTCTCTACCGTGATTCGATTGTTTACTCGGTTTACGAGATGGGAATGGGCCGGGTCGCATATTTCAACAACGATCTCGAGACTGCCAGAAAACATTTTCAGAACGCGCTGGACGCGAGCGGTGCGAGCCTCGCAAAGGTGGGCCAGGTGCGGCGCACTCGCGCGGCGGCGCGTACGAGCCTTGCCGATGTTGAGTTGCGCCAGGGCAAGTACAAGGACGCGGCCAAACTTTACGAAGAGGCCGCCAAAGGAGCGAAGGAAGACAAGCGTCTGGATCTGATATGGCCCGCGCAGCGAGGACTGGGACGAAGTCTCTGGTTGCAGGCCGCGACAGAGAAAGACAAGAAAGCGATGGCCTTGCGAGAGAAGGCGATCGAGAACTATCGCAACGCCATCGAGACCATTGAAACTCTGCGGCAGGGCAGCATTCGCGCCGACGAAGCGCGCACGACGTTTCTCGCGACCACTAAAGACGTATTTGATGAAGCGGCAGCCTCGCTGGCTGAAATGGCGCTGTTAAGCGCACCCGCCGCAGGGACGCCGCTCAATGGCCAGGCGCTGGAGTACGCCGCCGAAGCGTTCAAGGTCACCGAGCAAGCACGTGCGCGTTCACTGTTGGATCTCCTGGCGGAAACGAATTCGCAGATCACGGAAGGCGTGCCGGCGGAATTGCTCAAGCGCAAGCAGGCTAACCTCGATGCTCAGCAAGAGATCGCCGAAGAGTTGGTTGGACTCAGTCTCGCTAACTGCCAGCCCAAAGTACGCGTCGTTGACTGCGGGCCAGCCGCTTGCGCTCGCTGAGGTGCAGCAAAAGGTACTTGACTCGAGCACGGCGCTGCTGGAATACAGTTTGGGCGCCGAGCAGTCGTACCTGTGGGTCGTTACGCAGGCGAACACTGTGCTCTACAAGTTGCCGCCCCGCGCTGCGATTGACAAATTGGCCACGGACTTTCGCGCGCAATTGATCCCTTCGAAGCTCCAGCGCCGGATCGTCGGCATTGATGTGGCCGTTGACGCGCAGCGCGGACTTGGCCTCGCCACTGGTCCCACGCCTGAAGAGGCGGCGGCGATGATTGCGGCTTCGAATGCGCTCTACAGGGCCGCGGTCGAACCTGCTGCTTCAGTGATCGCAGATAAGCGTTTGCTGATCGTCGCGGATGGCGCGCTGAACTACGTGCCGTTTGAAGCGCTCGTCACGTCGGCTACGGCCGCTGACTTTGCGTCGGCGCCTTATCTCATCAAGACAAACGACATCATCTACGCGCCTTCGGCATCGGTCATCGGTGCGATCAGACAACAATCTGCTAAACCAACTGGTCGCGCGGTGCTGATTGTTGCCGATCCGGTTTTCAATTCCAGCGACGATCGCTCTCGCGGAGCCGCAACTGCCGGCACGGGTTCAGATACTCGAGGCCTGGGGTTGGCGAGCGCCGTCAGCGACGTCACGGGTCAGGACGCCGGAGCTACCGCGACTGCAAACATGCAGGGATTGCCGCTGGCTCGGTTGATTGGCACGCGCACCGAGGCCGATCAGATTTCCAAGCTCACAAAAACATCGGGTGGCCAAGCCGATGTTTGGCTCGACCTGAATGCCAGTGAGGAGAACATCGAAACGCGCGAAACCACCAAGTATCGCGTGATCCACATTGCGACTCACGGACTGCTCGACGCTGATCGCCCACAGTTTACCGGCGTCGTTCTTTCGTTGATTGGAAACAAAAGCGCTGACGGCTTCCTGCGCACCGATGAGGTTTTCAATCTGCGGCTGGGCGCCCCGTTGGTGATGCTATCGGCGTGCGAGACGGGCCTGGGTAAAGAGAAGCGCGGCGAAGGCGTGATGGGTTTGACGCGCGCCTTCATGTACGCGGGCGCTCCCACCGTCGGCGTGAGTCTCTGGTCCGTGGCCGACAAGTCAACGGCTGAATTGATGACGGAATTCTATAAACGTTTGCTGGCTTCCGATAGCGCCTCACCCTCGGCTTCTTTGCGCGCCGCGCAACTCGCGATGATCGACGGCAAGAAATACAGCGCTCCCTTTTACTGGGCGCCGTTTGTGCTGGTGGGCGACTGGCGATAAGACCAGCGGAAAAGGCGCACCGAATCAGTGTCAGAGCCCGCGCCTTAAGGGTCCCATTTGCTTCCGGCTTTTGGGCGTCTTTCGTCTATTTTCACGACAGCAAGGAAAGAAATGCTGGTTTTCGTTGGAATTCGGACGCTATTGCGCGTTGTTTGTAAGTAAAGGTTAATCGAACGTGTTACAACGGAAAAAACTCGAGTCCCTTTCGCTTCTCCCGGCGCCAAGGAAGGCGCTCCAGGAAGATTCTGACGTCAGCGCCGACACACTGAATGAATCGTTTCAGGGCTGGCTCGAGGGAACCACCCCGGCTGCATCTGAATCCGGCTCAACTAATGCGCAGGCCAGATGCATACGACCGATAACCACGCGAGAATTTCTTGAGGTCGAGCGAGCCACAATTCGCGAGAGCTACGAACATAGCGTGTGGCCAAAAGACGCCTTCGCAAAGTTTGTGGCTGCGGAAGTGATCACAAGGCGATAAACCGTGGACAAACGGTCGGCAGAAGACTTGTTTGATCTGAAGCGCCGCCCCCAAATTCATCGATTGCAAGAATTATTCCACAAACTCTCTACTGGAGCCCCTTGTTCTAGTCGGTGATGCTCGGCCCTACTTCCATAGCTGAGCTGCACATTTACCAAAAACGCGGTCTTGTTCGTTGTGGCAATTCTGTAGATCGTTTGCGGCGAGGGTTCGTCTCGAGTCAGTTGCCGGGTTCCCTTAGCAGCCGAGGCTTCCTTTTCTTCTTTGGTCCAGGCCTGGCCGGCGCCGCCTTCCATTTCGAATCTCTCGGTGGCTGACGCCCACTGCTTTTCCCATTTGGCGATGTCGGCCGCGGAGATGTGGAGCGGTTCAGTGCCAATGCGTAAGTCCAGGGGCGTAGTGGTGACGATGATCGTAAGCAGCTCTCCCATTTGATCGCTGCGGCCCCACCGCGCTTTGAAGTAATTGGGATCGTCTTCTTGCGCGGGAATATCGATCAACTTTCCGGGCCGCACTTGGTTATCGCCACCGCGCATGCTGAGCGTGGGAAAGATCAACATGGCGTCTCCCATTGTGCCATCGGCAAACAGATCGCGATCGACGATGTACAGGTAACCTTCGCGCGGTGACTCAATACTCAACCGCACGCGATCGCCTTCGTGCAGCGGCGTGTCAACCTCGATGCGTTCCGGGATCCATTCAGACGACGTGTCTTTTTCTCTAATCACCATCCGCTGTCCGGTATCACTTGGCTGCGCCGATCGTAGCCGCCAAAGTGTGATTCCGAGCTGCTCGATGTCTGCTGCCGCTGATAGTGGCTGTTTCGGCGAAGAAGAAGAAGAAGCGAGCCGGTAGAGCTTGGAGTTGCTGGCCGGTTGTACAAGATTGGCGCTTTCCACCGGAACCGCGATTGCAATTCAAAACTGCCATAAGGCATTCATTGTGATTGTGGACTGAGTTCTTCATCGGTGTGCCAACTCAACTAGTTGGACCAGAGGATCGCCGCCACGCACCATCGTCTGTTGCCTAAGTCTGTCCTTGCTCACATCTGGTTTTGGATCAGAATGCTTCATTAGAAACTCGCGCACCGTTTTGAGCAGCGCCGCATCGGTGATCTTCCCCTTCTCATTCTTGAAGGCTGCGTCCCTTGCTGCTTCCAATTCCGCAACGGGCGTCGTAGACCAAACCATCCAGAACTCTTCAGTACCGGCTTGCCCGCCAAATCTGTTCCAGTTGGTCTGGATGGGTTGATTCCCATTAACCATTGCTGACCCACCGTTGGTGATAGGTGTGGGATAGATAATGGTGAAACTCATGTCTCCGCTCGCCGTTGCACCTTCATTGAACACGTAAAGATAGCCCGTCTGTGGAGCCGCTGCGTTGAGACGAAACCCGTAGCCGTTCTCGAAAACTTCCTGTCCGGAAGACTCGAACGGTTCTTCATAAGGCTTCCCGTCCCGCATCTTTTGCACCGTCAGCCAATAGGTCAGCATCTGTTGAGGGCCGGGCGGCGCGGCGAGAGGCTTGGGCTCGGCCAAATTACTACTGGTGTTCGCGGAACTGACCGACCTGCCGGAGCGAGTTGTGTAAACAATTGGGTACAGCGCCAACGCAACTATCACAAACGAGAAAAGACCGACCGCTATCTTGAGCCAGGGGGTATTCAGCGAGAACGTCAGCCGCGAAGGCTTATCAGTGGGAGGAGGCTGCGGCGTGACAAGGGAATGTTCGAAAGTGGCGGGCCAGTCAGGTTGAGCTTGCACCGGAATTATTTGCTGCGGCGCAGTCGGCGACCCCGGGAAAGTTGGTGGATCAGAGGAGGCGATAGTTTGCTGAAGCTCCTGCGACCTGCGATCGTGGAGACCTAACGTCACTTCTTCATTCACCAAAGCGCGCGCCAGTTCGTCGCCGAAATCTCGCGCGGTCAGGTAGCGGTGATTCGGCTCAAACGATAGCGCCTTCAGGATCGATTGTTGTGCTTGTAATGACAAGCTCGGTCGCAAATCAACCGGCTTGATGCGCACGCCGGCGCGTTGCATCTCCAAAAGCTCAAATGGTGTTTCCGGATTAAAGGGCCGTCGTCCCGCGACCATCTCGTACGCAATTACGCCCAGTGAGTAAACGTCCGCTGCTGCCGCAACCGGTTTCGCGCACAACTGCTCTGGCGCCATGTAACCGATCGTACCCGCGGTTGCCGTTGTCGCCGTGCTTGGCGCAATGACCGACTGTTTTATCTTGGCGATGCCGAAGTCGATGATCTTGACCAGTTCCTCGTCATGGCCGAGGTCCTGCAGCATGATGTTTTCCGGTTTCAGATCGCGGTGAAAGATGCCTTTGTCATGTGCGGCACTTAGCGCTCGCCCCATCTGCTTGATGATGCCAGCCGCGCGCTCGAGGTTCATTCCTTCCGGCTTTAGCACCGAACGCAAATTGACGCCATCGACGTACTCCATCACGATAAACGGCTTGCCATCCGCAAGCTCGCCTGAGTCAATGATGCCGATTACACCGGGATGATGGATTCGGCTCAGGGCTTCCATCTCCTGGCGAAACTTCTTCAAGATGTATTCGTCCTTGCATGTTTCTTCGAGCAGAAGCTTTACAACTACGTCCCGCGAGTGGAGTTGCAGATCCTTCGCGAGATAAACCTGACCCATACCGCCTTGGCCGAGACTCCGCTCGATAAAGTAACGGTCATCGAGAGTCGCGCCAATCAGCGGTTGCACTTGGACGGGCATGGATGGTTCTGAACTGGGATCGGCAGCCGATGCGATTGTAGACGCAGACGGATCCGACGACTGAGCCAATTTCATCGGCGGCGATGCGCTGGCAGAGGCCGGCTGAGTTGACTGGTCGTGATCGTGATCGTTATTAGTGGGCATATTGCTATACGAATTCGTTGCAATTCAAACAGAGCCCGGCTGGGCAAGCTCTTGCTTTTGAAGATTCAATTTCCAATCAGGATGAACGACATTATTTCACAGAGCCTCGGAAAGCGCATGCGATTTAGCTGCCGACTAACAGTGGCCCAAAAAACATGTTCGTTATTGTTCTGTGCGATCCTGGCTCCTGGCCGTCAACTACGATCCGCCTTTAGCCTCGCCTCGAATCGGGTCGAGCTTCTTCTCTACGAGCATCCGATTGAGGTCAGCGAGATCGCCGTTAACCAAAACCTTCAATCGCGCAAGCTGCACGTCCAATTCCGCTGACAATTCTCTGAACACCACGTAGGTTGCACTAGTCGGACGCGCGTCGCCGGTTTCGACACTGCGGCGTAACGCCGCAATCCGGTTGTTGAGTTTGATGGGAAAGTTCAAAGGATCCTGATTGCTTTGATTGCGCACCTGATAGATTTCTTCCTCCACGTCGCTCAATTTCTTGCTCAGCGCATCGACGGCCGAAGTGACCTGTGAATCTCTCGCTTTCTCAGCGCGTTCCTTCGCTTGCTTCTTCATGTCCCGAATGAGAATCACGGCCTGGTTCGCTTCGCTCGTCTTGTCGCGAATCTTCATTGCCAGATCGAACTGCTCTTGAAGATCTTTTTCGGTTACTCCGATCAAACGAGGATCCATCTTGACTGCGACTCTCTGCGTCTCGACGTGATCGCCTACGGTTAGACGCACTTGATAAGTGCCGGGTACCGCGGCCGGTCCTTGGCCCGCATTCTTCGCGCGTGCCGGTAAACGTGCGAACCACCTGTCCCTTCGCATCGAGGATCTCAATCGTCACCTTCTCAGCCGCTTGCTTCAGGTAGTAATAGATGGCCGCCTGATTCACTGAGCGGATTGCTTCGCGTGGTTGGTAGAGATGAATGGCGGAGCGCGCAATCTCCGGTGTGGTTTGCCGCAGTACATCAATGTCTTCGAGCACATAGAACGACCGGCCGTGCGTGGCGATGACGAGATCGTGTTCTTCGACCACGATGTCTGACACTTGGGTGTCCGGCAGATTCAACGAAAGCGACTGCCAGTTCTCTCCGTTATCGAATGAAATGTAGATGCCATGCTCGGTACCCGCGTAGAGCGTCCCCTGACGCTTGGGATCTTCTCGCACCGCGTGTACGTAGTCGCCGGCCTTAATTCCGTTAACGATCTTCGCCCAGGTCTTGCCGTAGTCATCGGTGCGAAAGATATACGGCGCGCGATCTTCTTGCAGGTAGTTCTTCACCGCGACATACGCCGTGCCCGGCTTGTGGGGCGAGGCTTCGATTAAACTGACTCGCGCGAGATCGGGTAATCCCGGCGGCGTGATCTTCGTCCAGCGCTTTCCTTCATCGCGAGTCACATAAACCAGGCCGTCATCCGACCCGGTCCAGATCGTGCCGCGCTCAAGCCGCGAAGGCGCGATGGTAAAAATCGTGGCAAATACCTCCGGGCCATTCATATCACCCGTGATCGGGCCGCCCGATAAACCCAGTGTCTTTGCATCTGCGCGCGTTAAGTCGGGACTGATCTGCACCCAGCTTTGCCCATCGTCGGTCGTCTTCCACAAATGCTGCGACGAGATGTAGAGCGTTTTCGGATCGAGCGGTGAAAAGACGATGGGGAATGTCCACTGCCAACGCTCTTTGAGCGCGCTCGAAGGTTCGCCCGAGAAAAACCGAGGGTAAGGTTGGATGTCTCGGAACTGACCGTTATTGCGATCGTAGCGAGTAATTAATGCTCCCTGACTGCCCGCATAAAACACGTTCGGATTTATCGGGCTTGGCGCGATGTAACCACTCTCGCCGCCGCCCACGGCGTACATTTCACTGCCGCGCGCGCGCGTCTGCTGGCTCTGAACACAAATCGTGCTGTTGTCTTGTTGTGCGCCGCAGACTTGATAGGGAAAGTCTTTCGTAGTCGCTACGTGATAAAGCTGCGCGGTGGGAAAGTCTTCCGCGGTCCAGGTAGTGCCGCCATTGACCGAGACGTTTGCGCCGCCGTCATTGCTATTGATCATCCGCTGCGCGTTGTTCGGATCGATCCAGAGATCGTGGTTATCGCCGTGCGGCACGCGAATCGTTCGGTAGGTCTTGCCGCCATCGGTTGACTTGTAGAATCCGGTATTCAGCACGTAAAGCGTGTCGCGGTTCTTTGGGTCGGCGAAAATGTGCGTGTAGTAAAACGCGCGCTGTCGCAAACGCCGATCCTCGCTCACTTTGTTCCAGGTCGCGCCGGCATCATCCGAACTGAACACACCGCCATTCTCGTTCTCGACAATTGCGTACACGCGACTGGAATCCGCGCCTGAGATTGTTACCCCGATGCGGCCATCAACGCCTTGCGGCAAACCCTTGTTGCGCGTGATCTCCGTCCAGGTGTCACCGCCATCTGTCGATTTGAACAACCCGCTGCCTGGTCCGCCGCTGGACATCTGCCACGACACGCGATACGCCTCCCAAAGCGCGGCATAGAGGACGTTCGGATTGTCGCGATCGATAGCGAGATCGATCGCGCCCGTGTGGTTGTTGCGGAAGAACACCTTGACCCACTTCTTCCCGCCGTCTTTCGAACGGTAAACGCCTCGCTCCTCGTTCGGGCCGGCAGGATGGCCGAAGGCGGCGACATAAACAAGATCGGGATTAGCCGGATGAACACGTATACGCGCGATCGCCTGCGTATCCGCGAGTCCCATATGCGCCCACGTCTTGCCGGCATCGGTGGTTTTGTAAACGCCGTCGCCCTGCATAATGTTGCCGCGCAAGCACGCCTCACCCATGCCGATGTAGACAACATCCGGATTCGATTCCGAAACGGCGACAGCACCCACTGACGAGCTGTGAATCTGGCCGTCCGTCAAAGGAGTCCAGGTCGTGCCGCCATCGGTTGTCTTCCAAAGTCCGCCGCCCACAGCGCCGAAGTAATATTCAAGCGGCCGGCCTACGACTCCCGCCGAAGCGATCGAGCGGCCACCGCGATTTGGCCCGATGCTGCGCCAGCGCAGCGAACTGAAGAGGCTGGGATCCACTTGGACCGCGGATGTCCCGCCCGTATTCTTCTGAGGCATTGCCGCGTGATACGAACTCAAACAGACGGCCGCGATCAAGACCTGGATAAAGGTGCGAAACGCACGGTGCAAATGTAGTCGCATAGGAGAGACCTCACTCAACCAAACGTTCTCTATGGTTTGTTCAGGAATGGATTTGCTTCCGACGCACTCTAGCCCAAAAGCACAAGCCGATCAACCCGGACTATGGCGCGGTCGATTGTCGTTCGTATGCCGGTAGGCTAATATCAATTGAGTAAAGAATTCGGCGTCGGCAAGCAGGGAAGTGTTGAACTAGTGCAAAATCACTTCGTGACAGTTAGTGACTTAGAGACTTTGGAAGGGCTAAGTGCAAGATCTAACGAGGCGCCTGTCGTGATCTTCAAACACAGCACAACCTGTGGGATCAGCTCGTTTGCCTACGGCGAGATGGCGCGCGTCCAGGGCGTTGTTGCCTTAGTGGAAGTGCAGAGCGCGCCTGAGGTTTCGCGTGAGATCGAAGTGCGAACAGGCATCGAACACGAGTCGCCGCAGGTAATCATTTTGCGTAACGGCAGGGCCGTATGGCACGCCTCGCACTCCAGGATCAAGGCTGCCGCCGTCGAACAAGCAGCGCGTGAAAACGCGTAAGACCCGTTTTGGCGGCGCATCATGAGAGAGTCGTAAGAATGACGGTGACCGAGCTAAGCGGACCAGCCATCGAGCCCCGCGAGATCATGCAACAAGGTGATGCCGGTTTGCGGATCACCTGGGCGGATGAACGAGTCTGCCACTACGCGGCGGCGGTGCTGCGTCGCGCCTGCCCCTGCGCGCAATGCGTGAATGAATGGACCGGACAGCGTGTGCTGGCGCCGGAAACGATTTCTGAAGAGCTAACGATCAGGGACCTCAATCTGGTCGGCCGCTATGCACTGAACTTTCAATGGAGCGATGGACACGAGACCGGTATTTACAGTTTTAAGTATTTGCGTGAACTGTGTGAAGGGAACTAGCCACAGAGGCACAGAGACACAGAGAAAAGGAATTGCTGAGCAGACAAGAAAAGCTGCTCAAGAGGAGAACGATCAGACTCGGTGTGGAGAAACTTAAGAAGAACGAGTATTCTGTTGTTGAATTGTTAATTTGCTCTGTGTCTCTGTGCCTCTGTGGCAAATTGGATTCTTATGAACGAACGCGATTTCTTTAACGAAATACAGGAAGTTAAGCGAGCGAGCTATAGTTGCCCGCATTGCCATGAGCGGGCCGATTACGAGGTGCGTTGGTTGAAGCGCACCAAGAAACGTGATCTCGCGCGCGGCGCCAACGAGCAGGACCGGATGCGCTTTCAAAAGTCGCGCGACTACCTGGTGCGCGTCGACGACATGCTGATGTGCAAGAACATGCGCTGCCGCAAGCGCTTTGATATCCCCAGTTCTCAGTCGGTAGTCTTTCTTTAGCCCAGCTCACGATTTCTCAGCCGTGCTCCGCGGCGCTGTCGCAAAAACCTTTCATCTGCAAGTTTATAAAGCGACCTTGCCTGCCAGGAGTTAAAGGAGAGGCAAAATACAAAGCCTGCCAGGAGTTAAAGGAGAGGCAAAATACAAAGCCTCGAAGGCTGATGGCAATGGTCTCAGAGTTGCTATCACCATGATCATTATGAACAACCAGGAGAGTTTACTTCCGACTCGTGCGGAGTTTGCGGGAGCCAGCAAAATCAACACGTCGTTTCTCAAGCCCCTGGAACGGCGGTTGGAGCCCATTGTGTTGCCAAGAATTCCGGCGTGGATCGAGTCGTACCATCTGACGATGCTGACAGTTGTGTGGTGTCTGGGCATTCTCGGATTTAGTTATCTGGCAGCGACAGATATCCGCTGGTTGTGGGCAGTGTCCGCGATGATCGTCTTGCAATACATCACCGATCATTATGATGGGAAGCTTGGTAAGTATCGCGACACCGGTCTGCCCCGCTGGGGGTATTACATGGATCATCTGCTCGACTATTTTTTCCTCGCTTCCGTGATCATCGGCTACGCTTTCATCCTGCCTGAGCGTTCGCGTTTCCAACTTCTGTTGATGCTGGTGCTTTTCGGTGCTTACGACATGAGCACTTTCCTGGCGTTTGCGGCGATTGAAGAGCTGAAAATTAGTTATCTCAAATTCGGCCCGACAGAATTTCGGGTGGCGCTCGTGGTGATTAACGCTTTACTGATCCGCTATGGCACCGGGCAGATGATCAGCGGGCTAAAGTACGTCAATGCCGGCGCTCTGATCGGTTTGTGCGTGTTGGTCTATAAGACGCACAAGAAGATCTGGCAGGTTGATATGGCGCGGAAGCATGGCGCCTCCCGCGCGCGGGTGAGTGAAGTTCCCTCGGCGACAGAACGGTACATCGGGCCTGAACAGTGTATGAATTAGAGCCGTACACGGTGGGCTGCGGGCGCTTTGCGGATTGAGTTTGGCGGACGCTACTGTTTGGCCTTACTTTTGCAAGTTACCCTGGCACCGCACGTTCTAGTGTTGGCAACAACAAAAGACGGAACTCTTCGACAAGAGAATCGTTAGATAGAATCAAAGTCAAGAACATCGAAAGACGAAGGTTTTAATTAAACAGTGTCTAAGAAGACAATCAAGGTTATCAAGAAAGAACAGCGCAATCGCCGTGAGACGGTTGCGCAACCGGCCACTGGCCCGCGCGAAACTGCGCGCGAAATGGTTAAGACTGTCACGAATTGGGTTAATGAATTCCAGCAGAAACGTCGCACCGAGACCGCGGACGCAGTGAAGTCGCTACTGTCTGAATCTCCACGACCCAGCGAAATCTAACCTTGTGAAGAATCTGTCGATTCCCCTCGAAAACTATTCAAGAGCGACTAATCCGGACTCCAGGGATTTCGTGTAAGGAAATCACCCGTTGACACTTGCCTGTGTACGGGATAGCATCCAGCCGTCTTCACCGGAATCGGGAACCTTCACGGGAGATCAGACTCAGATGACTGCGAAAACGTCTCGCCGAAAGAGTCCCAGGAAACTGAAACGGCGGCCCATCTTTGGAAGTATCCGAAAGCCTCTCGCGCCGCCGGGACATCCTCTGACGCACGCCAAGCCGGACGAGAAAGCGCGGCCCGCAGGTCGCAAGGCCAAGCACAAGCGGCGTCCGGAAGAATTGGCGACGCAGGAAGAGTCTGAAGATTGACAACAACGGCGGAAGTTTAATTCGCTCTTGCTCCGGACACCATTCGGTAACGCACGTGCCTGATCCAGACAGCCTTTTACAAACAGAAATCGCAAGCGCTTTCGTCGCGCAGGCGCGCGCGTTTCTTTCCACCGACTACCTGCCAAAGATCGAGCGTTGTCTCGAGCGACTGACTGATGAGGAGGTCTGGTGGCGCGCCAATCAGGAATCAAACAGTATCGGGAATCTGCTGTTGCACCTTTCGGGCAACGCGCGACAGTGGATCGTCTGTGGTCTCGGCGGCGCTCCTGACCAACGCGAACGACAAAAAGAGTTTGACCAGCGCG
>WNGK01003033.1_pt1 | contig 19150 bp, 12 predicted proteins | sample 5400601 | NCBI WGS metagenome assembly WNGK01 (sample SAMN13153376, study PRJNA577476) | soil metagenome | isolation source: 60 cm soil or saprolite under Garry oak tree replicate 1 | place: USA:California | collected 2016-06-15
GAACAGGAGCACGCGTAACTGATCCGTTGGCTCAGACAGTCATCGCCCACCATGACGTTCCGTTGCGAGTGCGGCTGTGGCAGGTAGCCTATTTAGCATACTGCGCAAAAAAACACGACGCATTCTGTGGTGGCGACACACACGTTATCGTGTTTCCAACAAATCAGATTGGGTCGTGGGTGTATCCAGCCTCAATGAAACAGGCAGAGTCGTTAGGGGATACTCTGGATGGATATCAACGGGCAACTTTGTGGAATATCCTGTCGGCAGATACAGATGACAAGCTGCAAACGTTACAGCGAGATGCAACTGACGTGATGAGGTTGAATCTCGGGGTTGTAGCAACGCTCGTATTTAAGATGGCGCCTCTTTAAGCTGTGAGTTTGTCAAAAGTAAGAACTGGCGCGGTAACCATATGGCGCAATGTATCCAAAAAGAGATTGCTATTCTTCCGGCGATTGAACCGGAAACTCATCTCGTCCAAATAGGACGCGAGATGCTTTGCGCTGATGCGGTGCCACGTTCCGATGATGCCGCGCTTCAGCAGGGAGAATGCGGACTCTACCGTGTTCGTGTGAATATCTCCGTCCACGTAAACCTTAGCTTTGTGTTTAATCGTCTTATGTTTCTTTGCGAATGTGGTGTCCTTGAAAGCGGTCGGGTAGGTGTTCAATTCATCGGTCACGATTACCTCAACATCTTCGCTGACGTTCTCGCGGACGTACTGTGCCAGTGTTCCCGCTTTCACATCCTTAGCATGGAAGAAGCGGAGATCGCCGCCGCGCTGCCGGATGCCGACCACGATTTGCTTGTTGGAATCGCCGTATCCGGCCTTACTGTAGGTGTGCTGCTTGCCACCAAGATAGGTTTCGTCCACTTCGACAGTACCATCCATCATGGGCTGATCTACTTCGCGCATGGCAGCACGGATGCGATGGCAGAGGTACCACGCGGTTTTGTAGCTCATGCCGACTGTGCGTTTGATCTGATTCGCCGATATGCCCTTCCGCGCTTCGCAGAGCAACAGTGTGACCATGAACCACTTTTGCAGCGGGAGATGCGAGTCGTTAAAGATGGTTCCAGCGGTCACGGAGAACTGGTATTCACAATCGGAGCACCAAAGCAGAAGGAAGCTCTTCAAAGGGTGCCAACGCGAAAATTGCTGGCGAGCATAAAACGGGACTTGCGGAAACAGTTACACGCTTCCCAGTCTGCTGCCAAACCCAAGAAGAAGTGAGGCTTAATGTCATGCAAGAACAGACTAAGGCAGGGCATTACTTTTGTCAAGTAAATAATCTTGAGCTATTTCGTGATCATCAACCACTAAGACCCGAATCGGAGGCATGTACACAAATTCCATTCTAACTTGTTACGACTCTTTCCTGGGTTGAACGTCCCGGTTCAAGCCTTCGCCGATGCAGATGGGCCGTAACGATTTTCCAGTTCCGCCTAGTCGCCAGAAGAAACTATTCTGTCCGCGTCATTGTAGCAATACAGACATCACCCGATGCCCGATGGGAGCGCGACGCTGTCGATTAAGGGCCGGGCGATTCAGTCCCGGGCGAAGTTTGGCGTATGTATGGATTTTGTGGTTCAGGTACAGGCTCCACGGTATTGACTGTTCCGATTAAAGCCTTAGAGTCATAGGGTGAAGATCACTCAGGGTGGCCATAACTTAGCACATGCCCACCCAGGTTGAGGAGTTAGTTATGAACAAGCTAAGCATCCTGATTGCTGATGATCACGAAATAGTCCGCAGAGGACTGGTGTTTCTCATCAAGTCCCAGCCCGGGTGGGAAGTGGTTGCGGAAGCGGACAACGGACATCAGGCCGTCGAACTCACCAAGCAATTGAAGCCTGCGATCGTCATTCTCGACATTGGCATGCCAACGCTGAATGGACTTGAAGCAACCCGGCAGATCCTGCGTGACAACCCGCAAGCCAAGGTCCTCATACTGACCATCACAGACACCGACCAAGCGGTTCGCGCAGTGCTGGACGCGGGGGCGCGCGGTTTCCTGTTGAAATCGGATGCGGCCCGCGATCTAGTGTCAGCAATCGACGCCTTGCAGTACAACAAGACCTTCTTCACGGCCCGGGTGTCTGAAATGGTGTTGTCGGGCTACCACGGCACACATGGAGGCCCGACGAAAAATCTGCGGCCTAACTTAACCCCGCGGGAACGAGAAGTGGTGCAGCTCCTAGCGGAAGGCAAATCCACCAAAGAAGTGGCATCGCACCTGGATCTCAGCGTGAAAACGGCCGAAACCCATCGCAGTAACATTATGCGGAAGCTCGGACTACATTGCGTGAGCGAATTGGTGCTGTATGCGGTGCGCAACGGCATCATCCAGGTTGCTTCGCGTACTTTGCCATCGGTCGCTGAGCCGGGCACCGTTCTGGGTCCTCCCGCGGCGTGATCGCCTGAGTGACACGCTGGGCTGGTCTCGGCATGCACCGCAGGCGGACCCTCGCCGCCTTCCGCTGGCAACTCCCCCAGTCGCCCTGCCATCCATCTCACATCGGCATGAACTCAAAAGGCAAGCCCGCGGCCCGCCCTCCTCGTCTGCGACGGCTGACCATCCGCAGTTTGCTGCGTCCGCATATCGGAACTCTAAGTCTGGGATTCCTCGCCATTGCGGGAGAGAGCGCGGCCAATCTGCTTCAGCCCTGGCCCTTGAAGATTGTGCTCGACGACGTGGTTCGTACACACGAGAGTCACGGCTGGATGATGCGGATTGTTCACAGATTCGTTGGCACCGACAAAATGGCGATCCTTGAAGTCGCCTGCGTGGCCGTTTTTGCCATCGCGGTGTTGGACGCCATCTGTTCTTACGGCGAGAAATATCTGACCACCAGCGTGGCGCAGTGGGTCAGCTACGATCTCCGTCTCACCATCTATGCGCATATTCAAAAACTGTCGCTCGCATTTCATGATCAAAAGCGCACCGGGGATCTGATCAGCCGGGTCACCGACGATATTGAAGCCATTCAGGGTTTCGTCATGAACGGGTTGCTCGGAGTTCTGATCAACGTCATCACCCTGGCTGGCATGATCACGGTCATGTTCTACCTGAACTGGAAATTCACGCTGATTGCGCTGTCCGTGGTTCCGGTGCTCTTCGTCATGGTGTACAGCTACACCCGCAGGATCAAGAAAGCTTCGCGCGAGGTGCGGAAAAAAGAAGGCGAGATTACTTCGGTCGTCGAAGAAGTGCTTTCCTCCATCCGCGTGGTCAAGGCATTTGCGCGCGAAGATTACGAAGTGCAGCGGCTGGAGAAGGAGAGTCTTGAAGCCGTAGAAATTGCTATGCGAGCCCGCAGCTTGAAAGCGAAATTGACGCCGCTGGTGGGGATCGTCGTCGCCGTCGGTACCGGCCTGGTTCTGTGGTTTGGCGCGCGATTAGTGATGACGGGATCGCTCTCGGCCGGCGGACTGGTGGTCTTCATTTTGTATCTGGGAAAAATGTACAAGCCCATGCAGGAAATTTCCAAGATGACAGACACCTATTCCAAGGCTGCGGTGGGTTACGAGCGCATACAGGAGATTCTGCAAACCAACATCGAAGTAAGAGACATCCCTCGCGCCAGCCACGCTCCCAAATTCAAGGGCAACATTGAATTTGAGAATGTCTCATTCGCCTACAGCCCCGAGACTCCAATTCTGAAAAATGTGAGTTTCGAAATCAAGGCCGGACAGACAGCGGCCCTGGTCGGCCCCACCGGCGCCGGAAAGACCAGCATTGTCGGTCTGATTCCGCGGTTTTACGACCCGGATCAAGGAGTTGTAAGAGTTGACGGATCCGATGTAAAACAATTTCTGCAGAAGTCTCTGCGGCAACACATGAGCTTCGTTTTGCAGGAAACGGTCCTATTTCACGCTCCGCTGTGGCAAAACATTGCGTATGGGAAGCCGAATTGCACTCGGGCCGAGATTATCAAAGCTGCTGAGCTCGCGAATGCCAGCGAATTTATTGACAAACTTCCTGACGGATACGACACCGTGATCGGCGAGCGCGGTATGACGCTCTCAGGCGGGCAGCGGCAACGCGTCGCCATTGCGCGGGCGGTCATTCGTAATACTCCGATCCTGCTTCTCGACGAGCCGACCTCGGGCTTGGACTCCGCCTCAGAACAATTAGTTTTTGAGGCCCTTGATCGCCTCATGGAGGGCAAGACGGTAGTGGTGATTGCGCACCGCCTTTCCACCATCCAGCGCGCGGATGTAATTTTCGTGGTCAACGAAGGTGAGATCGTCGAACATGGAAAGCACGATGAACTGATGAAGCTGAACGGACTTTACACGGAGCTGCACAACCTGCAATTCAAGGATGAAGGCGCGGAACTTACCCAAGCTTCATAGATAGGCTCAGTTACTGGGTTGTACGCCGACGCGCGCTATACAGGAAATTCCAGTGCAGAACAGCCACGCCGCCGAGCGGCAGCCTAGCATCTAATCTTTCGAGTCCATAGGACACAAATGAAACTGATCATTCAGCCTGGAGACGGCGTGGAGCGCCTGGTCAAAGGCATTCGCAAAGCCAAGAAAAGTGTGGAAGTCATGATCTTCCGGTTTGACCGCTCGGAGATCGAACGCGCGCTGATTGAGGCGGTAGAACGCGGCCTCTTTGTACACGCGCTGATTGCTTTCACCAACCGGGGCGGGGAAGAGCACCTTCGCAAACTGGAGAAGCGATTCCTGGCCGGGGGCATCACTGTCGCCCGCACTGCCGGCGACTTGGTCCGGTATCACGGAAAAATGATGATCGTGGACCGCAAGGAACTCTATCTTCTGTCCTTCAACTTCACTCACCTGGATATTGATCGCAGCCGCGGCTTTGGTTTGGTGACACGAAATCCTAAACTGGTCGCGGAGGCAGTAAAGCTCTTCGAGGCCGATACGAAACGCCAGGTGTACAGCGCCGGGAATTCGAAATTTCTAGTAAGCCCCGTGAACGCTAGAAAGGAACTTACACGCTTCATCAAAGGAGCAAAGAAAGAATTGCTGGTCTACGACCCGAAGATCAGCGATCGCGCCATGCTGCGGCTGCTCAATGATCAACAAAAGGCGGGAGTGGAGATCCGCGTCCTCGGTTGCGTCAGCAGCAAACGCCTATCAGTTACCGAACTGAAAAGACTATGGCTGCACACGCGCACCATTGTTCGTGACCGCACCGACGCTTTTGTTGGCAGCCAGAGCCTGCGGCAGCTTGAACTCGATGCGCGCCGGGAGATCGGCATTATCTTTCGCGACAACGCGATCGTCAAAGACGTGATCCGAACCTTCGAAGAGGATTGGGCGGCTTCTTCTCCTGCGCCTGCCGAAGAGGAGCGACGTAATCTTTCTGCAAAGAAAACGGTTAAGAAAATTGCAAAACTGGTTACCAGAAAGATTGCGATTGCTCCGCTGAGTAAGAAAGTGACGCGAGCAATTGGCAAAGCAGCCGAGGTGGACGTTGATGACAAAAAGATCGAGCGAGCCATGAAGCAAGCGGTCAAGAGCGTGGTGGAAGAAACGGCAAAGAACGCAGTAAAAGAGGCGGTTGATACTGTCGAATTGGCGTAGGACCTGTCTCCTGATGCGCTATAATGCATTGACTTCGGCTCAGTAGCCAATCGGTTTCCGCTTGCGGCGCAGCAAGCCATTTCAACGTCGGGGTGGCGCGATGTACTCGCAGGAATGGGTAGAGCACAAAGCGGTTTGCGCAAGCAACCTGGCCTCCATTTCGCACCTCTCAGTAGCGCAATTAATTGTCGAAATTATCGGTCGGACGCTCTAATCTCAAGAAACATTCATGCCGGGATCGGGTCCAAGTGTGGCAAAAAAAGACAGTCTCGAAGGCGACTGGAGAGAGCGTGTCAAGGCGCTTCGGAACGTACCCCCAATTCTGAAAATCGTTTGGCAGTCGGGACCGGGCGTGGTCACGTTTGGATTGATTGCGCGGGCGGTCGCGGCACTGCTGCCGGTGGCTCTGTTTTGGATCCCCAAGCTAATCATCGACATTCTTATCCAGGTGAGGCAGGTTCACGGTTCGGTTCCGGACCGCCTGTGGTGGCTGGTGCTTGCAGAGTTTGGTCTGGCTATCGTTCTCAGCCTGCTAAGCAGGCTAATTGATTACTCGGATTCTCTGCTTGCAGAAAAATACACGCGTCACGTGAGCATTCAGGTGATGAAGCACGCTTCCGAGCTTGATCTGACGGCCTACGAAGATCCCATTTTTTATGACCGGCTGGAACGCGCCCGGGTGCAGGCCACCGACAGGCTAGTCATGATCCAATCCATCGGACGGCTGGAACTGCAGTTGCTGACGGCGGCCTCGATGTCGTTCGCAGTCATGCTTTACTCGCCCTGGCTCATGCTTTTGCTGGTCGCTGCCGTGGTGCCGGCGTTTCTTGGCGAGAGCCATTTCGCGTTTCTCGGATACGCCAAGAATTTTCGGCAGACGCCAATCAAACGGCAACTGGATTACCTTCGCCAGATTGGCGGCAGCAAAGAGGCCGCGAAAGAGCTCAAGCTCTTCAGCCTGAGCAAGTTCCTTACCGAGCGTTTTTCCAAGCTCTCCGACGCCATCTATGAGCAGGATGTCGCGCTGGCGCGGCGAAAGCTGGTCGTCGGCTCAGCCTTATCGCTTATTAGCACCGGCGGCTACTATTCTGCCTACCTTTATGTAATATGGCGCACCGTGGCGGGAGCGCTGAGCATTGGCACCCTGACATTTCTGGCCAATGCAATCCTGCAGGCGAGCAACAACATCCAGCAAGTTTTTTCGACTCTCTCTGGTATTGCCGACCAGGCTTTGTTCCTGACCGACCTGCTGGCGTTTTTTGAGATGAAGCCCACTATCCGTTCCAAGTCCAACGCGCTTCCTGCTCCTCGGCCGATTCGGCAGGGATTCGAGTTCCGTAATGTGTCTTTTACCTATCCCGGCACTGAACGCCGGGTCTTAGACCGCCTCGATTTCCACTTGCATCCCGGGGAGCGCGTTGCCCTAATTGGGGAGAACGGTCAAGGCAAAACTACCATCGTGAAACTCATCACAAGACTGTACGACCCGACCGAGGGAGAAATTCTGCTGGACGGCTTGGACCTTCGCGAGTACGAGTTGGAAGACCTGTACCGCGAAATCGGAGTTATCTTTCAGGACTTCATGCGTTATGAGATGACTTTGCAAGAAAACATTGCAGTGGGCCGGATTGACGAAATAAGAAATATGCCTCTGCTTCAGGAAGCTGCACAAAAGAGCCTGGCCGAAGAGGTCATCGCCAGACTTCCCGGACATTTCCACCAGATGCTGGGGCGCCGCTTCGAAGGGGGCGTGGATCTTTCCGGCGGGGAGTGGCAAAAGATCGCGCTGGCCCGGGCCTACATGCGCGATGCCCAACTTCTCATTCTGGATGAGCCGACGGCAGCCCTGGACGCCCGCAGTGAATTCGAAGTTTTCCGGCGTTTCGCCGATCTCACCGCCGGGAAAACGGCGCTGTTCATTTCACACCGGTTTTCAACCGTGCGCATGGCGGATCGAATTGTAGTTCTCGAAAACGGCCGGGTGATCGAAGATGGCAGCCATGCGCGGCTAACCAGTCTGGGTGGCCGCTATGCCGAAATGTTTGAGATGCAAGCCGCAAGTTACCGCTAGTGACTGATGATTGACGAGTGACGAGTAACGGAGATGCCGTTGATTAGCCACCCTGGAGCAGTGGACGAAGGCGCTGAGCCTGTAGCAGGCGCTTCGAGAAGCCTTGCGTCCGACACGGATCCCGTGCGTTGCCGCGCCTCTGCGCTCGGCCGAGAACTGGTGGCTATTCCGGATATCAGATCGTCTGCCTATCTGGCAAATCGCTGGCGCCTGGTGGCAGCCAGACTCGGGCCCTTGCTGCGTTCGCTGCACGGCGCGAGAGGGCGCTCGCCCATGACGGACGATCTCAAGGGGATGCAAGACAACGCCGCCCTTCTCTCAGCAGAGTTTCACAGCACGGGTGATGCGCTCCGATCCCTGCAGAGACTTCCGCATGTGCAAACCAGAAACGGAGCTCTCGCTCCGCGAATCATGGTTATCGCCGAAGATCTTCTGGAAGTCGCGTGCTATCAATTCAGCGAACCGATGTTCAGTCCCTACATTGAGGCTTTTCAGGAACAGCAGGTCCTTGATCTGGCGGAGCTGTGGGCGTTGGTAACGGTCATGAAGCTGGTTCTGTTGGAACAGATCGCAACCCGCGGTTCCGTCCTTACGGAAGAGGATGCTGAAACGTCGCGCCGGGTCAGTGTCTGCATCAATAGCCTTCGCGATGCTGCCCAGACTTCGTGGAAGGCAGTGATTGAGAGTCTGATAGTGTTTGACTGCATTCTGCGGGAAGACCCCACAGGCGACTACGGGCAAATGGATTTCGAAAGCCGGGACCTGTATCGCAACGCAGTGGCGAACATCGCCGAGCACTCTGCTCTCACTGAGCAAGAGGTCGCTCGGGCGGCAGTGGAGTTAGCCAAGGAATCCCGGCTGCAAAGGTCTGGCAGCTCCCGCGAAGCGAATCGCCATGCGCATGTTGGCTACTATCTTGTGGCGGATGGCGTGGAGCAACTGCGGGAGAAAGTTGGATCCCGGTTTCCGCTGGGTCAGCGCGTGCAGTCTTTGGTGAAGGAACATCCCGACGAGTTCTATTTGCCCGCGATCGTGGCACTAACGGTCGGAATGATGGCGCTGCTGACGGCGTACGTGACCCCACTTGATAGTTCACCCGCCCTTCTTCTGCTGGCGATGCTGGCGTTGCTGCTGCCGTGTTCCCAGAGCGCAGTGCAACTGATGAACTATCTGACCATATCGCTGTTGCAGCCGCAGATTCTGCCGAAACTGAACTTCGAGGGCGGAATTCCAGACGATTGCGTGACCCTGGTCGCTGTCCCAACTTTGCTGTTGAACGAAAAACAGGTGCGCCGCCTGGTAGATGATCTGGAGGTGCGTTTTCTGGGAAACCACGATCGCAACTTGCACTTCGCGCTTTTGACCGATCTTCCGGATTCTCCCGTTCCTCCTACCAAAGACGACCGCTTGATAGATTTGTGCTCGGAACTGATCAATGGCTTGAATCAGAAGTATGCGGGGGAGGGGCGCGGAACCTTCCTTCTGCTGCATCGCCGTCGCGTCTATAACCCTAAAGAAAGAGTTTGGATGGGCTGGGAACGCAAGCGGGGGAAGTTGCTGCACTTGAATGCGCTGTTGCGGCAGCAGAGCGACAATTTCCCAGACAAAGTGGGAAATGTTGCGATCCTGCAACAAGTGAGATTTGTAATTACCCTTGACGCTGATACGGAGCTGCCGCGGGGCTCCGCCCATCGCATGATCGGGACCCTGGCCCACCCCTTGAACCAGGCGATCATTGATCCCGAACGAAACGTAGTAGTTGCCGGATACGGCATTCTGCAACCTCGCGTGGGGATAAGCGTGCAGAGCGCTGGCCGTTCTCGGCTGGCAAAGATTTACTCGGGGCAAACCGGGCTGGATATTTATACTCGGGCCGCTTCCGACACATATCAGGATCTGTTCGGCGAAGGCAGTTTCGCCGGCAAGGGTATCTACGACGTGGACGTACTGCAACGGGTGCTTGACCGGCGCTTTCCGCTGAACGCGCTTCTCAGCCACGATCTGATCGAGGGGGCCTATGCGCGCGCGGGCCTGGTAAGTGACATCGAAATCATTGAAGACTATCCGTCCCACTACAGCGCCTACAATCGCCGTAAACACCGCTGGCTGCGGGGGGACTGGCAGGTCGCGGAGTGGCTCGGCCCCCGGGTCTCCGGTGAATCCGGGCACCGAGTGCCGAATCCCATATCGCTGATCTCGCGCTGGAAAATTCTAGACAATCTGCGCCGCAGTCTGGTGGAACCGGCAACCTTCCTGCTGCTGGTGCTGGGATGGTTCCTTCTTCCGGGAACGCCGCGAGCGTGGACTCTGGCAACCGTTGGCATCCTCTTACTGCCCCCATTCCTACGCTTCTTGTTTGACATCTTGCGAGCCGCCTGGGTTTGGAAGGCAGCGGCAGTTCGAGATGCCCTCAGCGCCGTAGTGACGGCGTTGATTAATGCCTTCCTGGGGCTGATTTTTCTGGCCCATCAAATGTTGCTTTCGGGCGACGCGATCGTGCGCGCGATGGTTCGGAAGACGCTGACTGGCCGGCGTCTGCTGCAATGGGAAACCGCAGCCCAGGCTGAATCCGGCGGATACAGGCGTACCGCCCTCGACTTCTACCTCGCTGCTACGCCGGTACTCGCGCTGGGAATGGGCTTGCTGCTGGAGGCGCGGCACCGCAGCGCGCTGGCAGCGGCGCTTCCTATCCTGCTCCTGTGGGCGAGCAGCAAACCGCTTTCCCTTTGGCTGGACCTCCCCCCACGCAGACCCTCCACTCCAATGTTGGAGCGAGATGAGATATTTCTGCGCGGGATTGCGCTTCGCACGTGGCGGTATTTCCTCGAATTCAGTACCCAAGAACATCACTGGCTAATTCCTGACAATTTCCAGGAGGAACCGGCCACCGTTGCCGCACGAGTGTCACCTACCAACATCGGTCTCCTTCTTAATGCCCGGCAAACGGCGGCCCGGTTTGGATATCTCACTGTGCCCGAGTTTGTGGAGCTAACCCAGCGAACCTTGGCAACCGTCGCGAGCCTTGGCCGCTACCGGGGACACCTGTTCAACTGGTACGACACCCGCACCCTCGAGCCTCTCCCGCCGCGGTTCGTTTCGTCAGTGGATAGCGGCAATTTAGGCGCTTCGTTCTGGGCCCTGGAGCAGGGATGTCTCGAACAGTTACGTCAGCCGGTCGTGCAGTCCTACTTGGCGGAAGGTTTCCTCGACTATCTTCGCCTCCTCGGGAGCTCCCAGCCACTTTCACCAAAGTCCCTCTCGTCAGCACTGCGAAAACGATCCACGGGACAAAACTGGCTGCAGAGCCTGTTGGATTTACCCGATTCAGTTTGCGAGGAAACGGTCCGCGCACGTCGCGTCGTAGATGCGGGTTGGCTGGCTGCACAAGCGCGCCAGCGCCTGATGAAGGTACGAGACGTGGTCGGACAATACATGCCCTGGCAACTTCCGGAATTCGAGACGCTCCGGGAGGACCCCAGCCTGGCCCCGATGATGAACGCGGTGAACGTCCCATTGGAGCTTATGCCTGAGTTCATTGCACACCTCATGCACGGCTTGGAATCGAAAGCCGGTTCGGCGGATGACGCGGCCATAGAACGCTTGCTGACTCTGTTGCCGGAGGCTGAATTCCGGGTCCGCAGCCTGATTCAAAGCCTCCGAGTCATTGCCGCCGATGCTGCGAAATTTGCGGACGAAATGGACTTCGAGTTTCTGTTGAACCGCAAGCGCAGGCTTTTATCGATTGGGTTCGACGTGGAGGCGGAGCAGCTTCATTCCTCGTGTTACGATTTGCTGGCCTCGGAAGCGCGCACTGCTTTGTTCGTAGCAATTGCCAAAGATGACCTGCTGGCGGAGAGCTGGTTTTCTCTCGGTCGTGCTCAGATCCTCGATCAAGGGCGTCCAGTTTTGCTATCCTGGTCCGGAACTATGTTCGAGTATCTGATGCCTTCAGTCTGGATGCGGACTTATCCGGATACGCTGCTGGAACGGGCGCGGGTTGGAGCGGTGCGCGCACAGCGCACTTTCGCTATTACGCGGCGCATTCCGTGGGGAATTTCCGAATCGGCTTACTCCCGAACCGACGAGGCCGGAACTTACCAGTATTCCGCCTTCGGGCTTCCCAGTCTGGCCCTACGCAAAGGCGAAATGGAAGCCCTGGTGGTCTCGCCCTATTCGACATTCCTGGCGCTGCTAGTTGACGGTTCTGCTGCCTTGAAGAATCTGCGCAGGATGAATCGTCTGGGATGGTCGGGGAGATATGGCTTTTTCGAAGCCGCGGACTTCACTTCTTCAAAGAGTTCGTCGCGACGCTACGAATTAATCCGCTGCTGGATGGCGCACCACCAGGGCATGAGCTTGCTCTCAATTGCCAACTTCATTCATCACGGAGTAGTACAACACTGGTTCCATGCCAATCCGCGCGTGCAGGCCACCGAATTGCTACTGCAGGAGAAGCCCGTCGCCTACGTCCGGCCCCCGTTCGAGAAATACGGCGCGACCGCTGCCTAAAGACCTTTCCCTGGCACGGATGGCTTGGCTGGGGCCTGATAGGTCTGGAATCCCGCCCGCTCCATGCCGCGACGCGCTTCCAGATTCTTCATGAAAGTGTCCCACACAAATCCGCTCCGGGCATTCTCCGCCATCACCAGCGTGATGCCAGCGTCAATCCCGATCACATCATGGTCAAACCAGTTTTTGAGTGGGTTGAAGGCATCCACAAATCCATAGCGGGTCCAGGTGTTAGCTCCGTAGCGGTTCTTGATGTTTCGGAGAACCCGCATTGCCTCCTGGGGCAGAAATGGCAATGAACCACCAGCAGCGCAGGGAACGACGGTGCCATCAATAGGCCCGATCGCCGGCGGCCCACCCCAGACTACGTATCCTTGTTGCGAATCCGAAGCGGTGATGCCCCACAGATCATCGCTGTAGTCCGGGAACTGCTTGGCGAGTTCGAGGCAGAAGCGCCGGTGCACGTCAGTGGCAATCCTCGAGTTCTCGAAGTAATCTACAAACTTGTCACGCTTACCGCGGAAATCGAACCAGGCCTGCGAATACTGGTGCACGAACAGAGGAGCAAATGAACCGATGTAGCGCAGGCCGTCATACTCAAAGGTCGTCCGCTTCCAGGCATTCCAGGTCTCTACGCGCAGGGGGTAAGCAGTGGATCCCAGTCCCAGGAGGTACATCATCATCAGTTCGCTGTAGTAGTCCCAGCGATTGGGTAGAAAACCGATCTCGGGCATCCAGCCATGCGGCAACAATGAGGTGTCTTCCGAGAGCCACGTCCAATCCACGCGATTGAAGATCTCGTAAGCCAGCTTGCTGATTTCGGAGTGTTCTTCGAAGTGCTGGCGGCAGGTTAGCAACCCGCACAGGAGGATCGCCGTGTCCACCGAGGAGACCTCAGAATCCCACACCCTTTCTCCGGTGTTGATGTTGGCGAAGTGATAGAAGAATCCGCGATGAGTAGGAAGCTTTTTCCAAAGAAAGCGTAATGCCGCGAGGACGCGGTCTCGTGCCTCGACGCGTGGGACAAAACCGCGCTCCTCACCGATGCAGAGAGCCGTCAGTCCAAATCCGGTGGCGGCAATGCTGGCCACGATGCCATTGTCAGTTCCGCGAGTATCACACCGATCTTTCACCAGCCCAGTCTGCCGATTGGATTGCTCCCAGAAATAGAGAAAACTGCCTTTTTCCACTTCTTCCAGGAATTGATCGTCGTCAGGGGAAAGAACGCTGCGCCCTGGCGGCAAAGCGGGCACGGGATGTTGCTCGGAAGGCGCCGCCAAAACAGAAGGGACCCAGCTAGTAGTCAGCGGCATGTATGCAGCGGCGCCACCCATGGCGATCTGCCCCAGGAGCTTCCGCCGCGAGAGCAATCCAAGTTTTGATTCATTCTCGCTCACCGGCTAATTTTAGATCATCAGGGAAGGCTACCAGGATTGGTAAGTGCGTGACCCCAAGGGTACGGGCTTTGGTCCGCTAACACCCGGAGAACCCCCTGGCAGAAACCCCGTACGGAGAACTGGCGTCACCAAAACCGGACTGCTAGATTTAGAGTGGTGACTCGATGACATTTGCGGGAAAGGTCGTGGCCCGGACGCTGGTGGTTATGATTCTAGCCGGCGCAGTGGCGGCGGTGCTGATCACAATTCACCGCCGGCAACGAGTGTGGTTGCACGGAGCGGTGATCCGGCAGGATTCCGACGCCAAGAAGGAGGCTCCGGTAGCGGATGTTCAGATCTCGACCACCGCGGGTTTAACGGTTATCAACACAAAGTCAAATGCGGACGGCTTTTTCCAACTCGCGCTGCCCAAGGGTTTCCGGCGGCGGCAGCCGATTACGCTCGAATTCCACCATCCGGATTACCGCCCTCTCGTCCTGCATGAGTTCCTGGGAGACCAACTCCACATAGTTCACTTGCAGCCGGTCGCTCAGCCGGTAGTTGCGCAACTGGATGGCCCGTCAATCGATGTCTCCAATGTCCGCGTCAGGTATTCCGTAAAGGCCACGACGGAGGCCGAAGTGGGCAGTGCGGTCAAGACCTTCGAAGTGGGGAATACCGGAAACGTGCCTTGCAGAGCCCAATCTCCCTGCTCACCCGATGGGAAATGGAAAGCGGCAGTTGGATCCGAATGGCTTGAGGCGGGAGAGGGTAATGAATTCAGGAACGCCCGCGTGTCCTGCATTGCCGGGCCATGCCCTTTCACCAAAATCGAATCGCAAGGCCTGCTGCGCGACGGTCAACGTCTGAAGGTCGCCGCTCTCAATTGGTCGGACACCGCAACGTTCTTGATTGAGGCTGAGGTAGTGCATCCCATGGCCAGCGACATTGTGCGCGAGTCTTACCCGGTCATCTTCGGCCAGACGTTGAATTTCAGTCTGCCGGCGGCGGCTGAGGGGCCCAGCATCGAGGCCGAAGTCAACGGCGAGGCCATCGTTTTCCCGCTGGGGCCTGACCTTTTCCTCAGTTGGGCGCAGTGCTCCCTAGAGATGAGCAAAGCACAAAGCAGGCTCTACCGATGTGAAATCAAGCGGGGATATCAGCTTCGGTAAGAGATCAGATCTACCAGATCCCTTTATCGCTTCCGGTGACTTTCATCCCGACAGCCGCTGCCGTAGCCAGGCAAGGCAGTAAGCTGAGGCGGGCGGTGTTTCGCAATTCTCCCTGGCGCAATAAGGTGGCGAGTTCAGACCTGTAAAGCCGGGCCGACTGCGGGAGTATTGGAACCCGCAGAAAATCGCGCCGGAAGCGGATCAGATCGGTCCCAAAGCTTGCCGATTGCAGCACTGAGGGTGGCAGATCGAGACCCTCTCCTCGGTAGCTGAGCACGTACTCCGAGACCAGCGAAAGATAAGTGGCCACGCCTCCCCAGATCCCGCCGGCACTGGCGGCAGATCGCAACTCCTCATAGTCGATGATTTTCTGCTCTACCAGTTCCGCAGTGTCCACGATGTCACACAGCCGGATGTAGAAGTGGCGGTACATTCGTTGCAGAGTCGAGATCATTATTCTGTGTTCTGCGGAAGTAACTCTAAAGGTATACTCTCCGATCTTGACTGTCCGGGCACGCGCCGCCAGAGACCTTGCCAGAGCAACCTGCTCACCAGTCTGGCCCAGGCGACGCATGTGTATTTCGACCGATTCAGGCAGTCCGGGGACTACAAAGTTCCATTTCTTGGCCAGCCGATCTCCCCAACTGCGCGCGGCGATCTGCGCCCCAAACCGCTCCCGCATGACTCGGATGACGGCGGTAGGTTCTGCGTCGGTGTATAGATCCAAATCGCTGCCGAGGTCCGGCCAGTGATCGAGCGATTTAATGACCACGGGGTTGCAACCTGCCGAATCCAGTGCATCACAGATCGTGCGCAAGAACGATAGGGCGTTGGTGATACGCGCGCCTTCGCGCTGTAGCGCATCTTCGGCCCACCGCGCCCGAGTTTGATCATTTGCCGCCTGCATCGCCTGGCGGAAGACCTTTATGGCGCGCATGGTGACATGATTCGAGTCGGCGAGGGCCAGCGTTGCGTCGAATTCCTCCGGGCTTAAGTTGGATATTTCCAAACCTTCTTGCCCAGCAGAGAGAGCATCCTGCGACACTCCGTTGCTTCTTGAATCATTGAATAAAAGGCGAGAAAGAAACGTAAGCCGGTCGTCCAGCTCAATCGGAGAAATCGTGGTTGCGGTCGTCATTGTGGTTGCGAACCCTCGGGAGGAGATGTTGGCTGTGATGGCAGGGCCTGCGGAGGCGCCTCTGGAGACAACTGTGGTGGAGGCACCGGTGTGCCATCGCGACGTTTCAGTCGGACCGGGCCTTGCTGTCTTCGCCGGGCCGCGATTTCCGCCGTCATTTTGGCGTCCACTTTTTGGTCGCTGTCTTCAGCGACTGCGAACAGCGGCATTCCCTCTGCGGAGCGCCGGGATGCCAGGCTGACCCGATGATTGGCGTCCGGAGCATGCCGGGCCTTCTCGTAAAAAAACTGTGCAGTCTCCAGGTCGCCGTTCCTTTCGGCCAGAAAACCGGCGTTGTTCAGGGCAATGGCGCTGCCGGGATCAAGCGCGTATGCTCGCCGGAAGTCCTGATCGGCCTCTTGCCAGTCATTGCGGTTCACGGCTGACACCCCTTGCATCGCAAGTCTCGCTGCCTGAGACTGGACAGCCTCTCTGGCGCCCATGCGCTCGCGCAGCTTCTTCTCGCTTTGCGCAGCCATTTCCGTGACCGGCTTGCCTCTCCACGTGCTGTTCAGTGTAACCACGACCGGTTCAGCCGAGTGAGAATTGGAGGCGCCAGCATAGTAGGTCAACGCTTCCTCCCATTTTCCTTCGGCTTCCAGGGCGACCCCCAGGTTATTCAGAGTGAATGGATTGTGGGGATCGGCGGCCAGGTTACGCCGCAAAAGGAGTTCAGCCTCCGAAGCGCGGCCCTGCGATATGAGCCGGATCGCTTCCACGTTGTCGTGGTTGATCTGCATGCGCACATCCTGAAGGCCGTTAAGGGCTTCCCTCATCGGCTTTCCCTTCAGAGCCGACGAGTCCGCGCGGGCGATCACTGCATCCGTCGCCTGTTGTGAGGCGAGAGCGTAAAACTTTTTCGCGCGATCCAACTGACCTTCGAGCTCCGAAACGTAGCCCAGGTTGTACAAAGTGAAGGGGTCGGCCGGATCGTACAGGTAAGCTTTGTAGAAAAGCGTTTCCGCTTTTTGATATTGGCGCTTGCTGACGGCCGCGACTCCCTCCTGGTTGAGACGCTGCACCGGAGTGGGTTGGCTGCGCCGGGGAATTTTGATCTTGAGATCACCGGCCCAGATCTTCTGCGGGGTGCCCAGGACAGCCACGATCCCGGCGAAGACCAACAAACAGACACATCGTCTTCCGTTTCCGTGCATAGCTTTACTTCCGTCGTACCGGCCTGAGTATAGTTTTGTGAGCCTGCATTTGGATGCGGAGGCGGAGAATGTGTTGCTGCCCGACGAGGCATTTTTCCCCTGATAGGACAAGTCCACAGGCTGCTTTTCTGCCGCCTAAGCCATCGAAACAGGTGCAAATCTGAGTCTGAGGTGTTTATGAGGGTTTTTCTTGCAGTGCTCGCATTGAGCAGTGTGGCCGGGGCGCAAGTGGCCTCAATGACGGCTTTGAAACCCGCGATAGGTAACGCCCAAGCCGCACCGGGAACGTCCGCAAATGCCCTGCCCGCCATTCCGCCGTTGCCAAAGGGGAAAGCAACAGTAATTGGTGGCGCAATCCGTAAGCTGGATCGGGTGCGCGACCAAATCACGCTCTATGTTTTCGGCGGACGAGATATGAAAATCCTGTTCGACGAACGCACTCAGGTTTACCGCGACGGGCAGCGGGTCTCACTGAAAGACCTCCGCGTCGGCGATGGTGTTTCTGTGGAAACGATGCTCGACGGCACGGCTGTCTTCGCCCGTAGTGTGCGCTTGTTGACGCAGTCCCTGGAAGGCGAATTCTATGGTCAGGTGCAGGCGTACGACCGCCGCACCGGTGAACTGACGCTTCGTGACTATCTCTCTCCGGAACCCATGGTGTTGCATGTGCCGGCCGAGACCACTGTTGTCCGCGACGGACAAAAACCTGCGTCTTCTGCAGATCTGGCTGCGGGTGCGTTGATTAAGGCTAAATTCCGTGCCGATCGGGGCAGGGAAGGCGTTGCCCGCGAGATCACCATTCTGGCAATTCCGGGAACTTCGTTCGTGTTGACTGGAGACGTCGGTTTCCTCGACTTACGCGCCGGCCTCCTGGTGCTGGTCGATCCCAGGGACAAGAAAAATTACGAGATCCATTTCGATCCCGCCCTTCAAGCGACTCGCGATTTGCACCTGGGCTCAGTGGTTACGGTGGCCGCGGGATTTGACGGCAGGCGCTACTCGGCCACTGCCATCACTGTAAATACGCCGGCAGGCCAGTGAAGAAGGCGAGCCGAAAGCGAATCCCTCAGCCTGCCAATCGTGAAGGCTGAGGTTCAATAGCGGAAGCTGCGCACTTCTGATTTAAGAGCGTCCCAGATTAGTCGCTTTTGCGCCTGCTGGCACCTTCACTTTGATCTCTGAAGAAGTAGAATGTTGTGGCCTTCGGGATCGTGCAGGACAGCCCATGTATGTTCGGACTGGACTAGGCGATCCTGCCCGATGGCCTCTACTGCTGACCTTAGGTCAGGCACCTCAAAGACGACTTGCTCATCGGAAACGTCGAGGCCCATCGTTTCGATGTAGAACTTCTTTGCCTTCTTCAGATCATCGAAGTAGAGTTCAATACCGACGAATCGCGCATGAATCCGCCCCATAAAATCCTCCCCCGGCTTCGAGTATAGTGCCGCAGTGAGAGTTGCTTCCGAGAAGCCTTATCGCAGATGACGCGCAGAACGGTCATTCACGCCGCTTTAGACAAAGGCTGCTAGGGCAGCATGTTCAAGTAACACGGTCCGCTCGTAGGCTGGGTGGGTGGAGTTGGTGGCGTCTTCCAGGGCACATTCGTAAAATCGAAAAATTCCGTCATATCCATCTGTTGTGCGTCTCGCTGGGTCAGGCTGGGAAGATTGAAGCGAGTTTCGACAAACTTCAGCCACGCGGTGTAATCGGCGACGGTGTGGGAAACGTAATTCTTCTTGGCGAATGGGGAAATGACGATTAGCGGAACGCGATATCCCGTGTAGTCAAAGGTGCAGGTAGGAGCATTGGTGTTCGGAGGGGCGCAATCGTCGGTTGGACCAAGATCCGAGGGCAGGATACCATCCGGGCTCACCGTTGGTTGCGGAGGCACGTGATCATAGAAGCCCCCGAACTCGTCGATGGTGAAGATGAAAACGGAATCCTTCCACGAAGAGCTCTGCATCAGCGCATTGATCAGGGTAGAAACATATTGTGATCCCAGTTGTACACTTCCGCCGGGAAAGTTGTCATCCAGGCCGGGATGTTCGTCGAGACCGCTTTGGAGGCCGGGTTCGATGTAAGAGACGGCCGGCAGCGTACCGTTCGCTACGTCGGTCAAGAACTC
>WNGK01003067.1_pt1 | contig 19146 bp, 20 predicted proteins | sample 5400601 | NCBI WGS metagenome assembly WNGK01 (sample SAMN13153376, study PRJNA577476) | soil metagenome | isolation source: 60 cm soil or saprolite under Garry oak tree replicate 1 | place: USA:California | collected 2016-06-15
TTGTAAGTTCAACGAAGTGCTTGTAGTCTCAAATGCGCCCTTTTGCCCCCGGATGCCGTCGTGCATCTCGGGCGTCGCCCCGTCCACTGAAATGTTGAAGCTGCGGACGCCAGCGTCAATGATTTGCTGGGCCAGGTTAGGAGACAGCAGGATCGCGTTCGTGTTCAGGTGCAACTCGGCATCGGAATGCTTCGAGGCGTAGGACAAAATCTCCAGCAAGTCCGGCCGCAATAGTGCCTCGCCACCAGTGAAATTGAGCTTCACAAAACCATGTTCCGCGAGCTGGTCAATGACATTGAACCACTCATCGCGCGTGAGCTCGTCGGGAGTGTCCGCGCGCCAGCATGCACATGAGATGCAGCGAAGATTGCAGTTATCGGTCAGAAACAGTTCGGCCACAACCGGGCGAACATCAAGCGCCGGATAAATCCAGCGCTTGAGGAGTAGCGCCGAAAAAAAGGAACCCAGTCTGAGACGTCGGTTCACGAGTGAAGCCCCCGTTGGGGCGTACCTTGGGAGATTTTCTTCTAACACGGGCAGGTGACTGGCGTCAAGCGTGTCTTTCGGTAGGACTTTCCGATTGCCGCCCGTCAGGCAGGCGTACCAGCAAAACAATGGCCCCAGAAACCTCAACACGCGAACAGTTTTCGACAAAGGTCGTCATGGTAGTCTCACTGAGATGATGCGAGCCGATCTAAAGAATTACGAATGGACACCCGCTTTTTGGAAAGGCTGGCGGGAGAACGGGAATCGGTATCGGCTCCATAAGTCGAAACGCGATCGGCTGCTGGCGCTCGAGATGTTGGCCCCGCAGGATGGGGAACGAGTTCTCGAAGTGGGCTGTGGCTATGGGTGGGTATCGGAAGTTCTATGGGAATCGGCAAAGATTGAATGGATCGGTATCGACGCTTCACCCAGCATGCTGGCACACCTGCGGCAACGCGCCGGCGGCCGGTCCCTGATCAACGCCGATGCATGCAGCATTCCGCTAGGGGATGCGACTTTTGATCGTGTGCTCTGCAGCGGCGTGCTGATGCACGTTCGCGATCAGTGGCAGGCCTTGAAGGAACTGGTGCGCGTACTGCGTCCAGGCGGAAGACTGGTGTTCACCATCCAGAATGCGTATTCGCCATATAATCTGCCGGTGAGGGTGCACAATCTCTTGAAACCGGGCTTCATTCAGACGTTTACCAGTCCTGCGAAAGTAGGAAGAGTCATCCGCGGCTTGGGCTTGGAGCCGTTGGCAACCAAAGGGGACGGAGTCGTCACCACCCAGCCCTATTGTTTCGGACCTTTTTCGTTGCCTCCTCAAACTGGTTCATCGTTGATTTTATGGCTGGATTCTCGGGTTGTGGCAAGTTTTCCGTGGACGGCGTTTGAGGTTTGGTTCTCTGCCCAGAAGCCCAAGGCCTGACGGTCACAGTCTCTCGCGTGATGATATTGTCAACTTCGCGAAATGACATCCCCCGAGCCGAGTAGGATTTTGCTGGTGCACAACTTTTACCAGGGCTTCGGAGGGGACTGGTTTCTGTGGACGCTGCCATGGCACTGCGCCAGTTCAATCGCGATCGTCATGAGCGGAGCAATCGTCCGAACGCATAGATCAGCAGCAACAACTCGGCCTTCAGATGCATAATTTGCACCCGATAACGCCTGGATCGTCGGCCACTCGGAAGTGATCCGGTACGCGCACCGCCAAATCAATCCCGATAAGCACTGGATGGGCGTCTCAACAGGGACGAGAGGAACTTGCTTCGGTAGACAATAGTGGTGCTGGCGCCTTTGGCAGCTACAGCCCGAAGCCGACATTGGTGCTCGATTCTAAGCCCGTCGAATATCACGCCGCAAACACGGGGGCGAGCTTGTTCTATCAGGAGCGTATGGGCTATCGCCTGGCAGCCGTCACAGCCATAAAACGGCTCCAGCGGTAAGGAGAATTCGCAGGGTGAGGGGTATTCTTCGATCTGATCGTGCTCCCTATTCTTAATATCTACCCGCAATGCTTTCCCTACGAGTTCTGCCTGAGTGGTGGGCAATCCGGACATTGCGGTGGCTCCTCGTCGCCTCAGACTTGTGTGAGTCTGCTCGACGACTGCCCGTTCGCGATATTCGAAGTGCCCACGGAGGAAACACAACACGGACCGGGCATCGCTCGAAGAGCTTATTGCGTCACGGCGTTCACGAAGTTGAGGCCGTTAGGCGTACCCACCCCAGTCACGTTATCCCATCCGGGACCCGTAACCAGTGAAGTATCCGTTCCGAACGTGATGACGAACCAGCGCGTGGAGAACGGGCTGTTGTAAATCGCACTGTAAAACGCGGTCGTGTTCTCCAAAGGTGCGGCGAGTTGAGCCGCCGAATACGCTGTGGCATTGATAGTTCCGGTCACGTCACCTGGCGAAGAGAGGGCCACAACGTCGGCGACGGCGCCCGCGGGCAAACCGTATACCAATGGTGCGGCCTGTCCGAGCCCATGGCCGGCTTTTTGCGCTGCGATCGCCATAATCCCAGAGAACAATGGCGTAGCGAGACTGGTACCGCCAACTACTCCGACGCTCAACTGTCCGTTTAGAGTCTCGATGAACTCTACACCGGTGAACGGGTCGGCGAGCATGGCAATGTCAGGCACCAGACGCGTGTTCCCTGGAATGTTGAGACCGCTTTGGAACGAGGGCCGCGCGAAGGTCAAGCTAGCGCCTCCCCCTGCACCTCCCTGAAATCCCAGATGCAGCGGCGGATTCACGGGCGCGTTGTGTAGAGCGTTGGTTTGGGCAATTCTGGTCAAGTTGTTTCCCCAGCCGGTCTGGAAGGCCATGGTATTGTCCGGATTCAGAGCCAGGCTGGTCCCTCCGACACCGGTAGCGAAGGGCGAACTGGCGGGAAAATCCACGGATTGAAAACCGACTCTGACTGTCTCGTCACCGAAATCGCCGGTAGCGAAGTTCACGTCGATGCCCTGCGCGGCGGCCATTTCAAGGATGCGATTCACGCGGTCGTACCGGGCAGGATTGCCGAGACCTTCGATACTTGACCAACTATTGGAAATGGTGTTTCCCAGATGGTGGACCACCGCGTAATTGATAGCTTCATCCAGTGACGCACGATCTGTTGCCACGACCAGAACAATCGCCGCGCCGGGAGCAATAGCGTGCGCCCACTCGACGTCGAGAGTTGTTTCCAAGTCCCAATTACGTGCAACACCGAACGGGTTATTGCTCAGCCCGGGGGCCTTTGCAATCTGAAGATTGATGGGTGGCAATCGATAAAGTTCCGAGAAAACCTCCGCATCCTGCGCGATTGTGGCCGAGCCATACGCATCAGTAATCACGATCGTTTCACCAGTGCCGTTGAGGCCGGCGGCATAGACCGGGTTCAGGCCATACGCAGTCTGGACCTCTGAAGGCGAGTATCCACACGGCGGAAGATGCCCCAAACCGGTATTTGTAATGTCTGCGCCATACCGGTTCCCGCTGTAGATGGCTGTTGTCGCGCCGCTCTTGAACGTATCGGTCTCCACGCCGCGGAAACATTGCCCTTCGAAGAATAGGCCATTCGGCCTCGACGTGAGCGGCATGGGTTGTTCCGGTATGCCTTCGGGCGAAACCGGCAGCGCCACGTTGGGTTCAAACCCATAATCATCGAGGCCTGTAATCGCCGCAACATGAGCGCCTGAGGGGTCCCCGATCGACGGGTCGGCCGCGTTGGAGCGATAGCTGGCCCCGTTCAAGCTGTATCCATGAATCGCAACGTTAAACGCTTTCTCGATGGCGGCGGCGGTGCCTTGCACTTTGATGTACATGTTGTTCTCCGCCAAGGAGAGAACGGTGAGGTTTTTTCCGGACAGGAAATTCTCAACCGCGTTAACCTCCTGCGGCGTGGGTCCATAGTCGGCGTTGAATTCATCCTGGGTAATCCAGCGATGGTAACTCGGTGAATTCCCCTGCTTCTGCTGTTCGACGAGCTTATCCAGCTGTTGCTGGTTTCGAAGCTTCAACCAGACATTGACGGTGATGACCGTCGCGGGATCAACTGGGCCCTGGTCAACAGCACTTTTGATGAACCCCGGAGTATTGTTCGCGATCTTGTAGTTAGCCGGTTGGGCGAACAGACAACTGCTGGCAAGGGCCGCTGCTGTCAGTAAGACTGAGCGCATGCATATGGGATTCATGAGATTCCTGCCTCCACAGGTACTAAGCCGGGAATTCCATGCTCTCGTCTTCGGGCCTAAGTATAAACCCCAAACAATGCTGGATCGCAATTACGAACAATGGGAGCCACAAAATCGTTGTACGGACCGCCTACCCTCAGGTGCCGCCAAAGGTTGAAGACTGTCTGACACAATGGGATCAATCTATTTGTCCTGCGCGTGATGCCGTCCTGATGTGCTCCGATCGATGGCCGCCATCATCGCGGTGGCCCGTAGGACCGGGGCCGTCGCAACTGGAGACTACCCAACCTTTCCTTGCTCCCTTTCTTGCAGGTGCCAAAACCATCGGTCGTCTCCAGCTACGAAGATCCATCGGACTCCACTCCCCGCCCAGGATGCGATCGATCTCAACTGACTTTGGCCTGGAACCACACACACCTGATCGTGCGTTGCTTACGATGCGACTGGCGCCCAGTTGCACCGCCTAAGCCTGAACCGGTCTCGTCTTATCCTTTGGGATCACTTCAGCTGCTCTTTAGGCTAACAATCGCCAGCCGCATGATCTCTCGGCAAGGCTCTGCTCGGCGCCTGGTCACGCAGGGCGGTGACGATATCGCATTGAAGCGATGCTGCCGGTGCGACGGGAATCAACGGGTTAAGGATCTGCGAACACGCAAAGTGCGAACGTTAGCTGAACCAAACTGCGGATAGAAATATCTCACAAAATCGCCACTTTTGGACATATCATGTCGGCAACGCACTGATGATGCCCTAGGCGCGTTCTCCGAGGCAGTTCCGGTCGCGACTCCAGTCCGCCAGGGAGGGCCGATGCCATCTACTGATTCGTCCGAAATCGAGGAACTCCTGCCTATGTGGGGAGCAGGAGAACGAAGGCGCTCCAGTCTGTGATGCCGCCGATCTGCGAGAGATTCCGCAGAGTTTCACTCCCGGCAATGGTGTCCTGCCCGGATTTGGTTGTATCAGCTGCTGAGCGGAGGCGTTCGCGGCCCAGCCTTTTGCCCAAGCAATCCAGTCACTGATTTCAGCTGCGTGATTGAGAGGAGACTATGACCCTAGTAGAAGTGGTGAAGATCATCGGAGACATGTTGACCGAACTTGATCAGTTGCTTTCCGATTCGGGCTTACCATCTTCGAGCCCGCAATGGCAACAGCTTTTTGCAATGCGTGTGCACATGGACAATCTCCAAAGACGGCTAGTGACTCTTTCTTTCAAGCTTGATGATGCTCGGTTCGCCAAGTTAACAGATCAAATTAGTAGTGCGAACGCACTCCTCAAGCAACAAATCGCTCAGGATGCCGGTGTAGCTCACGTTATCGACACGATCTCGAAGGTCGCGGCTGCGGCTGATCAGATACTCTCGTTGGCGGCTCTTTGAATTATCGAATAACCTAGGGTTTTGATTGGCGGTTTGAGAAGCACCTCGGAGTGATCGAAAAGCTGCTTGGGAATAGAGGACTCTTCGACGGTCATGTCCTTGATGAGCAGTCGCAGCATCCTCTTGCGGTCCTTGGCCTGTGTGCTGGGAGCGTGCCATAACTGCGGCAGATCCTTGGCCGGGGCGAGGGGTATCGCTTTCTGCTCCGGGGGTGCGACACGATTGCCGGCGCTGGAATTCCGCGGCTTTATGTTTCAGTTCCTCCCAGTGAAGCAGCGCAGCATTCCAGCGCCGTTCCAAGGTAGCTGTAACGAGCCGCTGGGAAGGGCACCAATCTTTTCGTAAATCAATAAATCGAGGTTATGCTCGCCTGAGATTGAATGCTGTAAAGCCCTCGCAGATGTGACCTGAGCCAAGCCGGAACGTCTTGAGGGGCTGAGCGGGCTGCACCGACTCTGCCACTGCCCGCAAGGTCGGCGATACGGAATTTTACCAGCATTGGCGCCGCCGTGAGTAGCGCGACGAGGGCCGGCCTGAATCTCTCGCCTAAGAAGTATGACCATATCACCCGACGCAGACCAATCACAACGAGAGGTGTTGTCGGCGCATCCAATGACTAACAGGAGACTCCGTCGATGATGAGCGAAACGGCGCTCGCCAATCAGACCTGATCCTCTTCCCTGCCCTCGCCGTTTCTTGCACGGCCGAGCAGGCGCGCGCGGCTGCGCGATTTCTCAGCTGCCCTAAGCGCTGTGACGATGTAGCTCTTCAAAAGTGAAAGACATTCTGCGCATTCAAACGAGGCGAATCCCTTTGCACCAATTGGAATGAATTGGAATGAAAACGCGGATCGAGCTGTCCGTAAGTGATTGAAAATGTTGTGGCCAGGGACGGGGTTGAACCGCCGACGCCGGTCTTTTCAGGGCCCCCTACCAATGGACCTAAGTGGCCTGGAATCAGCGGACCCGATTGAAACAAAAGCTGTCAACGTAGTGCCGATTTAGGATCGTTTGGGATCGTCTGGGCTGTTTTCCTCCCCAGGTTGCGCGTTGCAAATGAGGCGGTCCAGGCGTATAGTGCTGCCCCAAGTGGCGGTCTTCTTCGTTTGGCAGTGCGAGCGAAGCTGTGAAGATTGTGTCTCCTTCTTGCAGCAAGCGCCGCGTTCCAGAGCCCGACACGCAGCTACTGGTGTCCGGCGCCCAACTTGCTTCTCCCTTCTGAAAACCACCCTAAAGCCTCAAATTGCGTGTAGGGAGCTAGCCATGAGAGTGTTCGATCCTATTTCTCTTGTTTTACGGAAGAAAGGTAATGACATATGGTCCGTACGTTCCGATACGACTGTTTATTCAGCCGTGAAGATGATGGCGGATAAGGATGTCGGCGCGCTACTTGTGATGGATGGTAACCAATTCGTGGGCATGATTTCAGAGCGGGACTATGCCCGAAAAATCATCCTTATGGGACGATCGTCGAAGGATACTTTGGTAAGCGAAATTCTGACGGAACCGCTGATCACCATTCACCCAGAGTGTTCCGTCGACGAAGCCATGCGGCTCATCACAACGAACCGGATTCGGCACCTTCCGGTGGTGTGCGACGAAATTGTTCAGGGCGTAATTTCAATCGGAGACCTTGTGCAGTGGATCGCTTTTGCGCAGGACCAGACGATCGAAGAACTCGAGCACTATATCGAGGGGAAATACCCCTGCTAGTCGGTAAGCGTCCCGAGTTCCCCTCTTGACTTGGCTGAGGAGTGATCCTTGAAGTGTCCACTACCTTTTTGGTGGACACCTGATGAGTGTGTCTAAGCGGCCTGGAAGGATTGTGTCTGTATTGACGGGGCGAGATTCCAGGGCAGGAGCTCTTCGATGCGGCTGATGGGATGGTCGGCGATCTGGGAAAGGACTGTGCGGAGACAGAACTCGGGGTCGAGGCCGTTCAGCTTTGCTGTTCCGATCAGGCTGTACATGGCGGCGGCCCGCTCTCCACCGCAATCGGAACCTGCAAACAGGTAGTTCTTCCTTCCAAGAGCCACGGCCCGCAGAGCTCGCTCGGCCGCGCTGTTGTCTATTTCCAACAGGCCATCGTCGGTGTAACGCGTAAGGGCGCGCCAGCGCGAGAGCGCGTATCGGATCGCGCCGGCGGTTTCGCTCTTCGCTGACAGCGAACGCAGTGCCTTCTCCAACCATTTGCGCAAATCCTCAAGCAGTGGTCTTGCTCGCGCCTGACGAACGCTCTGTCTCAGATCAGCGGGCTTGCCGCGCACCTCATCTTCAATCGCGTAGAGAGCGCCGATCCTGGCCAGACCCTCGGTTGTTGTGGGTGATGCGTGGATGGCATGGATCTCGTGGAACTTGCGGCGTGCATGCGCCCAGCACGCGACTTCATAAATGGCGCCATCGCCGTACAGATGATGGAACCCTGCATAGGCGTCCGCCTGAAGGCCGCCCTTGAAGTTCTTCAGATGCTGTCGTGGATGCTCGCCCTTGCGATCTTCCGAGTACGCGAACCACACGGCCGGCGCGGTATCTTCGCCGGCAGGTCTGTCGTCACGGACATAAGTCCAGAGACGTCCAGTCTTGGTCTTGCCGCTGCCAGGCGCGAGCACCGGCATCGGCGTATCGTCGGCGTGCAGCTTGGCACCGGCAAGCACATGCTTCTGAATCGCATCGATCAACGGAGCGAGTAAGTCACTTGCTCCACCTACCCAGCCCGCCAGCGTGGAACGTTCGATCTCCACTCCCTGGCGGGCGTATATCTCCGACTGGCGATAGAGGGGCAAGTGATCTGCGAATTTGGAAACCAGCACATGAGCCAACAGCCCCGGTCCGGCAAGGCCACGTTCAATCGGACGGGATGGCGCAGGCGCTTCAACCACGCGCTCACAACCGCTGCAGGCGAACTTCGGCCGCACATGACGAATGACCCTGAAGCTATCGGGGATATACTCCAGTTGCTCGGAGACATCTTCGCCGAACTGGCGCAAATGGCCGCCGCAGTCGGGACAGCAGTGGCCTTGAAAAGCGTGAGTGACAACCTCGCGTGGCAGATGTTCGGGAAGCGGCTTGCGTCGGGATCTCGTCTTCGGTTCCGCAGCCGGTATTACTCGCTCCACGGCGGCTTCCATCTCGGCCTGCGAGGACTCCAGCTCTTCCAGGTGAAGTTCGAGCTGCTCAAGCTGAATAACGATCTTCTCGCTCTTGACGCCGAACACCCTGCGCCGCAGCTTCTCGATGACCAGCTTCAGATGCTCGATCTGCTCGCTGCTGGAGCGCCGCAGTTCCTCGATCTCGTCTGAAAGCGTATGGCGCTGTTGTTCGATCTCCGCATCCCTGGCCGCGATCTCGGCTCTCTGCACGGCGATCTCAGCCTGATGTCGAATGACCAGCGCCTTCAACGCTTCCACGTCAAGCGAATCGAGATCGGCGAGCGATGCGCAATCCATGCACGCAGTATGCCATGAAGGTGCGTGGAAAACATGCACAACACCCGCATGAATAAAGGGGAATCACACTTGTCACTCACACCGCCAGCTGCGGCGTCCAGGTCCTCTGCGGCCGGCGCCAATCGATGCCTTCCAGAAGCATCGAAAGCTGCGCACGCGACAGACAAACAGTTCCTTCCGTAGCCTGCGGCCAGATGAATCGTCCTCGCTCCAGCCGCTTGGCAAACAGACACAGGCCATCTCCGTCCCACCACAAAAGCTTGACGATGTCGCCTCTGCGACCTCGGAATACGAAGAAGTGTCCGCCATACTGCACCCGTCTTGTTTTTGTTTGTCTCTCCGGCTACCAATTCGTTTTTTCATGAGTGTTTCCTTCCTTTGAGCGTTGCGATCTGTTCCGCCGAAGGTTCGACGTAGAGGTACTCGGTTCTATAGTTCGACCGATAGCCGATGATACGGCCTTCCTTGCGCCAGCGGATGATGCTCAAGTCCTTTACCTGGATCTTGCGTGCCATTTCCTTCATGGTGAGCATTCCTTTGTCCCGTAACCGTTGGCGTCGACTCCTGAGACCTGATTGCTTACAGATCCAACCGACGATATGGACGTTGAACGCACGGCCATCGCCGGAACGAAGACCACGTGCATTGAGAAGATCCACGATCTCCCGGTACTCGTGCTCACCCAGCAACTCATCGATCGCTTCCACCACCTCGGGTCTGGTTCTGGAAAGCACATAGAAGGGCAAGGGAAGCGGCACTTCAAGCGACTTCAAGGCCCCGCCTCGGAAGCGCACCTGTGCGATGACCTTCTCTTCTTTTCGTAAGGTCACGTCCTCCAGGAGTAATCGGGTCATGCGCTTCCGTTCCCGATAGGGAAGGGCTGGATCATTCCAGACTCGGGGAAAATCCGTAGCCAAGGCGCGGATCCTTTCCCGTTGCTCTGCTCGCAAGATCCTTTGTTCGTTCTCCTGCTGGCGTTCGTATTCTTCCTGGGCCGAACGCAGATCTCGCAAGTTGGTGTTCCAGTCCGCTTCCAGTTGATCGGCTACCAGACGATTGTCGGGATCCACCTGTAAATAACGGCGACGCGCCAGGTCTGCTTCTTCCTGCGCGCTGGACAACCTGTCGTCGAAGGCGGTCCACTTCCTTGATTCGCGTTTCCACTTCCTGTTCGATGGCCAACGCTACCTCCAAGTTCAGTGGACTGATAACCGCTAGCAACAGCTCCCCAAGAGCAAGATCAAGATCACGGCCGGAGATGCGCTGGCATTGCTTTTCTCCATATCGGGAAGCGGCATGCCCACAGATGTAATCCGGATACAGATGACCGCGCCGTTTGTGATATGCCACATGCATTCGTCGGCCGCATTTCCCGCAGATTGCCAGCCCCTGTAGCAAGGCGGGACCTTCTCGCGGAGGAGTTCGCTGTCGCTGGCACCGGTATTGCGTAGCGTTCTCCTGGAGCCTTTTCTGATTTTCCTGGTACTCTTCCCAACTGATATATCCCGCGTGCGCGTTGGGAATAAAGTAAGCGTACGGCGAGTCCCTCTAGCGAAAGTGCCGCATTTGGTCTGAACATCGCGTTATGGTTCAGACACAGGAAGTGGTTCCCGAGCGTCGAGCTCGCAGGTGGCGATCGGTTTCAGAGAAGCGGCAGATTGTTCAGTTGACGCTGGAACCTGGAGCGAGCGTCGCTGAGGTAGCCCGGGCGCATGGCGTGAACGCCAACCAGGTGTTCAAGTGGCGGCGGGCATTTGAGCGGGGTGAGTTAAATGAGCCCTGTTCAGCCCTGCTGCCGGTTATGGTGTCAACGCCAACTGAGCCAGAGATGGATGTCGCGGACGAACCACGGCCAGAGCCAAGCGGTGGAGCGATCCATATTGAGTTTCCCGGGCGAGCGATGCTCAGTGTTGAGAGAGGTGCTGATCGTTCTCTGGTTCGCGCCATTATCGAGAGTCTGCAGAAGTGATCCAGCTTCCGACGGGAACGAAGATCTGGGTCGCCGCGGGCGTGACCGATATGCGTCGCGGCTTCGATGGGCTCAGCGCACAAGTGCAGACGGTTCTTCAGCAACAACCATTCTCGGGGCATGTGTTTTTGTTTCGGGGACGGAGAGGCGACATCGTCAAGTGTCTCTGGTGGGATGGGGACGGTCTTTGTCTGTTCGCCAAGCGATTAGAGCGCGGCAGATTTATCTGGCCGAAGGCTGAGAGTGGAACCGTACGACTCAGTCGCGCCCAGCTCTCGATGCTTCTCGAAGGGATCGATTGGCGACGGGTGGAGAGGACATGGACACCGGAAGTTGCGGTGTGATTAACGATCGTGATTCCCCTGTATTTATGCAGGTTTTCCATGGGTGCATTCCCTCAGAGTGATGGCATACTGCATCCATGGACGGCCTCTCTCTGGCGGATCTGGACAAGCTTGATCGGGAGACGTTGTTAGCGCTGATCCATGCACAGCAGGAGAGGCTCGACTCGTTGCTTCGAGCTCGGGATGAAGAACTGCGCCGTCTCGAAGCTGAACTTGAGTCTCATCGAGAGACCCTCTCGCAACAGGCCGATGAGTTGCGTTCACGTAGTGAGCGGATCGAGCACCTGAAGCTCATGGTGGAGAAGCTGCGGCACATGATCTTCGGCAACAAGAGCGAGAAGATCGTCATCAAGCTTGAACAACTTCAGCTTGAGCTCGAAGAGGAAGAGACGACTCATGCCGAGTTGGAGGCCGCTGCTGAACGAGTAGCGCCTGCGAAACAGCGGAAGCCAAGACCTCAACGCAAGCCTTTGCCAGAGCATCTCCCGCGGGAAGTTGTAGCGCATGCGCCGAACTGCGATTGCTGTCCGGATTGCGGCGCCCAGTTGCGGCATTTCGGCGACGATGTCTCGGAACAACTCGAGTATGTTCCAGAGACCTTCAAGGTCATCCGCCACGTGCGTCCGAAGTTCACATGCACAGGTTGTGATCGCGTTGTCGAAGCGCCGGCGCCATCTCGCCCGATCGAGCGCGGCCTTGCTGGTCCGAGCTTGCTTGCGCATGTGATCGTCTCGAAATTCGGTGACCACCTGCCTTTGTTCAGACAGTCTGAGATCTACGCACGCCAGGGAGTTGAGATATCGCGCTCCACGCTGGCCGGTTGGGTGGGCGCTTCAAGCGATCTACTTGCCCCGCTGGTGGATGCCATCCAGAAGCATGTTCTGGCCGGCCGCAAGCTGCACGCCGACGATACGCCGATGCCGGTGCTTGCGCCAGGTAACGGCAAGACCAAAACCGGCAGACTCTGGACATATGTGCGCGACGACAGACCGGCCGGCAAAAATACTGCGCCCGCTGTCTGGTTCGCATATTCGGCGGATCGCAAGGGCGAGCATCCACGACAGCACCTGAAAACCTTCAAGGGCGCTCTTCAAGCTGACGCCTTCGCTGGCTTTCACCATCTTTATGGCGAGGTCATTTATGAGGTCGCGTGTTGGGCGCACGCAAGGCGCAAGTTCCACGAGATCCATGTCGTGCACGCCTCGCCCACCACCACGGAAGCTCTGGCCAGGATCGGTGCCCTGTATGCCATCGAAGACGAGATCCGCGGCAAGCCCGCCGACCTGAGGCTAAGCATTCGGCAGGCCCGAGCCAAGCCACTGCTCAGCGAACTGCGAACCTGGATGGAGAAAGCACTTCGCCGCCTGTCTTCGAAGAGCGAAACCGCGGGCGCGATCCGATACGCGCTCTCCCGCTGGCGGGCCCTCACCCGTTACACCGATGATGGCTTGTTGGAGATTGACAACAGCGCCGCCGAACGGGCGCTGCGCGCCGTCGCACTTGGTCGAAAGAATTTCTTATTTGCGGGATCCGATAGTGGCGGGGAACGTGCAGCCGCCATGTACACCTTGATTGGCTCGGCCAAGCTCAACGGACTGGACCCGGAGCTCTATCTCCGCACAGTGCTGGCGCGAATCGCCGATCACCCCGTCAGCCAGATCCACGACATCCTGCCCTGGAACCTGGCACCCTCACTGCAAACCCCCGCAGCCCAAGCCGCCTAAGACACACTCATCAGGTGTCCACCAAAAAACAAGCGGACACCTCATGACACACCCTATCTCTAGTAAAGAGGGACTCGCCGTACGCTTACGGAATAAACGCGTACCATTCCTCGGGCGCCACCTTCTTTTTTGTCCGCTTTATCTTGCCGTTGGGCAATTGCACAGATCGTGTGCGGCCGAAACCGTACGCCCCGGCAAAGCGCGGACAGGACAACACCCACGCGGCGCGATAATAACCCAGCGGTCTCCACACCAACTCTCCTTTGTGCACGCCTCCCCAGACACGGTGCGGGAACTTGAGACCCTCCTGACGAAAAGCCTTCACCACCGCCAGCGCCGACCCTGTCCGCCGAAATGTCGCAAACAGATGCCGGAAGCTTTCCTGGACCTGGCCGTCGGGATCAAGCTCCACCTGGCCGCGAGGCCCGTAGACCAACCCCGTTGGAAGCCGTCCCCCCAGTTCTCCCCGCCGCGCCTTCTGCAGAAGACCACCCCGCAACCGCGCGCGGATCAGGTGTAGTTCCACTTCACTCATCGTCCCTTTCATGCCCAGAAGCAGGCGATCATTAAATTGCGAGGGATCATAAACCCCGTCCTCGTCCAACAATAGGGTTTGGGTCAGAGCGCAGATTTCCAGAAGACGATGCCAGTCACTGGAATTGCGCGCCAGACGCGAGACCTCCAGACCCATTACGATCCCGGCGCGGTTCATGCTGACCGCCGTGACCAGTTTCTGGAAACCCTCTCGCTCGACGGAGCCGCTGCCGGATTGTCCCTGGTCACAGTCGATCACCACGATCTGTTCCAGCGGCCATCCCAGAGCCAGCGCCCGGTCCCGCAAGCCATATTGACGCTGGCTGCTCTCCACGTTTTCCCGAACCTGCCGAATCGTGGATTGCCGTACATAGAGGAAGGCGTTTCGGCTCAGGTGTTCGGCCTGGACTTTTTGATGAGCTTCACTGTTCATAGGGCTCCTCCATAGACCAGAGCGATGACAGCTCCTCCCATAAATCGAATCACTTCATCCTGCACGGGGAACGGCATAGGGGGCACTTCCTCCGTGGGCACCGCCGGGGATCGCACAGGCGCAATCAACTCGCCCGCTATCTCGATCCACTTCATCATCCCGTAGGCCATCAAAGCCCCTTGGCCCAGCCGCGAACCAGAAGTGCTGTTCCGCGCCAGTACATAGGAACGCAGTCTTTCGTAATGCTCGACCAGCACCTCCGGCGCCAACGCGTGTATTTGGCCAGCGCTCCCACTTAGGCCTTGCCCCGTTTTTTTTTCGCGGCCACCAGCGCCCGCTCCACGGTTCTGCGATGCACCAGCACGGCAAATTCGTTTTGAATCCGCCGCACCAGTTCCGACATTCCGATCGACGGTTCCTGAGAGCGAGTTCGTTCTACAAACGAAACGATTTCCCTCGTCACCTTGTGCCCTTCTTTGGGGCCACGGCGTCGGGCAATAAGCCCCCCCAGACCTTCGCTGGTGAAGTCGCGCCGAGCCTTGTAAAAGGCCGGGCGCGAGAAGCCGAAACTGGCGGCAACGGCGCTGATGGGCAAGTCTTCCTTCTCGACCCGGCGCAGCATTTCGTATTTGACCTGGGTCAGGTCCTGGGGATCGAAGAATCTCTCCTCCAGAAACAAACGGTCCCGAATGGCGCCGGCACGGGGATTGAACGTTCCGCTTTGGCGAAGTGCCTGGACCTTGACAGCTGTCTTGGGATTGGATCGGCCGATGGAATCTCGCGTAGATGCCCATCGCGATCGTGAAAGTACACGAAGCTCTCGGCGAAAATGCACCGATGCTCGACCCGCTCGACCAAGTCAAACTGCTTGCCGCTCATTGGATGGAATGGGTGCGTGATCCGTATTCGACGAACTTCATGGCTGGGAATGGGTGCAATCGAAGGGACATTTAAAGACGTGTCCGGAGAACGGTTGCTGTTCAAGAACGGTCTGCACCTTCGCGCTCAGGCCATCGAAACCACGACGCATATCGGTCACGCCGGCGGCGATCCATATCCTCGTTCCGGTGCGCAGTTCGATCACTTGCGCAAATTCTCGAGGATCGATCTCACCAGCACCGCATCGGCGCCGCTCTCCACGCTGATCAGGGCCTGGCCAGGAAACTCGATGTGAATCGCGCCGCCAGGTGTCGGCTGTTCCTTCGAGCCAACCCCGCCTGTATCGATGGCCGCTTTGCAGGCAGAAGACAACGTGACCGGAAGCAGAGCCGTAGATGACGCCGCAGGATCGTTCAGCTCGCCCCGCTTTAGTGCGCGACGCCACTTGAACACCTGGTTCGCGTTCACACCGTGCGCACGAGCCACCAGCGACACACTCGCTTCGGCTCCAACGTCAGCTCTGCTATGCGCCGCTTCTCCGATAACGTCCGCCACCGGCGGACAGGTCGTACAGTTCCTGCTTCCTCTGCAACACTCATGACCGCATAGTCGGACTCGCAACCAGACGCATGCCAGAGGGGAACTCGGGACGCTTACGCTAGTCCGGCGTTCCGGAAGCTACCCGAGGTCGCGAGTGACAGCGATGATGGCATTCCAAAGTGGCGCCGGGTAGACTCCCAACAGGAATACAAGACCGGTGAGTGCTGCGAGCGCCAAGGTTGCTGCGAGAGGCAAAGCCGGCGTGCGCGAGTCTTCCCCCAGACCAGCGTCTCCGGGCTGCGCGTACATGGCTACGATAATGCGCAGATAGTAGAACAAGCCGATGGTACTGCTGACCACCAGCGTGAAGAGAAGCACCCACCGGGATTGTGAAGCGCCGGCCGCTATGACGTAGAACTTGCCGAGGAACCCTGCCGTGAGCGGAATCCCGGCAAGCGAAAGAAGCATGGTGGTGAACGCACCTGCGACGAGCGGTCTCCGCCAGAAAAGTCCACGGTAGTCGTCGATAGAGGCAGCCTCCCATTGCGGTCCGGACAAGACGGTCATAAGGCCAAAGGCGCCGAGAATCGTAGCCATATAAGCGGTGAGGTAGTAGGTGGCTGCAGGAGCGCCGAGTGCTCCTCCAGCAAGCAACGCGACCAGCAGGTAGCCCATGTGAGCAATCGACGAATACGCAAGGATCCTCTTGATGTTGTTCTGCGTCAGCGCGAGAAGGTTTCCCGTCAGCATGGAAGCTATTGCAATGATCGAAAGGACCAGCCCCGGTGCCCCCGCCAGCCCCACGTCATGCACGTGAAACCAACGCAGAAGCAAAGCAAACATTCCGCCCTTCGATACGGTGGCAATGAACGCAGTTACCGGTAGAGGCGCGCCTTCGTAGACATCTGGCGTCCATAAGTGAAATGGAACAACCGCCAGCTTAAAGCCGACCCCTGTGAGTACGAGCATCAGACCCGTCAGAAGAGGGAACGTATTCGCGGGCCCAGCTGTGCGGGTCATCACCACGGACAATTGAGAGAGGTCCATCGATCCCGATCCGGCATAGATCAGCGCGAGACCAAATAACAGAACCGATGATGATGACGCGGCGAGAATTAAGTACTTGATCCCTGCTTCGATAGACGCGCTCTCAGTACGCACATACGAGATCAAAACGTAGAGCGCCACGCTCAACAACTCCAACCCAAGGAAGAAGGATGCAAAGTGGCGGCTGGCCACAAGTACCATCGCGCCTGTGGTTGCCAGCAGTATGAGGATATAAAACTCCTCCGGGTGTTTCTGGCGACGCTTCAGGTAATCGTAGGCGAGCAAAAACACAAATGCAGTCGCACAGAGGAGAATCGCCATGTAGAGAAGTGAATAGGAATCAAGAACTAACAAAGGGGTGACCTGCCGCGGTACAGCGGATGCTGCAAACGGTAGGCTCCCGAATGCGGCCGCCACACCGATGAGTGAGATCACGGCGGCAAGTTCGTGATTGCGCTGGATTGCGATCGCGATCATCAAAACGATAGCGGTCGCCGAGGTTATGAGTAACGGCAACGACGCAGAAAAATCAGCGGCATTCATGTCTCACCTCCTGACAATCTCCTGCGGGAAAGCACTTTGCTGCACGGCTGCCAGGCTGGGACGCACAGTGTTCAAGACCGGTTGCGGACAGAGACCGATCCAGAGAAGGCACGCCATCATCGTGCCCAGGATCACCCATTCGCGAAGGCGCATATCCGGCAGCCTCCAATGGTGTGGATTAGGCCCCTGGAATGCGCTCTGTCCAAGCTTCAAGCCATAGAGAGTAGCCGCAAGAAGACCTAACGTTGCTACGATGGTGAGGCTGACGTTCGCCCGATAAGCTCCAAGTAGGACGAGAAATTCACCCACGAAATCGCCGAGTCCTGGAAGCCCGAGCGAGGCCATGGCGAACACGAGGCCCGCTCCGCTCAGGGCCGGCATTGTCTCCCATAGGCCGCCCATCTCCGCGATCTCGCGAGTATGTAACCTCTCCTGAAGCAGCCCGGCGAGGATGAACAACGCGCCCGTGCTGATTCCATGGCTGATCATCTGGACCACGGCGCCCTGCAATGCGATTTCATTTCCGGCGAAAACTCCGAGTAGCACGAAACCCATGTGGCTCACGCTGGTGTAGGCAACAAGGCGTTTGAGATCCGTCTGGGCGACCGCGAGCACTGCTCCGTAAAGAATTCCGATGACGCCGAGGGTCATCATGATGGGAGCCAATTCACGCGATGGGCCTGGAAACAGAGGCAACACGAAACGGATCAGCCCGTATGCGCCTGTCTTCAGCAGAAGTCCGGCCAGAATGACGCTGCCGGCGGTGGGAGCTTCGGTGTGTGCATCGGGAAGCCAGGTGTGCAAGGGAAATATGGGCAGTTTCACGGCGAATGCGATAAAGAATCCAAGCATAAGCAGGAGTGTTGCGCGGGGGGACAGCGCTGTGTTGAGCAACTGTTCATAATCGAAAGTGAAAACGCCGGTTGCCTTCTGATGGAGAACGGCCAGCGAAATGATTGCGACCAGCATCAGCAGGCCGCTAAGCTGTGTGAAGAGGAAAAACTTGGTCGCAGCATAGATTCGCCGCTCATGGCCCCATATGCCGATCAGGAAGTACATCGGCACCAGCATCAACTCCCAGAACAAGTAGAAGACGAACAGGTCCACAGCCAGAAACACGCCGGTTATGCCTGCTTCCGTCCACGAGGACAGAATCGCCATTACGCCCAGGAAGAAGGTCAGGAGCAGTAACGCCAGGCTAAGTCCATCGATTGCCAAATGAAGGTGGATGCCAAACTGAGGAATCCAAGCGAAATTGCATTCTTCGAACCAGTGTCCCGGTGCGGACGGCGAACGGCTTACACTGGCAATCCATACCCCGATGGTCGCAACGAAATCCGCACCTACGCTCGCAAGAGCGATCCAGCGGGCGGCGGTTGCGTTTCGACGCGCGACGATCCAGGATGCCAGGCCGCCGAGGAGCAGAATCAGGATCAGAATGAGTAGAATCATGACGCTACCTCAACGGAAAAAGAATGCGATCGCGAGAATTGCTACCGTGCCCATCGCAAGCCCTGTTGCATACCAACGCACGTGTCCGGTCTGCGCCAGACGCAAAGCCCGATTGCCTAGCATGGCGATCTGCCCCAGAGCCTTGATGGGCACATCCGCCAAGTCACTCCCGCTCTTCCGGGTCAGCCATTGGAACGGGCGAACAAGCAACCGGTCGTAAAACCAATCGAAGCCCCAACCTGCGAACCACACTTGCTGCACGTAGCCTCGCGCGGGCAGCCGCGAACGTTGTGGCCCGTAGAGGAGGTACGCTAGCGCGAAGCCGAGCGCGAACACAGTACTGGCGGAGAGCGCGGTGATGGTTTCCGTAATTGGGCCTATGTGAACCTCTTCGAGCGGAGGGAGTGCGCTATTTAGAAAATTTGAGAGTGCGGGCACCCCGCCAAAGTGCGGTGGTGTATCCACATATCCACCTACAAGTGACAACACCCAAAGTACGATCAAGGAAATGCGAACAGCCAGACCGCTCGCGGTTTTCACGTGTGACCGCAACGGACCGTAGAAGGCAAGCGAGATCAGCCTGAAAGTATAGAGCGAGGTTAGCAGCGCTCCCGTCATGCCGGCGATCCAGAACCACGCACTTCCATTCGGACCCGCCCACGATTGCCATAGGATGAGGTCCTTACTGAAGA
>WNGK01010343.1_pt1 | contig 19133 bp, 13 predicted proteins | sample 5400601 | NCBI WGS metagenome assembly WNGK01 (sample SAMN13153376, study PRJNA577476) | soil metagenome | isolation source: 60 cm soil or saprolite under Garry oak tree replicate 1 | place: USA:California | collected 2016-06-15
ACTCGATGCCGAGGTTGTGGGCGAGTTCGCGGCTGTCGAGCGTCCAGGGCAGGTTGGTAAGACGCAGGCGGCCGTCGCGGACGGGGCCCGGAACGCCGAAACAAGCCGCGCTGGCCTGGTCGCCGGCTAGAAACTCACGAACGATGTCTTCGAGCCCTGAATAATCCTTGGCCGGAAACCGATTTTCGCGCTTGTATGTAAGTTTTCCATTGCTGAAGTCATACAGCGCCAGGTGAACCTTGGTGCCGCCTACGTCGCCGGCCAGAATCATCTTTCCCTCTCAAAAACGCCGCAACCTTCCCCATCTGTCGCAGGCAGATGCGCAGCAGCGGCCTTATCCAGAAACAGAGTGAGTATACCGCTTGAGGGCCAGATGAGTTGACTGGGAAGGCGTTCGGGATCGCGCGGTCCCATAAAAACTTCGCGAACGCGCTCGGCCTTGCCTTCTCCGGCAATGACGAAGAAGACAGAGCGGGCGTGGTTGATGACGGGCCAGGTGAGCGTGACGCGCCAAGTGTCGAGCTGGGGGACGTGGTTGGCAGTGACCAGGCGGCTCATCTCATGGATGGCATTGGTGTAAGGGAAGAGCGAGGCAGTATGGCCGTCAGGGCCCATGCCGAGGGAGATGAGGTCGAAGCGCGGGCTCTCCGCGCCTTCGAGTCGGAAGCTGTTGCGCAACTCGGACTCGTAGCGCGCGGCGGCCACTTCGGGGTCCAGTTCACCTTCCATGCGATGCACCTGACTGCACGGCAGGGTCACATGCTGGACGAGGGCTTCGCGGGTCATGCGGTAGTTGGAGTCGGGATGGTCGGGCGGAACGGCACGCTCATCAACCCAGTAGAGGTCGAGCTTGTCCCATGGCATGCGAGCGCGCCAGGGTTGGTGTGGATCGGCGAGCAGTTGGAATGCCGCTTTCGGAGTCGAGCCACCGCTGATTGCAATGCGGGCGTGATTCTGGTCGGCTACTGCTTCGCTCACCATTTCAGTGAAATACTGCGCCGCCCGTCGGGCAAGGGCCGCTGTGTCCGGCTCAACGTAGTACTTGATGTGCAGCTTTCTGTGCATCTCGATCCACTCCATGTTGCAACTGAAGGTTGCGATGGGCGGCAGGACCGTTCACTGTTTGGGAGCGAACCGTGTTCGGAGAAAGGCGGCCGACTTAACTCAGTAGGGCAGGGGTGTCGGTCATGCGGATAAGCGAGGCCAGCGGCGAGCGGGCGGGAAGAATATCGAGAGCTTGAGCTGACTTGCGGAAGTTACTTCTTGTCGGGGGCGGTGGTGATCGACCCGTCGGTGTTGATGAGGAAGAACTCCTTCCCCACGCCGACGTACTCAGGGATAGACGGCTTGCGGTTCAGCACGTAGAGGACGTCAGTGTCTTCAGGCAGGTCGGTGAGGATGTGGAAGTGATAGCCCGCGACCTGTTTTGAGCCTGGCTTCGACTCCGCATCGAGGATTTCCTTGTGGAGCGGGCGTTTGTTGATGATCTTCTGGCCGTCACCGGAGATGGTATAGCGAATGTCGCCGCCAATGGGCCAGGTGTTGTTCTTGATCTGGCCGGGGTAGAGGTAGACGTAGAAGTTACCTCCAGGCGCGGGCAGAATGGCGGTGTTGTAAGGGCGGCCGGGCTGTTTGAAGTCGTGGACGGCAAGCTCCAGGGCAAGTTCGCTCATCTGGAGTTCCTTGTTTCCCGTCTCGGGAGGATCGATTTTGTGCGCCTCGAACTTGCCTGGAGCGGTTTCAACCGCGTCATACGCCACAACCACGCGGTCATGGGCGGCATTCCACTTGGGGAAGATGAAGCGCCAGCCCTTGGGAGTGTGCACGCAAACGTAGTGCGTGAGGCCCTCCGTATTGGGCTTGGGCTTGAGGGAGAAGATGGCGTCAGTGCCCAACGCGGCCGCCTGGTCGTAGGCGTACAGGGCACGTCCGCGATCGGTAACACCTTTAAGAGTGGCCTTCAGATCGGCAGACTGGCAGTTTGCACCCACGGCAGTTGCACACAGGCAAACGCCTAGAAACATGGCAGAGATTTTCACGCTGGCTCCCCCGCTGCAGGCGCCGGGAGGCCGGTCTGCGGCATGTTTTGAATTGTACGGGAGGGGCGAGCAGACATTCTTTGCGCTTGAGCAGGTTGTGCGCAGGGGTTGAAAACAAAGGACTACTTGCCGAGATAGACGCGATATTGCTGTTCCAGTACTCCGGAGGCTCGGGCAAGAGCTAGCTTGGATACGTTGTACTGATACAGGCTCTCGACGAGGGTGTTCTGGGCGCCGGCGAGTGTAGCCTGGGCGGTCACCAGGGGCAGCGTGTTGTCGACGCCGGCGTTGACGCGCTCGGTTTCGTCGCTGAGGGCTCGAGTGGCAAGTTCTACGTTGGAGCGAGACACCTGGACGAGTTGTTCAGCGGCATGGACATCAAGCAGCGCGGAGCGGACCTGCTGATCGATCTTGCTGCGCAGGTCGTCGAGCTGGGAATTGATCGCGTTCACCTGGGCCTGGGAGGCGTCGATGTCGCCGCGAAGGCCGGCCTCGCGGAAGATGGGAACGCTGAGGGTCCCGATGGCCGCAAAGGTGCCGTGGGAGCCGATGCCGCCTATCTGCTCAACCCCATAGTTGCCGCTGAAGCTGAGCGTGGGGAGCCTCTGGCTGCGGTAAGCGGCATGTACCGCCTTGAGCTCCACCTGCTGATTTTGGAGATTCTGGTAGTCCTGGCGATTGCGGTAGGCGATGGCGCGCACCTCTTCCGGCGTTTGCGAGGCGAGTTCGGCGTAGGGAGCGCGGTCGGTGAGCACGATCTTCTGACCCGGGTCGAGGCCGATTTCGCGCTTGAGCAGGATGAGGTTCTTCTCGTAATTGTTCTGCGCGGCGATGGTGGCTTGCTGCTGGGCCTGGTATTGCACGCGGGGACGCAGTTCGTCGAGGTTGGAAAGTGTGCCGGCCTGGTGGGCGGAGTGGGCGTTGTTGAACTGGACGAGGTCGGCTTGCTCGAGCGCCTTGGCGTTGTCGACCTCACTGGCTGCGGCGATGGCGTGAAGATAGGCCGAAGCCACCTGCTGAACGACTTCGCCGCGCGCGGACATCTTGCTGAAGTGGGCTGCGCGGGTAGCGGCCCCCGCGGCGCGCCAGCCGGCGATGACCGGACCCGAGAAGAGGATCTGGGTGAAGTGGAGCTGGCCCTCCGTGAGCGTGTCACGCGTGATCAAGGAGATGGCCGGGGTGTTGCCCGGGAAGAACTGTGCGAACTTGGCCACGTGATCAAGGGGATGGCAGGGGTGTTGCCAGGGAAGAGCTTTGCAAACTGGGCCAGCACACTCGGACCGAATCCCTGCGCGGCAAGGTTGTGCTGGTAGAAGCCGGTATCGCCGGTAAGAGTGATAGTTGGGAGAAACTCCTGCAGGGCCTGATTCTGTTGCCCGTGGACGGCTCTTTCGGCGTTTTCAGCCTGTTTGAGGCCGAGATTGTTTTGGAGGCCTCGGGCGATGGCGTCGTCGAGCGAGAGCTGGATGGGCTGGTCGGTGGCGGGCGCGAGTGTAACGCTGCCGTAATAAGGATTCGTGGCCGAAGAGGGATTAGCCCCCTGCGCGCAAAGCGACGGCGCCGCGACCGCGGAAAAAAGCGCCAGGCACAGGGATAGGGTGACCCGCCGCGCGGCTAGATGGTGCGTTCGACTCACGATCATCATTTTCTCAGATGTGGCTGAGGACGCTGGAGATTCGGACAGTGGGCCATAAAAAAACGGGACCGGGCGAAAATGTTCCGGCCCGCGAAGTAGTGGCCGGGGCCTGTTTACACCACCCTCAGGTAGTGTCGCCGGGAGCCAATTCTAGAAGGAAGCAACGCTCCGTACCATGGCGGAGGGAGCAGGGGCCTTCACGGCTTGCGGAAAAAACTCGTTCGGGCGGTAGGCCCGGGATTCATCCCCGGCATAAACGGCGCAGAATAATTGAGGGCTTTATAGAAGCCCCTGAGGCGTGGGCATGCTTTCACGGAATTTCGCTTGAATTCATGCCTTTTTCCGCAATCCGCAAGCCGTTCAGGCCCCTGAATGCGACGGTTAAATCGTTGGCCTTTAAGGCCCGGGCCTTGATCGATCCGCTCCATTCCTCGCGGGTCGGGACGACAGGTCCCCCAAAAACCCTGTCAGTGCCCGCCATCACATCACGCCCGTAAACCACTGACTCCAAACTGCAAATAAACTTCCGCAGACCAAGAATTAACCACTCTCGATTTGTTACAATAGAAATAGAAGGAAATCTCTTAACGCCCGCCTATGTGCGGGCGTTTCTATTTGGGGTGCAAAAGCCCCTCCAAGGAGTTCCACCCATGTCCGACACCACCGAAATCCAGGACACCCCGCCCAAGGCCGACGCGCCCTCACTCAGGCCATCAACCTCCGGGTCTCCGAGGGACGCGAATCGACGCAGCTCCTCTATGCCGCACAGGTCGCTCTCTTCGCGCACAAACCGAAGCCCGAAAGATCGAAAACCGGAAAAGAAGTGACCCACCCCCCCTCCATCACCGTTTGTTCGCCTTTTTGCGCGCTTCTGGGACTTCACGGCACGTGAAGCGACAAAGCGTCACGCTTTCGCCGTTTCCGGTTCCGCCGGTGGCTCCCGGCGCTACCACCTGAGTTATGTGAACAGGCTCTAAATTCGTTGCCGCTTCCACCGGCCCTGCTTGAACAGGATGACACTCGCCACTGCGATGGCGGATTCGGCGACGACTACTGAGAGAAACGCTCCCTCGGCGCCAAGGTGCAGGCCCACCGCGAGACCCCAGGCCAGCGGAAGTTCCAGTACCCAGAAGCCGAAGAAATATACGATCGTTGGGGTAAGCGTATCGCCTGCGCCGTTGAAAGCCTGCAGCATCACCATCACGTAGGCATAGGCCAGATTGCCGCAACTGAACGTGCGCAATGCCAGGGCGGCAATGGGGATGACCGCCGGATCGTGAACGAACAGGCTCACCACGGGAGTGGCAAACACGCCAAAAAACAGTCCCAGCACCCCCAGGAAGATGGTGTTGTAAAAGCCGGTGCGCCATACGGCCTGGGCAGCGCGGTCGGGATTCTTTGCGCCCAGGTTCTGGCCGACAAGCGTGGCCGCGGCGTTGCTCAGCCCCCATGACGGCAGGATGAAGAACACCACGATCCGGATAGCCACGGTGTAGCCAGCCACCGCGGACGCACCAAAAACGGACACGATCCGGACCAGCACGATCCAACTCGCGTTCGCGATGGCGAACTGGAGCATGCCGGCGAGCGAAACGCGAAGCAGTCGCGTCATCACGCGAACATTAATCCGCAGGTGACGCGCCAGAACGCGGATACGCTCTGAGCCCCGCATCAGCCGGTAAAACTGGTAGAGCACACCGATGCTGCGGCCCGTGAATGTGGCGAGCGCCGCGCCGGTGACGCCCATGTGCGGGAAGTGGACCGGCCCAATGCCAAGACCGAAGATGAGGCACGGATCGAGGATCAGGTTGATGATGTTAGACACCCACAGCAGGCGCATGGCGATGGCCGCATCGCCGGCGCCGCGGAAGATGGCGTTATTGAGGAACAGCATGATGATGGCGCCGCAACCGCCCAGCGCGATGCGGGCGTAGCCAGAGCCGCTGGCTACGATGGCAGGCGACGCACCCATCAGTTGCAACAGGCGCGGCGCAAAGAGTCCCGCTGGAATGCCAATTGCCAGGGATATCAACAGGCCCAGGACGATGGACTGCACGCCGGCGATGGCCGCATCTTCGGGGTCCTTCTCGCCGATGCGGCGCGCCACCATCGCAGTAGTGGACAGGGAAACGCCGAGCCCGATTGCGAAGACCAACGAGAGCATCGACTCCGTGATACCGACGGTAGCGACGGCATTGGCGCCGAGACGGCCGACCCAGAACACATCGACGACGGCGAAGAGCGATTCGAGCACCATCTCCAGCACCATGGGGATGGCGAGCAGGAGGATGGATCGGTTGAGACTGCCCTGGGTGTAGTCCTGGTGCGAGCCGCGCAGGGCTTCCCGCACGGAGGACCAGAGACTGGGAGCGCGGCCATCTGAAGGCGGCGGCGCTATGGATTCAAGTGACGACATGGGAACTCCACGATGCCCGGATAAATGAGCGGGCATAAGCGAGTGGGGGCATGCTGCTGACGAGCGGCTGCTAACGACAAGCATGCGCTGCGGTCAAGCGGGCGCTGCGGTCACGCTGGATTTTGCAGAGCAATTACCCCGGGGGCTGACGTCATCCTCGGGTGCCGCGGCGCGCGCAGCGGGTGGGAAAGCCCGAGGCAATGTTCAGCGGGTAATTCGTACGACGGTGGGCTGGAACATTGTTCTCCTCCGTGGACCGGCGGGACCGGTGGGTTCGATGATAGTACCGCAGTTTGGGAGCGGATTGCTATTGAATTAGCTGTAAAATTCGTCGCGAAGGTTTCGGGTCCGCCGATGGATGGATTTGCACTTTTCGATATGAGGCGGTGGCCTCAGGTCCCAGAATCAAGACCTGAGGCCACCGTTCGTGATTGACGGCTAAGGCTGGCATCTATTCTTCTTCCTCATCCACTGGCCGCTTGGCGTTGGCGAGGATCTTGTCGGCTACCAGCTGCGGCACGATGTCGTAATGGGCCATCTCCATGCGGTAGCTGCCCTTGCCCTGGGTCATGGAGGTGAGCTGGACACCGTAAGTCAGCATCTCGGCCATGGGCACTTCCGCGTTGATGACCGTGGTGCGTCCCCTGGTTTCCATGCCCTGCACGCGGCCGCGGCGGCCATTCAAGTCGCCCATCAGGGTGCCGGCAAATTCGTCCGGCGCCTCGATCTCAACCTTCATGATCGGTTCAAGCAAACAGGGCTTGGCCTGTTCCATGCACTTGCGGAAGGCCAGGCGACCGGCCACCTTGAACGACATTTCGTTGGAGTCGACATCGTGGTAGCTGCCGTCGTAGACGGTCGCCTTGAAGTCGACGACCGGATAGCCGGCCAAGTACCCGCGCGCGGCCGATTCGACGATGCCCTTCTCCACCGCCGGCACGAACTGGCGCGGAATGGAGCCGCCGAAGATCTCGTTGGCGAATTCGAACCCCGCCCCGCGCGGCAGCGGCTCCATGCGGATTTTGCAGTCACCGAACTGGCCGTGGCCGCCGCTCTGCTTCTTGTGGCGGCCGTGCCCTTCGGCGCGCCCGCGGATGCTTTCGCGATAGGGCACCTTGGGCGCCTTCAGCGTGACCTCGGCATGGTAGCGCTTCTTGAGGCGCGAGACGATGGTCTCAATGTGGGGCTGGCCCGCGCCTGCGATGAGGAATTCGTTGGTCATGGGGTCGCGATAGAAGCGGATGAGCAGGTCCTCCTCCATCAGCTTGTGAATGGCGGGGGCGAGCTTGTCTTCGTCGGCGCGCGACTTGGGCTCGATGGCGTAGGTCATGGCCGGCTCGGGCAGCGGGAACAGGTCGATCTGAACCTCCGCGCCTTTCACGCCGAGCGTGTCGCCCGTAAGTGTGTCGCGCAGCTTGGCAACCGCGCCAATGTCGCCGGCGTGCAGCTCTGCAACGTCGACGGCCTTGCGGCCCTGCATGACGCTGAGGTGCGAGAGGCGCTCCTGGCCACGCCGCGTGTAGTTTTCCACGGTGGCGTCGTTCTTGATGACGCCGCTGATGACCTTGAAGAAGCTGATGCGGCCCGCAAAGGGGTCGGTCATCGTCTTGAACACGAGCATGGCGGCAGGCTCGCCGTCAGAGATGCTGCGGACGCTGGTGGCTGCGGCGGGTGCGTCGCCGTTTTCGACGGCGCCGCCGCCATTGCCGTGTCCGCTAGTGACCGAGGCCATGACCGGCGCATGCACGGCGATGGGCGCGCGTTCGATCGGCGCGGGCGCGTAGACCTTGAAGAAATCAAGCAGGTGGTCGGTGGCCACGTTGGTTTCGCCGCTGACAAAGAGCACGGGGAAGATGCGGTCCTCGCGGATGGCCTCGTGGAGCGCGGTAATCAGGTGCTGCTCAGGGATGGTGCCCTCGGCGAAGTACTCCTCCATGAGCTCGTCCTTGCCCTCGGCGACCAATTCGACCAGCGCCTCGTGAGCGGCCTTGGCCTGGGCGGCCAGGCTGGCGGGAATCTCACCGGTAATCTTGCCGCGGCCGTCGCCGTTGGGGGTGTAGTAAAAAGCCTCCATGGTGACCAGGTCGACGACGCCGTGGAAGCCGCCGGCATCGGAGATGGGCAGTTGGACGGGCACGCAGTTGCGGCCCCAGCGCTCGTGCAGATCGTCAATGAGGGCGCTCAGGCCCCCGCCGCCACCGGCCTTGGGATGGTCCATCTGGTTGACCACAACGATGCGAGGGATATTGGCGTCTTCGGCATACTTCCACGCGCGCTCGGTAACAGGTTCGACGCCGTGCTGCGCGTTTACCACCACCGCTGCGGCCTCGACCGGCAGCAGGGAGGCGCGCGCCTCATGACAGAACATATGAAAGCCGGGGGTATCGACAAGATTGATCTTCACGCCCTGCCATTCGGCAAAAGCGACGGCATTCTGCATTGTGGTGCCTCGGGCCACTTCTTCTTCGTCGTAGGCCGTTGCGGCGGTGCCATCGTGGACGCGGCCTTGGACGGCGGTCATCTTCGCGGCATGCAGCAGAGCGGCAATCAAGGTGGTTTTGCCGCTGTGCGCATGCCCCATTACAGCTACGTTGCGGATCTCACTTCCCTGGTACGTTTTCATTGTTTTTCTCCTCCACCTGCGGTGGGGCCAATTGCCTTCGGCCCATGTGGTTGTGGTGTGATGGGGCTGCATTGCGGCGAGCGCCCCGGTTTTTTTATGTTGCTCTCCCAAGGCCCACAAGAGGGCCTGGCTAAACAGCGAAAAGTGGTAGGGATGGGCAAACTGCGATCAGTGAGATTTGGATTGTTTATGCGCAGGGACAGCGGGAGGGCGTCCAAGTGGGCGTCCGGTTGGCCGGCTTGTGCGGCCAAAGCTCCGGGTCTGCCGTCTTCCTCGTCCATGCGGAGAGTCTCCGGCAGGCGCCTGGCGGATGAACAGGAGATGAATCCGCCGGGCGTCTATCAGCTGAGAACCGGATGCTATCACAGCGGAAGCGGGGACGTCTTGTGACTTCGGGTACAGGCAGAAACCGTTGCAGAACCTCAATTGTTCTTCTATCCTCACAACTTCGGAGGCCATGGATGCCAATTCTTTCCCCACGCTGCTTGCGGGTTCGGTGTGTTCTGCCTGTTTTGATTCTGTTTGTCATGCTTCAGGCAGTTCTGACCGCGGGCGCCGAAAGTGGGGACTTCCACGCGCGCATTGGCAACTCCGTGGTGGTGCTCGCCGGGCCCTGGAAGTTTCACCCGGGAGACGATCCCGCCTGGGCGGACTCGAAGTTCGATGATTCGCAGTGGGGCACCCTTGATCTGTCGCCGCCCGATCGCTCATACGACCCGGTTACCGGCCCGAGCGGCTTCACCCCGGGGTGGACCGCGCGCGGATACCCGAAACTGACGGGCTTTGCTTGGTACCGAATGGGTGTGGACGTCGAGAACGATGCACAAACGGCCGAAGGCTCTTCACTGGCGATCACCATTCCGGTCGATTTCGACGATGCGTACCAGGTGTTTGTCAACGGGCAGATGGTGGGGGAGTTTGGGCACTTCACTTCCAAGCGGGCCCAGTTTTACAACGCCCAACCACGAGCGTTTCCTCTTCCCAAGGGAGTGGGCGGCGGGCACATTCTCATTGCCATACGCATGTGGATGGACCCGGCGACACCGCTCAGTTCGCCCGATGCCGGCGGTCTGCATGGTCCTCCCATGTTCGGACAGGCGTCGGCCATCGACGCGATGTTGCGGCTGGAGTGGGATGCGGTCAATCGCACCGAGGTGGGGAATCTTCTGAACGCAATTCTGATGATTCTCGCGGCAGTACTCGGGCTGATTCTTTACTGGCTCGATCGCAAGGACCCTGCGTACTTCTGGCTGGCGATGGCGTGCCTGGCGACGTTCCTGATCCGATTCACCGTGGTCTTGGGCTACTACACTGTTGTCTTGCCCATGGAGCAGGAAGTCATCCTCCAGGACGTCCTATTCCAGTCCCTGGGGATGGGACTGTGGGCCCTGTTCTGGGGCTACTGGTTCAGACTCGAAGGCTTCAAAAGGACGGCCTACATTATTGTTGCGCTGGTTTGCCTTTCGTCGTTGAGCATTGCGCTGCTGCGCTCTCCAATTTACGGCAACTTTGTTCCGGTATCGGCGTCGAGCTGGCTGGTCCCGGTATCGCTTACACTCAAGATCGCGCTGGGCCTGGTGCTGCTGTGTATCACGTTTCGGGGAATCCGGACGCGCGGCACCGAGGGATCGCTGGCTCTGCCGCCGCTATTGCTTACGATCTGCTGGCAGTACCAGGAAGAGATCATGGTGCTGCATCTTCCCGCGATTGTTCGGCTGTACGGAATCACCATGACGGAAGGCGAGCTGGGTTCATTGCTGATGCTGGCCATCATAACCATTCTGATGATGCACCGGTTCATCCGCTCGCAGCACGAACGCGAACAATGGCGGATGGAGATTGAACAAGCGCGGCAGGTGCAACAGGTGCTCATTCCAGAAGCTCTGCCGAAGGTGCCGGGATTCAAGCTGGCCAGCGAGTATCGTCCGGCGCAGCAGGTAGGCGGTGATTTCTTCCAGATACTGCCGGTGGACGGCGGGGGGGTCCTGGCGGTGATTGGCGACGTGAGTGGCAAGGGGATGCCAGCGGCCATGACGGTGAGCCTTCTGGTGGGTACGGTGCGAACGCTGGCTCACTTTACCACCAGCCCGGGCGCGATTCTGGAGGCAATGAACGTGCGAATGATGTCGCGCACCCAGGGAGGGTTCACCACCTGCCTGGTGTTGCGCCTGGAGGCGAATGGGGCGTTGACGATGGCAAACGCGGGCCACCTGCCGCCCTATTGCAACGGCAAGGAACTGCCCGTGGAAGCGGGTCTCCCGCTGGGACTCAGCGCTGACGTCAAATACCCCGAATTGCACTTCCGTCTGGAACTGGGCCAGCAATTGACGCTACTCACCGATGGAATCGCGGAGGCGCGCAGGCGGAGCGGCGAGTTGCTGGGATTTGAGCGAACCGCAGCCATGGCTTCACAACCGGCAGCGTCGATCGCGCAGGCGGCGCAGGATTTCGGGCAAGAGGACGACATCACCGTCCTCACGCTTACCCGCCTGGCTGTGGGCGAAGAGGCCGCAACGGTGGTGGGAAGCACAATTCTTTCGCCAACGCCTGCCTGACGGTTACCACCGCAGGAAAGGCAGCAGAGCCGAGTAGTTGTCGGTCCAGACGCGCGTACCTGGCCTGAGCTCAGGAACATGGGCGTGGGCGGCAATTTCAGGCTGGTCGAAGAATGCACCATTGTCCGATGCCAGCATCCAGGTAGCGTCGAATTCGCCTCGCCCTTCATTTGCCAGGCTGGAGACGCGGCGGGCCTGCATGCCGGATGAGGCCTCCAGCAGGGCGATGGGTGGGCCAAGATCCACGTGCTGATTGGAGATGTGGAAGGCCAGGATGCCGCCCGGCGCGAGGTGGCGTCGATAGAGCGCGAGAGCCTGCGTGGTGAGCAGGTGCAGCGGAATGGCGTCACCCGAAAATGCATCGATGACCAGCACATCGAAATTATGCGGAGCTTCTTTAGCAAGCGAGGTTCGGGCGTCGCCCTCGACGATGTCAATGTGCGCGCCCGAGTCGCGGATGTAGGTGAACACATTGCGCGCGACGGGCGCGACGGCGGGGTTGATTTCGTAGAACGTAAAGCGGTCGCCTGGCTGGCCGTAAGCGGCGATTGTGCCCGCGCCGAGACCGATGGCCCCAACGTTTCGTGCGCGGGCGGCGCAACAGAAGCGCAGCGTGAGACCCACGCCCGAGTCCTGCGCGTAGTAGGTGGTGGGCATGTGGCGCAGTTCCTCTGTGCCGAAGATCTGGGTGCCGTGCTGGATAGATCCGTTGAGCAGGGTTCGCAGGGTGGCGCCGGGGAAACTGTGGTCCTGGCGGACGCGCAGGCTGGCATAGAAATTGCGCACCGCCACGGTGGTGTTGTGCTCATAGGCGATGCGCACCATCAACACCAGGGCAAGCATGGCCGCGCTGCCCGCGGACCAGAGCAGACGCTGGTTCCAGTGGGTGCGCCAGGTGACAGCGAGGGCGAGCAGCGCGGTCACGAAGAACGTGATGGGCAGGTCGTAGTTGAAGCGGAAGAGTATGGGCGCGACGATGCCAATGAGGAAGGACCCCATCGCTCCGCCAGCGGCAAAGAGTAGATAGAAGAGCGTGGCTTCAGAAGCTCGTTGCGGGCGCAGCGCGTACGCCTCGTTGTGGCAGAAGAGGCAGGCGACTAGCAACTCGATCAGGAAAAAGCTGATGGCAATGCGCATGGGCAGCGCCACGTCGACATTTGAAAGCATGTAGCCCAGGGCCGCCAGCATCACAATGAGAAAGCGCATGACGATGCTGCGGGGCAGCAACTGCGGAAACTGGAACGCCACAATCAGGGTGAAGAGATAGACGCCCAGCGGCAGAATCCACAGAAGCGGGATGGCGGCAACGTTGGCAGTGAGGTATTGCGTGACCGCGCTCAACTGCATGGCCGCGCCCATCGGCAGCAGGACCCATAGCACCTTGTGGGCGAATGGAGAGGGCGGTGCGTCATCCGGCTCAAGGTCGAGTGCGGGTGCCGTAGCCGCCAACCGAGCCTTGAACGCAAGCAACAAAGATAGCAGTGCGAAGATGGCGAATCCGCAGCACCACGAAGCGCGCTGGGCGCTGAGCGTGAGGTGCGGCTCGCTGCAGCAGCGGGCTTGTAGCGGCAAGCAAAAGAAACGGCAATCCGATAGAGAGTGTAAGAACCAGGAACACTGTGAAGACGGGATGCACCGCGCCATCCGGTGCATCGAACGGGCGAGTGGCCCAGGTTACGGCGGCCGCCGCGCCGAACACGATCAATAGAAAGTGCAGCATCCAGAGCGGGCGCCGGGCGAGCCAGTGCGCGTAGAGGTATCCCACCAGCAATGCAGTCTGGAAGAAGACAAGACACGTAATCCAGACGGCAGCGGACCCGCCCAATATTGGGAGCAGTTGTTTGGCCGCGATGGGCTCAACCAGGAACAACAGGAAGGCGGCCAAAAATACTGCGCCGCCAAACACAAGCCGCAGACGGGACATCGGTTCCTCAGGCTGCGCGGATCGGTTCACGCGACGACGCGACCTCGCCCCATGCGCGGCGCAGACGCCACATGTGGCGCAGATAACGCAACTTGCGGATACTATCACAGCGCTTGTTTGCGGTGTGTTCGCTGGCGGAGACTAGAGCTGTGGTAAAGCCTGCATACCCTGAGAGTCCCGGTTATCCCTACTTCCCCGTTAATTAATCAGAGGTGAGTCCCCGTGGAAACTTCCGGCGATCGATCACTTATTTCTTCCCCGGCTGATCAGGAAGCCGTCGGCACCTCCGCGCAGCGAAAGGCCTCTCTGCGGCTTCTCCCCGTGATCGGAGTCGGCTATGGGCTGGCGTACATGGATCGCGTCAACATCAGCTTTGCCTCCCTGCGGATGAACAGCGATCTCCACTTCAACGCCACCGTGTACGGACTGGGCGCGGGACTGTTTTTCATTGGATACGCGTTGTGCGAGGTGCCTTCGAACCTGCTGATGCTGCGCTTCGGTCCGAAGCGCTGGCTGGCTCGGATCATGCTGACATGGGGCCTTCTGGCGTCTGCCATGATGTTCGTTCGCACGCCGTGGGAGTTCTACGCATTCCGGCTGCTTCTGGGCATTGCCGAGGCCGGATTCTTTCCAGGCGTGGTGTACTACCTGATGCTGTGGTTCCCAGCGCGCATGCGGGCGCGGGCAATCAGCCGCTTTTACATTGCGTTGCCACTGGCATCAACAATGATGGGCTCGGTTGCCGGCTGGTTGATGGGACTTGATGGCAAGCTGGGACTGACTGGATGGCAATGGCTTTTTCTGCTGGAAGGGCTGCCCGCTGCATTGTTCAGCCTCGTCATCCTGCGAATGCTCCCGGATAATCTCGCAATGGCGCGCTGGCTCACGTCCAATGAAAAGGAATGGCTGCAGCGGCAGCTCGATAGCGACAGCACGAAAGCCCACCTCGGCCATGGCGCCGGCGTGCTGCGTGCCTTGTTGTCGCCGAATGTCTGGCTGATTGGGGGCTTTTTCTTCTTCGCTCTCGCGGCTAACTATGCGTTTAACTTTTCGGCACCGGCGATTTTGCAGATCGCGACCGGGTGGAGCGTCGCCCAGGTGGGATACCTGATCGCCGCATTTGGCCTGGCGGGCGCCGTTGCGATGCTGGCCAACGGAGCGTATTCTGATCGCACAGGCGAGCGCGCCATGCACTGCATTGTGCCGTGCGTAATCATGGGAGCAGCCTACCTTATTGCGGGTTCAACTCACGAACCGTGGCTGGTCGTTCTCTCGCTCGGCGTCGCATGCGTGTCGTTCATGGCGATACAGGGCCCCGCGCTCTCCGTCCCCACGCAGTTTCTGGCGGGGCGCGCTGCCGCGGCTGGCATCGCCGCCATGAACACCATCACCATGTTCTCCGGCTTTGTTGGACCGCTTTGGATGGGGAAGGTGAAGGACGCAACGGGAAGCTACGGGCTCGGGCTGCGCGGGCTGATCATTCCCAGCCTCGCTGCGGCGGGGGTCATGTACACGCTGACGCGCAATTTAGCGCGAAGGCCGATGCCGGCACGCGCGCCGGATCTCGCCAAGGAACCGGCTTAGAACGGATCTTCGTTGAGGATATCGGACCGCGACATTGCACGGAAGAGGTCTAACTGAACTAGACGCCCGCGGCCGCCGGCAGAATATCTTCCACATCCACCCACTGTGTGGGGTAGTTGCCGGTGTAGCAGGCCACGCAGAATCCATTACCCTCGCCGCCATCGCACGCTTTCGTCAGGCCGTCGAGCGACAAGTACGCGAGCGAATCGGCTTCAATGAACTGGCGGATCTCCTCGATGGTCTTGTTAGCCGCGATGAGGTCGCGCTTCGACGATTTTCCGGGACGTGGTGCCGCGAATAATCGAGTCGTCAATCAGGATGACCCTCTTGCCCTCAAGCAGGTTGCGCACCGGGTTAAGCTTGAGCTTCACCCCGAAGTCGCGCACGCGCTGCTCAGGCTCAATGAACGTGCGGCCCACGTAGTGATTGCGGATCAGCCCGAAGCGAAACGGCACGCCGGCCTGCTCGGCATAGCCCAGAGCCGCGGTCACACCGGAGTCCGGTACTGGAACAATGACATCGGCGGGCACGTGCGATTCGCGTGCAAGCTGGCGGCCCATCTGATCGCGGCTCTCCTGCACCCAGCGCCCGTAGATCTTGCTGTCAGGCCGCGCGAAGTAGACGTGCTCGAAGATGCAGCTTGACTGCTGCACTCCGGTTGAGTACTGGCGGCTGGTCACACCGTCTTCCGTCACCATCACCAGTTCGCCAGGCAGCACGTCGCGTTCGTAGTCGGCGCGCAGCAGGTCGAAGGCGCAGGTTTCCGAGGCGAAGACGACGGTGTCGGGCCCGTCGGTGTTGCGGATGCGGCCCATGGAAAGTGGCCGGAAGCCGCGTGGATCGCGGGCGGCAAAGATGCGGTCGCGCGTCATCATCACGATGGAGAATGCGCCTTCCACCTGCGAGAGAGAATCGGCGATGGCATCGACGAGCGAGTTCGCGCGCGAATGCGCAATGAGCTGGACGATGATCTCGGAGTCCGACGTGGTCTGGAAATAAGCGCCGGCGCGCTCCAGCCGGGTGCGCAGGTTACCCAGGTTCACCAGGTTGCCGTTGTGCGCGATTGCGATGAGTCCCTTCGTCGATTCAACGCGAATGGGCTGCGCATTCAGCAACGCAGAGTCGCCGGTGGTGGAGTAGCGCGTGTGGCCGATGGCCATGTGCCCCGGCAGCTTCTGCAGCACATCGTCCGTGAAGATCTCTGACACCAGCCCCATGCCCTTGATGTTGGCCAGATGATGTCCGTCGGCAGTGGCGATGCCCGCCGACTCCTGGCCCCGATGCTGCAGTGCGTAGAGGCCGAGATAGGTTTGGCGTGCCGCGTCAGGATGGCCGTGAATGGCGACCACGCCGCACTCCTCGCGGAGCTTGGGATCCTCGGCGGTGCTGCGCGCACGGCGGACGGCGGCTTCGCCGCGGATCGCATGCGGAACCGTGCCTTTGAGATCCTCCGAAGCATTGCGCTCGCCCGCGACCCCCTGAAAAAGCAACCGGCTCATGCCAGCACCTCTTCATGCAGTGCGGCTTCCAACGCTGCGGCCCATGGTTGACGCAGTTCCTCAATGTAGGCGGAAATAAACGGCTCCTTGTCGACGCGGATTTCCAGGCGCCGCTTGCCGGTGACACCGATTCGCGCGACATAGAAACCATAGTCCCCGGCGAGCTTTTCAATGTCCGCTACATCGCCGGGCTTTGCGGTGAGCAGCACGTGGGACGCCGGCTCCGCAAACAGGCCAAAGAGCGGATGCGCCATGAGTGACTGTTCCTGATCGACGGAAGCGCCGATGCCGCTGCGAATGGCGGATTGCGCCAGCGCCACGGCGATTCCGCCATCGGAAAGGTCACGCGCCGAGGTAACCAGGTTGCGCCAAGCGCTCTCCGCAAGCAACTTGTGCAGATTGGCCTCAGCATCGAGGTACAGCGGCGGCGGTGTGCCCCAGAGCTCACCCAGCACCAGCTTCGCGTACTCCGAACTGCCGAAAGCGGCCAATTCGACTGCGGGCGTTTCCGTTGTGTCGGTTTCCTCGTCGAGGACCGGCTCGGAAGCAGGGCTGGCGATGGGAAACGGCGGGTCGGGAACCAACCCGGCGATGATGTAGGGATTGATGGGCGCGGGCTGGAACGGCACCTTCAGGTCGGGATTCGGTTCCTCACCGCGCGGTACCGGCCACAGCAGCAAAACAGCTTCGCCCTCCCTCTGAAAATCGGCCGGAACCGACTTGGTCACATCGTCCAGAATGCCCACGATGCCCAGCACCGGCGTTGGATAAATGCCTTCACCGCGGGTCTCGTTATAGAGCGAAACGTTGCCGCCGGTAATGGGCGTACCCAGAGCAGTGCAGGCCTCGGCAATGCCGTCGATGGCCGCGGAGAGCTGCGCCATAATCTCCGGCTTCTCAGGGTTTCCGAAGTTGAGGCAGTTGGTTGCCGCCACGGGCGTCGCGCCGGCCATTGCCACTTTGCGCGCACTCTCCGCGACAGCATGCATCGCGCCGAGCTTCGGATCGAGATAACACCAGCGGCCGTTGCCATCGAGAGCCATGGCCAGGCCGCGTTCATGGCCGGGAGTGCCAGTACCCTTGATGCGCATCACGCCGGCTTCGCCACCCGGGCCAATCACGGTGTTGGTCTGCACCATGGTGTCGTATTGCTCATGAACCCAGCGCTTCGAGCAGACGTTCGCACTCGCCAGCAATTGCTTGAGTTCGGCGGTGTAGTCGTGGTCCTGATCGATCTTTGCCAGCACGTCCTCAGGCGGATCGTGCGGGACGGGTGCATTCCAAGTGCCCACCGGGCGGCGATAGAGCGGCGCATCATCGGTGAGCGATTGGTTGGGAATATCGGCGACCAGCACGCCGTGATGGCGGATGCGCAAAAGCGACTCGGGCTTCACGGTGCCCACGATCACGGCGTCAAGCCCCCACTTCGCAAAGACACGCAGAACCTCGTCTTCTCTGCCCTTCTCCGCCACCAGCAGCATCCGCTCCTGGCTCTCGGACAGCATAATCTCATAGGCGCTCATGCCCGTTTCCCGCTGGGGAACAAGGTCGAGTTCCACATCCAGTCCCACGCCGCCGCGCGCACCCATCTCGCAGGTGGAGCAGGTCAAGCCAGCAGCGCCCATGTCCTGGATGCCCACGATGGCGCCGGTCTTCATGGCTTCAAGACAGGCCTCCAGCAGCAGCTTCTCCATAAATGGATCGCCCACCTGCACATTGGGCCGCTTCTGCTCCGAGCCTTCCTTGAACTCCTCGCTGGCCATCGTGGCGCCGTGGATGCCGTCTCGGCCGGTCTTCGCGCCCACGTAAATCACCGGGTTGCCGGTGCCGCTGGCCTTGCCGTAGAAGATCTCGTCCTTGCGCACCATGCCGAGGGCAAACGCATTCACTAGCGGATTGCCGCTGTAGCAGGGTTCGAACTTGGTTTCGCCGCCCAGATTGGGCACGCCGAAGCAGTTGCCATAGCCGGCGATTCCGCTCACCACGCCTTCCACAATGGAGTGGTTCTTGTGGACAAGCTCCTGCTCGACGCCGGCCTCATCCGTGATCGGCCCGAAGCGCAGGGAATCCATTACCGCCAGCGGCCGCGCGCCCATGGTAAAGATGTCGCGAAGAATGCCGCCTACGCCGGTCGCCGCGCCCTGGAACGGCTCAATATAGCTTGGGTGGTTATGGCTCTCGATCTTGAAAGCGCAGGCCCAGCCGTCGCCCACGTCGATGATGCCAGCGTTTTCGCCGGGCCCCTGCACCACTCGGTCGCTCTTAGTTGGTAGGCGCTTAAGGTGCACGCGGCTCGACTTGTAGGAGCAGTGCTCGCTCCACATCACGCTGTAAATGCCGAGTTCCGTGAGAGATGGGACGCGCCCGAGGGCCTTTAGGATGCGCTGGTACTCATCCGCTGTGATGCTGTGCTGGGCCAGCAACTCCGGGGTTACTGCTACCGGCTCGGGTACAGAGGCAGAGGAGGCGGTGGTCATCACGGTTACGTCCATTGTCGCATGGCATTCACACTCCGTCGCGGATGAGCGAGAGGGGGAAGCAGTTACGTCGGTGACCGCCCGCGATCGGTCCGGCCCCGCATCCGGGCGCTGGCATCCAATGAAGCGCTATGCGATACTTTGAAGGCCCACCCACCCTGCCGGGATGGCGGAACTGGCAGACGCAGCGGACTCAAAATCAGCTTATCAAATAGCATAGCTTCCATAATCATTTGAAAAGAAACTATTTATAGTGATGCCGTACACCGCGTAGGACTTGCGCAACTCTTGCACACTTTTGCGATTCTAAGTGAAGCAGGAGGTGCAGCCGCATGTCGGAGCATCACACCATCCTTGGTGGCAAGGTTCACGTCTACAAG
>WNGK01009708.1_pt1 | contig 19129 bp, 21 predicted proteins | sample 5400601 | NCBI WGS metagenome assembly WNGK01 (sample SAMN13153376, study PRJNA577476) | soil metagenome | isolation source: 60 cm soil or saprolite under Garry oak tree replicate 1 | place: USA:California | collected 2016-06-15
CCAGGCGGTCACCGATCGTCGCGTACTGCCGGGGCCCGTATTGCGTGCTAGCGCCACAGGCTGTGGAACGGCTCCGGGCGCGGGGGTTCGAGGCATGGCGGCTGGCGGACGGGATGCCCGAATGGCGCCTCGCTGGCCTGCCCGTGGCCGTCGGAGCCGAGCGCGAAACACGAAGACCGTAAATGATCGCCCCCGGGCGCCAGCGCGCCGGCCATGTTGCCGAGGGCGGCTGAGCCTCATTCGCCATGAGAGCCCTTTGCTGCCGGTCTGGCCGCCCCGGCGGCCGCCGGCGGCGAGGCGGCACGGCCGATGCGGAGCCGGTTCACCAGCCCGGCCATCTCGGCGTCGGCCGGCCGGTTGGCAGGCTGGGCCAGGGCGAGGCCCAGCTCGTGCAGTAGCAGGCGGCTCGTCGCCTGGGCGACAAGGACCCGGCCGCGCCGCAGCAGCGCCACCACTGCCTCGTCGCCTGTCCGGTCGCCGAGCTCCTCGCCGAGAGTCTGCGCAACAGCGCTGGCGATGACCCGCACCCCCGCTGCGATCGCGGCAGCTACCGTGAGGGCACCATCGACGCTCACTCCGTTGGCGATCGCATCCTCGAGCAGGCCCAGAAGCGATGGCGACGGCACGCCGTACTCGTCTGCTGCTCCCTCGATGACCACGCCCAGAGTGACGAGCTCGCCGAGACGGGCCGCCGGCAGGTGCGAGACAACGGCCAGCAGGCTGTCGCGGTCCAGGGCGACGGGCGCCTCCTCGGCCAGCGCTCCGTCCGGGCCCGCAAGGACCCCGGCCAGGTCACGGCCTGCGGATGCCGGCTAGCGAGTAACCGCGCTCCTGCAGGCGGGCGATGAGCTCGAGCCGCCGCAGATGCACATCGCCGTAGAAGGCGACCCGCCCCCGGCGCACCGGCGGCTCGAGCACCCGCATTGTCTGATACTCGCGGATCGTGCGCACTGGGAGCCCGGCCCGGGCGGCCAGAACTTCCACCGGCCAGCCCGGTTCCTCAGCGGCGATGCTCATGGCTCGACAATACCGGAAAACACCGTTACTGTAAATGCCGTGATAGTTAGCGAGCGAAATTTCCGGCGCCTCGTCGAGCTGCTCCGGGCCGAACCCGGCTTCGAACGCGCCGAGCCGGCCGGCGCACCGCAGCCCCTCACCGGCGGGTTCTGGGCCTCCATCAGCCTGGTGCACCTGGCCAACGTCGAGCCGCCTGCGGACACGCTGGTCCTGCGGGTCATGCCGGATCCGGCCCTGGCTGCCAAGGAGACCGTGATCCAGCGGGAGATAACCAGGCAGGGCTTCCCCGCTCCCGCCGTCCGGCTCTGCGGCGGAGCGGGCGCCGGCTTCGGCGGCGCGTTCATGCTGATGGACCGGGCTCCCGGCGCGCCGGCCCTGGCCGGCCTCGACGGAATCGCCGCCCTCCGCCGCCTGCCCGCCCTCGCGCGCCGCCTGCCGGCCATCCTGGGTCTTGTCAGCGCCGCGCTGCACGCCCTCGACCCGGATCCGCTGCGAATCGCACTCGCCGACACCGGCGTGACCGCGCCCAGCGACGCGCCCGCCTTCCTGGCTGCCCTGACCGAAGCCGCAGACCGGATCGGCAGGGCCGACCTTCGCGCCGCCGCGCTCTGGCTAGCCGGCCATCCGCCGCCGTCCTCGCGGCACGTCATCGCCCACGGCGACCTGCACCCCTTCAACATCGTCATCGACGGGGACGACTGGACGCTGCTCGACTGGACCACCGCCCTCATTGCCGACCCTGCCTACGACCTGGCCTTCACCACACTCATGCTCCGCCACCCGCCGCTCACGGCACCCGCGCCGCTCCGCCCGGCCATCGCTGCCGCAGGCGCCACCCTCGCAAAGCGCTTCCACAGGGCCTACCGGCAACAAGGCGGCACCACCCCGGACCGGCAGTCCATGGCCTGGTACGAGAGCCTGCACGCGCTGCGCATTCTCATCGAGTTCGACAGCTGGCAACTGGAGTCGGCGCGGCCCGACCGCTCGTCGCACCCGTGGTCATCCGTCAGCCCGGTAGCCGCCGACGTCCTCCGCCGCACCACGGGCGCCAATGTCACCCGGCCCGTCACGACGCCGCATTAACATGTCAGCCGATGCCGCCGGGCCTGTTTCCGCGGCCCGGGAAGTTTCCCGGTTCGGCGCAGCGGGCAAGGACGATGGCTAGCCACCATCCGGCCCGGTCCGCAACGCCCGAGCCGTCTGCTTAAGCGAGGCATGCGCATGAGCGAGCAGGTCAGCGGAACGCACGGGCCACGCGAGGACGACGCGATCAAGCGCCAGGACCGGAGCGAGTTGCAGGCGCATGGTGATGAATGGCCAGACCCCGAGTCGTCGGGCGAGGATGAGCCGGTGGCGACTTGGGCTCCGGAGGGAAGGTTCGCCGGAACACCGCACGGGGAAGACTGGCAGGCCATCGAGCTGCGCAGCGACCTAGCCCGTCACCTGGACCGAACTGCGTTCCCGGCGACCCGGGCGCATCTGCTCGAGGCTCTGACGGCCCGCCAGGCAGAGCAGCGGCTGCTGGACCTGGTCTCCTCGCTCCCGGACGCCACGTTCGCCAGCCTGGGCGAACTGATCCGGGCACTGGGACTGCCCATGGAAGAGCGCCCGGCCTGAGACGTTTCAACAGGCGGGCCGCGACGACATCGTCCCGGGCCTGGGAACTTGCTGATCGGCTTCAGCGCTTGAGTTGGATGAACGCCGGGAACCCGATCCTGGTGATTATCGTTGCCTGGAATCGGCTTGCGGCCTCGAGCGCCACCTGCGTGTCTACGAACTGCGGCTCGGTGGCGTCATAATCGACGCCCTTCCAGCGGATCGTGCAGCCGCCTGAGGCGAGCACATTCTGCGCCCAGTTAGTCTTTGGCCCCCAGGGCAGCCCGATCACGAAGAACCCGGGCTTGACCAGCACGGCCACCGGTATCACGTACTCCTTGCCGCTCCGCCGTCCGCGATGCTTGAGCTGAGCCCAGGCTGGGAACCACCGCCGCCCGGCCAGGTGTTTCACGAGCGGAGCAGTAGCCTTCACCAGGGCAGGTGCCGTCTTCGACCGTGCGGTTCCTTGCTCGCTACCCATAGCACCAAGCTGCCCCGCCCGCGCGCGCTGAACCCGTCGAATCTCAATCTACGGCGACCCTTGCCTAGGCAGGGAGGAATTTGCCCTCTGTCTTGATCGTCTGTGCAGAGCCGGAGGGACGCCGTCATCGAGGTAGCTCGCCGCCCTCGGCGGCCTGCCGCTCTGACTTGCCGGGCATCCCGCGGAGCGCGGTGATGATGATCACGGCGGCGAAGGCGCCGATCACCGGGCCCGCTACGTAGACCCACCAGCCGGTGAAGTCGGCTCCCACGATGTCCGGCCCGAGGGAGCGCGCCGGATTCATCGACGCGCCGCTGATGGGGCTGGCGAACAGCCCGAGCAACGCGACGGTGCCGCCGACCGCGATGGCGGCGTTGTGGCCGATACTCCGGCTGCCGGTCGCGGTATTGAGGATGATACTCACCAAGATCATCGTCAGGACCATCTCCATCACCAGCGACCGCCAGTCGCCGCCGGACCTGGCGATCGGGTAGTTGCCGCCCGCGCTGACATGCCCGAACATGAGCTGAAGGAACAGCGCCGAGACGACCGCCCCGGCGAACTGGGCCGCCCAGTACGGCACTACCCACGACCGCGGGAACACCATGCGCCAGGCGAACGCGAAGGTCACAGCGGGATTGATATGCAGCCCGGATAGCGGTCCCCATGCGTAGATCATGGCCATCACGGCAGCGCCCGGCGCGATCACCGCGGCCGCCCGGGTTACCGGCGTGTCGCCGACGTAGTGATTGATCACGCCCGATCCTGCCGCGACCGTCACCAGCACGAACGTGCCGATGAACTCGACGATCACCCTGATCCACAGCGGCCGCTCCCTGAGCGTGTCCTCTTCGAACTGAACCAGGTACCGCCGACCGAGCGCGCCGGCATGGTCGCGATCCGAGCCGCCTGTACCGGATTCAGCCACCATGTCCTCCCGAGCCGGTCGAGCTAAGCATCCGGTCAAGCAGAACGCATCCCACGTGGTCACGGCATCATCCGCCGGGGATGAACTAAGCGGTCGTTGGGCGTAGCTGCCGAAGCGGTCGGGTGATTTCTGGTCGAAGGTCAGATCGGCCGCCTCCGGGGCGGGCCTGGGAGCAAGTCGTCTCACCCGTAAGGGGGGATGCCCGCCAGCGGCCGGTGGTGCTTGGCTGGTGAATTCGCTGCCGAACGCAACACGCAGCGACCAGATATCAGCGGCATCGGACCGCTGCACCTCGGGGGTACTGACCATGACCACGACCACTGATCGTGCCGGGATCAAGAGTTCCGGCAGGCGTTCAGCCAGTCCGGGCGCGTCGCGGGCCGGGGCAGGGGAGCATCTCAGCCATGCGGACCGGGCGGCCATGGGCAAGGACGCCAGGGCGTTGACCCCGCTGGAGTCGCACGCGGAGCTCGACCCAGGCAAGTCGCGGGATCCGGTCGGGCTGCTGCTCGGGCAAGCGGAGTCACGAGTGCCCGAACTGATGCCGATCCGTCACGGCAGGATGCTCGTATCCCCGTTCACGTTCTTCCGGGGGGCGGCGCTGCCGATGGCCGCGGACCTGGCCAGCACGCCAGCAGCCGGGCTGCGGGTGCAGCTGTGCGGAGACGCGCACCTGGCCAATTTCGGAGCGTTCGCCTCACCTGAGCGGAACCTGGTCTTCGACGTCAATGACTTCGACGAGACGCTGCCTGGCCCGTTCGAGTGGGATGTCAAGCGGCTGGCCGCGAGCCTGGCGGTGGCCGGGCGGGACAACGGGTTCCCGGCCAAGGCCCGGCGCAGGATCGTGCTGGCGGCGGCCGAGGGCTACCGCAGCGCGATGCGGCAGTTCGCCAAGCAGCCTTTCCTGGCGGTCTGGTACGCGCACCTGGACATCGAGCAGGCCATCGGCCAGTTCAGGTCACAGGTGAAGGCGAAGAGGTTCAAGGCCACCGAGGCCATGCTGGCCAAGGCGCACACCAAGGACAGCACCCAGGCGCTGGGCAAGCTCACCACCATGGTCGACGGGCAGCGGCAGATCATCAGCGACCCTCCGATGATCGTCCCGGTCGAAGAGGTTTTCAGCGACGTCCAGGCCAGCGCGCTCTATGAGCAGCTGCGCGTCGTGCTGAGCAAGTACCGGCGCACCCTGCAATCGGACCGGCGGCACCTGCTCGAGCAGTTCACGCTAGTCCAGGTGGCCCGCAAGGTCGTCGGGGTCGGCAGCGTCGGCACCCGGGCCTGGGTGGTGCTGATGGACGGCGGAAACGGGGTCGAGCCGCTGTTCCTGCAGGCCAAAGAGGCCCAGGTCTCCGTTCTCGCGGACCACTGCGGGCGCAGCCGGTACGCCAACCAGGGCGAGCGCGTGGTCGCCGGCCAGCACCTGATGCAGGCCGAGAGTGACATCTTCCTCGGCTGGACCCGCGTGTCCGGGCCCGATGAGGTCGAGCGCGACTACTATGTCCGCCAGCTGAAGGACTGGAAGTTCTCCGCGCCGATCGAGCTGATGGTCCCGGCGGGGATGAAGGCCTACGCCGGACTGTGCGGCTGGACTCTCGCCCGGGCGCACGCCCGCTCCGGCGACCGGATCGCCTTGGCGTCCTATCTCGGCCGCTCCGCCCGATTCGACCAGGCTATCGCCGAGTTCGCCGAAACATACGCCGACCAGAACGACCGCGACTACGCCGAATTCCAGGCCGCGGCGAAGGACGGCAGGGTTGCCTCCACTGCCGCGATCTAAACACCGCCAGGCCAGGCCGCCGGTTCTTGCAGCCGGGACGTGTTCCCGCCAGGTGCTAGTCAGAGCTGCTCGCCGGCGGGGTCGCGGGCTCCGCGCAGCGTGAAAACGGCGATCCCGATGGTGAATACCAGCCCGGCGCAGAGGGCCGCTCCGAGGTCATGCGGCGGTCGGGCCGGCCAGATCCATGGCGTGGTCAGCGCCGGGCCATGCCACTGGGTGTACAGCCCGTACACGCCTGCCAGCAGGTAGCCCACCGGGCCGGTCCAGGCCAGCCGGCCGCCGAGGGCCGCGGCGCACAGCAGGCCGATGCCGGTCATCCCGGTCACGTTGCGCAGCACCTCCGGCGTGCCGCCGGCCAGGTGCGCACCGGTTCCCGCGGTCGCCAGCGCGGCAACTGCCACGGCGGTCAGCGCCAGTGCCGAGGCCAGCCGCAGGAACGGCAGCCACCGTCCGCCGGCCCGCTCGGGCTCGCCGAAGGGGCTTGCGGTCGTGACGGTGATGACTGTCACGGCCGCGACCTCGAACACCAGCGGCAACTGCAGAGCGCCGTAGCTGTCCCAGGGCCAGATCAGGGCGATCCTCAGCCCGACGGCGCAGCAAGCTATCGCCGTCAGCGACGCAGGGAGCCGCCGGCTGGCGGCGTGCAGGCGGCCGAGGCGCATCCGGGCCTGAGGTGTGCGGCCCGGCTGCGCTGCGCGACCGGTTGCTGCTATGAGCCTCTCGCGCGCGGTGCCGGCGGTCATGGTAGCTGCGCCAGGGTGATCCGGCCGGCCCGCAGCGCTGTCAGGTGCGCCGCGAGCCAGACATGCCGGGCCAGGGCCGGCAGCTCGGCGAACCGCCGGGCCGCAGCGGCGGCCGGTGAGCCGGGTACGACTTCCGGCAGTGGCTGGCTGATCATTCCGGCGGCATCGCTAACCGGGCTGGCCGCGCAGCCGGCCGCGCGCTCGCACCGCGCCCGCTGCTGCGGCTGTCCAGACTGGTCGCCGGCGCCCGGCTGAGCGGCGGACCGTGAACCAGCGGGCTGGCGGACGGCCATCATCAGCGCTGCCCCGACCGCGCGCTGGGCCGGGGATGCGCCGGGACCGTCGCCGAGGACGCCGGCGACGATATCGGGCCCGATGCCTGATCGCACCACTTCGGCCAGTTCGGCGGTGGTCATCGCGGGTGCCAGTACCTGGTCAGGGAGCACCATGCGGAACACCGCAGGCCTGCCGCGAATAACCATGCCGGACAGGATGACTCCGACGGAGTTACCTGGTCCCTGCCGGTAGATAGCAGCTGCCTGGCTGACCCGGACGGGCGCGCCGGGCAGGCCTGCTACCTCGCTGAGCACAGGTTCGAGTGCGGTCGTGACGGCCGTGAGGTAGCTGGCGTAAGCCGGGTTCAGGCAGACCGGGATCGGGGTGCGGCTGCAGACCGGTGAGAAACGGGTGGGCCGGTCATTGGCCGCATCGTGCAGGGCCGGGATGGTGATCATCCCATGAGGGTCAAGCCTGCCAGTGCCGGCGAGCGCGACAGCGGCCACGGCCGCCGCCAGGCCAGCCGCGACGACGGACGCTGCCGTGCCCCGCAGCCATCGGCTGCCTGGACCCGGGCGCAGGGCCAGGGCCGCCAGCACCGCGATGGTGAGCCCGGCGAGGAAAATGATCTGTGCGATGGCTAGGTCGGGCAGGTAAGGATAAAAGGTCCCGGTACCCGCGTTCTGACTGGCATCCCAGGGGCCGGTGACGATCGGCGAGATCTGGAAGTACGACTGGCTGCCGTGGATCAGTTCCGTGCTGAGCGCAATCGCGAAGAATGCGGCGACGGCGGTCACCGGCGCGGTGAACCGGCTGGGGATAAGGGTTCCGCAGGCGAACCCGATCGCGGACAGCGCCGCCAGGCCGGCCGTTACGACCGCGACCGGCCACCACAGCGGGCCGCCCCAGTGGGCTTGGTGCGCGGTTACCCCGTACAGGACGACGAGGCAGACGAGATAGCCCGCTAGCGCCCAGCAGGTGGTGGCCGCCCATGTCGCGAGCAGGCGGGACCAGGCCGGCCGGGCGGTGGCTGCCACCAGGTCGGTCGTGCCGCGGCGGGCATCTCGCGACCCCATCCATGCTGCCGCGCCAGCGACCGGCATGATGAAATCAGCCACGGCGCCGGTTTGCATGCTCGCGGCGCGCAGGTTCCACAACGGCGGCATGGCCATTGTCTTTCGGTACGTCACGAACCAGAACAGGGCGACGGCCACTGGCAGCATCCACGCCATCGCGTTGTGCCGCAGCTCCAGGCGAAGCAGCCGGGCCGCTGCCAGTCCGGGCCGGCGCACGGCCATCGGCCGTCCAGGGTCGGCCCGGGTGCTAACGGCGGTCATGACCGTGACTCCCTAAGGACCGTGCTGTAGCCGCGCTCCAGCGGCGCATCGCCGATGCCGTGTCCCGCGCCGAGGGCGGTGAGGTCACCCGGGGTGCCGTGGAACACGATGCCTGGCCGCCCAGGTCGACCCGATCCACCGCGATCCCCACCGCGGCCGGCACTCCCGCCGCCGGCATCTCCTTCAGCAGCGCGAAATACTCCACGAACTCCGCGACCGTGAAAGCTGGGTAGTAGCCCATGTGCTGTGGCAGGTAGCCGAGCCGGCGCCGGATCTCCCGCCGCGGGCCGTACTGCCCGGGATCGCGTTCAAGCAGCCGGAGCCGGCCCGAGGTCGGCCCGACCACCGTCGCCATCATCCGCAGCAACGAGGTCTTGCCCGCGCCGTTCGGACCGAGCAGGCCGACCACCCCAGGGCCGGCCCGCAGGTCCACTGCTGCCACCGCAGTCATGCGGCCGAAGCGCCTGGTCAGATCACTTATCTCGACATTCATAGCGCCCTCCAGGAATCAAGTCAGAATGCAGCGCGACGCGCGCTGGCATCCTGGCTCACACTGGCCGGCATGCCTGGCTGGTGTCGTCACACCCGGGACCGGGATCCGCGGTGATACCACGGGGGGCAACCTGATCCGGCCGCCGGACCAGCTCATACCCAGGTATGACCACGCAGGGTGGATGAGCAGGCGGCCCAGGGCCACCTACCCTTAGATCGTGAATCTGACGCCCGGCGATGCACCGGCAGCGAGCCGTGTCCTCGGGATGGCGCGCGCCGGGGTCAGTCGAGCAAGGCGCGGGCTGATCGAGACGATAGCCGGGCGCGACCCGGCCCCGGCGTGGACATGGCGCTCGCCGCAGGAGCGCCGGGCGGCGTACGCCGCGCTGGCCCTTACGGCGCTGGCGCTCTGCGTTATCAATGTGGCCACGGTGCGCGGGGCCCCCAGCATGCACGGGCTCCTGTTCCGGACCACGCACGCGCCGGATATTCAGCTACCGGCCGGCCTGGGACGCAAGCTGCTGGCAGTAGCAGTGGTAGCGCCGCTGCCGCTGGCGGCCCGGTACCCGCTGCTGGCCTGGCGGATCGGGTGGCTCGCGTTGCTGCTCGTGCCGCTGGTACCTGTCTCCTGGTGGGGCGGCTGGCCCTGGAGCCCGCCGCAGGTGGTCGCCCTCCGCCGACGTGCCGAACCTCAATGGTCCGGTCAGCGCCACCATCGTGTTCACCGCCGCGACGATCGCGGTAGACAGCATCGGCTCCCGGCTGGGAGCCCAGCGCGCGCTAGCCGCCCAGAGGGAGCGCTCCGAGGCCGAGCGTGCGCGGCTGGCCGCGCTGGAGGAGCGCACCAGGATCGCACGCGAACTGCATGACGTGGTGGCCCACCACATGTCGCTGATCGCGGTCCGGGCAGAGACGGCACCGTACCGCCTTAGCGACCTGCCCGACTCGGCTCGCGCCGAGTTCGGCGCCCTGAGCGCAGCAGCCCGCGAGGCGCTGGCGGACATGCGGCGGCTGCTCGGAGTGCTGCGCCACGACCAGCCCGCCGTGCTCGCGCCCCAACCCCAGCTATCGGACCTGCACATCCTCGTCGAAGCGGCCCGGCGGGCCGGTGTATCGGTCGAGTTGTCCGTGCCGGGCGAGCTCGATCGGGTGCCATCTGGCGTTGGCGTCTGCGCATACCGGATTGTCCAGGAGTCGCTGTCCAACGCAAGCCAGCACTCACCCGGGGCCGCGGTCGCCGTGTCAGTGGACCAAGAGTCAGGCGCCATGCTGCTGCGGGTAGCCAACGGGCCTGGCGCGCCTGCCGATCTTGCCCGGCCCGAACGCGGGGGAGGTGACGGCCTGACCGGGATGCGCGAGCGAGTGTCGCTGCTCGGCGGCTCTTTGTCGGCCGGTCCGGCGGCTGATGGCGGCTTCGTGGTCACGGCGGTGCTCCCACTCGGCAACACTTCATGACGGCTCGCGGCCAGATGACCACGCGGTGCCTGATCGCCGATGACCAGGCGATGGTGCGCGAGGGCTTCGCTGCCGTCATCGCCGCCCAGCCAGGACTGCTCGTGGTAGGCCAGGCCGCCGACGGTGCCGAAGCGGTCCACCAGGCTCGGCACGTGCGGCCTGACGTCGTCCTGATGGACGTGCGGATGCCGGTGATGGATGGCCTGCAAGCGACCCGCCAGATACTCGGACAAACCGGCCCGGCCCGGCCGCGGGTACTAATGCTCACGACCTTCGACCTCGACGACTACGTCTACGAGGCATTGCGGGCCGGCGCCAGCGGCTTCCTGCTCAAGGACGCCACCGCCGCCGAACTAGTGCACGCGGTGCGCGTGGTGGCCGCCGGCGACGCGCTCCTGGCCCCATCGGTGACCCGGCGGCTGATCGCCGACTTCGCGCTCCAACCACGCGCCGGCCAGTCGTTCCCTTCCTCGCTCGACGTGCTCACCCAGCGGGAGACGGAGGTTCTCAAGCTGATCGCCCGCGGCCTGTCCAACACCGAGATCAGCGATACCCTCGTGATCGCCATGCAGACGACTAAGACGTACGTCGGCCGCATCCTGGCCAAGCTGGACCTCCGCGACCGAGCCCAGGCTGTCGTGCTCGCCTATGAATCCGGCCTCGTCACTCCGGGCGGATCAGGCCCGGCGCGACCCGGCCCGGACACCGGGCCGCGGCAGTAGCCGGCGCCATATCATCGTCGCGGCCTGGTCGCGCCCGTTACGCGTACCACGGATACGTGCAGAACGGGCCGCCGTAGCTGGCGCATGTTTGGTTCACCTCTGCTGTCCCGCCGAGGTCGCCGACGACGGCCCATTGCTTCCGGCGTTACCTGGACTGGACCGGGCCGGTGTAACGGTTCAAGCCGGCCGGGCGCTTCGATGTTCTACTGCGCCCTTGGCGCCAGGCCGCTACGGCCGGCATGATCATGCCTGGCAATCCTTCAGGATTGGGAGTGGAAGCTATCAAGAGCAGGAATCTATGGAGCCATTGGTCGCCGAGATCCTGGGGTTGATCGACGCCGGCGCTGATGATCCCCGACTGCGGTGGTCATCGGACCGGATGATGGTACGGGTGGTCCTTACCGAACTCGAGTTGGACGGCGCGCCCACGCAGGCTGGCCTGGGTCGTCGCATCCGGTTCGGGGACGCTTGGCGGGCAGCGATGGCTGAGCGCGGCTGGGTGCCGGCCGGGCCACCCGGCGTATTCGCCCGTCCTGCGACCGCGACGGCTGAAGGTCAGCACACCGGGCCGGACCCGCGAGATGGCGGATGACCTGAAAGCGGCACGCAGCCAAACGCTATGCCTAGCCGTACCAGGTCGCGGAATTTCATCAGGTGCGCGCGGGACGTGCCTGGGCGGCACCGGTCGCCGCAGTATCGCAGCTACTGCGGAACGCGTGGGCAAGTGCTGGTTCCTGCTGCGGCGAACGGTATGCCGGGCCGATACTGGGCCGATGATCGGGGCTGCGTTTGGGGCTACGTTAGCCGACGCCCAGCGGGGTGACGAGGCGGCTTTCGCCTGCCTGTTCCGCGACGTGCAGCCGGCGCTGCTGCGGTACCTGGGAGTGATCGCGCCGGAGGCGGCAGACGACGTGGCTGCCGAGACGTGGCTGCAGGTCGTGGCCGGCTTGGCCGGTTTCCGCGGCGGCGAGGAGGCGTTCAGGGGGTGGCTGTTCACCATTGCCCGTCACCGCGCGGTAGATGCGGGCCGGTCGCGTGCCCGCCGTCGTACCGTCTCGCTTCCTGCCAGCGTCGCCGCAGCGCGGGAGGTTGCGCCGGACGCCGCCGACGTCGCGCTGGAGCGTATCTCTACCCAGGCGGTCCTGGCGCTGATCTCGACGCTGCCCCCGGACCAGGCTGAGATCATCATGCTGCGAGTCGTGGCGGGTTTGGACACCCACGCCGTGGCACGACTGGTCGGCAAGAGCCCCGGAGCGGTGCGGGTGGCCGCGCATCGCGCCCTTCGCCGGCTCGCCGCGACCGTAGACCGGGCGGACGTAACGCTATGAGCGGTCCTGGCGCTTCATCCGGTGAGATGCCTGAGCAGCCCTTCCCCGGCCAGTCCGGCGGCGGTCCGGATGAGCCGCTGCTGGAAAGGCTCTTGACCGGTCAGCCACTCCCTCCCGATGCCCCTCAGCAGTTGCATGAGGTGGCACAACTCTTCGCTAACCTGACCGGCCCGGCGGGCCCCGGCCAGCTGATCGGGGAGGCGGCGGCGCGATCGGCATTCGCCCGCGCCGCCGACCCCCGAGTCAGAGTCCCGTCTGTCGCCCGAGCAGCAAACCGATGGACGCCACCCGGGCTGCATACCCGCCTCAATGCCAGGCTGGCCGCCGCGCTGACCGTGGTCGCGATCGGCCTGGGGGGCGGCGCTGCGGCGTACGCGGGCGCGCTGCCCGGCCCGATCCAGGATTTCGCCCATCACCTGATCGGCGCGCCTGCGGCCCGCAAGGCGCCGGGCGACCGTCAGGGGGATTCCGGGCTGTGCCGTGCGTACGAGCGAGCCGAGGCGCACGGCGGCGCCCGTGCTCGAGCCGCCGCGCTCCGCAAGCTGGATCAGGCGGCCGGAGGCGTCGGCAGGATCGACGCCTACTGTGCGGCGGCCGGGCGGGCCGCCCTGGCCCCGGCAGGCCACGGGGTCCGTCACCCCCAGCCGGAGCCAGCCAAGGCCGCCAATCCGAACGGCAACCACCAGGCGACGAGCCACGGCAAGCCGAATGGCCCCGGCAAGCCGAAAACTGGCCAGGCGAAAGCGAAAGCCCACCCCAAGCCCACGGCAAGACGGAGCGCCCGGCCGGCGGCGTCGCGCTAGCCGCGCGCGAGACCGCGTCATGGCCTGTCGTCGAACGTAAGCGGGCCGGCGCTCTTACCTGCTACGCCGCGATGGCGAGCGGCGGAAGGGTCGGCCGAACGCCTTTTCGAATCAGTCCGAGCCCGAGGAACGGGCTCCTAGCTCGCGCAGCCAGGAGATGACGTTCTCCTGCCGGGTGCTCAGCCCGCTGGCGGCGTCCAGCGGTGTGCCGTGCGCGTAGTCCGGCTCCCAGTTGAGATCCGCGCCGCGCGACAGCAGATACTCCGCTGCGCGGCGCTGGCCGGCGGTGCAGGCATGCCAGAACGCTTGCGACACATCCTCCGCTCGCGGGTCGCTTTCAAGGAGCGCTGCGAGGCGGCCAAGCATGCCCAACGCAGCTGCATGCCAGGCCTTGTCCACCCTGGCGCCGCGCTCCACCAGCAAGCGGGCGACATGCCAGCAGCCGTAACCTACGGCGTTGTCGAGCGGAGTGCCGATCGAGCCACCAGGCGTCTCGACATTCGCTCCTGCATCGATCAGGGCTTCGGCCACGTCGACGTCGTCGCTGCTGGCCGCATAATGCAACGGCGTCTCATCACCTGGACCGGGTGAATCTCGGCCGCTCGTCAGGGCGTTGGGATCGGCGCCAGCGTCGATCAAGAGCCGGACGATCTCTGGGCCGTTGGGGAAGTAGCCAGGCCAGTCAGTGACAAGATGCAATGGCGTCCCGGAGCCGCCGTCCTTACCAGCAAGTCTGGCCGATGCCAGCGCGGGATCATGGCGCAGCAATCTCTGGATTGCCGCGACGTCACCTGCGCGAACCGCCAGTAGCAGCTCCACCGCGACCCGGCCGTCGCTGGGGATCTGCTTGCCGGTCTCCTGCTCACTCATCGTGGCCCATCCTCTCAGCCGCCCGGATAGTCCGGGCGATCCGGCGCCCGATCCGTCGCGGAGCGGAGGTGACCGGATTTCCACCTGGATTCCGCCCACTCCTGCTGTAGGTCGGATAGGACGGTGATCGCGCCGCCGGTACCGAGTACCCACGGTCGGCCGCCAGACCGGAAGAGGGAGCGGATCACTACGCCCAGGTCGGCCCGGCCGTCGCCGGAGATCCAGCCGAATGAGCCTGCGTAGATGCCGCGCGGGCTCGTCTCGACCTCGTCGATGATCGTCATTGTCCGCCGCTTTGGGGCCCCGGTCATGGAGCCGGCCGGGAAGAGCGCTCGGAGCGCGTCTACCGTGCCGACGTCGTCACGCAGCCGACCGCGGATGGTAGAGACCAGCTGGTGCACGCTGGCGTAGGACTCCACCTCCATCAGCCGGGGAACCTCGACGGTGCCCACCTCGCAGACCATCGACAGGTCATTGCGGATCAGGTCGACGATCATCAGGTTCTCCGCGCGGAACTTCGGTTCAACCGCCAGTTGTGCGCGCAACTGCGCGTCCTCCTGCGATGTCGCGCCGCGGGGCGTGGTGCCCTTGATCGGCCGGGTCTCCAGCACCCGGCTGCGGTCGATGGTCGCGTAGCGCTCCGGGGACGCCGACAGGAGCCAGGTGCTGTCGTGGCGCAGCAGGCCGGCGTAGGGGGCGGGACTGGTGCTCCGCAGCCGGCGGTAGACCTCCAGTGGGCAGCTGTCAGTGGTGATCTCCTCCCGGTAGGTGAGGTTGAGCTCATAGGAGTTACCGGCGCGGAGTTCCTCCTGCACTCGCGCGAAAGCCTCGGCGTACCACTGCGGGGCCGAGCGCCCATGTAGATGGTCCGGCCACCTCATCGGTACCCGACCCGGCTCCTCCGCGACCTGGACGTTGCGGGTCCGCATCCAGATCGCGTCCGGGACGCCCGGCATCGGGCGGCCCGGCAGGTCCGGTCGGGCCGCGTAGCCGAAGTACCCGACCCAGTGCACCTGCGGGTCGCCGTCCTGACGCTCCTGCAGCACATCGAAGATGTCCTCGCCCACGACCCGCCCGCTACGGTGCTCGACCACCTCGCGGCGGGCCGCGTTGAACTCCAGGGAGACGTCGTCCTCGTCCAGCCAGCCGACGATGGAGCGCCGTCCCGACCACGGCTGGGACCCGCCGCCGTCGAGCCAGAAGCAGCGGGGGTGCTCCGCGGCGACCCGCGCGAACTCCTCGCTTATGTCGGCCACAGGAAGTTCGCCACGAGCCGGGCGCCGTGCTCGGACAGGACGGACTCGGGATGGAACTGCACTCCCTGCAGCTGCAGCTCGCGATGTGCGACGCCCATCACGACGCTGCCGGTCACCGCGGTGATTCGCAACTCCTCAGGCAACCGGGTCGCGGCGAGTGAGTGGTAGCGGACTGCGCTGAAGGGGCTCGGCAGTCCGGCGAACACGCCGCCGCCGCCGTGCGCTACTGCCGCAACCTCTCCGTGGGCAGGAGTGATTCGTTCCACCCTGCCGCCAAACGACGTCACCAAGGCCTGCATCCCCAAGCACACGCCAAGCACCGGCAGCCCGCATTCGAAGATCGCGTGCCCCAGCGCGAAGTCGGCCGGCCTCGCGGGATGACCGGGGCCGGGCGAGAGCACGATGTGGCTGAACTCGGGGAGCCGGCCCAGCACCCCTGGCTGGTCGTGCTCGAGCACGTCCGGCAGCTCCCCGGTGACCAGCGCGACCAGATGCACGAGGTTCCAGGTGTAGGAGTCATAGTGGTCGATCACCAGCACCCGCACGCAGCGAGTCTACGAGTCACACGTGGCTGGCCGCTCAGGCGCGCTGCGGCGTCCGGTCCCATCCTCGCCTGGTGCGGGTGATTTCGCGGAACCCGGCCGCCGGAAGAAACGCCCGGTAGCTCGCGTAGTCCTGGCCGCCAGGGTCGGTGCCCTCGAGCCAGGCATAGTCCAGGAGCCGGTCGACGTCTGCCATCCGCAGCCAGTCGGCGGCCTGGCCGAGCAGCCACGACGCGACGCCGCGCCGGCGGAACGGCTCGGTGACGCGCAGGTTGCCGATATCAGCCCAGCCGCCGTGGCGGGCCAGCCGTTCTCCTTCCTCGAATGTCTCGGCGGCCATCAGCGCCTCGCCAGCTGGCGTCGCGTCCGGCCAGCAGGGATTTTCCGGCTGGAGCCTCCGGCCAGAACAAGAACCAGCTGATGTCGCCGACATTCCGGGCGGCTGTCCCCGCCCGCTCGTCGGAGAAGAATCGGAGCAGGTGGGCGGCGGCGGCGACCCGGTCGCGCTGTTCGGCGACCAGGGTTATCCGCTCGGCCACCCAGGGATCTTCGATGAACTCGCCGGGATGCCGCTCCAGCGCGGACAGTACGGTGCTGACCGACACGCCCATGCCGGGCACAACAGCGGCGGCGTGGGTATTCACCAGAAGCCGGGAGCACGCGTGGTGAGCTACCAGGGCACGTGCCGGTTGATCCACTTCAATGCCGGTCCGACGACGGGCCGTTCATGCCATCCGCGTGACATGACCTGGCTGCGGACCGATTCAGCCGCGCCCCTCAGCCGGCTGCGCACCGCCGACGCCTGGTAATCCCTGGCCCTGCGGCTGAGGAACCGGACGCAGCTGACGCAGACACCGACCTCAGGATGATTCCCCAGCCGGATCAGGGCATCCTCGGCAGTAACCCGGCCGCAGCACCAGCACCCGCTCCCGCCCGCCGCGCCGGTCTCGCCGGCCGCAGTCTCAGCGCTCATCGCTACTCCCATCAGCTAGGGAGTATCCCAATCTAGCCCAAGCCGACAGTGGAGGCGCTGGCGGCGATGGCCAAGGATCGCTCGACGAATCCTCGGACTTCGACGCCGGCACCTTCACCGTCAATCTGACCGGCAGCATCACGATGAAGCAACGATAAGTGTTGCCGTGCTGGCTGAGGGTAACTCGCAGTCTTAAGTGCAGCTCGTCGGGCGGTCGGGCCCGGGCGTCACCGCCGGGGCAGTCACCTGAGCTGCCGGCTCAGGTCCTTGCCAATCCCGCCTCTGGCGGCCCGCTGCTGCCCGGATATCCAAGGGCGTCATCGATACGAGAAAGACATCTGTGTCCGCTCATCTCTCTGTTAGCGTGCAATTGTACTCCGTTATACCTCTTGCCCAACGCCGGGCAGATGGACGGAAAGGGAATAGATTGTGAGAAGCATCAGGAAATGGCGTAGCGGGTCATCGAGACAGCACCGGCCCCGCGCGCTGGCTGCTCTCATCGGAGCGGGCGCCCTCGCGACGCTCGGCACGAGCGCAGCGGCAGCTACCGCGGCACCGGCTAGCGCCCATCCGCGAGTGATCACTCACGGAGTTGCTGTGCACGTCACCAAGGTCGGCACGGTCAACTTCCTGGCACTTGCCCGGGCGGCACGGCCGCGCGCCGCGCGGCCACTGGGTGCGCCGCGGGAGATGCCGCTCATGCTGCCTTCGTTCGTGAAGAAGGCCAGCACCCGCGCGGCGCGGGCACACGCCAGGATTCCGAATGTCGCCCGCGCAACCGGTTTCGCCGGAAACGTCCGGGGCGAAAAGGGCTTCAACGGCATGGACCACACGGCCAACGAGAAGAACTTCGGGTTCGACATCTCGCCGCCCGATCATGGCCTGGCGGTCGGCACAAGCTCGGCTGGTCCCATCATCATTCAGTCCCTGAACCTGAGCCTGCAGGCGTTCACGCCGTCGGGCAAGCCGCTGACCCCCTCGGTGGGCGCCAACACCTTCATGGGCCTGGGGCCATGCACATCCGGCGGCTTCCCGGTCAACTGCCCTTCCGACCCACGGGTGTACTGGGATCCGCAGACCAAGCACTGGTTCATCACGGACTTCACGTTCAGCAACTCGCCTCTGGGCGTGCAGTTCATCGCGGTCAGCCGGACGACCAACGGGCTGGGCAACTACACCATTTTCTCGATCCCGACCGGAGCCGGGTTCATCGATCAGGCTGACTGCCCGTGCGTCGGTGACTTCGACATGATCGGGGCCGACAACAACGGCTTCTACCTCGACGTCAACGAGTTCGGCCAGAAGTCATACCACGGTGCCGATCTCTTCGCGACCTCCAAGAGAGGGCTTATCGCGGCCGCCAACGGCGGGCCGGCGCCGACGGTGTTCCTCTACACCGTGCCGACGCAGTCGGACCCGTTCGGCGGCTTCCGCCTCGCGCCCGCCGAGACCACGCAAGGCTCACGGTCGCCGAGGACTGAGTACTTCGTCGAAGCTGACGCCAACCTGGCCAGCAACACGTCGCTGGAGGTCTGGGCGCTGCTGCGCACCGGCTCACTGAACGGCCCCAACCCCACCGCGCCGCGGCTGGTAGAGAAGGGCGTGGAGACCGAGGGTTACAGCATCCCGCCGCCTGCGACCCAGAAGGCCGGGCCGATCCCGTTCGGAAGGACGGTCGGCGCGCTCGTGGCCCAGCCCGTGGACAGCGGCTTCGAGATCCAGCAGAACGTGACCTTCGCCAAGGGCACGCTGTACGTTCAGATGGTTACCGGCCTGAAGGCAGGCGGCGGTGCCACCCGCGCCGGCCTGGCCTGGGTGGTCCTGCGGCCCACACCGCGTACGGCCGGGATCGCGGTCAAGAAGCTGAGCAACGGCTACGTCGCGGCCAAAGCGCAGCTGCTGTACCCGTCGATCGCGGTCAATCCCAGTGGCGTCGGCTGGATGGCCTTCACGGTTGCCGGGGCCAACCACTACCCGAGCGCGGCCTACATCAGGTTCCTCGGTGTCAAGGGTGCGGTCGGCCCGATTCACATCGCCAAGGCAGGGACCACGCCGCTGGACGACTTCACCTGCTACCCGGGGTCCGGCAACGGGCCAACCTGCCGGTTCGGTGACTACTCAGCGAGCCAGTTCTTCAACGGCCGCAGCTACATGGGAGTCGAGTACGTCCACAAGCTGACCAACGTGGCCGCCGGTGCGGACACTAACTGGGCCAGCAGGGTGTTCTCGGTTCCGGTGCATCCATAGGCAGGCTGTTTCGGCGATCGTGATCAGTTGCGCCGCTTCGTCCCAGGTCACGCCCTGGTAGCGGCGGACTATCCGGCGAACAGCGCGCCGAGGCCAAGTTCAACTCGGCCTCGGCGCGCTGCCGCCCGAGCCGTCCACGGCGGGCGGCGATTGCCGAGCTGCGGAACCTGACGCGCGACGAGCACGTCCAAGTGACATGCGAGCCAGGAGACCCCACATCGTTCCATCCGCGACCGGTGCCGTTATGGTCGGGGCCGTCGTCTTGGCGGTCGCGGCATGCGGAGTC
>WNGK01002717.1_pt1 | contig 19125 bp, 20 predicted proteins | sample 5400601 | NCBI WGS metagenome assembly WNGK01 (sample SAMN13153376, study PRJNA577476) | soil metagenome | isolation source: 60 cm soil or saprolite under Garry oak tree replicate 1 | place: USA:California | collected 2016-06-15
CAGTCGAAGGGGACGTTCAGCCACTTGTGGCCGTCCGAGATCACGGAGTGCGCCCGCTCGACCCCGGCCGCGAGCTCGGCCGTGCGCGGCGAGACGCGCGCAAACAATCCGAACGCGCCGTCGACGTGCAGCCAGGCTCCGTACTCGTCGCAGAGGTCGGCGATCCGCTCGATCGGATCGAACAGGCCCGCGTTCACCTCGCCGGCGTTTCCGATCACGATCGCCGGTGCGCCGTCGAGCGCGCGAAGCTCACGCTCGAGGGCCGCCAGATCCATCGCGCCCACGGGGTCGGCGCACGTCGTCAGGCGACCACGGCCGAGTCCCAGCATCCCAAGGGCTTTCAGCCCGGTCACGTGGATGAACCCACTGGTCAGAACCGGCGCCTGCGGCAACGCGGCGAGCCCGTCGACCGAGACATCGACGCCGTGTCGCTCGCCCCACCACTGCCGCGCGGCCGCCAGTCCCGTGAAGTTGGCCATCTGCCCGCCGGTGACGAGCACGCCGTCCCAGTCGGCCGGGAGCCCGAACAGCTCGCGCAGCCAGCGCAGCGAGATCAACTCGAGCCTGGAGGCGAGCGGGCTCGCGTCCCAGCCGCCTGAGTTCTGATCGAGTAGGGACGTCAGCCAGTCGGCGCCGAGCGCCGCCGGCGTCGTTCCTCCCATCACCCAGTGGAAGAAGCGCGGTCCCGAGGAGCGCACGTGCGCATCGAGCCCGCCCTCGATCAGCTGGTCGAGCGCTGCGAGCGTGCCCAGTCCTTCTTCCGGCAGGGGCCCGCCGAAGGCCTCGGCTGCCTCGTTGGAGCGGGCAAGCCGGACCGGCGCCGTCGGAAGCGACGCCAGGTACGCGTCGGCTTCACGCGCCACCCGCTCGAGTGCCGCCAGGCTGTCGGCGGGCTGTTCGAGCGGGTCGGACACGTTGCCGAATCTACAGTGTCGCGCGATGCGGACCGCGATCCCGATTGCAGCCGGCGCTGCCGCTGCAGGCGCACTTGCCTGGGGCCACTTCGAGGCCGGCTGGGTGCGGCTCGAGGAGCTCGAATGCCCGCTCGAGCGCTTGCCGCGCGAGCTGGCCGGTGTTCGAATCGCGCACCTGTCTGATTTCCACCTCGGTTTTCCCTCGCGCGGCGAGCAGGCGGTGCTCCGGGCGGTCGACTGGGTGGCCGCGCGCCGGCCCGACCTGGTTCTGGTCTCGGGAGACCTGCTCTCGCGGAGCCGCGGCGAGCCGCTGCTGCGTGAGCTTCTGGGGCGACTGCCGAACTGCTACGCGGTGCTCGGCAACCACGACTTTGCCGAGACCAAGGACCCCTTCTCGGCGCGGTCGCCGGTCGGCGACCTCGAGCCGGCGACCCTGCTGTTCGACGAGGCTAGGACGGTTGATGTGCGGGGGCGTCGCGTGCAGATCGTGGGGGTCGACCCGCGCTCCTACCGCCGGGGGCTCGCGCAGCCGGCGCGCCTAGCCGACCCGCAGGCGGACTTGCGAATCCTGCTCTGCCACTTCCCGAACGTGGTCGACCGGCTGCCGGAAGGCGCTTTCGACCTCGTCCTGGCCGGACACCTCCACGCGGGCCAGATCACGCTGCCGCTTCCCGGCGGGCGGATCCCGCTCGCGCATCCACGCTGGCGCTACATCCATGGCCTCTACCGGCGGAACGGCGCCACGCTCCACGTCTCTGCGGGCCTCGGCACGACCTTCGTGCCGTTCCGCTTCCTGGCGCGGCCGGAGGCCACCGAGCTCGTGCTCATAGAATCGAATTGAGTGGAGGGTCAGGCCAGCATCTCGAGCGAGGTTCTCGCGCGCTACGCGGCCGACGCCGCCCGCGAGATCGACGGGGTGCGCGGCCTCGTCGCGAGCCAGCTGTACAGGCATCGCGGGGTTCGCGTCAGCAGCGAGGACGGAGCGGTGAGCATCGAGCTGCACCTCGATGTTGACTGGGGAGCCCGGTTTCCCGAGCTCGGGCGCGACGTCCAGCAGCGCGTGCTCGAGTATCTCGAGCGGATGACCGGGTCCCGCCCGGCGGCCGTCAACGTGGTGATCGACTCCGTCGGGCCGTCGCAGTGACGACGCGGATCCGCGGCCTGACGCGGCTGACGCTCCAGGAGACGCCCGGCGTCTGCCACGAGTGCGTCTGGTGGCAGTCGAAGACCGGCCGGCGGGCGAACAAGGACCGCTGGATCGATCGTGCCGAGGACGATTTCGGGCCCTGGGGCGCGCTCTACTGCGACGACGACGGCCGAGTGATCGGCTCGATGCAGTACGGCCCCGCGCAGTACTTCCCGCGGGCGTTCGAGCTTCCGGCTGGGCCACCCTCGGAGGACGCCGTGCTCGTCACCTGCACGTATCTCCTCGACCGCACCAGCCCCTGGGTGCTCCAGTCGCTCTTTCTCGCCGCGATCGGAGAGGCCAGGGACAAGGGGGCGAAGGCACTCGAGACGTTCGCCTATCGCTACCCGGAGGGCGAATCGCAGTACGAGCGGTTCCAGGTACACAAGACGATCTTCCCGCGCGACTTCCTCTCAGACTTCGGCTTTCGGACCGTGCGTACGGCAGGCCCCGTCGAGCTCGTGCGGCTCGAGTTCGGCGGCCTGATCCCGGTTGCCGAGGGTCGGCGCGCGAAGGTGCTCCGGCTCGTCCGCGAGGCGTTCTCGCCGGCGCCGGTGCCTCAGAGGCCCTGAGCTACGCCGACGGCGGGAAGCTGCGCCAGGTGTTTCGAATGCTCGAGGCTGCCGCGACCATGAGCACGATCGGGCCACTGATCGCCTCCTGAAGCCGAGGCAGAAGCGTCTCGTCGGTCGGATCGGCGACCGCGACCACCAGCCCACCTTCCGGCGTGAAGCGGACAGGCAGTGCCGCGAGGGACTCACCGAGGCTGCGCCGCAGCGTGCCGGCGGCATAACGGTCGACCGAGTGGGCGTCGATGTTGACGAACGGCACGCCGGCCTGTTCGGCCAGAGTGCGCGCGAGCTCGTCCTCGAAGACGAACCCTAGGCGCACGAGGGTCTCGCCGAGCAGGCCGCCGCGCTGGCGGCGCTCGACCAGCGCCTCGGCGAGCTGGGCCTCGGTGATCAGCCCTTTCTCGATCAGCAACTCACCGAGCTGGAAACGCGGCTTTTGGCCCAGGGGGACGGGAGTTGGGTCGCCAAGCCGCATTTGGCTCAATCATCGTCCGCCGGGGCCGGTTCCTTGAATTTGGAGCGGAATCCAGTGTTTCGCGCTAAACGGTGACCGGCCGGCGCGCCAAGATGAGCTCCGCGATTTGGATCGCGTTCAGCGCTGCGCCCTTGCGGAGGTTGTCGCAGGCGAGGAAGAGCGCGATCCCGTTGCTCTCCGCCGCCCGGTCGGCGCGGATCCGGCCAACGAGCACCTCGTCCTCGCCAGCCGCGGCGCGCGGGGTGGGGACGTCCTCGAGGCGGACGCTCGGCGCTGCCGCCAGCAACTGGCGTACCTGTTCCGGCGAGATCGGTTCGACGGTCTCGATCCAGACGGATTCGGCATGCCCGACCATGACCGGAACGCGGACGCAGGTCGCGCTGACGGGCAGCTCAGGCAGCTCGAGAATCTTGCGCGTCTCCGCCCGGAGCTTGGACTCCTCGTCGAACTCCTCGCCGTCGAACTCCCAGTCCATCGCGAGGTCGCCCTCGGCCGGATCCTGGGCACGGAGGCGTTCCATTCGCTCCGTGCCCGCCCCCGACGCGGACTGGTACGTCGCGAGCCTGACGCGGGCGAGGCCGACCGCGTCGTGCAATGGCTTCAACACGCACGTGAGCGGGATCGAGGCGCAGTTCGGGTTGGCGACGATGCCGTCATGCTCCAACGCGCGCTCGCCGTTCACCTCGGGCACGACCAGCGGGATCCCGTCCTGCAGCCTGTAAGCCGACGACTTGTCGATCGCGACGGCGCCTCCGCGGACGGCGTGGGGGACGAGCTCGCGGCTCGCCGCGGTGCCAATCGAGAACAGGCAGAGGTCGAGATCGCCCGCGCTCAGGGCTTCAGGCGTCGCCTCCTCGACGGTCAGACCGCCGAGCTGCTTGCCGGCGGAACGGGCGCTCGCAAAGGCGCGCACGTTCTCGTAACCGCGGTCGCGGAGCAGGTCAAGCGTGACCGGGCCGACCGCTCCGGTCGCGCCGACGACACCGATTGCCACATCGCGTCCCACGGGGGGATTGTGCCTGTGCTCAGGTGTGCTCATTGCGGACGAGGTCGTCATAGGTTCCCCGTTCGCGGCTCACACGCCAGCTTCCTTGCTCGAGCACGACCTCGGCGCAGAGCGGCCGGGCGTTGTACGTCGAGGACATGACGCGCCCGTAGGCGCCCGCGAGTTCGACCGCGATCAGATCTCCCCGCTGCGGCAGCGGAAGCGTGCGATCCAGCGCCAGGAAGTCACCGCTCTCGCAGAGGGGCCCCGCCAGGTCGACTGTAGCCCGCTCGCGCTCGCCTTCGGCGAGAACGGTGACCGGGTGCTCAGCGCCGTAGAGGGCGGGTCTGAGCAGGTCGTTGGTGCCGCCGTCGCAGACGACGATCGTCCGGCCACCGGCCTTCTTCACGTGCAGGACACGGGTGACGAACGTGCCTGCCGGCCCGACGAGATGCCGTCCGGGCTCGAGCAGGAGCGTCGCGCCGAGGCCGCCTGCCAGCTCGGCCAGTCTGGCGATGTACGCCCCGACGTCCGGCTCTTTGCCGCCGTCGTAGGCGATGCCGAGTCCGCCGCCGGCGTCGAAGTCCCGGAGCCGGATTCCCGTCTCGGCGAGCTCGCGCCAGAGCTCCGCGCCGCGGGACGCAGCCGCGAACACCGGCTCGGCGTCGAGCAGCTGGGAACCAATGTGGAAGGAGAGCCCGACGGGCTCGAGCGCCTCCTCCGCCGCCGCCCGCCGGAAGGCTTCCATCGCCTCGGCCCGCTCGAGGCCAAATTTGCTCGCGGCGCCGCCGGTCGTGAGGTATTCGTGTCCGCCGCCTGCGACATCGGGATTCAGCCGGACCGCGATCGGTGCGACGCGTCCAAGTGAAGTCGCCGCGGAGGCGATCTCGTCGAGCTCCTCGAGCGACTCGACGTTGAGCGAGCGGATCCCGGCCTCGACGGCCGCGCGGATCTCGTCCTCGCGCTTGCCGACGCCGGAGAAGACGATCCCCTCCGGCGAGATCCCCGCCGACAGGCATTTCGCGAGCTCGCCGCCGGAGACGACGTCGGCGCCGAGCCCTTCGGCCGCGACCACCCGCAGGACCGCGAGCGCGTCGTTGGCCTTCGCCGCGTAGCTCGTTAGATGAGGGACGTCGGCAAGCGCTTCTTCGAACGCCCGAATCCGCTCCCGGAAGCGGTTGAGGTCGTACGCGTAGAACGGCGTTCCGACCTCAGCGGCGATGGTCGCGAGCTGGTGGCCTGACCGGCCACGTTCGCCGGCTCCCCGGCCCGCGATCACGCGGCGTCAGAGTCCACGCTCGCCCTTGTCAAGGCTGCAAGCCTTGCCTGCGTGCGATCGCGGCCTCTGACTTGGTGCTCGCGACCCAGGAAGCGGGCAACGTAACCGGCCAGACCACTCGCTCAGTGGTGCTCTCGCTCGCTCCCCGCGGAGGCGAGCTCGAACGCCTCGTGGAGCGCGAGCACCGTTCGCTCTGCATCGGCCCGTTCGACGAAGAACGAGATCTTGATCGGCGAGGTGACGATGAAGCGCGCCTCCACACCGATCTCGCGAAGCGTTGCGAACGTGCGGGCGGCGATTCCGGGATGGCTCTTCATCCCTGCGCCGATCAGGCTTACCTTCGCGAGCCCCTCGATGTAGTCACAGTCCGCCGACGCGCGGTCGAGCGCGGCCTGGGCGTCGCTCCGGTCGCCGAGTGGCGCCGAAAAGACGATCTCGTCGCCGGTCTGGATGATCGTGTCGACGTTGACGCCCGCCTCGGCGAGAGCGGCGAAGAGGTCGGCGCGGTCGACCGATTGCACGCGGTAGACGGCCTCGTCGAAGGTGTGGGCAACGCCGGAGATGATCGCCTTCTCAAGCATCCGCTCGTCTTCCTCGGTGACCCAGGTGCCGTCGCCGTCGCTGAACGTCGAGCGAACGTGCAGCTTGACGCCGTAGTTTCGCGCGACCTCGACCGAGCGTAGCTGAAGCACCTTTGCGCCTGAGGCCGAGAGCTCCAGCATCTCGTCGTAGGTAACCGCGTGCAGTTTGCGTGCATTCGGGACGATCCTCGGGTCGGCGCTGAAGACGCCGGCGACGTCGGTGTAGATCTCGCAGTGACCTGCAGCGAGCGCGGCCGCCAGCGCCACGGCCGTCGTATCGGAGCCCCCGCGGCCGAGGGTTGTGATGTCGAGGTTCGTCGAGACGCCCTGGAAGCCGGCCACCAGCACGACTTTGCCCTGGTCGAGCGCCTCGTGGATCCGGCGCGCCCGGACATCGACGATCTTCGCCTTGCCGTGGACGGTGTCGGTGACGATTCCGGCCTGACTGCCGGTGAGCGAGATCGCCTCGTCGCCGAGATCGTGGATCGCCATCGCGGCCAGTGCGCACGAGATTCGCTCGCCGACCGAGATCAGCATGTCCAGCTCGCGCGGCTCCGGGCGGGGCGAGATCTCGTAGGCGAGGCGAACGAGCTCGTCCGTCGTGTCGCCCATCGCCGAGAGCACCGCGACCACGCGGGTTCCCTCTGCGTGCGCGGCGACGATTCGCGCGGCGACGTCCTTGAGCTTCTCAGGGTCGCCGACCGACGTGCCGCCGAACTTCATCACCACCGTCCCGGCGCGCGCCGTCGACTCGCCTGCAACTGCGGGAACGGCCTCGTATTCGGTCGTGGACATCGGCTGAAGTGTAGGGGCCGATTCTCCGCCACCCGCACGGCTTCGGGTACGAATTGGGGGTGCGCTTCCGCCAACTCGGCTCCAGCGACCTCCAGGTCTCGGAGATCGCGCTCGGCTCCTGGTTGACCTACGGCCTCGGCGTCGACGACACAGCCGCGCGGGCCTGCGTCGACAAGGCCTTCGAGGTCGGCATCAACTTCTTCGACACGTCGAACGTCTACGGCCGCGGCGGCGCCGAGACCTTTCTCGGCGGGGCGCTCGAGAATCGCCCCCGCGACTCGTACGTGCTGGCGACGAAGCTCTTCTTCCCGATGGACGACAGCGGTGAGAACCAGGGGCTCTCGCGGCAGCAGGTCTTCAAGCAGATCGACGACTCGCTCCGCCGGCTACGCACCGACTACGTCGACCTCTACCAGTGCCATCGCTACGACACGCAGACGCCGCTCGAGGAGACGATGGACGCTCTGACGGAGGTCGTCCGGCAGGGGAAGGCGCGCTACCTCGGCTTCAGCGAGTGGACGCCCGAGCAGATCCGCGCGTCGCTGCACCTGAGCCCACCCGACGAGAAGTTCGTCTCCAGCCAGCCGCAGTACTCGATTCTCTGGCGCGTGCCGGAGCGCGAGGTGTTTCCGCTCTGCGCGGCGAACGGGATCTCGCAGATCGTCTGGTCACCGCTGGGCCAAGGTGTCCTTACCGGCAAGTACAAGCCGGGCGAGCCGCCGCCGCCGGGAACGCGCATGGACAGCGAGCAGATGGGCTGGGCGATGGACCGCTTCCGCTCGGACGACGTGCTCGAGGCCGTTCAGCGGCTGCGCCCGATCGCTGACGGACTCGGGATCTCGATGGCTCAGCTCGCAATCGCCTGGGTGCTGCGCGAGCCGAACCTCGCGGCGGCGATCATCGGCGCCTCCAGGCCGGAGCAGGTCGTGGACAACGCTGCGGCGTCGGGGATCGAGTTCGACGAGGCGACGCTGGACGCGATCGACGACGCTGTTGCCGACGTCGCGGTTTCAGCCTCGGCGACGGTCTAGCTCTACATCTCCCGGCGGCCAGCCAGAGCTCGGCCGAGCGTTACTTCGTCTGCGTATTCGAGGTCGCCCCCGACCGGGAGCCCGCTCGCGAGCCGGGTGACGCGCACCCGTCCCCGTAGGCGGTCGGCGAGGAAGGCCGCCGTCGCCTCGCCCGTCATGTTCGGGTTCGTCGCGAGCACGACCTCCTCGATCCCGTTCCGCTCGACCCGGCCGAGCAGTTCGTCGATCCGCAGATGCTCGGGCTCGACGCCGTCGAGCGGCGAGAGCGCGCCGCCGAGGACGTGGTAGAGCCCGCGATACTCGTGCGTCCGCTCGACGGAGATCAGGTCGACCGGCTGCTCGACGACGCAGACGATCGTCCGGTCGCGACGCGCGTCCTCGCAGATCGAGCAGAGCTCATCCTCGGTCAGGTTTCCGCACTCCTTGCAGAAGCGGACGCGCTCCTTCACGTCCTGAACTGCAGCGGCGAGGGCGAGCGCTTCGTCCTTCGGCGCCCTGAGCAGGTGGAACGCGAGCCTGTGCGCGGTGCGGGTGCCGACGCCGGGCAGGCGCGTCAGCTGCGCAACGAGGTTGTCGATCGCCGGTGAGACCACCGGCCAATTCTGCCTATGCAGGTGGTCGTGGCCCCGCTCAGCCGGAGCCCTCGAGCTCGGCGAGCCGGTCGCGTGCGAGCTCGCGCATCGCCTCGGCCAGCTCAGGCTCCGCTTCGAGCATCTGCTCGAATTCGGGGCGGCCGAGTGCGAGGCAGCGCACGCGGCTCTTCGCGACGACTCGGGCCCGTCGCAGGCCATCGTCCTCGACGAGAGAGATCTCGCCGACGACCTCGCCGGGCCCGAGCTCGCGCTGGAACCCATGGGCCTCGACGGCCACTGTGCCGTCACAGATCACGAACATCCCCGCGCCCGGCGCCCGCGACTCGATCAGCACCTGATCGGCCGGGAACTCCACCTCCGTGAAGGGAGCGGCGAGCCGCTCGAGCTTCTCGTCGTCGAAGCCGGCGAAGAGCGGGCTTCTGCGTAGGAGGTCGGGGACACCCATCGCTTACAGACCCGGGAGTCCCAGCCCCTGCATGCCGCCCATCGCGCCGCCAAGCTTGGCCTCGACGAGCTTCTGGGCGGAGCGGAGCGCCTCGTTGACGGCCGCGAGCACGGTGTCTGCGAGCAGCTCGGGCTCGTTCGGGTCGATCAGCTCCGGGGAGATCGTGATCTCGGTGATCTCGAGCGCTCCAGTCGCCCTGACCTTGACCATGCCTCCGCCCGCGGAAGCCTCGACGGTCTCGCCGGCGAGCTCCTCCTGGGCCTTCGCCATCTGCTCCTGCATCTGCTGCGCCTGCTGCATCAGCTTTTCAAAGTCCATTGCCACTATTCCTCGACCTCCCGCGCGTCGAATGTCTCCTTGATCAGCGAAACCAGGTCGTCCTCGCCCGCCGGCTCCTCCTCGGCGGGCTCGCCGTCGCCGCCGTTGGCGCCGAGCTCGAAGGCAAGCGCGAGCCGTCGCCCGGTCACCTCGTAGAGCGCGTCGGCGAGCAGGGTCGCGTTCTTCGGCTCCTCGGCGAGCTGGCGGTGGAAGGAGGCGTTGCGGGGAAACTCGAGCGTCAGGGTATCTCCGGCGAGCCCGGCCGGATGGGCCTCACGCAGGACGGACGCGGTCGGAATCGACTTCTCCTCCACGGCCGGGAGCACAGCTCGTTGCCAGGCCTCCTGCAGCTGTTCGAGATCGACCGACGGCGGTTCCCTCGACGGCGCGGGCGCTTGCGGCGTCTCTTCGGGACGTGCCTCGGGAGCAGGTCCCGGGGCACGTCCGGAAGGGCCACGCTCCTCGAGTTGCTCCAGCCGGTAAGCGGTCGCTTCGCGGGAAAGGTCAGCTGCAGGCCGGGTTACCTTGACGAGCGCGAGCTCGAGCGGCAGGCGCGGATCGGCGCCCTGCCGCATGTCGTCGACGGCCACGGCGAGCAGGTCGCAAAGCCGCAGAACGGTCGACTCGCCGAGCTGGTTGGCCTGCTCGTGCAGCCGCTCGCGCACCTCCTCGGTCACGGGCAACGAGTCGGGCACATGACCCATGTGCTGTACGAGCAGCACGTGCCGCAGGTGCTCGAGCAGGTCGGTGACGAGCCGGCCGAGGTCCTGGCCTTGCTCGGAGAGCTCTTCGATGAAGGTCAGCGCGCCCGCCGTGTCGCGGTCGACGATCAGGTCGCAGAGGCGGAAGAGGGCCTCCTCCTCGACCGCGCCGAGCAGCTGGAGGACGTCCTGGACGGTGATCTTCTTCCCGGTCGCGGCCGCAAGCTGGTCGAGGGTCGAGACCGCGTCTCGGTAGGCGCCCCGCGCGGCGCGCGCCACGAGCGCCAGCGCCGCGTCCGGCACCTCGATCTCCTCGCCGTCGGCGACCCAGCGGAGCACGCGCACGAGCTCAGGTAGACGCGGGCGCGCGAACACGAACGTCTGGCAGCGCGAGCGAACGGTCGGGAGCATCTTGCCGAGGTCGGTGGTGCAGAAGACGAAGATCAGGTGGGGCGGAGGCTCCTCGATCAGCTTCAGCAGTGCGTTGAAGGCGGCATCCGTGAGCTGGTGCGCCTCGTCAAGGATGTAGACCTTGTAGCGACCCTCGACGGGCTGCAGCACGGCGTGGTCGCGGATGTCCCGGATGTCGTCGATCCCGCGCTGTGAAGCGGCGTCCATCTCGACGACGTCGAGTGACGTGCCGGCCGCGATCGCGCGGCAGATGTGGCAGTCGGTGTCGGGGTGGGAGCTGGGGCCTTTCTCGCAGTTCAGCGCCTTGGCCAGGATCCGGGCGAGCGACGTCTTCCCAGTCCCTCGCGGCCCGGCGAACAAATAGGCCTGGCGGATCTGTCCCGCGTCGATCGCGTTCTTGAGCGTCCGGACGACGGGCTCCTGTCCGACGACGTCGTCGAATCCCTGCGGGCGATACTTCCGGTAGAGGGCGGCCACCGCTCCGATGCTATAGCCCGCGGCAGCGGATGGGTCAGCGGACTTTCGCGGACCCTTGCAGCGGCCTTCTTATGATGCCGCGGGTGGAGCCCGGATCCGTCGACACGCGCCGCTGGACACTGATCGCCGTCTGCGTGACGACGTTCATGTTGCTGCTCGACATCACGATCGTGAACGTTGCGCTGCCGAGCATCCAGCGCCGCCTCAACGCCGACCTGACCGGGCTCCAGTGGGTGGTCGACGCTTACGCGCTCGCGCTCGCGGCGCTGATCCTGACCGCCGGAGCCCTCGCCGACAGGTTCGGCCGGCGCCTCCTGTTCATGTTCGGCGTCGTCGTCTTCACGAGCGCTTCGTTGCTGTGCGGCCTCGCCTGGAACATCACGGCCCTCGACGTCTCGAGGGGCCTGCAGGGGATCGGCGGCGCGGCGTTGTTCGCGACCGCGCTCGCGCTGATCGGCCACGAATACCGCGGCGCAGATCGGTACGGCGCGATCGCCGTCTGGGGCGCCACCGTCGGTGCGGCAGTGGCCTCGGGTCCGCTCGTCGGCGGCATCCTCACCGACGCGCTCGGCTGGCGCTGGGTCTTCTTCGTCAACGTTCCGGTCGGGGCCTTCGCCCTCCTGATCGCGCGGACGCGGATGGTCGAGTCGCGTGACGTCGGTTCGGTGCGAACCGACTTCGCCGGGCTGGTCACCTTCACTGCGGCGCTCTTTCTGATCGTCTTCGGACTCTTGCGCGGAAACGCAGAGGGTTGGGGAAGCGGCCTCATCGTCTCGACGCTCGTCGCCGGCGTCGCGCTGCTCGTCGTCTTCGTCGTCGTCGAGGCGCGGCAGGAACGGCCGATGCTGGACATCTCGCTCTTCCGACGACCCGCTTTCGTCGGTGTCTCGGTAGCGACCTTCGCGATCGCGGCCGGCATGTTCGCGCTCTTTCCCTATCTCTCGATCTATCTGCAGGACATCCTCGGCGCCTCGCCGCTGGGCGCCGGCCTGCGGTTTCTGCCGCTGACCGCCTTCGTCTTCTTCGTGCCGCTCGCGACTCGGGGAGTCGTTCAGCGGGTGCAGCCGTGGGTCTTTCCGTCGGTCGGCTTGTTGCTCGTCGCGATCGCGCTGTTGTTGATGCACGGGCTCACCTCCGGCTCCCGCTGGACCGCTCTCCTGCCGGGCTTCATCGTCGGTGGAATCGGGATCGGGCTCGCGAATCCGAGCCTCGCCGCCTCCGCGCTCCGAACGGTCGATCCCGCTCGGTCGGGGATGGCCTCGGGGATCAACAACACCTTTCGTCTGGCCGGCGTCTCGATCGGAGTCGCCGCGCTGGGCGCCATCCTCGAGGACCGCGTGTCGACGTCGCTCGCCTTGACTGCGCACATCCACAGCCGGGGCCTCGCCGCCGCTGTGAGTTCATCGGGCACGCGCGCGGTCGCGGGTCGTCCCGGCCTGGAGCATTCAGCGGTGATCGCCTTCGTCAGCGGGCTGAACACCGTCCTGCTCGTGGGCGCCGGGGTTCTCTTCGCCGGCGCGGTCGCGGCGGCGGTCCTGATGCGCGTGCCGACGCCTGCCCCTGTCCCAACGCCGATCGCAGAAGAAAGCCGCGGCACCTGAGAGCAATCCTTAGGGCTGCTTCCTTCCGGATCTGACCCGGTTCTGCCGTTCGAAGTCCGGCCGGCTTCGCCGGCCATGACGACTTCGAACGGTCGAACATCTACCGCGGGCCGCGACGAGCCGACACCGGCCAAGCCGGCATCGGCCCCGAAACGAAAAAGCCGCGGCACCTGAGAGCAATCCTTAGGGCTGCTTCCTTCCGGATCTGACCCGGTTCGAACGCTCTCAGTGCCGCGGGCAACCGCATGGTAGCCGCGCTAGGCTCAGACCAGCCGGGGCGCGTAGCTCAGCGGGAGAGCGCCCGCTTCACACGCGGGAGGTCGCTGGTTCGATCCCAGCCGCGCCCACTCAGGATGGCCGTACGATTTAGGCGTACGGGCTGACGCTCATGTACTTGAAGCCCGTGTCGACGGCGAGCGTGACGATGACGGCGTCCGGGCCGAGGCGCTTGGCGAGACGATGTGCGCCGACGACGTTCGCGCCGGTCGAGATGCCGGCGAAGATTCCGTCCTCGCGCGCCAGGCGCCTCGTCATCTCGATCGCCTCGTCGTCCTCGATCGGCTCCACGCGATCGACCTTGTCCGCGTTCCAGTGCGGCATCACGGTTCCGGTCCAGCCTTGAATCAGGAACGGGCCGGGCATGCCGCCGCTGATCGCCGCCGAAGACGCCGGTTCGTGGGCCTGGATGAAGACGCCGTGGGGCTTGAGCGCCTCCGAGACGCCCATCAGCGAGCTTGCCGTGCCCATGCCGTGGCAGAACGCCGTCACCCGTCCTTCGGTTTGCTCCCAGATCTCGCGGCCGAGATGGTCACGGTGGTTGGGGATGATGTACGGGTTGTTGAACTGGTCGGTGGCGTAGTGCCCGGGCTTGGCAGCGAGCTCGGCCGCCCGTGCGACCATGTTGTCGATGTCCTGCGGTGTGACCTTGGGCGGCCCTTCCACCGACGAAATCAGATCGATTTCCGCTCCGAGCGCGCTCATCAGCTGGATGCGCTCCTCGGTGAAACAGTCGGCGATCACGATCAGCGCTCGATAGCCCTTTGCACGACAGACGAGGGCTAGCGCCGGGCCGGTGCTCCCGCCCGTGTACTCGACTACCGTGTCCCCCGACGAGATCAAACCGTCCCGCTCGGCGCCCTCGATCATGGCCAGCGCCATTCGATCCTTCATCGACCCCGAGGGGTTGCGCAGCTCGAGCTTGAGAAACAACTCCGCGCCGTTTGGCGGCGCGCATCGACGTAAACGGACCAAGGGCGTGTTCCCAATCGCCTCGAGAATCGAATCCACGCCGTAATGATCTACATGTCCGCTCACTCCGGGCGGCGGCGCTTCTGCGGATGAACCGTCTCGCCGCGGGAAAGCATCGCGACGAACTGCTCGATCTTGCGCGCGCGCGTCTCCGCTCTCTTGGCGGTGGCGATTCGGTACAGGATTGCGTAGCGGTTCTGGCTGTTGAGGCCTTCGAACATCGCCTGCGCCTTCGGCTCGGCGGCAAGCGCCTCGGCGAGGTCGGCCGGAACCTCCATCCTCGCTGGGCCGGCGTAGGCGGCCTCCCAGCGGCCGTCGGCCTTCGCTCGCTCGACTTCCGCGTGACCGGCCGGATGCATCCGGTCTTCGGCAATCAGTCGCTCGGCGATGCCGGTGTTTCGCTTCGACCAGGCGCTGCGGCGGCGGCGGGGAGTGAAGCGTTGGCGGTAGGTGGCCTCGTCCCGGCGGCCGGCCTGGCCGTCGATCCACCCGTGGCATAGCGCCTCCTCGAGCGCCTGATCGTAGGTGAGGCTGGTTGGCTTTTCCGTGCCCTTCTTGGCCAGCACCAGCCAGACCCCGGTCGGGTCGGCGTGGTGATTTGCCAGCCACTCCCGCCAGGCCGCGGCATCGCGGACGATCAACTCCGGCAGCTCGACGGCCATCACCCGAGAGCCTGCCAGCCTCGATGCGACGGTCGCCGCGCTAAGCGTCGCCGGCGCCGAAGAAGGCAGCGAAAGAGCCGGCGATCGTCGTGACGACGAAGAGAGCCCAGATCTCGAGGAAGACGTCGACCACGCGGCCACCGGTAGTCAGCGGATTCTTGATCTGCGACGAGACTGTCAGCAGCTGAACCGTCGAGAAGAAGACCGCGTCCCCGAAGTCGTGGATGTCGCCAGTCTTAGCGCCATGCTCGAAGTACCAGACCAGCCCCGCGCCGACAGCATCCACGACCAGCGACAGTGCCAGGGCGATCATCAGCGCGCCAGCAGGCGGCGATGGCGCTCGCCCCATGTTGACAAGCGTCGTAGCTCCTCGCTGATCATCGGCCGAGTTTCGCCGCCGGCTCGGACGCCGTGAATCGCTCTCACGAATCGGGCGTGCCAGGCCGATAACTAGAATCGTGAGCGCGGCGGAACTTCCAGCACCCCAGCTCGGCAGGATCCTGATCGCTGCGGGCCTCCTCAGCGAGGATCAGCTTGCCCAGGCCCTCGAGGAGCAGACGCAGACGGGCCGCCGCCTGGGCGAGGTCATCGTCCAGCGCGGGTTCATCTCCGGCCCGGCGCTCGCCAATGCCCTCGCTGAGCAGCACGGGGGAGTGCTGAAGACGGAGTACGGCTTTGCAAGCGGTCTCGGCGGCGTCGTCGCGAGGCGGGCAGCTGCCGAGTCGGGAACCTCGGTCTCGCCGCTTCGGCCACCCGAGCCGACGCCGATGCCGACGCTCCGCACCGCCGAGCCCGAACCTGTTTCTCTCGCGCCTGAGGAAGAGCAGGCGCCCAGTGCGTCTGAGGAACTGGCACAACCGCCCCTGCAGCAGGAGGCGCCTGAGGCTCTCACGCCTCCGGAGCCGCCGGCCGAGCCCGAGCAGACGTTGGAGCCGCCGCCCCTGCTTCGCCCGGCGGAGCCGCCGGCGCCCGCGTTCGAGGAGCCGGCGGAGCCCGAGCCTCCGCCTGCCGCGGTCTCGCCCCTTTCGCCTCCGGAACCCGTGGCGCCGGCACCGCCCGAGCCCTCTTTCCGGCCGGCGGAGCCGACCGAAGTTACCGAGCCCGTCGAGTTCCGCCCTCCCGATCCTGCGCCGGTCCAGGAAGTGCCGCAGGTGTTTGCGCCCGAGCCCGAGGTCGTGCCACCGCCCGAGCCGGAACCGACGCCGCCCGCGGAGGCCGCAGAGCCCGTTCCCGAACCCCTCGACCTCCGCCCGCCGGCCCCCGAGCTCCAGGAAGCACCTCAGCCGGTCGCGCCCGAGCCCGAGTTCCTGCGGCCGCCCGAGCCCGAACCGACTCCGCCTGCCGAGGCTGTGGAGCCGATCCCTGAACCCGTGGAGCTGCGCCCGCCGGTCCCTGAGCCGGCTCACGAAGCAGAGCCCGTCGTGCCCGAACCCGTGCCGACGCCGCCCGCCGAGGCCGCGGAGCCCGTGCCGGAGCCGGTCGACCTGTCCGGATCGCAAGAGCCTGAGCCGGAGCAACCGGCCGCAGCGGGCCTCGACGAACGCGACGAGCTGATCGAGTCCTTGCGCACCCGGGTTGAAGCACAGGAACTCGAGCTCGCCAAGCTCCGCGAGCAACTCGAGCAAGAACGCACCCGGAAAGACGTGCAGGTGCACGTCTGGCAAGAGGAGCAGCCGGTTCCGACGACCCCGGGGCCGGTCCAGGCCGAGCCCTACCTGCTGTGCGTGCCGACGGCCGCGGGCTACGTGCTGCTCGACCGCGTCGGCGGGCTACCAAGCGTCGGCCAGGCTGTCGAGGTGCCCGAGGAAGAAGGACGGTTCACGGTCACGAAAGTCGTTCGATTGCCGCGCAACGGGCGTCCTTGCGCATACCTTCAGCGGGCATAGCCCGCGCGATCGCGGGCGACGGTTTTCGACTCCGGGCACGGGGTAGGATCGGCACCTCGTGGCTGTCTCGACGTCCTCGCAGACCCTTGCCGAGCTGGAGCTCGTCTTCGCACGGTCGCGCCGGCGTGCGGCCGCTCGCCGCTCCGAGTCCAGGCGATGGTCGCCGCTCAGCAGGCCTATCGTTTGCGCTGCTGCGCTCGCGATCGTGTTGCTCGGCTTCGGCACCGAGGGATCGCGCGTCGTCGAGAACGCACCCGCGAAGTCGACCGCTCCGAAGCTCTCTCGCCCCATCGCCGCGGCTTGCGGGATCCCGACGGCATACGTAGGCGCTTTCCGTCGGGCAGCCCACGAGACGGAGCTGCCGATCTCGCTGCTCGCAGCGGTCGCTTGGGAGGAATCGCGGATGAATCCGCACGCTCTCTCCCCGGCGGGTGCGCGCGGCATGCTGCAACTCATGCCGGGGACCGCGAAGGCGCTGGCGGTCGAGTCGGCCGATCCGCGCGCGAGCATCCTCGCGGGCGCGCACTACCTCGAGCAGCTGGTTAGCCGCTTCGGCGGCAACCTCGAGCTCGCGCTCGCCGGTTACAACGCTGGGCCGACGGCAGTCGAGAAGCTCGGCCGCGCTCCCTCGCTTGAGACGCTCCGTTACGCCAGGAACGTCGAGTCCCGCGCGGCAAGTCTCGCGGCCTGTTAGTGCAAGTGAAAGGAGCGGCGGGCTACGCCTCGCCGCTCCGCTAAACCTGTTGCCGCGACTACGCGGCGAGACGCTCTGAAAGCTTCGCCGCTGGGAAATTCCGCAGCTTGCGCTTCAGTTCTTCCGCAGACATTGATGCCGCCTTTCGTTGCCGCATTGCACGAAAACGCTTACTCAACGTCGGCCGGTGGCTTCGATCCCGCAATCCCTCGTTCTGGCCGTAGGGGATGAGGCTGCGGCGAGTTTGGTTTCCCCGATGCGGTAATTTCCGCCACGTGCTGATCGCGGCGCTTTCGACGGGGAACAAGGTTGGGCTCGGACTGGTCGGCCTAGCGTTCGTGGTTTTCGCGCTGCTCTCGGCGTTTCTGCTCCCGACGCTGCGGCCGGACTACCCGGGAAAGCGCGGTCTGCCGGCCTTCCTGACGCTCTCGGTAACCCTGTTCGTCGGGATGATGTTCGCCGTCTTCTTCTTCGGCCGCGAGACGAGCGAGAGCCACGCCGCAGAAGGATCGAAAGCGACGTCGACGACCACGCCGAGTCAGACGACGACGCCGTCGACCGCCGCTCCCTCGACGACGGAGAGCACGACCACGGCCCCGGCTGCCCCCAAGAGCGTCGCGGTGACGGAGGTCGAGTTCAAGATCGAGCTCCCGAGCACGACCCTTGCTCCCGGCACCTATGCGTTCGATCTCACGAACAAGGGACAAGTCGGACACGACCTGGTCTTCAACGGGCCCGGCGTCGACAACGAGAAGACGCCGGTGATCGACCCTGGGAAGACAGCGAAGCTGACCGTCGACCTGAAGACCGGCACCTACGACGTCTATTGCAGCGTTCCGGGCCATAAGCAGGCCGGGATGGACGTGAAGGTCAAGGTCTCGTAGCGAAGAAGGCCCGCATGGCGGGCCTTCAACTGAAGCGGAGAGGGCGGGATTTGAACCCGCGACGGACCTTTCGGCCCGTACGCGATTTCCAGTCGCGCTCCTTAGACCGCTCGGACACCTCTCCGGACCGGGTGAGAGTACCCGGGCGGGGACGAGACGGCCGTACGGGCGAAGCCCGCACGGCCTAGCCGTCTGGGTTATTGACCGCTCGCGGCCGACCGGTCATTATCGAAACCCTGTGGCGCGCCGTCTCGTCCACTTCTGATCGAAAAGGGGTCCAGATGAGCTTGAAACCGATTGTGGCCGCAGTCGTCGCGAGCGTATGCCTTGCGACGGTGGCAGCGGCCGGCACAGCAACAGCAGGTGGGCCGCCGAGCATCGCCGCCGGTCCGGCTTTCGGCTTCGTTCCGTCTCACAACGTGAATCACCAGAAACCTCGCGGGCACCTGTCGCTGCTCGCGTGGCACAGCGGGCCGGTGATGCACTCCACGACGGCCGTCCCGGTCTTCTGGGGCTCGAGTTGGAGCAATTCGTTCTTCACCAACGACAAGGTCACGGGTCTCGACTACCTCTACTCGCACATTGGTGGGTCTGGGTACGCGCGCACCAACTCCGAGTACTACGACGGTTCCGGAAATGTGAACACGTCCTCCATCTCGAAGGGGAACGACATTACGGACACCTCCGCAACGCCCTCGGGCGCGCCGTCGACGACCCAGGTCCTGGCAGAGGTCGCGAAGGTGACGAATAACCGACCGGTCGCGAACGCCTACTACCCTGTCTACTCGGACCAGCCTCGCGGCAACGCCGGCTACTGCGCGTGGCACAGCTCCGGCACGATCAACGGCACCCGGGTGCAGTTCGGTTTCTTTTTCAACCTGGACGGCGATCCGGGATGCGATCCGGGTGCTCCCACCAGCCTCGGCCGTAGCCAGGGCCTTTCTGCGCTCGCAAACGTGACCGGACACGAGCTCAGCGAAATGCTGACCGATCCGCAGCTCAACGCCTGGTACGACACGCGCGGCTCCGAGAACGCCGACAAGTGCGCGTGGACCTTCAACGGACTCGTGACGATCGGCGCCCAGAGTTGGAAGATCCAGGGCAACTGGAGCAACGCAGCCGCGAACACAAACAGCGGCTATGCCAACGGCGGCTGCATCCAGACCAGCTAGCGCGTCATGACCGTGCCTTCCCGCGCCCCCAGGTCGGGGCGCGGGAAGGGCGGAACTCTAGGGACTGCCTCCCATCCGGCTGATCAGCACATCCTTCGTGATGCCGTAGGGCCCGAGAAACTCCTCCGCGCGCTCTAGCTCCATCTGCTCGGGCAGCGACCGATCGGCCTCGGCGGCCGCCTCTGGAAGCCCTGCAGTCCGAAGGACGTCGACGA
>WNGK01002721.1_pt1 | contig 19119 bp, 20 predicted proteins | sample 5400601 | NCBI WGS metagenome assembly WNGK01 (sample SAMN13153376, study PRJNA577476) | soil metagenome | isolation source: 60 cm soil or saprolite under Garry oak tree replicate 1 | place: USA:California | collected 2016-06-15
TCTCCCAGGCATGCTCCAGGACGTGCCAGGCGATCCGGCGGGCCGCGTAGCGCGTGGTCCAGCCGCCCGGCACCACCGGTGAGCCGTCTGAGGGGGCGCGCAGCACGGCGGCGATCGCCTCCCGCAGCTGCTCGATCGCGGCGATGTCGCCGGTGGCCGGCTGCTTGAGCTTCACCCCGAGCTTGCGCGCGTAGGCCGTCTCGGCGCCGATCACATGGCCGGTCACCTGGTCCCGGTCCCGCCCGCCGCCCCGCGGGCCCTTGCGCAGCTCGGCCGGTGACGCGGCGGCGATCTCGTCGAAGGTCGCCCAGGCCGCGGTGACCAGGCCGGCCAGGCGCCGGGCCGCGGCCGGGGCCACCGCCGCCCGCTCGGCCCCGGCGGTTATCTGCGGGAACGGGCGGCGGCATTCGGGTGCGGCGAACGCGGTCGCGGGCCCGCCGGGCACCCGCTCGGCGACATCGAAGGCGACCGCGGCCGGGAAGCTGACCCCGGCCTGCCCGGCCACCGGCGCGTACCGCCCGGCGTAGCTGGCCAGCGCCTCCAGCGCGGCACCCTCGTCCCGGCCGGCCCGGCACCAGCCGGGCCAGTCGAGCGCGGAGGCGACAGCCTGCTTCGGGCTCACCTCGAGGCAGACCGCGATGCGACGGGACGGCATCACTGTGACCTCCTCTCCTTCGTCCTTTTGTTCCATCTTGGTGTGCACCGAATACGCGGGCGGCGGCGCCGGCAGCGGCAGCTACGCGTCCCGGACCGGCTCGTAGGTGAGGTAGGCGAGGTCGCCAGCGACGGTCTTGTTGCCGACGAGGCGCATCGATTTCTTGTCGCTGGCCTCGCCGAACAGGCGCATGCCGGTCCCGAGCACGACTGGGTAGATCATCAGCCGCAGCTCGTCGACGAGGTCGTGCTCGAGCAGGGTGTGTACGAGCTGGAAGCTGGCGGCGACGACGATGTCCCCGGCTAGCTGCCGCTTCAGCGTCGAGACCTCATTCACCACGTCGCCCGTGAGCACCGTGGTGCTGTTCCAGGCGGGATCGTGGAGGGTCGAGGACACGACGTACTTGGGCTTGCTGTTCAGCCTGTCCGCCAACTCGCCAGTCCGCGATGGCCACCGCGCGGCGAGGAACTCGTAGCTGCGCCGGCCCAGCAGCATGGCCTGGGATTCGTCCCCTCAGCTAGAGGGCCAGACGTGCACGCCGAGCGCCGGCCGGCGATGTGCTGCGCTCGGCGCAGTGCTCTTCGGACGGCCATTTCAGCGACGTAGTGTCAAGCGCTTGCATGCCCCGCGCCGGACGCCGACCGCAAAGCGTGGTCGGCGGGTCGATGGAGTTGCGCACGTAGCCGCAGTTCGGCGTGGCCAGTGGATCTGGCACGGTCACGATCTCGCGGTGCCTCGCAGACGACCGGTCATGGCTCCCCTCTGTGTCAAGAGGGTGGTTGTTCCCGGCTCGCCAGTGTGCGCCGGTCCTCGCCGCCGTCAAGCAGACGGCGCTTGACGGCGGCTGCGATCCGGCGTGGACCGGAGGCGCCGGGAGCAACCTGGAGAATGGATCGGCGTGCTGGCGTAGGGTCGGGATGGCGGATCCGGGAAGTGACTTTCTGAAGTGCCGGCGCAGGGGCTGGAGCCGGCCACGCTAGAGCCAGTAGCCGTCCCCGTGTGTCCTCCCGGGCCCGTCCCTGAGGCCCGCGCATCGTTGATCATCTGCCGGTATACCTGGCCGGACAGCCGCCGTTTGAGGCACCGGATGGCTTCCATGCTGGTCTTGCCGGCGGCGAGCTTGCGGCGGTAGTAGGCGCGGCCTTCGGTGTCGTTGCGGAGCTGGACGATGGCCATGATGTGCAGCACCCGCTTGATGCGCCGGTTCCCGGCCCGCGAGAGCCGGTGGCGCTGCTGCTCGCCGGAGGAGGCGCCGGTGGGCGCGGTGCCGTTCCACCAGGCGAAGTGGCCGCGGTCAACGAAACGGGCAATGTCACCGACGTCGCCGAGCAGCCGGGCAGCGCTGGACGGTCCGATGCCATGGAGGTCTTGCAGGCTGCTGCCGGTATCGGCGACCAGCTCGGTCAGCCGGGCGCTGGCCGCCTTGATTTTCTTGGCCGGTGGCGGCGAGCTCGCTGATCAGCTCGCAGGGCCAGCTGGCGGCGGGTACGGCCGGCGATATCACGTGGCCGCACCGTCGCGAGCAGGGCGCGGGCCTGCTGGGCGGACAGGAACTTCTTCGCCCCGCCCGGCAGTAATTCCAGCAGCAGCCGGCGCAGCCTGTTCACCGTGTCGGTGCGGGCATGGCCCAGCCCGTCGCGGCGGTCAGCCAGCAGCCGCAGCGCGACGGTCGCGCCGTCCGCCGCAACGGCCTGCAGCCCTTCGGTGCGCAACGCGACGACGGCCACCGAGTGGGCGTCAGTGGCGTCGGTCTTGCGGCCCTGGCCGGTGGCGAACGCCCGCGCCCGCGCCGACAGCTTCGCCGGCACATCGACCACGGACTCGCCGTCGGCGACCAGCCACCGGGCAATATGCCGGCCGATACCGCCGCAGCCCTCTATAGCCCAAGTCCGGTCCGGGAACCCGCGGCCTGCGGCCTGCATCGCCTTGTAACCGTCGCGGCCGGTGCCGAACCGGCCCTGCGCCAGGATCTTCTCCTGGCCGTCGATGACCTCGATCGTCGCTGACCGCTTATGCGGGTCCATCCCGATGATCACATGTCCCATGGGCCACCCTTTCCTCCGCGACGAGCAGTTGCCGGCGAGGAGGGCAGCGCTACTCCGGGCAGGGCACGCCCCTCTTGAGCCTCTCCGCGCCACGGCGGCCGGCGGGATGCACGCCAATGTGAGAGCCACACCTACTCACGGCGGGCAGCCGAATGAGAGAGCGTCCCGCCGGTCACCTCAACCGAGCCTCGCCAGGCACCGGCCGTAGCACAAGTCAACAAGTAGCCGATGAGCGGACGGGGCTAGCCTGCAGGCTGTGATCACCTGTGTCGTTGAATACGTGATCGATCCCGCCAGGATCGACGCCTTCGAACGCTTTGCCCGGCGCTGGATGGAACTGGTCAATCTGCACGGCGGCACTCACCATGGCTACTTCCTGCCAGCCGAAGGCGCCAGCGACAAGGCACTCGCGCTGTTCAGTTTCCCCAGCCTCGCCGCATACGAGCAGTACCGTGCCCTGTTCGGCACGGATCCCGAGTTCGTCGCGGCCGACCGGATAAGAGATGAAAGCGGGTGCGTGCTCCGTTACCAACGGACATTCATGCGCCCATTGCTTCCCCGGCAGTCGCAAAAGGGGGGAACCACATAGCGGCAACTGCCTGCACCAGGCTGTCACCTGAGGTCTCGAACCTGCTCGATCGGGCGGCGTCCGCTCTTGCCGCATCCAGGCAAGAAGAATTATGCAGGCATGTAAGACGACTGCGGCTGGTCCTTGGCTGTTGGACTCAGGCGGTTGCGAGGGCGACTCGCCCTTGCGGGGCTGCCGGCGGGCCCTTCACCTGGTGGCTGACTGCCGCGAAGCCCGCAGACCGCAACAGCCGCGCGACCTGGTCGTCAGATTCGTAGAGCAGATGCCCCTGGGGCGGGAAGTGCTTCTGGGCCATCGGCGGCATGTTCTGCCTCAGCTGGTAGCCGAGCGCGAGCAGCCCTCCGGGCCGCAGACAGCGGTGTATCGCCAGCAGTTCGCCGGCGGGCTGGTGCCAGAAATACAGGACATGACTGGCGGCGACGACATCGATGGGCGCTATCTCGGCCAGCGAGGCGACGCTGCCGTGCACCAGCGCCAGCCGCCCGGCCTCGACCTCGGCCAGGTTGCGTCTCCTGGACTGCGAGAGCATTTCCGGCGAGGGATCGATACCCCAGACCCGCGCCCCGCGGAACCGCCGGAGCGCCTCCTGCAGGCCGGCGCCCGGCCCGGGCCCAAGCTCGGCGATCTTCCCGGGGTCCGGACAGTGCTCGCCGGCCTGCTGCATGACCCACCGGCTGAACTCGGCGTTGCGCCGGGCCATGCCACGCCCGATCAGCCTGCCGAGCGGCCCATGCGGACGGGCGAACTGCCGGGCTATGACCGACATCAGCTACCTCCCCGTGGCTCGAGACACCCGCCGGTCGCGACTGTACCCATCGATGCTGCCACGTCCATCTCCGGCGTGAAGACGGCCAAAGCAACATCCGGTCATGCCGCCGACCGGGCGTCACCAGGACCTCCGGGCGACTAGAAAGTCCCGGTCGGGTGACGTCTTGTCTGTAGCGTAAGATCCACTCCACTCCACTCCACTGCAGCTGCCGACGACGGTCGGCTTGTCACGGAACGTGTCCGTCACGGGCGTGCCTACCCGCCGCTGTGCGCCAGCTTCGGCTGCGTGCTGCATCCTGCGGTGCGCCCAGATCAGCTACTCTGTCGCGCCGGGTGTCTGCGAGCGCTTGTGCCCGGAGTGCTGGGCCGCTGGACGCTGGGGCTTAACTACCCCGCCTGGTCGCCAGGACCGAGATGCTCTTCACGCCGAAGGTCTTGGTAGCTCCCTGGGCTGAGTCCGAGATGAAGTGGTATTCAGGATTCTCCTGCGCCTTGATCAGTCCCAGCCCGGCATCGTCGATGGCACGTCGGTACTCGTCTTCCTGCATCGCGCCACCGATGCACGACGCCCACAAGTTGACGTCACAAACGATCGCCTCTGTGAGCTGACGCTCGGTCACGATGTCGGAAATGGCCATCCTGCCGCCGGGCTTGAGCATTCGTGCGATCTCCCGGAAGACCGCCGCCTTGTTGTCGCAGAGGTTGATGACCCCGTTGCTGATCACGACGTCAGCCCATCCGTCAGTGACCGGAGCCTCCTCGATATAGCCCTTCTCGAACCGCACGCCACGGTAGCCGTCCCTGGCTGCCAGGTGGCGCGCCTTGGCGAGTTGTTCTCCGGTCATGTCGACCCCGGTTACCTCGCCGCCGGTTCCCGCGCGGCGGGCCGCGGCGAAGGCGTCCATGCCCGAACCGCTCCCGAGGTCGACGACCCGCTCGCCGGCCGCGATCGCGGCCAGCCCCAGGTGATAGCCCACACCGGCGAACGACTCGATCGCTTCGGGTGGCACCTGGTCAAGCTCCCCCGCGGGATAGCCCAGGCGCTCGGCCAGTGCCCGTCCCGTCTCGAAGTGGAACGTGCCGTGCGGCTCCTGCGCGACGGCCCTGTACATGGCCTTGACCTTATCCCTCAGCTCTCCGACATCTACCCGTGCCATTGCTGTCCCCTCCCCGGTGAGCGCCACGTGATGTGCGCCACCATCACCTGTTGATCCTCCGGGCTACCGGTGGAAATTCACGAGCCTTTTCCCGATATCAGCTCCGTGGCCGCCCATCCGCACAAGTGGCCGCGATGAAGGCCGGCCGGCAGATGGTCACCCTCCGGGCTTCCGGTGGCCGCACGAGGCGTAAGCGTGTGCTCGTCGTTGTCGTGTATTGCCCACGCGGCCTGTCCGACTGCGAGCACCCCGCGGGCAGGGAGCGGAACCTGTCCGATCTGCGGGCTGGGGCTAATGCGGACGTGCCCGGATTCGAACGGGAGCCCGAACATGCCCCAGCCCTTGACGTACTCGTGGCCTGGCCATGGCGGGTCACCTCGCCGTGCCGGCAGGTCACGCAACCTCGACGCCAGATCAGGCAACGCGGTCTCCGTCGGTGCTAGTAGCTGAAGGTTGTGGCGCCGTCGCCGATCCACTCCCACAGCTGCACCGTGCCTGCGAGCTCCGCGTTTGGCACGAGCGTGGCGGGGTTGAGCTTCTTGGAGTTGAAGCAGATCGGGCACACCATCAGGCGGCCGCCTGCTGCGTCATAGCGCTTCATGAGGCCGGGAATGGTCGGGCAGCCCTCGCAGGCGGTGCCGACGGCGACGTCGTTCAGCGCGATACGGACGGCTTCCTTGGTGAGGAACATGACGGTGGGCCGGCCGCCCTCTGCTGCACCGACGGCAACGAGTAGTGCCACCGTGACGCGCTCGGCGTCTTCGAGCCCGGTGGTGAGGCTGACGGCTGCCTTGTTGCTCATCGCTTTGCCCTCTCGATCGTGTGGTTCGCCATGTCGCGTTCCCCTTCTGCTGTCTTGGCGTGTTCGGGGGGTCGGCGATCAACTGCGGGCATCGGGCCGAAAGCCGGAACAGAGCAGGTCGATGGCGCCGATGCGCTCGCCCGCCCGCAGGTACGCCTGCTGCTCGATGACGTGCCAGGTGTCGTCGCCCCACGGGGTTGGGCGCAGGCGGAGCCGCCACGCGACATGCATGCGACCGCCGACCTCGCCCACCGTGCCGTCGAGGACCTCGAACTCCTCCGCACCCCCGAACCAGCTGCGCAGGCTTTCGACGATCTGCGGTGCGCCCTCGCACTCGGCCAGTCCGGGCGGGAGCAGTGCCCGCATCGTCGCTGCGGGCTCGAAGAAGTCCGACATCCGGTCGAAGTCGCGCGCGGCCAGCGCCTCAAGAAGAAGGCCGCCGACTGACCATCGCGTCGTCGCCGAGGTGTTGAGCTCGAAGGGTGCCGTGCCGGAATCGCTCATGCAGCCTTTGTACAGCGCGGCTGCGCGGCACCGCGTCGGGCGTTCGCCCTATTTCCTGGATCTCAGCCGGCCTCCCCGCCGACAGCCATCAATCCGTGCCGCATCGCGAACAGCGCGGCCGCTCCCCGGGAGGTCACGCCGATCTTGGCGTAGATGTGCTCGGCGTGGGCGTTGACCGTCTTCGCCGAGATGCTCAACGCCTGAGCGATCTGCTGCTTGGTCCTTCCCCGAGCCAGCAGCACCAGCACCTCGACCTCCCGGGCGGTCAGCCCGCCCGGGTGGCCGGCCTGACGGCGGACGCGATGCCCGGCAGCGTCCAGCACGGCCCGGACCGCGTCGCCGTCGAGGCGACCGGCAGTCACCTCCGCGGCGAGCACCTGCCGGGCCTCGTCCCGCGGCAAGGCTGCGCGGTGGGGCCGCGGTTCGAGCAGCGCGTGGTAGACGTCGGCAGCCGCGATCACCCGGGCGGTCATCGGCAGGCTGTCGGCGGTGAGACCCGAGGGGTAGCCGGAGCCGTCCATCCGCTCATGGTGCATCGCGGCGAGCTGCCCGATCGCGCCCAGCGCCGCGGGTTTCGAGAATGTCCGGGCGGTGAGGTAGGGGTGCGTGCGGATCCGCTCACGCTCGGCCCCGGTCAGGCGCCCGGCCTTGTCCAGGATTCCGGCGGACACGCCGATGGTGCCGACGTCGTGCACCAGCCCAGCGCGACGGACCAGCACGACGTCGTCGCCGGGCAGCCCGAGAGTGCCGGCCGCAGCAGCGGCGAGCTGCGCGACGCCCCGCGAGTGCCCGAGGGTGAACGGCGACTTGACGTCCGCGTAGTCGGCGAAGGCCTCCAGCGCCTGATCGAGCTCCTCGCCGGTGAGCTCACGTCCCAGCTTGCCGTGCCCGTCGATGAGGGTGTCCCAGCCGTCGAGCTCGTCGAGGGAGGCGAGCAGCTCGCCGGCATGTGCGCAGAAGCCATCGACGAGCTCGGGATCGAACTCGGTGCCCCGGCGGGAGCGCAGCATCTCGGCTGCCGCATCCGCCCCGCCGATGCGGTGCAACGCCTCGACGTCGTTGGCCACGTGGACGATCCGCATGATGCGGGCGATCTCGCCGCCCGCCAGCTTGGCGGGTGAGCCCTTGCCGTCCCAGCGCTCGAACGCCTGCTGAAGCGGGTCACGCACCTCAGGACCGAGTCCCAGGCGCAGCGACAGGTCGCCCGAGGCCTCACAGTGGGAGGCCATCGAGCGCTCAATCTCCTTGGACCCGCCGGCCAGGAACCGGCCGATCATCGTGAGCCGCCGGATCGGGGAACTGCCGCTGGCGACGTGGCCGATCATAAAACGCATCATCGGCAGACCGGTCAGGTCGACCAGATAGCTATCGGCCCGCACCGCCATGTCGTCGCCGAACCACTTACCCATCTCGTGCGCGTCGGCCACGCACCCGACCCACGCGAGCAGCGACACGTAGAAGATCGCGGCCCGCTCATCGTCGGACAAGCCTTCGAGCTCCGCCACCCGCATCGCGATCAGCGTCTGGCGGATGATGTGCTGCTGCGGCTGACCCAGCCCCAGATCCGTCGCGAGCGACAGGGCGGCCACCAACTCGGCCAGCCGAACCCCATCTCCCGCGACCGTCACCTCGCAAGCATACAAATTCATCGTCGGTGACGGGCGCTGGGGGTATCTCAGCGATCAAGGTGACCTATGGCCCCCCTGTCAAGGTCGTCGGGGCCTGCTGCCTGGTGACGCCCGCGACGAGGCTGGTGGCGCCAGGTTCATGGCTCGCGCGCTGCAGGCGGTCATGAACGTGCTGGTGGTGGTCAATGGTGCTGTCCACGACAATGATGCGACCCACAACGCGATCCGGCTTGCTGGTGCCCTGGCCTGGGCCCGCCCGCTGCCGCCGGATGGCCCGTTGACCCTGGCCGCATCCTGGCTGGAGCACGGCGTGCCCCGAGAACCGCGCTGAACTCGACGGGGCAGCCCCGGTGGGCGCCCCCGAAATATCAGGATCTGCCCGTTCCCGCCACGAAACCGGGCAGCCTGACGACCCCGCGACGAAATGGCCCGGCCCGCTGCGCAATGGCCACGGCGCTGGCTTCCAGCGCATAGGCTGCCCGCCGCGGCCAGGCCCACGCTGCCTGGCCCGCTGCATCGGCATCTGCCAGCTGCCGTGCCCCAGTAGCGAACGCGAGGCGGAGTGCACCAGCGCGGTTGCCGCTGGCGTACGGCCCGGCGTCGATCTCGCCGGGCGAAGACCCGCACCACCGTCATCGTGTCGCCAAAGCCAACCGCGGCCGATCCCCTGGCGCAGCTGAGCAGACCAAGAACTGGTCGATCCGGCCGCTGGCGCCACGGCCAATCAGTCAGCTGCCGTCCGCACACACTCGGCAGGACGAACGCACGTCGCAAACGCATACGTGACAGCGGTCACAGGGCTGGCTGATGGTGGTGATGGTAAGGAGAAGGTCTACGGTTCGATTCCGTAAGAGGGCTCGAATTCTGTGCTGTGAGCAGTGGACTTGTCTTTCCTGGCCTGCTGCATAGCTTGCTGATCTCCTTGATCTCCGCAAGGGAAGGAGAAGGTCTGCCCACCGACGCCGGGGCAGTGTCCTTGTGAGCCTTGACCTGGGGTGGTGTTGCGGGATGGCAAGGGGGAGCCCTGGCTACAGCGACCGCAGACCAGATAAGTGCATGATCTCCGTGCGCGAGACCCGGGCCCCATGGAGCGTCATAGATCCAGGTCGTCTGCAGGAGCTTGACCGGGCCGGCAATGCGCGATCAAGGCGTGTGCTCTGCTGCGATCTCCAGGCCAAGGTGGTCCTTCGCCAGCTGGTCGAGGCCGCCCACATCTGTCTAGCGACCGCAGGCAAGTGCCTTCCGCCAGCCGGGTGGGTCAGCTTTGGGGCCAGCTGCGCAGGGCCGCGCGGGCGAAGGTCACGCCGTCCGCTGTCGGTTTCGCAGCCCGGCGCAGGTGCCCGTCGTCGGTGAGGGCGCCGAGCCGCCGCAGCACGGTCTTTGTGTCCCAGCAGACGTGGCCCGCGGTCAGCTCATCGAGCTCGGTGCCATCGCTGTTGATCCAGCCGATCGCGCTGAGCAGGCGTGCGACGATCACGTCCGGGTCATCGGCGGTTTGGGCCGCGAGCACGGCCAGCAGGATGAGCCCGGCTTGGGTTTCGCAGCGGTCCGGCGACTTGGGCGGCATTCTTTCGGCCAGGTACCACCACAGTGCAACCGGATCGGTGCGCAGCTTGCGTGCACGCGAGGTGAGCAGGAGCACCCCGCGGCGTTTGCGCAGCAGAGCCATGTTGGCCGCCGATTCACGCAGGTGCAGCACGGGCAGGGTTTGATTCTCCCGGTTGCCCTTGCCTATCCACTCATCCCCGAGGCCAAGGTCGGTCATGGCCGCTTCCACATGAACCGGGGGTAGGTAGCCGGCTCCGGTCAGCTTGATTCCGGCGTCGCCAACGCGGTCCAGCAGCCAGGCGTACGGGCGCACCATCCGCGCAGCGGTCCCGGCGTCGACGAGCACCGGCTGGTCCAGATGGGCATCGCTGACCAGCCGCCGCAGTTCTCGCTCGCCGGCGGCGGTCCGGACAGCACGGACGAGTTCGTCCAGGGGCCCGGGGAAGTTGCGCTCCTGTCCCGCATTGCCGCCGGCCGGGTCAGGCTCGTCCTCGGAGAGGAGGCCAGCGAGCGTCTCATTGATCTCGTTGATGTCAAAGGGGGTCGTGCGCAAGCTTTCCGGGTCGATGGAATCCCCGTAGAAGCGGCCGAACTCGGCCACTGCGTCGGCCTGATCGGGGTTGCCCGGGTCAGTGGCCGCAGAGATCAGCTCGTAAGCGTAGACGCCGCCGCAGTCCTCGGCAGGGCCGTCACGGCGGCCAGCGATACACGCCGCGCTCGGCCCGGAGCCACGCTGGGGCAGCACCGCCTCTAGCTTGATGACGTGCTGCCAGTTGTCACCAAAGTCGTAGTCGTAAAACAGCCTGTCACCGGCGTCCGCCAGCACCTCATCGAGGCGCACCTCTTCCTCGGGGACCCCCACCTCACCTTCATCCACCTGGAAAGGGCACAGGTAGTGCTCGGTCTCGGGATCGTAATGCCCCGGCCCGGAGCCAAACTGATGCAGGTGACCGTCCGTCCAGCCGAACGCTACCTGGATGATCTCGTGGACCTGGTCGAGAAACAGGTCCGACGCCAGGTCGAGCCGCCGCCAGAGCGGCGGCCTGGTCCCCTTGAGGTCGATCCGGACGCGGTAAGTGACGGGCTCGCCACGCCGCGGGCGTCGGCGTGACGGTGGCGGCGCCTGGTCGAACAGGTCGGCACGAGGCCTCCGGGCGGCAAGCAGACGCTGGAGCACGTCCTCGATCTCGTCCTGGGCGGGGCCGGACATCGCCGCCGTAAGCTGCTCTAGGTCGGTCGCCTGGCCATCCGGCGTCTCGTGAGTACCTGCCCCGTGGGCCATGGCGACACGCTACCGACTACACGGCCGTGCGTATGCAGGTCGGCAATGTGTCGGTGCGCCCTTCCCTGTGTCGCACCACTTGTGCCAGAAGATCCGAAGGCATGGCAAGCCCACCTGCCGCCGTGGCGACCATCCCGCAGAAGAAGCGCTTCGCCGATACGCAATGTTCGACGTTGTGCACGCCGGATGAGTGCAGGCACCTGCATCGCTACTCACCGCGGTCAGGCATCATGATGGTGATCCGCACCCCCAGCGCCCTGACGGTAGCACTGGTCAGGCGGCTCCGCCGAGGTCGATGTCGGTGACGCCGGGGGCGGCGATGCGCAGCGGGCTGCCGGTGGCGTGGGCCAGGCGGGCGAGCATGTCGAGGGTGGGCAGGCTGCCGCCGCCTTCGATGCGGGCGATCGAGGACTGGGTGGTGCCCATGCGCCGGGCCAGCTCGGTCTGGGTCAGGCCCGCCCGGGTGCGCAGGGCGTAGACCAGCTCGGCTAGCTGGCCGGCCAGTGTCGCGGCGGCGTAGGCGCGGTCGTATTCCTCCCGGTCCTCCGGGGGGTACTTGGCCCGGAGCTCGTCGAGGGTGATGTTAGCCATCGGTGCCTCCTGCTTCCTGGCTGGCCCGCATGGCCTGCCTGGCCCGGGCCACTTCCCGTCGCTCGTGTTGCCGCTGCTTGCGGAAGGTCGTCAGTGTGATGATCTTTCGCTTCACGTCGATGTAGTAGGTCACCCGGCGGGCTGTTCCCTCGCAGGTGAATCGCAGCTCGAACAGGCGGCCGCCGAGCGGCCTGGCATGGGGCATCCGCAGCTCCGGTCCCTGCTCGGCGAGCCGGTTGAATGCGCGGTCCGCCATAGCCTTGTCCTTGGTCTTGAGCGTGGCGTACCAGGTCTCGACCTCCGGGGAGATCTCCATGGCCCAGCGGTGCCTGTCCACCGGCCGAGTATCGCACAAACACTATATCGCGTTCACGCGATATCACAGGTTGCTCTCCAGGTAGGGCCCGGAGACGGCTGCCTCGCTCGCCGGGAAACGATGCCGGCCAGGGGCTGGGGGGATTGTGGTCGTAAAGGAACAAGACGAATCGCAGGGCCGGTCGTGGCGCGCGAGATGGTCGATGGCCAGCCAATCAAGCCTCAGGGTGATGACCAGGACTGCCTGTGCCCAGGTCGTCCAGTTCTGGGGTGGCGGCCAGCGCGTGGCCACCGCGCCCGCACTCGGCAACACCATCGCCGCGGGCACGTGACCCCGATGCGAGTCTTTCTCGCCGGCGCAAGCGGCTACCTCGCCGCAGCGGTCGCCTGGAGCCCGCTGGAAGCCGGCCACGAGGTACTCCGGCTCGCCCGGCCGGATGCCACCGGACGGCGGCCGAGCGCCACGGGCGTCGAGCCGCCTCACCCGGCCCAGCTAGCAACCACCTCGTCCACGGCGGCCCGCACCTGCTCACGGGCGACCTGGCGGGGACGCCGGACATCAGCAGGGAGTCGTAGCCGGTGTCCTCGTGCCGCACGGACGCCCTGACCGCCAGGGTGACCGCGTCCTCGTCCAGCGTCCGGCCGGCCGCCGTGCGCCCGACCCGGCCGCTGCCCCGACGGCCGGTGTGCCGGGCGATCGCGGCGGCTCGCGCAGCCGGGCAGCCGGGGAACAACCGCCTGATCTCCTCCGCTAGGCGGGACTGGAAAGCCACGTCCTCATCAGCCCGCAGCTGCCGTTCCCGTTCCCGGCGCCGCGCCCGGGCTTCTTCGTCGACGAGGCAGTGCTCCTCAGCCAGCTCCAAGGCGGGTTCCTCGACCAGGATGCCCTGCCGCTCGTATCGCTTGCGGGCCCGGCTCCAGCGCACGACCACGGCCGACAGGCTGCTCGCCTGCCTGGCGCGGCGGGTCAGCGCGGTATCACCCGCCGGGAGGAATACCAAGTGGTCCAGGTCGGCACACCTCAGGCAGAGCGGGCCCGCGTCGCTCATGACCAGGAAATCGCCAGAGCCGCCGCAGCCAGCACAGGTCCAGGCGCCGAGCGGCAGGATGACGAGCAGGTCGGTCGGCGCGTGCCGGCGCTCTGCGCGGTTTTCCTTCCGGGCGCCCGGCGCGGCCTGGCCCCTGGGCTTCGGCGGCGGGTCCAGGCTCACGGGAAAGGATCGTAGCCAGCCCCGGCAGCGAGCGTGGCTCCGGCCGCGACTCCTGTTCGCTGCTTCTTCTGCAACTACTCCGGTGGGTCGGTGATCACCTCGTAGTCGGCGATCCTTCCATTCTTGATCATGAGCGTGAGGGCGAGCAGCAGGTGCCCGCACGGGGCCACGACGATGCCCAGGGCTCCGTTCACGAGCGTCGGCTACGCGAACTGTCCCCGCCGCCCGCAGGCCACGGCCTCCTCTGCCACGGCTTGCGCACCGTGGATCTCGGCCGGGGCGCCGGGCGGCAACGCGACGCGGTCGGCCCAGCGCACGACACCCGGGTCGAGAAACGCAAGCAGCCCGGCGATGTCGCCGCCGTGGGCGGCAGCGAGGAAGGCATCGACGACGTGCCGGTGCCGGGCGAGCTGGCGCTGTGACTGACGGGTTACGATCGGTGCGGCCGAGGAAGATCCGCGCATGGGTCCATGGCCTGGTGGGCCGACGCTGGCGGGCCTCCTTCAGCGGGCCGGGTTCGATGACCAGATAAGTTGGCCTACAGCAGTGCGGGCGACCCTGACCTGGCCTGGGTCATCGCTGGTGGCTACAGCGTCAGCCCGTGGATTCATGGTAAGGAGAAGGTAGGCGGTTCGATCCCGCCAGGGGGCTCCAAGAAGCAGCGCTGACCTGCGGTTTTGTCCCTCGTCTCCCGTTCCGCGGCTGGGGTTATCGTCTTGATTGCGGCAATGGAGACGGTCTGCCCGGCAGGGGTCACCCGCGCTCTGACGTGCCCGGACGCGCACTAGGGAACGGCCCGAGCCTAGCTACAGCGTCCGCAGACCAGATAAGTTCGGAAAGATCGCAAGGTGAGACCCGCCTGCCGGAAGCAGCCGATACAGGTCACCACCGGCCCGCCCGGATCGGCTGAACCGCGGGCTCCAAGGGCACGTCGCGGGCCCGGCAGCGCCCACCTGCGGGCCGCAGCTCAACGGCCGGGAGCTATGCGGTTAGCGTCCGACGGCTCGTTACGGGCGGCCATCGGACCTCGAGCGGCCGCGGTCGCTGCCCTGCATCAGGAACGTCATGGCGCTGCTGCGGGATCGTGCCGTCAAGCTCCCGCTCTGGCCTGACGCGTCCGCACATGCCGATGAGCGGACGCGCTCGTCAGGGTTATGCCGGTGATCCGGAGATGCGATGAGCGGACGTTTCCCTTTAGGCAACGCTGAGGTCGCGCAGGCGGTCCCGCAGTAGAGCTTCGGCGCCGTCGGCGATCTGGCGCACGATTTCGGCCGCCGGGAGAACCTCGGTCGCCGCGCTGACCGACTCGCCGGCATAATGAGCCAGAGCGTCGACGGGACCGCCGATTTTGTCCGACGGCGGTGATGGCGCAAACAGCGGAATCGCCCCCTCGTCTGGGTAGCTGGCGCCCGAGGCACCGCCGCCCCGGTTGGACGCCGCTTCGAGGCTCGCGCGCAGGACGCGATGGGGGGCGTCCGGCCAGTGGACCTTGAAGGCGTCGGTCAGCACGGTGTCGCTGGCGTGTGCCGCGATGACTGCCGAGCGGTAGTCGGGATGGGCTGACGATTCCTCCGCCAGCAGGAATCGTGTTCCGACGCGGACACCGTCGGCCCCGGCCGCCAGTGCGGCCGCCATGCCCCTCGCGGTTGCCACGCCGCCGGCTGCGAGCACCGGCACGTCGACGGCGCCGAGCACTTCGTCCAGAAGCATCAGCACACCAATCTTCCCGCGCACGTGGCCCCCCGCTTCGATGCCCTGGGCGATGACGAAGTCGCATCCGGCCCCGGCGGCGGCACGGGCCTCCTCGGCAGAGCCCGCCTGCCAGGAAACCAGCGCTCCGCCACAGTGGCCCAGCTGCACGAGCGCCGGGTCGGGGTCGCCGTAGAAGAACTCGATGACCTTTACCAGCGGCGCAACCGCGGCGACAGCGCCACGGTCGACGAAGGGGATCAGGAAACCGGCTCCGACGTGCTGCCCGGGCGCCGCCCGGCCCTTGCCGTTGACGAACGCCTCCACCAGCGTGGCGCGGTCGAAGTCGCTCGCACCGACCATGCCCAGCGCACCGGCGGCGGCGACCGCGTAAGCAAGGCGTGGCGTACCGATGCCGCCGCCCATCGCGGCGAGCTGGATCGGGACCTCGCAACCGACCAGCTCAGTAAATCGAGTCCGCACACTGCGAGACTAATCGCCGGGTGCTGGCAGCGGGGCGATCGCCCGTTTTCGCCGCCCGACCGGGCCGCGCCAATGGCCTCACACGACCCTGACTGAGCACTCGCTTCTGCTGCGGATCGAGCCTGAAGCGAACCCTTCTCCCGGTCGTGGCGACCGTTTTGCTGGGTCTTGGCGGCGCCTGATCGGGCAGAATCTCTGGGTGGCCAGCGATGTCATGTGGTGGCCAAGGCCGCCGGGAGCTAGCAGCGAGCGGGTCGCTGTGGTCAGTGTCTCGTATAACACCCGGGAGCTGACCGGGTTCTTGCTGTGGTCGCTGCGCAGGATCGTGAACTGGCCTGGCCTGGAGATTGTGATCGTTGACAACGGATCGCGGGACGGGTCGGCGGAGCTGCTGGCCGAAGCCGGGCAGGCCGGAGTCTGCGTGCTGCTGGCCAATGACGTCAACCGGCAGCACGGCCCTGGCCTCAACCAGGGAATCTCGTGGCTGGCTTCCCGGCCGGGGCCGCGCCCGGCGTGGATCTGGATCCTGGATTCTGACGTCATCGCCGCACGCCCCGATGTGCTCTCCGCAGCCCTGGCCGTCGCGGACAGCGATAAAGCGGCCCTGGTCGGTGAGCCACAGTGGGACCCATGGCACCAGGTCGAGCGTTTCGGGCTGTACTCGCTGCTCGTGGACCCAGCCCGGGTCTGGCGGCACGGGATCGGGCCCTTCACTGACGGCGGTGACCCATCATTTGATCTGCTCAGCTCAGCCGCACGGTCCGGCCTGCGCCTGGCGGCCTTCCCCTTCACCACCGAGGGTCACGTGATTCACCGTGGCCGGGGCAGCCTGGCCGCAGTCTTCGCCGCCGGCGACCGCTCTCACCCGCTATACGACTGGGCTACCGGGCACCATGACCCGCATTTCGGCGAGGTTCCCGGCGCTGACCAGCGATACAAGGCTCTCCTGCGAGCCTTCCGCAAAGAGACGGGGACACTTACCGGAACGTCCCTCGCAGCCGCCTGCGGGTACCCGCCCGGCCATCCCTAGCAGGCGGCAGCCAACGCCACGCGGCCCAAAGAAGCTGCTCCGGGCGATCTTCAAACTCGACCGCTCATGCCGTTTGGAGCGCGTATGGCGGTGGTGCTGGATGAGCAGTGCCGTGTCCGTGGGAGCGGCGTTGGACACGGACCGCAGGCTTTAAAGTGATTGACTGGCGCCATGCCGCACTTCGCGGTCGCTGGCGGACAGGGAGCGTTCCAGGCCCGGCCGTTGACCCCTGCCACCTGGCCTGATCTTGAGCACTTGTTCGGTCTGCCGGGCGGCTCGATCGTGCGCGGCTGCTGGTGCATGCACTACCGCCTGACCGGCCAGGCGGGCTGCTACGCGGGAGTCGGCAGCAAGCTGGCCTTGCGCGATCTGGTCGGCTGCGGGGTTGTACCCGGCCTGATCGGCTATCTCGATGGCAGCCCAGTCGGCTGGATCAGCCTGGGCCCACGCGAGGAGTACCTGAGGCTGCGGCGCTCCCCGATCATGAAGCCGGTCGATGAGACCAAGGTCTGGTCGGTGGTGTGCAGCTACGTGGCCAAGCCCTACCGGGGCCTGGGCTTGCAGCACCGGATGCTCGCGGCCGCGATCGGCTTCGCACGCGACAACGGGGCCAGCGTACTGGAGGCCTATCCCGTTGATAAGGCCGAACGCAGCCATGACGACTTCATGTTCTTCGGTTCACGCAGCCTGTATGAGCGCGCCGGCTTCCGCGAGGTCGTGCGGCGGTCACCCACCCGGGTGGTCATGCGCCGGGCACTGCGGCCCCGGCGTGCGCCCGGGAACGTGTCCCGTCCCAAGCCGTGACACCAGGCAACCGTCAGCCCGGCCCCGCCACCGATACCGCTGCCTCCGCGGCGATACGCCCGGACGTCCTGTATTGCCGCGGATGGCGCACGAGCAGCGGGATCTCTCGCGTGGACAGCCGAACCGCGAGCCCTAGCTCCAGTTTCCGACGATCATGGTTTTCTGATGCTTGATCGCGACATGGCCTGAGGCGTTTTCCCTGATGACACGCCGCTTCTGGTGCTTGACTGCGCTGCTGTTCTGGCCTATGACCTAAATTTGTGGCGAGCCTGTACAAGAAGGTGATCAGCGGCCGGCCGTACTGGTACCTGCGTGAGATGGGCTGGGTGGACGGCAAGCCGAAGATGGTCTCCGAGCGGTATGTGGGCACCGCGGCCGAGGTGGAGGCGCTGCTGGATGCCCGCGAGGAGCGGATGCTGCCCGAGCGGACCCGGCACCTGGACTTCGGGGCTGCGGCCGCTGTGTGGGGGCTGCTGGCCGATCTGGGCGTGGCCGCGGTCATCGACGGGGAGGCCGGGGCCAGGCCGCCGGGGCTGCCGCTGTCGCCGGGCGCCTACCTGGCGCTGGCGGCGCTGAACCGGGTCGTGGATCCGTGTTCCAAGCGGGGGTTCGCGGACTGGTGGCGCACCACGGCGGCAGGCCGGTTCACCAAGATCCCGGCGCTGGATCACCGCCGGTTCTGGGATGCATTCCACGCGGTGCCGCTGGATGCGCTCGCGCGGATCGAGGAGAAGCTGGCGCTGGCGGCGTGCGCCCGGTTCGGGCTGGACACCCACTCGGTGGCGCTGGACATGACGAACTTCGCGACCTTCATCGACACCGGCAACGGCAGGGCGCCGATCGCGCAGCGGGGCAAGGCCAAGCAGAAACGCACGGACCTGCGGCTGGTGGGCCTGGGGCTGGTGGTCACCCGCGACGGCGGCATCCCGCTGCTGTCCCATGCCTATCCCGGCAGCAAGCCGGACGTCACCCAGTTCCCGGAGATGATCAAGACCCTGGCCGGCCGGCACGACGCCCTGGCCGCCGCGGCCGGGCAGCAGGGCACCGAGATGACCGTCGTCTTCGACGCCGGGCAGAATTCTGGGGCCAACTTCGCGCTGCTGGCGCGCAGCAGGCTGCGCTACGTGGGGTCGGTGCCGGCCAGCGACTGCCGTGACCTGCTCGCCCTGCCCGCCAGCGTCCGCTCCGTCGTCGATGAGGGCCGGTTCGGCGACCTGACCGCCTACGACGCCCGCCGCGTCATCTACGGCACCGGGCGCCGGGCGATCTTGACCCATTCCCCGGAACTCCACCAGCATCAGGCCCGCGGCTTTGACGGCACCACCTTGGCCAAGGCCGGCCGCAAGCTGGACGAGCTGGCCGCCACCCTGGCCCGCGGCAAGACCCGGCGGACCCGCGCCAAGGTCGAAGCCGAAATCAGCAAGATCACCCATGACGCCTGGGTACGCCGGGTCATCACCTGGCAGCTATCCGGCGACAACCCCAAAGACCTCCGCCTGGCCTGGAGCATCGACCAGGACGCGCGCGCCGCCCTGGAAGAGGAGATCTTCGGCAAGCACGTGCTGATCACGGACCACGACGACTGGCCCGCCGCCGAGGTGATCGCCGGCTACCGGTCCCAGTCCGAAGCCGAGTTCTCCTTCCGCCAGATGAAAGACCCCCGCGCCGTGTCGTTCTCCCCGATGTTCCACTGGACCGAGCACAACATCCGCATCCACACCTTCACCTGCGTCCTCGCCCTGCAGATCGCCCACCTGATGCGCCTGCAAGCCGGGCGCGCCGGGCTGCACATGTCAGTCCGCGAACTGCTGAACCAGCTCGCCGGCATCGGCGAGACCGTCCTGATCTACCCCACCGAACGCGGCAGGCCCAAAGCCCGCCGGATGCTCACCGAGACCACCGGCACCCAGGACAAACTGATCCAGATCTTTCATCTGGACCGCCACGCGCCCCCGGTTAGGTCATAGGCCCCGGCGACCCCGCAAACCCTTCCCCAGCAGGCGAAACACCCTGGCAAG
>WNGK01005678.1_pt1 | contig 19117 bp, 19 predicted proteins | sample 5400601 | NCBI WGS metagenome assembly WNGK01 (sample SAMN13153376, study PRJNA577476) | soil metagenome | isolation source: 60 cm soil or saprolite under Garry oak tree replicate 1 | place: USA:California | collected 2016-06-15
AGTAACCTGCGCCACATGGCGCGGGCCAAAGGAGTATAAAGCTCATCCCCTGATAAGCTCATCTTCTACATCATTGCTCGCTTGCTTTCCATCCTCTTCCAAAGCCACTTTATCCATTTCGCACCACAAACTAGTACTACAGTCCCACTTACAAGGTTCAAGCCGAGGAGAGGAACGCAGGCTCAGATGGAAGCAAGACCTGCAAGATCCGCGCCCACAGGCCCTCTTTACACCAGCGTTGGTAGCGGCTGGAGACCGTCGACCACGGCCCGAAGCGCTCAGGCAATTCCCGCCAGGACGAGCCCGTGCGCACGACCCACAGCATGCCTTCCACTATTAGGCGATGATCGCTGGCTGGACGACCCGTCTGTGGCTTCTGCGGTGGCAAGAGCGGGCGTAGCTGCTCCCAGTGCTCATCCGTGAGCGCCGGGATCCCCAGCCAGCGCAAGGGAGCCGCTGGATCTGCCGACACCGCGGGAGCCTGGCGAGCCCGGCGCAGCCGATGGAAATGCTGGGCTCGCGCCTGATGCTGGCGCCGGAAGCGCGACCAGTGCAGGCGGTGGGCTTGTTGCTCCTCTGACTCACGGAGTGCCTGCCACAAGCGCCGCACCTCCGGCAGGCTCAACTCGACCCACCGGCGAGCGCCTCCAGTTTTTTTTCCTGCGCACGGGCCTGGGCCCGCATCACCACCAGAGCGGCGTAGGTCACCAGAGCCAGCGTCATGTAGCGATACCAGGCGCGCCACGTGCGCACTTCATACTCATCCAACCCCACTTCACCCTTGGCTTGTTCATAGCCCTCTTCAATCTTCCAGCGGCTGCCGCTCACCCGCACCACCTCGGCCAAGGTGGTCGTGGCCGGGCCGTACACGCGGTAGTAGGCGCGCTCGCTGTGATCAGCGAGGCTGCGCCGGATGAGCACCCAGCGGGCCCGCTCGCTTGTCGCTTCCGTCTCGTCTGGCAACTGCAGCCAGGCCCACTCATAGAGTCGTGGCCCCTTGCTGCCCTCTCCTGCTGAGAGGATCACCCAGGCCTCGTCTGGCAAGAGGGCTGCCAGCAGTCCCACCGGCTGTGGTCGTCCCTGCACCCAGACCTGGTGCGTCTCGGAGACGGCCAGCACGTAGTTCTTCTGCTGGGCCTCCAGCCACAAGCGCAACTCGTCGTAGCCGTAGACCGTATCTGCCACCACCCACTCCGCCGGGATCTCCGCCGTAAACGCGCGGGCGAGCATCTGTTGGGCCAGCTCACCCTTGGTCGCAAACGCCACCTCATCGGGAATGCCAGCCTCGCGGCAGCGCACCCGATCTTGCGTCCACTCTTCGGGCAGATAGAGCGCGCGATCGATGAAAGCCGCCCCTTTCGCGCTGGCGTACGAGAGAAAGACCCCCACCTGGCTGTTCTCGCGTCGCCCGGCCGTTCCGCTGTACTGCCGGGCCACTCCCGCTGACTTCTTCCCTTTTTTGACAAAGCCTGTCTCATCCACCACCAGGATCCCCTCAGGTTCTCCCAGCTGCTCGATCACATACCTACGCAACTCGTCACGCACCGCTTCCTCATCCCAGTCGGCTTCTTCCAGCAGTCGCTGCACTCCGTGGGCGTTGGCTTCTCCCAGTTCCTCGGCCATTTGCCAGCCGTTCTTGCGCTCGACCGAAGCCAACAGCCCGTGCAGGTAGCGTCCCACCCGTGTTCTCACCTCGGCGCGGCGAAAGTGCGCCCCAATGCGCACCACCAATTCAGTCAGGGTCTGCGCGCTCTGCCTGATGATGGCCAGCTCCCTCTCTTCTTGACGGCTGGTTGGTGCTGCTCCTTTTTCGGTGGTCATCTGCTTCACCTCCTTGAAGCATCCTACCACATTTTGGCTCTAAGTGGGACTGTAGTAGTAGGGCTTATCCGGAAACCTGTCTGAAGCCACCTCAATCCAGGGTCAAAACCAGGTTTCCGGATAAGCCCTTAATAAGCAAGGGGTGAAATGAGTGAGCGAAGCGGTCATAGCCCACAAAAGAAGTTCTCCACCGATAAGACGCTGAGAGAAAAGAAGCTTCTCATTTGAGCTTTTCTCCCATCATCTTCAGTGTCTCCTGGGCCAACCTTATTCCTTGTAGTGCTATGCCAGGGGAGTAGGAAGGCCGTCCAGGCTCTTGCTATGCTGGCGCCACCCCAAAGTGCCGCTATATTTTCAGTCTAGCTCGTACCCGTTGCTGGCGCTCCAGTTCTTCGATCTCCTTTTGACGTTCCCTACGCTGCTGTTCCTCCTCTTCCTGTTTCTCCCTGCGTATCCTCTCGGCATACTGGCGGTTCGCAATTGGCAGCCACGTCTTGAAGTAGTCTACGATTTGCTGCGCCTCGTCCTCCCGGGCTGGTACGGTTACGGTATCGCCTGAAAAACGAAATCGCTCTGGCCCCTTGCCCATCATGGACTCAAACGATGCCCTCATGTTGCGTATCTCAGATACCCATCTGTCATTGACAGGGCGGCTTAGGTATAGGATGAGCGCTCCCCGTTGGTAGTCGCCATCGATTAACTCAGGCGGGTTGACGACTAGAGGATCGTCAATCTCTGAGGTCGAGACTACTGTTTTTTTGAGTTCGCTGATGCGCTGGAGGGTGACGAAATCGAGCTTTCTGCCCTGAAGCTGGCCTTTGATTGCGGCTATTGAGTCTGGCCGCTCGTTGGGCGACTGGCGTAGCATCTGAGAAACTATCTCATCAAGGTAGGCGTATTCAGCCGCAACGCTTTTAACCGTTACGTAGCCAGTGCCGTGAGCCAGGACACCGGTGAACATCTCGTTTAGTATCAGTCCCAGCGCGTATATATCGGCGTGGTGGTCTTTTGTTGCGCCGCGGCCTCGCTGCTCCGGGGCTGCGTACTGGAAGTTGGCAAGGCGTTGACTCTCTTTAGTTTGAACGGCTGTGTAGATAGCCTCTTCCTCAAAGTATGCTATGCCGAAATCAGCTACCAGAAGAAGATCACGGCTTTCGTCATAAAGCACGTTTTCCGGCTTCAGATCGCGGTGGGTCACGCCGTATAGATGCGCGGCTTCCACCCCGTCCAGAAGTTGGGAGAAGTAGGGTAGAACCTTGTCATGTGGAATTTTTGCCCCAAGAAGGTCTCTCAGTGATGCGGTGTAAAGCGGCATCACGTAAAATGGAGCAAGCTTGTTCCCATCAGGCAAGACTCCATGATCTACAACCTTGATAATGTTTTTATGGTCGTGCTTGCTGCAAAACTGCACTTCGTTTTTGAACCGCTTCATCGTCTCCGAGTTAGGCTTTGCTGCGGTGAGAAGCTTTATCGCGTACACGCTTCCGGCGTCATCGGTAGCTTTATATATACGTCCTGCTCCACCCTCTCCGATAATCTCAGTGCTGGTATATTGGGCAAATGTCGTATTAAAGACAACAGGATTTTTCAAAAGCATCAAATATCTCCCGATTAAAAAAACTGGCAGACGGTTGGCCGTCTGCTTGAAATTTCATCCATGATTATATCAGGAAGAACCTAATGAGGGAAATTTTTGGAACTAAAAGGGTAACCCTATATGGGATCATCCTTTGTCTAATGTCTCAAAAGCCTTTATCTACCACAAAGATAGGAAAGGCCGCTTGAGCCTGTGTAGAGTCTGTCCCAAAACTCGGTATGGCATCATTTTGCGTTGGCCTAAGCCCCTCGTTTTGCGCCACAGCTCTGGCTATCAGAGGCCATGTGATGATGTAAGCTTCAAGCGTTCGCCCAGTTCTTGAAGGTTCGTCACGAACTACACCTGATGGCTACGGTAGGCTTCGGACACGAAGTCTCTAAGAGCACGACCGCCAGCGACGTATTGAGAGATGTCGCCAATGATCACCAGTCGCCGTCGATACGTCACGCATTTCTGCATGTCTGCATGATTTGACCCAGATCACGCTGACTGTCCGTGTGACGTTGACCGTGATGCCGCTCACCAGCAGCACCCCGACGCCGCCGATAAGGGCATCGGGGGCCGAAGCGAGCACGAGCAGGCCGAGCACCCCAATGAAGCAGGCGAGGGCATACATGCGCCGGGCGACGCCCACGCCATCGATGCGCGCCTGGACGAGACGCAGGGCGATGAAGCCAGCCGCTAAGGAGCAGATCCCGACAGCCGTATACCACAGCACGGGATCTGAAGGGAAACCCAGGTGGATGAGTTGCCTGGGAAACAGCCATGCGGCCATCAATGCAGCGTTGATGAGCATCGTGGCGCCGCGGACCAGCAGAATCTCGTGGTCGCGGCGCAGCAGGCTGATGACGAGCCGGACAACCGAGAGCGACGCGTGCCCTCGTTTCTCGCGCCTGGGAATGAAGGTGCGCTCGGTGAACTGCGCCGCGACGAAGAGCGCGAGCAGGGCCATGCCGACCCCTGACCCCACCATCGCTGTCGCCAGACTGGTGGCCCAGCCAAGCACTCCGAACGCAACCATCCCCGTTACTCTTCCTACCAGGCCGAAGCTCGTACCCGCCGTCAACACGCGGGCGATCCGCTGGGGTTGAGCGAGCTCGTCGGTGATCGGGATGATACAAGGATTCGTACAAAAATGGGCCATTTTGTCATTTGTCCGATATAAAATACCGTTTGCCAAGAAAAGGGCCATGCTGCCAAGGGCCTTCAGCAGATCGCCTCCGCCACAGAAGCTGGCGTACTTAGAGCATCGCTCTTTTTTCCTAGTGCCTCCTCTCTTTTTCGTCAGCATCCCTTCCTTTCCACCAGGATAGGTGGCAGAGACGAAAGCCTATGCGGCACACTGGTGGCATTTTTGACCGCTCTCAGGTACACGCATCCGACAAGGCGTCGTCAATGGCTTGATCCTGCGCGAGTTCGGTGCCTGTGGTCCATTCCGAGGCCCAGGCAGGCTCGCCAAGCGCTGTTTTTGCGGTAGCCATCGTCTGCTCAAAGGCATCGCGTTCAGATGGTGGAAGCGGAGTCTGCACCCGCTTGCGCATGGTCACCGCTGCTGCACATAAGCGTGTTGCCTGCGCATACTGCCTCTCTGCGTTGAGAGCAGCAGCAAAGCCTTCCAGGCACCAGGCCATAAAGGTCGGACTGTCAAAGGATCGGAAGACGACCAGGCTCTCCCGGTAGCGAGATTTGGCCAGCGCGTAGTTGTGCTGCTGAGAGGCCAGGTGACCCAGCAGCGTCGTAAGCAAGGCAACTCCGAACGTCATGCCGATGGCCTGTACGACCGCCAGGGCTTGTTCGTACAGTGCAGTGGCACGCCCAAGGTCTCCCCGCATCCGCGCGAGCTCCGCGAGATTACGTAAGGTAATGCCTCGCAGGTCTGGAGACCCTCCAAGCGAGGCATGCTCGTCGGATTTCTCGAAGCATGCTTCCGCCTCGTCGAGGTTCCCGCCCGTCTGTGCGAGCTGACCCAGGATGGTCATGGCAATACAGATGCTGCAATGATCCTCGCTCCTCTGCGCACGAGAGAGTGCCTCGCGCGCAACCGCCTCCGCCCGCTCCGTCTTTCCTCGTCCCAGCAGGATTTGTCCGAAGGAGTACAGCACATCTGCGCGGGGTCTGAAGAGGACTCCCTGCGCGCCGCTTTGCCAGCCGAGCCGCAGCAGACGTTCGAGCATTCCCTCAGCCTCGCTTATCTGGCCCTGGCTAAACCAACTTCCCCAGAAAAAGCGTGCCAGTCGTAGCCCCAATACGACCTCTTGTTGCTCTATCGCCCACCCTATGGCCGCACGGGCGTTGGGAACGTCCTGGAGCAGTAACGCGTCTGGTACGCTCTGCCCTGGTACCTTTGACGAAGCACGCTCCGCCAGCTGCGCATAATAGACGGCGTGTCGCCGTCGGTACAGCTCCTCTTCCCCCGCTGCGCGCAGACGCTCGAGCGCGTAGTCTCGCATCAGCTCGAGCATGCCGAAGCGTGCCGGGCTGTCCACCGGGATGTCTACCTGCACCAGGCTGGCATCCACCAGAGCAGCGAGCGCGAGGATCGTCCCCTCTGGGGTCTGCTCTTCCCTGGCCTGGCAGACTGCTTCCGCCGCCTCCAGTGTCCAGCCCCCCACAAACACCCCGAGCGCGCGAAAACACTGCTGCTCTTTCTCGCTCAGCAAGTCATAGCTCCAGGCAATGGCTTCCTCCATCGTTTGCTGCCGGGCCGGCAGGTCTCTGGGCCCCTCTCGCAGGAGCGCCAGGCGATGAGTAAGACGTTCATACAAATCAGGTAACGAGAAGGTATTCACATGCATGGCCGCCAACTCAATTGCCAGCGGGAGTCCATCGAGGCGCTCACAAATGGGAAGAGGCTGCCTGCAGAATCTGCTCGAAATTGTCGAGGATGAGGAGAAGATGTTTCTCACGTAAGAACGTGATGACCTGCTCGGAGATCTCGCCTTGAAGTGACTCGCGGAGTCCAAATGCCTGGGCTATGATGCCTGGCAGCAGCGCTACGTTGCGGAGCGTGGCCAGCGGAACAAACACCACTCCATCGGCGAAATGCTGGTCCATTTCCTGTGCGATTTGAAGCGCTAGGCGAGTCTTGCCCACGCCTGCCGGTCCTGTGAGTGTGAGCAGGCGCACTCGATCATGCGAAAGCCCGGTCAGGACGCGCGTCATCTCGTGCGCACGTCCGACGAGCGGTGTGGGAGGGAGAGGAATGCGAGACAGGGAAAGGGGTTCGATGGGAGCTGGCTGCATCTCTGGTCGTCCCATCACCTGGAACAGCGCGCGCTGCTGCGCCGTCAGGTCCAGCGCAGACATCAGTAGCTCGAACGTGTCGTGACGCGGGGTGCGGTTGATGCCGCGCTCAAGATCGGCAATCGTACGAGCGCTGAGCCCCGCGCGGGTAGCGAGTGCTTCTTGCGTCAGGTCTGCCGCCATCCGGTAACGCTTGAGTAAGATTCCAAATGAAGTCTGCTGGTTACTCATTGCTCTTCAAGTCCTCTGGGAGCATGAGGGGAACGCCGTTTCCTCAAGAGTATAGCACATCTTGCCAGACATGAGAGATGTAGGCAAGATGTGGGTGTTTTTCCTGGTAAGGACGGCAAGAGGCAGGTATACTTGCCAGTGGGAAAAAGACAAGGCAGTGGGAGCCCGAAGTCATTGAGGGAGGGTAGAGGCTGCTTTTCCTACGAAGGAGAAAGAAAGCAATACATCGAAAGGAAGAGATTCTATGTCAACAGAAGAGAACAAAGCCCGTCAGCGACGCATCGTCGAGGAGTTCATCAACAAGGGCAACATGGCAGTGGCTGAGGCCCTGGTGGCGGAAGACTTTGTCGCGCTTGATCCACCTCCTGGGCTAGAGCAAGGGAGAGAGGGCCTGATAGACGACATCGCCAGAATGCGCACGGCATTCCCCGACATGGAATGGACCATCGAAGAACAGGTAGCTGAAGGGGACAAGGTGGCATGCTACTTCGTCTGGCGCGGGACCCACCAGGGAGTGTTTCTCGGTATTCCTCCCACTGGCAAGCGGGTGACGGTGCCTGGCGTGTCGTTTGATTCCTTTGTGGCTGGCAAGTGCAAAGAAGGCCGGTTTTTGATGAACATCATGAGCCTGATGCAACAGCTTGGCGTTGCCCCACTACCAGGACAGTAAAGTCGAGTCACCACTGTAGCCCTCTTCACCTGGAAGGCAAGGAACGCGGCGGTGTGATGCTGCCGAGTTCCTGCTCTCCAGAATGATCCACGATTGGGATGATGATCACGCCATCGCTCTACTCACCAACTGCCAGTAGGCCATGAAGCCTGAAGGCAAAGTGCTGCTGCTAGAACGCGTGATCCTCCCCGGCAAAACACCGGAGCTGCTTGTGCTGGAAACCGATCTCCACATGCTTTTTGCACTGCCATTTGTCTCCGCTGCTTCTCCCAGGGTAGCCCTTTTTGGCTCTTCCAAGTGGGTGCAGCTACGGCTACCAAAAACACTTGATCCTTCGTTGCGGCGAAGAGCTGGAGGCCTCGCCTGACGAGAGCAAGCCTGCTCACGCTTATACAAGTAGCTCGATGACGATCACAGCTCTTTTCATTTTGCGCCATGTTATCTGGCAAAAGATGAGACGAAGAGCGGCTCCCACCAGGCGCGCGCCATGTTATGGCGACAAAATTGATCATTAACTTCTTTTTGAAGAGCACCAAGGAGATGAGCAAAGATGACATGCCACATTATAGGTCAGGGGCTCTTTTGGGGTCAGATGAGGCTGAGACTGCTTCTAAACTCTACAGATGCCACCACCTACTGGCAGAAACGCGCCGGGATATTAGACAAACGACAGACGCGGTTTCGCCTACACTCTAAGCAGAGAGCGGAGAAACCTCAAAGAGGTAGGACTAAGATCCTGACCGAATTGTGCAGGAAAGCATTTTGTTCTCTTTTTTGGAAAAGATCCACTGTCACAGAAGCGCTGTTTGCCGCTTCGGCCTCCCAGCACTCTTGCGAGCATCATGAGAGAACATCTCCCCCTCTCCTTGAGAGCTGATTCTTACCCACATCTTACAAACGGAGATGAAAAGCAAGATGAACGCCTTCAAGAAGGGTTTGCAAAGAGAGCCAGCCTTTCCAGATGGTGCGCCAGCCAGGAGGGCCATCTTGGGAGCGTGCCAGATAGCCACCCAGGCGTGCCACCTCCGTCCAGAAGGTGCCCACCGTCATGGTCAGAGCCGATTGACCAGAGCGCTCGGCCAACACGGCCAGCATCAGAGGCTCAATCACCTCAGAAGCGGGGCGCTCTGGGTCTTCACGAGCCCAGGCACGCACCTGCAGCAAGCGCACGGCCAGCGGGGACAACAGACCCAGCAAGCGCATCAGACCATCAACCGTCTGCAATTGCCGTTGCTCAATGCGACACCCACTTTTGAGGCATTGGTGATAGTCCTCAATGGTACAATCACAAATGACAAATTCTGCATGAGCCGGATGGGACGATTACAGCTGTCTTGGTGGCGACTGCCATTACGTGCTCGGGTTGCCGTCGGCAAAGAGAAAGCGTATCCTACTGATGCGAACGAATTGGAGCGTTGCACTCAGGAGGGTACACATGAAGAAACGCAAGTTCAGCATGCGGCGTCACATGATGCAAACGGCCGATGCACAGCGTCGGTGGGATCAAGCTTACCAATGTCTTGTACGATGGAGCGCAGCTACCCTGCGGGAGGCAATCCCCGCAGGTATTCGACAGGAGAAGAGACATGAAAGTCGCGATGTATGTGCGCGTCTCTACGCAGCGGCAAGCCCAAACGCAGACCATTGAGCAACAAATCGAGCTATTGCGAGCGCACAGCCACCAGCATGGCTGGCTGTGGCAAGACGAGCATCTCTTTCGTGATGATGGCTACAGTGGGGCAAGTCTGCGTCGGCCTGGACTGGATCGCCTGCGTGAGCAGGTGAGTGCTGCTGCCTTTGATCGGGTGGTCATCACCGCCCCCGATCGGCTGGCCCGCAACTATGTCCATCAGATGCTCTTGCTGGAGGAATTGGAAGGTGGCGGCTGCCAGGTCGAGTTTGTCGATCAACCCATGAGCCATGATCCCCACGATCAATTGCTCTTACAAATCCGTGGGGCCGTGGCCGAATATGAGCGCAGTTTGATTGCCGAACGGATGCGACGGGGACGACAGCAGAAGTACCAAGCGGGCAGTCTCTTGCCCTGGACGCGTCCTCCCTACGGCTACCGCGTTGATCCGAGCCGACCTCGTGATCCAACAGGAGTGCGTCTGGAGCCAGCGGAGGCCGCAGTCGTCGCCGAGCTCTTCGCCAGCTATGGGCGACAAGGGCAGAGCTTGATCGGTGTCACGAAACAGTTGATGGCTCTGCAAGTTCCCACGCCCAGTGGTCGCTTGCGCTGGAATCAAGCCACGGTGCATGGCATCCTGACCAATCCCGTCTACACGGGTATGGTCTACATCGGTCGCAGCCGTTCGACTCCTGCACGACAGCGGCACTCGCCGCTCGCCCCGATTGGACGTGGCTCGGGTGGTCATCCCCTGACTGATCCGCAGGAGTGGGTCGCCGTGGCACCCGTGCCGGCTGTTGTCAGTCAGGAGCAGTTCGACCAGGTGCAAGCTAAGCTCGCCCACAACCAGCAGTTTGCCAGCCGCAACAACACGGCCCATCCGTATTTGTTGCGGGCGTTGGTCAGTTGTGGCGTGTGCCGTCTGGCCTGTACCGGACGCAGCAATCGAGCAGACTATACCTATTACACCTGTCGTGGCAAAAGTCATCCCATTGTCTCCTGCCGCGATGAGAAATGCCCAGCCCGCTTTATTCCTGCCAGGCAACTCGATGAACTGGTATGGCAAGATGTGTGTGAAGTTCTGACCCATCCAGAACTGATTGCTGCCGCCTTAGAGCAGGCGCAAGCAGGCGCGTGGCTGCCACAGGAACTGCAAGCGCGACGCGAGCATCTGCGCAAGGCTCGCGTCAGCTTGGAAGGGCAACTGGAACGGCTGACGGAGGCCTACCTGGCCAAGGTCCTGGAACTGGACGAGTACAAACGGCGACGGCAGGAAGTGGACCAACGCCTGCAAGCACTTGCAGGGCAAGTGCGTCAGTTGGAGGCAAGTGTCGAGCGTCACCACGAGATGGCTGGCTTGGTCACCTCGATCCAAGCGTTTTGCCAGCGCGTGCAGCAAGGACTGGCTGAAGCCACCTTTGAACAGAAACGGCAATTGGTTGAGTTGCTTATTGATCGTGTCATTGTCACCGAAGAGGAGGTGGAGATCCGCTACGTGATCCCCACCTCCTCCCGCAGTGAGCACGTTCGCTTTTGTCATTTGCATTTGGACTATTTCGACCAGCCAGCGATACCCATACCAGTCCACGCGCTCCCAGGCTTGTTCGAGCGTGGTGGTGGGCACCGAGGTCAGCAACACCCATTCCAGCGGCTCCTCGCCTTCTGGGACCTGCTCTTCCCAGACACGAACCACCCACACGGTCACGGGCTCTTTGCTTGCGCGTGGCTCATTGCGGGGTGGCAAGAGCGTCATCTGCCCAAAGGCCAGCTGAAGCTGGGTCGAACGCGCTTGGTGACCATGCCTGGCGGGAACCTCGAACGGACGGCTCGCCTGGCTCGGCCAGGACCGTGCGCGCATCAGCGAATAGCTGAGCTCGTCTTCGCTCTCTTGCACCCGCCGATTCTGGGCCGCTCGCACCAGAAAGTGCGTCTGCGTCGCCTGACAGGCTTGAAAGAACGGGAACATATCCGCGCCCCGATCTCCGACATGTACCCACATGCTTCCCGGAGCAGGGGTCCCAATGGTCTGTACCTGGCGCATCCAGACATCGGTTTCGCGCTCTTCCCGCTTGAGCCGTTGATGCCGTTGTTCTCCCTGGGGAGCGGGAATGCGCACAAACGGTTCCTGGGCCATGCACCCGAGCACCTCTCGGCTCTGAGGACTCACGGCCAGCACCGTTTGCACGAAAAAACCACGTCCTCGTTCGTTGCCGATTTGTCCCACGCCGCTGATCTTGTGTCGGTGCGACAGATCGATGTCGGTGGTATCTTGCACCAACAGCACGATGGGAGAGGACAGGGCTTGTTCTCTGGTCTGTTGCAGGTGCGGCTGCATCAGGGCCGCAAAGGTGACGTCTGGCTCATCCAGCAACCGATACAAGGCTTTGGTCTCTTTCCAGGTGTGCATTTGAGCAGGCAAGGAACCCAAGGGATTCGCCGCCAACTTGCTGGCCGCTTTTACCGCTCGTCTCGTGCGCCGCAGATCGTGCAGTTGGACCCCCCCAAAGGTTCGCTCGGCCCAGCTCTTGGGATCCAACAAGTCTTGCGTAGTCATCCTTCTATTCTATCACTTTGTAAAAATGTGGGTAAGGATCAGGCCTGAAGGCGAGGGGAATGCGGCGGCAGAGACCTTCAATCCGGACTCATTTCTCCCAGGTTGCAACCTATCCCCAAAACGCAAAAAGGACAGCTTTTCAGAGAAAAACTATCCTTGCGACACCAGTGATAGACAGCCTGCCATCCAGTCAAAGGCTCGCTACCTGAGCGAGCCTTCTGTGGAGATGCGTAGCGTATGCGAGTGGCAGATGGCGATTGCTGCCGCATCGGCAGCATCATCCGGTCTGGGAACTGCTGACAGGTGAAGCAGTTGCCGTACCATATAGCCGACCTGCTCTTTGCGGGCAGCTCCATAGCCCGTCACCGCCAGCTTGACCTCGCTCGGCGTGTATTCGGTGATCGGGAGTCGTTGCTGCGCCAGTGCCAGAATCGTGACACCGCGGGCCTGTGCCACCTTGATGGCCGTGGTTACGTTTTTTCCAAAGAATAGTGCCTCAATGGCTGCCTCCGTTGGCTGGTACTCGGCCATAATCACGTCCAGTTGTTCATAGAGCTGCAGCAGACGCTGCGGATACGCAAGTGTCGTGGGTGTCACGATGGCATCGCAGACCATCAGGTGCAGCTCATTGCCTTGCGCCGATAGGACTGCGTAGCCCATCCTGCCAAAGCCAGGGTCAATGCCCAGAATGCGTCGTTCGTGTATTTCCATCTTCTCTCCACCTTTCACCAGCCCAGTTGTCGTTCGCGCATACTCATCCACACGCCCTGGCCGATTATCAGATGGTCGAGCAGTTCGATCTCAAGCAGCTTGCCCACCTCAATCAGCGCCCTGGTCACCTCGATATCCTCCGGGCTGGCCTCGGTGGTGCCGCTGGGATGGTTGTGCGCAACGATGATGGAGGCGCTCTTGAGCAGGATCGGCAATTGAAAAATTTCACCCGCCCGGACGACTGACGAGTTCAAACTGCCCTTGTACAGGCGATGCAGGCGCTGCACCTGATTTTTGGTATCCAGGCAGGCCACCCAGAACTCCTCGTGGTCGAGATGCCCAAGCTCCAGCATGAGCAGGGCTGCCATGTCGGCGGGCTGCCTGATGGGTTCATTCCTCGTCGGAGCCAGGAGTACCTGGAGCAGGCTCATCAGCGCTTGCACTTCTTCTGGCACATCCTCCCCGCTCTTAAGCGCATCGAGGACGCTCGCGCCGCTGGCGGCCAGTCGTCGCAGTTCAGCGAGGCACAGGTAGGGTGCGATGGCCTCGCGCAGGGCACGCGCTTGATGCTGAGTCGAGAGATCGGCTGGCGGCCAGGGGGTTGCCTCGTCCACAAAGAGCGGACGCATGAACAGGGTGTGGTTCGTCTTTTTTCTCACTGCGGGACAGGCCGCGCAGCGCATGGTTGTTCGTGGCATATCATTGTCTTCCTTTCCATCACGAAGGTAAGAAAAACCCCCAGGAAACTGTTTCCTGGGGGTGAAAAACTTTTTAAGTTTCATTGACATGCATAGACATTTCATGGTAAAATATAGCCATGAAATTAAGCCAGTATGCCAAGAAAACAGGAATCAGTTATAAAACAGCATGGAGATGGTATAAAGCCGGAACCCTGGACGCCTACCAAACGCCTACCGGCATGGTGGTGGTACGTGACCCGCTAGCCGAAAAGGTAGGGACCGGGCGTATTGCCTTGTATGCGCGGGTGTCTTCCGCCGATCAGAAAAGTGATTTGGAGCGCCAGGTGCACCGTTTGCGCGACTATGCGGCAGCGCGTGGCCATCAGGTTGCGCGTGAGGTGACGGAGATCGCCTCCGGCATGAATGACAGCCGCCCGAAGTTTCTCAAGCTGCTGGCTGACCCAAGCATTGGGGTGATCATTGTGGAACACCGTGACCGAGGCACCCGCTTCGGCTGGAACTACATCAGCACGCTCATGGAAGTGCAGGGACGCCGCATTGAGGCCGTGTTTCCTGAGGAGACGAAGGATGATCTCGTCAGCGATTTTGTGAGTATCATCACGAGTATGGCGGCCCGCATCTATGGGAGGCGAGGAAGCAAAAGACGTGCAGAACGGATCAAGCAGTGCGTCGAACAAGTCATGACATCTGAGGACGAGCCATGAGGAAACGAGGCTACAAGACAGAACTGGATCTGACGAACGACCAGGTGACTGCTTGCCTCAAGCACGCCGGGTGCGCGAGAAAAGCCTACAATTGGGGGCTGGCTCGCAAAGAAGCAGCTCGTGCTCAAGGTGAACCCATCCCCAATGCTCGCGCCTTGCACCGAGAACTCAACGCCCTGAAAGCCAGCGAATTTCCCTACATGTACGAAGTCTCAAAATGTGCGCCGCAGGAGGCCCTGATTGACCTGGATAACGCCTTCAAACATTTCTTCCGTAAAGTGAACTTGAAAAAGCATGGCAAAGGCCGCGGGAAGTGCGGCTATCCCAAGTTCAAAAGCCGCAAGAAAGGCATTGGTGGCTTCCGTCTCACGGGTGCTATCCACGTTGGAGAAGCGAGCATTCAGCTTCCTCAGCTCGGCACCTTGCGCCTCAAGGAAAAACTCTACTTACCCGTCAATGCCAAGATCGGCAGTGCCACGATCACCGAACAGGCTGGCCGCTGGTATGTTTCCATTTGTGTCCACGAAGAAGTCGCAGTGCCAGAACCAGCCACCGGGCCGGTGATCGGTGTCGATCTCGGCGTGAAAACGCTCGCTACTGTTTCCGATGGACGTGAGATAGCCAATCCGAAAGCGTTACGCACACGGTTGAAGAAACTTCAGCGGCTTTCTCGCTGGCATTCCCGCAAGCAAAAAGGTTCAGCCAATCGGAAAAAATCGCAACGTCGTTTAGCCCGCATGCATGCACGCATCGCCCATGTGCGTCAAGATGCCCTGCATAAAGCCACTACCTCGTTGGTTGCGAAAAACAAGCCATCCGACCAGCGACCGGCTGTGATTGTGATCGAGGATCTCAATGTGTCAGGGATGTTGAAAAATCGGCATTTGTCACGAGCGATTGCCGATGTGGGACTCTATGAGTGGCGTCGTCAGATCGAGTATAAGGCGCGTGATGCCGGGTGCCGGCTGATCGTGGTGTCTCGGTGGGAGCCGTCTTCCCAAACCTGCTCAGGCTGTGGGTGGCGGCATCCCAATTTGACGCTTGCGGATCGCCTCTTCATCTGTCAGAACTGCGGCCTCACTCTGGACAGAGACTACAACGCCGCGTGTAATCTGGCGGCGTCAGGCTGAGGTAGCAGAAAACTACCGGGAGTTCCTCGGAAAGTCACGCCTGGGGAGATTGGCGCTCTGGCTTGGTGGAAACAGCAAGTGAAACGCCGATCAGCGAACCAGGAACAAGACCTCAAGCATGGCTTGTCCATGCTTGTCGAAGTTCTTGAGAACGGTGAATGCAGTCTATTGGTTCTGTTCTGAGCCGGGAGCCATTGGGACTATTGGCGCTTTCATCCACTCCCGGCGAGTACTGTGGTGTGGGGGTGGTTCATCCACTCTCTGCTACTGGTCGGTCTCGTAAAACGGAAGTGCGTGACCTTCGCGCTTCTCCAGGCCGGCCAGAATCTTCTCTTTGGCCCGTTCATTGACCGAGCCATCCTGGAAGCGAATGAGCGCGAAGCCGGTGATAGGCAGTGCAGCGAAGAGACCGGGAGTAAGGCCATCAGCAGACTCGCCGGTCGGGCGGTACTGGTAAATGGTGCTGCCGATCTCACGCAGACAGAGCGGGAGGGATTCTCCACCCGCATGTTGCACTCTGGCTTCGTCATCGGCTGCCTCGATCACCGTCTGCGCTGCCTCGCGCGGGATGAGCTCCCACAATTTAAAGAGGCATGGCCCTGTTTGAGGTGTGGTTGGTGACATGGCCGGGAGCAACACTTCCGTGCCGCTCTCGGTGCTCTGAGCCAGTATGTGGGAGTGTAACCCCTCTCCGATCTCATCTTTTGTGTCGCCGGCCTCCTCGTCATGGACAGTGGCCGTGTCGTGGCCAGGGATCCTTTTCTTGCAGTTCTGCGGTGGGTGCTGCTCTTGCCATCGTGTATTAAGCACATGGGGATGCGCCAGGATCATGCGACTCGACCGGGAGAGCAGCGAGAGGTCCAGATTGGGATTGAGTCGGCGGGAGGCTCCATACCGGCGTGTCTCCTCGAGGTAATCTGGACAATATTTATAGTGCTCTTCGCCGACCCAGATGAGGAGATCGTAAATTGGCTTTTCTTCCTCATCGAGTGCCAGTTCGCCCGAGGCAAGACTACGCACCCAGAGCTGTGGCTTGTTGATCAAATCCAGCCCTTCTGGAATGGGCAGGGGCGGATCGAAGAGGAACTCCTCTAATGGCCGTCCTCGTGGAGAGAGTCCAGACTCGGCGTAGACTCCGCCCGGCTCGCGCTCTCCGCAGCCACGCGGAACGGGATCAGCTTTGGGAAAATCGTGGTCAAACATGGTTTCTTTCTCCTTATGGTTATGAGTGGGGTTGAACGGTCAAATCGGGTTAGGATGACGGGCGTGCCTCACGCAGAGCGAGGCGCAGTTGCTGCTCCAGCGCCTGGACGAGCGTCTGCACAGCCTTTGGCGCCATCTGGTAATCAGGGCTGTGGACAAAGGCATGCAGCGCTGCCAAGAGCGTTGTCATGGATGTCGTTGAGTCGGAGGAGCTTGTCTCCTGCACAGCCTCCTCGCCTGGTGCGCTCGCAGCCTGTCCCGTCTGATCCTCACAATCGGTGAGAGGGCGGAAAGACTGCGGCGAGAGAGCTGTCCCTGGAGAGCGGTGTGCTGCGGCCTGGTCCTCCCATTCCCGGGTAAGCGCGACCTGGATGGGCGCAAAACCGGCATTGATCTGCGCGCGAAGGAGGTCGTTCACCTTTTCCATGGTGATCTCCTCGCCCACCACGGCCAGGCTGGCGATCCGTTCCTGCTGTGCCCGCGTGAGCCGGACAAGTTTGCGCGCCACCTCGCGGTTCACACCTCCCGCCAGCACACGGGCCAGGAGTGGCGCGGGCAACTGCGCGATCTTGAGCCGCTCGGCAAGCGTGGCGCGGTCGAAGCCGAAAGCCGCCAGGTCGTCGAGAGTCATGCCGACCCCCTCGTCGATCAGGCAGCGCAACGCCTCGACCTCGCGCACCCAGGCGGCGGAGCGCTGCTCATTCTCGATGAGGGCCAGCAGCGCCGAAAGCGGCATCGTGCTGGCCGCATACACCTCGCATTTCACCACGGCCAGTCCGGCGAGGCGGGCCGCCAGCACGCGCCTGCGCCCAGCGATCACCTCAAAGGTCGCTTCGTCGGCGTGCCTATCGAATCCTGCCTGGACGACCACTGAGGGGTTTTGCAGGATGCCCACGTGCTGGATACTTTTGACCAGGCGTTTGGCTGAACGCGTGAGATGATCTGCACTCGCGACGACGAGCCGCTCGGTATGAATGAGCATGGTTTCGTGGTCGGGCAGGGCTTCAAGGCCAAGCCGTCGCCATAGGACGCGGCTTCCTGGACTGACTTCACCGATGTCCTCGTCCAGAGCATCAAGGACAGGTCTGTATGTCGTTGTCATAGCATTTTTCTCCTTTGGAAACACCCACATGCCCCAGACCGCTTGTACGAGAGCAATCCTGGGCATGAGAGGCATGATCATCATCGGTTGATGGTTTCAGGAGTCGCGCGACTCCTGTGTGATCTACAGCTTCTCGTGTGCGCCGTCACTCACCCCACAGCTGGGACTGGCGAGGAGCATGCCCGCCCTGAGATGAGGCGGAGGTGGCGAAAAGCGGCGATGAGGCTTTCATCGCTCCCGAAGTGGGGGCTACGAGCAGATCCCAGAGCGAGGGCATCGCTACCTGGTGACTTTGCTGCTCTGCCCCTGTTGCTGCCTCCGCTTCGGTGAGCGAGGGGATCTCCCTCTCGGATACTGGCGTGTGCCTCCGCAGCGGTTCTCCGGAGGTGCGTGGGCGCCGTGCTCGACTGCGCCCACGCGCGAGCGCTATATGCGCGTCGCGTCCAAAGACCACTGCGGCACGGCTGCCAACTACCTGGACCGGAACTGGTTCGGGGAGCGGAACAGTGGAAGGAGTCATCGTCGTCGACTCGGCTGGCAGTCCTGGTGAGGGCTGCGCAGCCGTCGCAGAGAGCGCTGGAGCCGTGACGACTGGAAGCGGGATCACCTGCTCCAGCTTCTGGTCGTCGCGCTGAGGCTGTTCCACTTCCACCCGCATATTTTTGCGAGCGCTCCTAAGAGAGGGAACAAGCGGGACAGGACGCTCAGCCCACACCGATCTCCTGGCAGTAGGACAAGCGGAGAGGGCAGCGAGGCGCTCGGCCAGGTCGTCCCCTATTCCACCCAGCCACTCGCGCCCACGCACCAATGCCTGGCGCAACTCCTCGGCACGTTGGGCGAACACGACCTTGAGCGCTGCCTCTTCCTCGGCCACTTCGCTCTCGCCCGCAAGCACCAAGGGCGCCTCCTCGTCATCGCTGCTCTCACCCTCACGCTGTTCAAGCAGGCTGGAGAGACGGGCGAGTGTGGTCTTGTCTGCGCCAGCGTGTGCGATCAGCGCCCCGCGCGCCGGTTCTCCCGCAAAGGCTGCTGCTGCCCCGCTCTGCTGACCGAGCTTGCGCAACTTGGTGTGCCCTGCGGTGTTGGCATACGCCAGGTAGTAGATGCGCACCTCCTCGCGTTTCCCCAGCCGCCAGGCACGCCTGCTGGCCTGGTCGAGCATGAAGAGGTTGAGCGCCATCTCGACCCAGAGAATGGTGTCGATGCCGCTTTGCAGGTTGAGGCCCTCGTTCACGCGCCGGTAGGGCACGATCACCACGCGGTGCCCGCGCTGTACTGCCTGCAAGATGGCCTGCTGGCGGTCCTCGGCGGCGACGCTATTGGGTAGCGTCCAGGGATGGACCTCTTTCAGGACCCATTCCAGGCGGCGAGCCATCGAGCGCAGGTCGTTCTGCTCGAAGTACACCATCACGCGCCGCTGTTCGCCCAGTTCTTTCTGCACCAGCGCGATCAGACGTCGTTCCAAGGGGTAGAGGTACTCGAACTCAAGTCGCTCGGTCTCCACCAGCATTTCGCGCCTCTGGGTGTCGCCCCAGCGATCGCGTCTGGTCTCCCACACCTGGAAGGGCTGGTCGCAGGGCAGCACCGCGAACCAGCGTGGCACCGTTCCTTTGGCCAGCCGTGCCGCCGTGTTGCGCCTGCGAGCCAGGTCGTCGAGGCTGCGTACCAGCCGCCCATAGTGAGACGCCAGGTGACGCGGCATCGCCCACTCCTGCACAGCCTGCTCACGCTCTGACGCCGCTCGCGCCGCCTGCTCCAGGCCTTCCCGCTCCCTCAGCACGGTAGGGTCATCGCTGTCATTCGCGTGAGCCTTTGAAAAC
>WNGK01002722.1_pt1 | contig 19115 bp, 8 predicted proteins | sample 5400601 | NCBI WGS metagenome assembly WNGK01 (sample SAMN13153376, study PRJNA577476) | soil metagenome | isolation source: 60 cm soil or saprolite under Garry oak tree replicate 1 | place: USA:California | collected 2016-06-15
CAAGAGACCATCCCCTTCAACACTGTTCGCTCCGCGCGACGAGTGAAAGAAGTATTTGGTGTAATGGGTTCGCGCCAAAGGAAACTCATTCTCATCGCGCCAGACGTTCTCGCCCATCACGAAGATGCGCACAGGCGGACTGGTCGCATATTGATTCTGCACGCCTTTCAAAACATAATCGAACCATGCGCGCGCGGTTTCGGTTTGATTGAGCACTGCGTTCTTCCCAAACACAATGTCTCCGATTTTTCCTTCAGGCGAAGTCGGAGCGTGCCCCCAAGGGCCCACAATCAAGCGCTGGCCTTCCCGCGCCGCCTGCGTTACAGCCCGTTGATGCATACCGATGTAATTCGCCAGGGTGCCCTTGAGAAAGAGATCATGCCAGCCGCCCGCGTGCAAGCTCTTGATGTTCAATTCATTGTAGTGATCGGAGATTTTCCAGCCCTTCCAGTACTCATCGTCCCGCTCATGCTTGACCCAGTCGCGGTAGTACGGTGCCAGTTGCGAGAGGGTTGGAGGATTCAACAACGAATATTCATCAACCGGAAGTTGCTCCACCCATTGTTTAGCTTGAATGCCGGCCTCTGCTTGTCGCCGCAAGATGTCAACAGCCAGAATCGATGACCAGGAGCTAGAGAACCATTGCATCAAAGCGCCGCTCTGATAGGTCCAACCCTCGTAATACTCAGAAGCTGTCAGGTAGGGAAAGATAGCGACGAGGTGCGGCGGCTTGGCGATGGCCGCGAGCATTTGGGTGGCGCCCACGTACGAACCTCCAAACATTCCCACCTTACCATTGGAGAAGGCGATCCCGGCCGCCCATTCGACGCTGTCATATCCGTCCTGGCTCTCATTCCGAAACGGATAGAACTCGCCTTCTGAATCGTATCGCCCGCGCGTGTCCTGCAAGACCACCAGATAGTCATGCGCAGCAAGATCGTAAGCCATTCTTGCCTCACCCTTGCGATCATAGGGTGTACGCACCAGCAGAACTGGAAACTTGCCCGGCTTGGCGGGGCGATAAATGTCAGCCACCAACGAAACACCGTCACGCATGCGCGTGCGCACGTTGTACTCAATTATGACTCGTTGCTGCTGTTCGGCAGAGGCGGATTGTTGCAGCGGGCTTGTTGAAAAGAGGAAGAATCCTGCGCCGAACGCGAGCAAGCACAACAACAGCAATGTTGCACGCCACGGACGAAATGATGAGCAGTTCATTTTCATCTCTCCCTCTCTTCAGGCGGCTTCCTATTTTTAGTTAGCGGCTCGCTAAGGGTTCAAGGGCTCCGATAGATGGACTGAGCCGCTTACGACCTTCAAGGTCCCGCGGGGGAAGTTCCCGAGAGTCCCCCCAGTTGGCAAAGAGTTGCGAGTCAACCCGCGGACGAAAATCAGGGCGGTTTGGATTGAGCCGCCACCAGTTCCCTGCAAGGATAATCCATGGCTCATTACCATAATGGACAAAGTCTCGCGCAGTCCTTTCTTGCGTGATGTCCGTAGTGGTCCGCGCGCCTTCCGGTAAGACCCGCGCCAGACTCTTGAGTGATGGGTTCATACCCGTATAGCTCAGAGTGTTGATGACATTAAAACTTGAATCGAGGCGATATATGCTGGTGTTGAAAATTTCTATCGAGGACGGCTGGTCATTGATAAAGATGTTATTGCGCATCTTTGTTCCCCAACTGCCGTTGCGACATTGCATGGCGGCGCGTCCCGGATTGTTCATCAGCACGGTATTGTTCCGCACCAGATTGCCGTGACAGCCCCAGAGTGGCAGGTCAGCCGGACTCTTAACCTGGCCGGGCGAAATTGGACCCGGCTCAACGTAAGCTTCGTCATAAGGATTGGCGTCGTCCCACTGCGCGATGCCGTGATTGAAATTTCCGTAGATAAGATTGTTCTGAATTAGAGAGTCTTGTAGACCTGCAAGGTTGAGCGATCCGCCCCCACCTTTGCCGTTGGCGTTGATAACATTCTCTTCGATGATGAAGTTAATTCCTTTCCCGTCAGGAAAATTGTTTTCGCCGAATTTCTCTGTCGCCAGTTTGACGAGTCCCAAAGCCCACTCGCGCGTCGGCTTTTCCTGGCGATAGTTTTTGAGCAGAGGGTGCTTCAATAGCTCGTGAAATGAGCTGACTGTGTCCAGGTTGCACTGTAGACCGCCAGCACGACTGCCGAAAAAAATGTTTCGACGGATGACGTAATTGTCAGAACCGTCCGATGCATAAGCGGAATGCTCGAGCGCAGAGAGAGCGAAGACATTATTTTGCAGGAGTACCGTATGAGTGTCTGTCGAATGCAGGCCCCACTTGCGATGGTTGTGCGAGAAATTGTCGACGATCACGATGTGATGCGTCTGCTTGCCACTGCGGCCAAAGTCCCCGTCGAGCATGATGCCTGCACGTGGCCCTTTCGGCTCAAGACCGGGGCCGGTACTTCCCGCTAGGTTGAAGCCCTGCACGATCACATGATGCGTGGCTTGCAAGAGAATCATCCAATCTGGATCGCGTGAGGGCTGATTGATCGTCACTTCGCCTGGTTTTCCCATCGCCTTGAAATGAATATATCGCCAGTCGCCTGCATCCATTTTGTCTTCGACGACAAAACCCGTGTAGGTACCCGGCATCACGGCGACAAGATCACCGCCTCTGGCCGCATCTGCCGCCTCCTGTAGAGTCTTGAAGACCGCATGGACTTTATATTGATGCACCAACCCAAGCTTGTCATTTTCACGTGAGTTAAGATTGAGCGGGGCAACGTCAATAAATTGCGGACGATGGCCGGAGGCATCAACGACAAGAACGCGAGCGTATCTCTGCTGGATATGCAGCGAGTGGCTCACCCACTCGTCGGAATTCTCTGTCTTGTAGAAAACCGGCGAAGGTGGAGCTTTGCCGATCACGTTCAGGTGGAGACTGAGAGTTGCCGAAAGGATGAAGATTACACTTATGGCTCGTTGCACTTCATGCTCCTGTTTTTAAAAGACGCTCGCACTTCTTAAGATCGCGGGTGGTGTCCTAGTTTGCGGCGGACCTACAGAACCGCGAGCAGTAGCGAGCGGGTCGATGGCTGTTCGACGGGATACCCGCTCGCTACCGCTCGCGGTTCTGTTCCAAAACTTCAAATAAGGACACTGCCACTTATAGACCCTTCCTGACAACTTTGGATTTTATTTTAAATACAGTGGATACTAATATCTATTTTTTGTTCGGCCAAACAAGTGCTTCATTCTAGCTTAACTACAGGAGTCCGAATGGTTGACTTCCTGCTGGCTTCAGATTCTATGAAGATGTTCAGATCAACCTCGCTCGCACTTCTTCTGCTAGCGACTTTGACGCCACGCAGCTCTGGACAGCAGCGTGAAATCGGTGGCAGCGCGTTTCATAAGAACGACATCACTTACTCCACGGCGGTCGTGACGCCCCACGTGGCCTGGGCGTCGAGACTTCCAGGCGGACCGATCAAATCGTTCTTCATTCCGTCGGTCCAATACGGCCGGGACATGGTCGAGTTGATGGAGCGGTTACAGCTTGAACCAACCACTGTCTCCATAGACCGCGAGTGGGACATCAACTGCTGGGGCATCGGCGATTATTACGGGCACGAGTACCGTGGCGACCGCGATGACTTCCAGACTGTCTATAGTTACGTCGAAAAAGATCTGACCGGCCCGGCGCCGTTTGAGGTGCTGGTCATACCCGGCCTCAACGGCTGGTCACGCATGACGCGCGCGACACGCGACGCCATCATCCGCCGCGTGCGACAGGGCGCGGGCCTCGTTCTGCTGCATCCGTTCGTTGGCGACATAAAGGGTCATCCCTTCAAAGGCGATGAACCGGCAGGCGACGTGCGCATTTGGGACATCTCGCCATTAATCGATGTGCCGGACGACACTGTCAACGAGCGCGGCTATCCTGAGATTAACCAGGATGCCGTAACGAAAGGCAAGTGGGAGGTCGCCCAAGAGCACTTCATCACCGAAGGGCTGTCACTCGACCTGCTGCCCGAAGGCAACGTCGGCGGTCCTTTTTACAAATATCGAGCTAATGGTGATGTGCTAATCAGATCGGGCGCGTATCCGATCGTCGCGGTGAAGAATTACGGGAAGGGGCGCGTGGTGGCGCTGGCGTATGTCGAGCAGGGATTCACGCCGAAGAGCGTAGACCCAGTGGAGACGAAAACCTATTGGGATTACTGGGAGTACCAATATGGGTTACTCGCCCGCGCGATCCTGTGGGCCACCGGCCGCGACGTGGGTGTCCGCACCAGGGCGCTAACGGCGGGACCCTCTACCCTGAAGCTCGCTCTCGTTTCGAATGCGCCGCGCCGTGTGGAGATTGAAGTCACGGGCAAGAATGAATTCGGGCAAGCACTCGGGTCGCGCCGAGTCTCGCAGAACCTCGCCGTTGGCGACAACGTGATTGAGATACCGTCGGCCAGTTTGCGTCCCTCCAACGGCTGGCCCGGGGGGCGGCAGATTTTTAATGTCATCGTTCGCGACGAGCAGTCTGACGTGGCGCTCAACTGGGGCGCGGCCACCTTCCTGACTCCTAAACGGGCGATGATGACGCTCGCGAAACCCGCGGTGGACGTTTACAAAAACGGCGAGACTTTGAGTGCCGTGCTGCGCGCCGCGGGAGATCTGTCTGGCCTCCAGATGCGTATGAAGGTGGGGGACGATCTGGGCCGACTCTTGAGCATTCTCTCGAAGCCAGCGCGGGGTGAGCGGACATTCACTTACGCGCTCACGGACTTCCTGGGCAAGTTCGCGCTCGTCATCGCTGAACTAGTTGACGAACGGGGCGCCATCGTCGATCAACTCCGGGCCAAGCCCGTGATGGTTGTACAGGACACGCGCCGCACGAAAGAGTACACAGCGCTGGTCTCCTTCGGTGGCACCAAACACTACCTGCAAGACACACAGATGCGGATGCTGCGTGGCGTGGCTGCAGACACAGGTTTCACCTGGAGCAATGAGGTGGACAACTCGCTCAACATCCCGCGCGGCACCTTCGGTGTCTACTGGTACGACCGCGGGCCCACGACGACTGAAGGCATGGAACGGGCCATCGCCGAGTATCAACGAGCCGGCGACTTTGAGGCGCTTGGCTATCTGACGAAGAAAGAACTCTTCAAGCGCACCGGCGACAAAAAGTTTCTGCGGCGCACGCCATCCTTTAACGACCCGGCGTTCATGAAGGCGCTCTCCGACATCGTGCGTGCCGCCGCCCGCAACAAGGCGCGCTATAACATGGATTACTACTTCGTCGGCGACGAAGGCTCGCTTACTTCCTACGGCGACGCGGTAGACTTCGATTGGAGTCCGCAAACTCTCGCCGACTTCCGGACTTGGTTACAGCAGGAGTACGGCAAGGTTTCCGCGCTCAACAGAGAGTGGCACACGAATTTCAAAGACTGGGGAGAGGTAGTCCCATCTACTACTGAAGAGGCCCGCAAAAGCGGCAACTTTGCACCTTGGGCCGATCACCGTACTTTCATGGAAATAACCTTCGCGCGCGCTTATCAGACCGTGCGTGACGCAGTCGTCCAGGGTGACGGAGACGCACATATCGCCGTTTCCGGCACGCAGGCGACCAACGCTTACGATGGTGCGGATTGGTCGCGCCTCGACCGCGTGATCGACGACTTCCTCTCATACGACGGCGGAAATCAGTGGGACATGCACCGCTCCTTCGCCAAGCCCGACGCCATGATCGGCTTCTGGACGGGCTACGGCTCGCACGGTCTTGCCGTGCAGAATGCCATCTGGACCGCGGCGATTCACAACGTCCTGTACCCGAATGTCTTCTGGATGTATTCCTTTCTCAATCCTGACCTGACCTATTCGCAGTCGGCACGAGACATGGGTGTGGCTTTTAAGTCACTGAAGTTCGAGGGCATCGGCAAGCTCCTGATGGAGTCTGAGCGCCAACAGGACGGCATCGCCATCCATTATTCGATGCCGTCAATCCACGGCGCCAGCATCCTCGGTTACCACCAGCGTAACGAGGATGACGAGGATGAGGCTCAGAAGAAAACTGGTTTGAGTTTTCCGGCCAACCGCGACGGCTGGGTGCGGGTCGTCAAAGATCTGGGGATGCAGTTCGATTTCGTTTCCTCTGAGCAGTTGGAGAAAGGCAAGCTCACTAACGGTAGGTACAAGGTTTTGATCTTGCCGTTATCGCTCGCGCTTTCACAGGACGAGGCGAAGGCCATCGAAGCTTTCGTCCAGGCAGGCGGCGTGGTAGTCGCGGACGCTGCGGTGGGCGTGATGGATCAGCACTGCGCCTGGCAACAAACAGGACTGCTGAATGAATTGTTCGGCATCACTGTTCTTGCTTCCGACAAGCGCTCGCTTAAATCTACGGACGACCATCCTGGCAGCATTGTCATGGTTACAGACGAAGGCGCGCGTTGGCGCCTTCAAGCGAAAGATTTGAGCGGAACGATTGCCGCCGAGCCTGGCATTAAGGCAGCGGGCGGCACAGCCCTCGTTCGCATCGGCAACACCGACGCAGTCATTGCTCGCCGTGTGGGCAAGGGCTGGGCTTTGTATCTCAACACCCTCCTGGACACCTATGCAAAGCAACGCGCCCAGAAGTTTGGCGGTAACAACTGTCGTTCACTTGTGAACGCAATACTCGCCCGCGCGGGTGTGCAACCCGCCGTCGAAGTCTCGTCTGCTGACGGCAAGCGGCTCGAACAAGCGCAGGTTGCTCGTTACCGCTTCGGCGACGCGGAAATTCTTACGATCGTTAAAGACAACGTCGCCGTCGAACGGATCGTCGGGCAGGACGGCGTGACCATCTATGACGACGCCGCATTGGGGAAGGTAGCCAGGCAGGAGATCACCATCAAGCTGCCGCGCAAACTCTATGTCACTGACGTTCGTTCCGGTAACCGCCTCGGTTACACCGATGTCGTCCATTCTTCCGTGCTCGTCGGCGATGCCGTCGTGCTCGGGTTGAGTTCGACTGAGAATACGATCACGCTACGTGGCCCTGCGGCCGCCTCGCTTGGCGAGCATCCGGCCTTCACAATTGCCTCCTCGAGGCCAGGACGAACGCTGATTCGCTGCCATGTGTTTGCGCCCGATGGCTCGATGCTTCCGGCTTACGCAAGTAACGTGCTCTTAGACAACGCGACCAGGGGTTTCGTTCTGCCTTCGGCGCTCAATGATCCCCCGGGCACGTACACGATCAGAGCGACAGATGTACTGACGGGCGCGACCAGCGAGACAAAGATTATTTTGAAGTGATCGGCATACGCGGCGGTGCTGTCTCATTCACACACGGCTTCAGGAGCCTGTAGGAAAAGTGCCGTAGGCACGAAATGTTTATAGCTGAAGAGAGCTTCTGGTTTCACCCCTTCCGAATTGAGCGAAATGTTCAGCATTTCGCTCAATTCGGAAGGCAAAATCAGGGTGGTTGCGGCATCTATAAACACGCCGCCGCTACGCGGCTATTTTTCCGACACTCCTTCATCCCGGTGTGAATGACAGAAGTCAATCTGAATGCCAATAAGCGACAAACCTTTCTTGCGTCTCGGCGGCGTACGTGACGTAGAGACATTTCAGAGGTACTTGCGAGAGTCGCGCATCTCGATTCCGTGCGACCAGAATCTCATCGCGGGTGATGCTTCCCCGCTTGCGCAGCCGTTGCGAGTCGATGACTTTATTTTAGGCAACCGTTTCGCCATCCAACCGATGGAAGGCTGGGACGGGACACCAGATGGACGGCCTACTGAGTTGACGTTTCGCCGTTGGCGCCGCTTCGGAGCGAGCGGCGCGAAGCTGATCTGGGGTGGCGAAGCGGTGGCAGTGTGCCATGACGGGCGCGCCAACCCCAATCAGCTAGTCATGGGCCGGCATGCTCACGCGGATCTAATTAAGCTTCGCGGTGCCCTGGTTGCCGAGCACCGCCGCGCCGTCGGCTCGGACGCAGGTTTGATAATCGGTTTGCAACTGACCCATTCGGGCCGGTACAGTTGCCCCAACATTCACGACCGCCCTGAGCCACGCATCCTCTACCACCATCCGATATTAGACAAGAGACTAGGTATTCCTAACGACTATCCGGTCCTGAACGACGAGGAGATCCGCCAAGTTATTGAGGACTTTCAGGGCGCCGCGCGGTTTGCCCATGAGGCAGGCTTCGATTTCGTGGACATCAAACACTGCCATGGTTATCTCGGGCATGAGTTCCTGAGTGCGCACACTCGCGCCGGCGATTATGGCGGCAGCTTCGAGAACCGCACGCGCTTTCTGCGCGAAGTCGTCGCGGCCGTCCATGCCATTGCTCCACGCCTGATCATAGGAGTGCGTCTCTCCGCTTTTGACACGGTTCCGTTCAGACCGGACCTCCAACGGTCTGAGCCGGGTAAACCCGGCCCTGGCGTGCCCGAATCATTCAAAGCGCTGCTCCCCTATCGCTGGGGCTTCGGCGTCAACACTGATAATCCTCTGGAGCCGGACCTCACTGAGCCACTACGATTTCTGTCATTGCTCAACGAATTAGGCATCAGGCTTATCAACCTTTCAGCGGGCAGTCCCTACTACAATCCGCACGTTCAGCGTCCCGCGTTTTATCCGCCCTCCGACGGTTATCAGCCGCCTGAAGATCCGTTACTGGGCGTCGCGCGACAGATGCAGGTGACACACAAGCTAAAACAAAAATTCCCGCATCTGATCACCGTCGGGTCGGGCTACAGTTACCTGCAAGACTTTCTTCCGAACGTCGCCCAGGGCGCTGTACGCGAAGGATGGGTAGACTGCGTAGGTCTCGGGCGCATGGCGCTCGCTTATCCCACGCTGCCGCTCGATGTGATCCGTGGTCAGGGTGTACGACGAAAGCATCTCTGCCGCACTTTCAGCGACTGCACGAATGCACCGCGCGCTGGGCTGCCTTCCGGCTGCTACCCGCTGGACGACTATTACAAGCAATCAGACGACGCGGTTCGACTCAAGCAGTTGAAGCTCCGTCAAACTACTAAAACAATCGAGTGAATTTGGCACCACCGGCGGGGAGCGCCGAACTTGAACAATCACAGTGAAAGTTGAAGATGTTATTGCGCGGCTGCAACCGCGTCGAAAGGTTCACGGTATCGCCGCGGCCCTTCTGCCCTTCGAGCCAGACGGCTCGATCGCGGTCGAAGCTTTTCAAAAACACTTGCGAGCTACACACGAAGCTGGACTGACAAACGCCGTGAACATGGATACCGGCTATGTCGATTATTTGGCCGAGTCGGAGCGCCTACAGGTGTTGCAGTGGACCCGCGAAGCTTTGGGTGCGGGAATCACATTCATTGCCGGCGCTTACATCGAGGGTCTGGACGGCGACGTCGTTTCTCTTTATCGCCGCCAAATGGATCAGATCGTTGCTCGCGGCGGCACACCCATTATCTTTCAGACTGCGCGACTTCACGGTCGAGAATCGCGCGAGAAGATCGCTGTCTACCGCGCGGCATGTAGAGGCTATCGGGAGGTTATCGGTTTCGAGCTCGCTCAGGTGTTTGCGCCAAACGGTGAGATTTTTGACAACGAGACAATGCGTGGACTTCTGGATGTCCCGGAACTGAAGGGACTGAAGCATTCTTCTTTGGATCGTGTGAAGGAGATCGAGAGGTTGGTAATGCGCGACGAGCTGAGGCCGGACTTTCGCATCTACACCGGCAACGATCTCGGCATCAACATGATCGAGTACGGTTCCGATTACTTTCTAGGACTGGCGACATTCGTGCCTGATAAGTTTGCCGAGCGCGACCGTCTTTGGGAAAGCAGCGATCCCGCCTATTACGCACTCTCCGACGCATTGCAGCACCTCGGGAATGTGGCGTTCCGCGCACCGGTTCCGGCCTATAAACATTCCGCTGCAATCTTTCTAAAATTGTTGGGGAAGATTCCCTCAGATAGAGCGCACCTGCGAAACCCCGTCCGCCCCGAATGGGAAGCCGCTATCCTGCGCGAGTGTGCAGATCGTTTGGGACTGCAATCTCACTAATCGAGTGATCCTTTCTACAAAAAGTCTCATTTCGGGTAACTTGCGTACGTTTTCGTCCGCGAAGCGGACGGTTGAAAATAGCCCAGCGCTTCAGCGCTGGGTAGCGGTCGCCTTAACATCCTTAGTCCGCGAAGCGGACGGCTGAGCAGATGAACCCGATATTTTCAGCTTAACTCAGCGATAAATCGCTGGGCTATTTTCATTTGTCCGCTGCGCGGACAAACGCCAGTCTTCATGTTTTCGTGCAAGGCCTTTCAGTGTGTCATTTCAAGTTCAAACCTCGTTGCTCTTTCGCTCGCTGGAATTCAGTGAACTTGCCGATTGGTAAAAACTATCTCGCCAAACCTGCTAGGAAAATGAAAATCACTTTTGAGCGTCGGAGACCAGGCCAACTCCGCGGGGGTCGGCAGTTTCTCGACCCGGTACAAGTTTAAACGCCAGTGATCTCCCAGCTGCGGCGGAAGGTGAGGCGCGGTCACGATGTCTTCCATTGGGAGGGCTATTTCACAAGTCCATTCGCGGTCTCCACCCTTTCCGTCCACAGTTCCGAATACCTGCACTCCCCACTCCAGTTTCTCGCTGTTCCAACTTTCATAGTGCAGCGGTTTCCGCACGTCGAGAAGATAAATGTCGAGCATCGTGCCTAGCGGATTTACCTCCAGCTCGATGTAGCTTGGTTGATGCGGGTCGGCCTGTAGGAAAACTTCCACGACCTCCTCTTCCCAAAGGTGCTGATCACGCCGCTTGAGCGTTGCCCAAATGTTGTCGTCCGTGCAGCGGAAGGAGAAGTAAAGAAAGTTATCGTCATAGAGTAGCTTCGCTTCGGTCTTGTACTGACTCGGAGAACCATCCAAGTTGTTGACGAAATTGCCCACGCCGCGGGTCTTTGCCCAAGCCGGATCATCCAGTTTGCCGTCCACCTTGATTGGCGTGGCTGTGCGTGCCACCTCATAGACTGGCAAACGCGGAGCCTGGCCATTGACCGTGAGAGACGACCAAAAAAATGTGGCGAGGACCATCAGTAACGTTTTATTTCGGATGTTCATCTGGGAATTCCTGCCTTCTCGCTGTTCAAGAAATGGTTTGTCTTCAGAATCAAAACGCAGCTTGGGCCATGTGTGATCTCGCTCTCCATCACCATCCGCACGGCTTCGCTTAACTTCACCTTTACCACTCGAATGATCTCCGTATCATCGCAATCCGGCTCGCAGAAGCTCAGTTTCCTGGCGAGAAACAGGCGAGCTGGAGAGTGAATGATAGCGGTGAATGGATCAACCGAGCCGAGATCGGTCCATTCGGCAGCCTCGATGCCGAGTTCCTCACGAAGTTCTCTACGAGCGGCACTCAAGGACAGTTCGTCCGCCTCAATACCCCCGCTTACCGCCTCAATGCTCTCTCGCTCGACGGCATAGCGAAATTCGCCGGTCAGATAAATCTGACCTTCTTCATCCATAGCAAGCACTGACACACCCGGCTTCATCTTAACGGTAGCGAAACTCCCGACCTGGTCGTCGGGTCTTATGACTCTATCCTCCCAGACTTCCAGCCAGGCATTCTTATATCGCTGAATCGTCTCCTCGACCTGCCAGAGTCCCTTTCTTTTTCGCATCAGAATTAAGTTTTGAAATTACGACGCCGGATAGAAGCGATTTGTATGTACCACACGAACCCGGAAGGATGCGATTTCTCCGTGTAAATTCCGTGAACTCCGTGTCTCAGTGTTGAAATTGGTAATGAAAATATGCACCACGGAAGCACGGAGAACACCGAGAGACTCTTTTCCCTACAGACTCCTAAGCAGATAATGATCCGAGTCAAAGATTATTCGGGCGAAAGAAGGCGCACACGCAGGCGTCCGTCCTTTCGACCCTTGAACGGGAGGTACATGTTTCCCGAGCCATTAGCCGCGGCGATGTAACTCCCGGCGGGTACGCCATTGAAAAGGCCGCCGCGCCAGTTGGCCCGACCGCCAGTCATCTGTAGCTCATACTTCCCATGCGGCTTCAGACCCGTGATCAGCAACGAACTCGTCTCGACATCCGGGATGGTGACTTCGCCTTCCGTGACGGGTCCTTCAATGGTTGCGAAGAGCGTAATCATGCCGCCTTCGACAAGCGCGCCAATCAAATTTGAACCATCCACCAATTCGACACGTGGCGAACGCGCGTCTCCGCGTTCTCCAATCTCCAGAACGTGCAGAAAGAAGTCTTCCTTTGCGGGCTTCGCCGGCGAAACTTCGACGCGCCAGGCAGCCGGCACTACGGCGCGCGTGTTTGAAGGCAGCAACCGATTGAAGTCATCGCCCCAAAATGTTTTCCACATCTTTCGTAGATACGGATCCGTTGGGAGGGGCCCACCCTGGGCCGGCTCAAGCGGCCAATTCTTTCCCGTACCCCACGCGCCGCCAAACTCATCGCCTGGCGTCCAGAACTCCCAGCCTGACCCGCCGCGCTTCACGACCTCTCGCTCGCGCGGGAGCAGAGAGTGGACGCGCAGTCGCCCTTGCCCATCTTCGTAAGTGAAGACCGAAGCATTTGCGTACTCGGTACCGCCATTACCGATCGCACGGCCGGCTTCAGCGGCGACGACGCGTGGCTCGCTCACACCATGCAGCAGCCAGACTTTCTTGAAGGTTGGGTCGGTGCTGCGCACGCGATCGAAGACCACCAACACATTGTTGCCGGGCGCGTAGGTTACCTCGCGAGTAAAGCGCTGGACTTTTGTAGGGTGGTAGGCGCGCGTTGCGTTGCCGCGCGCATAATGGTAAATGCCAGACACATAGTCTGTTGCTTCCATGCGTCCTGTGTCCCAGAGATCGCGCGTGCGTTCGAAATCTTCGCGGCTGCGCACCGTGTTCCAGTAACGCGACGAATCCATCCGCTGTCCACCGTCGTTAGCCGCGGGCCAAAGGTTTTCCGCCCAGAAGAATTTTTCTCCCGGCTTGTAAACCAGCATGGAGTTATGCGCGATGGTGCGTCGGTAGTAGTTCAAGTAATGCGGGCTTTCCGTGTCGGTGTAATCCGCTCCGCTCTCAGTGGCGAGATAGCCCTTGTGGTAGATAACAAAGTGGTTCTGATCGAGGTGGTCATGCTTGGCTAAATATGGGCCCGAGTTGAATTGTATCCAGGTCGAATCGGCCCCGAAGCCGTCGCGCATGACAAGATGGCCAATGCCTCGGAAGAGATAGTGTCGCGAAAGCTCCGCTTCGTTGGTCGAGGCGGGGTTGCGCGAGACCACATCAGGGTCATTCCACAAAAACTGTGTGATCGGAATTCGCCACTTATCGGTGGAAGGCCAACCGCTCTTCCGCAGCATCCAAGCGGCGTATGGATCTTTGAAACGATTGATGGCGTATCCGAGGCAGATGTTATCCTCCCACTGCAAGTAAGGAAACTCATTGTCATCATCGCGCGCAGTCGTCCCGTCGGGCAGGACTTTGTAGAGGTACGTATCTGTATAGTGATGAAAAACCGTGTAACGCCGCGCGGGGTCGTTGTTCTCGGCGGTCCGGAACAACTCAGCCAACAGGGCCAGCGGCGCGTAGGTGATGCGCTGGTAGTCCATTGACTCATGATAGCCGCCGTCAGGCGTGATGAAGTCCGTGAGGTCGAGTATGTGATCGAACACTTCTCGTGCATGAGCTCGTAAAGGTGCCGCGCGCGCCTCGAGAGAAGGATGACCTTCGATGGCTATAAGGGCGAACACAGCTAGCGTCAGATATCGTACCGGGTAGTTGTGGTACATCGCCAGATGCGTGTCTTTGAGCGACTGATCAGCCATCATCTGCTCGGCGGCCTTTAAGAGTTCGAGCCCGATGCGATCCTTGAGCGGCGTGTCGAAGCCCGCGTAGTTGTAAAGCCAGTCAAAAGCCAGCGACCACTTTACGTAATCGGGGTAGGTGCGCGAACCGACTTGCTCTGGCGGGTGTGTGCGCCGCAGCTCTTCGACTGCCCGTCGCGCGAAAGATTCGTCGCCCGTTAGCAAGTAGGTGAGCGCCCAACCGGCAATGTCGTCTGAAGGACGGGCGCCGGCAGCATATCGGGCTCGCAAAACGGTGAAGCCCGTAAGTGGGTCATGCTCGCCGATCAGCATGCGCGGCCTGATAATCCTGGAAGCAGTTTGTGCACACGCGGGATGAGAACCGGCAACGCTGGCGAGGGCGAGACATACCGCGAGGGTTAGCCTCACCCACAAACTCACGCCAAGAAATGTTAGCTGATGTCTCATGCTGCTAATTCCGAGCCTGACATTCGTCTCATCTTATGGAGGACCACTAGCGACTTTTTGTTTCGCTTCTTGCGCGCTCACCAGAAATTTCAGCCACTCTTTCGCCATCAATCGATGATAGGGTTCTGTCATGTGTATGCCGTCGAGGCAGACGAACTTTGCCCTATCGGGAGCTGCCGATAAGGTGTTGCCGACCTCGATGATCTCGATCCCGGCCGCGCGTGCAACCTTAACCGCCCGCTCAACCGTGCCCGGCTTGACGCTTTCAGGATCATGTAGTTCATCGAACATCGAAGTCTTGATGCCCGACGCACCGAAGCCTTCACCAAGTTGCTTGAGCGCATCGTAATCCTCACCCGTGCGCGTCATCACTACCAACAGAACTTTGTCCGGCTTCCAGTCGAGCACGCTCTGATAGAACCGTTGCTTTGCGCGCGAAGCAGTCAAGCCGCCGGCGGCAAACTGTTTGAATTCGACTCTGGGATTTTCGCGACGGAAGATATCAATGACGATGGGGACGAAGCTCGATGGCGAAGACCAGTGGAGGCCCATTGTGAAGGAATGTCCAATGACTGCGATCCGCTGGGCCGGTAGCTCGCGCAGGCGCGGCAACAGGATTTTGACATCAGGCTCGCTCAATAGCTCTGAAGCAAGCACTTTCTCGTCGCGAATATGCAGGTTCTTTTCGCCCCAGTTCCAGATCTTGCGCCCGGCGATCTGCCATGCAGCGGCGTTCGTCTCAAAAGGGGAAACACATGTCTGGGCGGCAAGCTGCTGACCAACTGCGAGCATCGCCCCATCACTGCCAGGTAGATTGAGTTGACCAACGTATACAGGAAGCCCGAGTCCTATGTAGAAGGCAAACTCCTCCTGCAACCGATCTCCATCGCGCTCTACCTCGAGCACGGTTTGATAGAGATTGGCAATGGCGCGAATATGCAAGCTATCGGCCTTGGTGCGTTCGCGGAGGTAATCTCCAAAAACATTGACCGGAGCATTCGCCGGCACAGTAAGTCCAGCTCTCAGGATCGGCTCGAGGTCCTGTGCAGGATCAAAACTTGACTGGCCGTGGCGAACCCAAGTCTTTACCGCGGCAATGTCGGATTTCAACAACTTGCCTTGATGTTCAGCGAGCGCCTCAAGCTCGCCATCCGAGAGCTTACGCGTTTGATAACAAACCGCATCGCTCTTGCCCGATCTTTTCGCTAGCAGTACTTGATAAGCATGTGTCGCGATAACGTTGGCTTCGACCAACTGCGCCAAGCGCGAAGGATCTGTTTGCCCGATTCGCGCGCCGGCGGGCGTGCCACCTTGAGAATAAACCAAGGCAACAAGAGCGCAAGAGATCCCAAGTATTTGTACCAGCCCAGAGACGGTCCTATTCATACTGTGTCTCTTCCTCTACCATGAAGGGTTCCAGCTTTCGGTTTACCTACGTGCCGGTTCGCATACTCGCTTTCAATTCGGCGAGCTGCGAGCGCGCGAGTTCATTCTGTGGGTCCATCCGCAACGCGCGTTCAAGCGCTGTGCGCGCCTCCGCTGTACGCCCAAGCGCCTTCAGGGCCGCCCCTGCAAGTACAAAACGGATCGCGCCGGTAGGTGGCCATGGCTCGCTCTCAAGCATTCGCTGGTCGTCATTCAGTCGCGCGAGACGTTCATAGAGAGCGCGGGCTTCCGCCTGCCGCCCGGTATGTTCGAGGGCCACGGCTTTGTAGAAGTAATGTTCTGACCAGGGCTCTTCCGGTTGCGTCGGCGGGTTGAGTTCCTCGATGGCGGCGCGCTGCCACCAACGCTCGGCCTCGTCGCGCCGGCCCGCAGCTTCGTATTCTCGGGCTGCGGCCACGTACTCCCGAGCCTGCGACTGCATTGCGGGGCGCCCGACGCCGAAGTTGCGTGGATACTCCGTCGCCGTTGCAAACTCGGCCGCCGCTTTCAGATGATCGCCTGACTGTTGGTACTTGTGTGCGAGTCCCAGATGCGCCCTGCGGTAGAGCGCCAGCGCCGCGTCCTCGCCTTCGCCGGAAGTGAAAAGCGTTTTCTCAAGCAACATTGCCGCATCCGCGAATCTTCCAGCGTCAACGTATGCTGCTGCGAGCGACTGAACGTAAGCTGATTGTGCTTTGACGGCAGCGGGCCCGCCCTCAAGCAACTTCAAGCGTCGCTCTGTCGCGCCCATTTCGCCGAGCAACCGGTCGAACTCAATGTACAAGCGAAAGTCACTTGGCGCTTCCCTGATAGCGTACTCATACTGCCGCGCCGCCTCTTCCCTATTGCCCCTCACGACCCACAAAGCGCGCCCTAGATTGCGTCGCGCGATGACATTTGAAGGTTCCCGATCGACTGCGTCGTGCCACGCTGCCAGGGCCTCCTCATTTCGATCTTTGGACGCCAGGACATTACCAAGGTAATAGGCGGCGCGACCGTCAGTGGGATTGGCAGCGGCGTCCCGAAGAATTTTGATCTCTTCAACGCGATGTGGAAAGACCAAAGCTGGATCTCCCTTCGCGCCCAGCGCGTATTGTGCTCGTGCACGATCTTGATCACCGTCCTGCTCAAACAAGTAACCGAGCGTGTAATGTAGCATCGGATAGACACCTCTTGAATAGGTGCCGGTCGCTCGAGCCTGCTCGGTGCTGGTCGCTCCCTGCTCAATTCTTCTGATCGCCTCCTCGAGAATTTCACGTGCTTCGCCTCGCCGGCCCACCGCCGCATAGTCAAAGACCAGCTCAAGCACCGAGTCCGGCTCGCGCGCGAGCAGCCGCCACAATTCGACCCAGGCATTCCTGGCGTCGCTGTCGTGACCGAGCGCCTTATTGATCTCGTACTGTTCGTGCCGCGCAAGATAATCAATTGGCATCTCCTGCACGACGGCGGCGATGTGTCGCTCTGCGGCATCGAGTTTTCCTTTCAAACGCTCGGCCAATGCGAGCACGGTGCGCGACTTGAGGTCGCGGGGGTCGAGTATTACAGCTTGTGAGAGATCTTCGAGTGCCTCGTCAATGTGACCATCAGCTAACGCCATTTCACCGAGCACGTAGCGCGCAATCGACTCGCGATACCCGGAACGTACCACCTGGATCAGCTGATCGGCCGCCTCGGCGTTCCGCCCTTGCGCGCGTCTGACGAGCCCGAGATAGTAATGCGCGTCACCTGCGTCCTTGTTTCGCCTGAGCGCCTCCAGGAGATTGTCGGCAGCTCTTTCGTACTCGCCGCTGCGATAGTAAGACAGGCCCAACGCGATATGCGCGGGTGCGAAGCGATCGCGCCTGAGCGCCTCCTGGTAAGCCGCGCGTGCTTCCCTCTCTCTACTCTTCTTGTCCGCCGCGAGTCCTTCGACATAAGCCTGCTCGGCGCTGGTCGGAATGATCGGATCAGGAATCGGTCGCGTCGCTGGCCTGAAGTCAGGGTTCCCGTCCGGCGGGGCGTTCGTGTTATAGCGAATCAATTCGCGTCCATCTTTGCTCTTGAAGCTAACGGTGAGAATTGGCGGATACATATTCTGAATCGGAAGAGCGACCGAGGCGGTGAAGGGCCTGGCCGGGTCGAGGTCAACCTGCTGACTACGCTTGCAATCTCTTAAAGCGCAGAGCTCGGCCACGAATTCGGCATCCTTAAAACGCGAGTTCGCGTTGGCAGTGATGATGGCACTGTTACCTTGATAATTGACACGTACGGCCATGTCACGCGTGGCTGCCTGCCAGCCGCCGCCGAGCTGATTCACCGGAAACCAGTACTCGACGAAGTGCTCAACGCGGTGCGGCGCGATGAACTCGTGCTCCATTTGCGTCTCGAAGCGCCCGCCCTGAAATTCGACATACTGTCCACCGCCATCGGTCAGCTTATCAATCCAGACGTGTCCGTTCTCGTCCGTGCCCCACGTCCATGTTTTCTTGCCCGCCATCTCTCGGTGGTCTGCGACATGAACAATGCCCCAATCAGCTTTTTCGTAATACACGCCGAAGTAATCCAGTTTGGAATCGCGCGCAAAGAGCGATAGGAAGTTCGGCACTTCGCGATAAGTTCCCACGTCTACGCCTTTTTCCTTCGGGAAGGAAAAAACGGGCCAGAACGCGTGGGGATAGGCTTCGCGCATCGGATAGATGAAACGCATGTCGGCAGTCGCGGGCGCTCCCGCAGTGGACCAGTACCAGTAGCGACCGGGCACGGGCTGGCGGTTATTAAGTGTCACTTCAGTCTCCACGACCCTGCGCCCCGGACGAAGCCTGATGATGACCTGCCACTGCATCCTCTGCACACGTTCCGTATCGCCGACCGCTACTGTCGCGCTTCCGTCTGGTTCTGTGCGCGTGACGTAATCTATAGGTGAGACCGTCGTCAACGTGTGGCCGTCCGGGAAATTCCACTCGATGCCACCGGAAACCCAGGCGCCGCGCAGCGCGACCATCGCATACTTCATGACGGGGTTGGAATAGAGCACGTCGCGGTTCGTTATCTTGTCGAAAATTTCGTAGAGGTGGCCGCCTAATTCAGGCAACACCGTGACGCGCAGGTATTCGTTCTCCAAATATACGGCCTTATAACTCTTCTCCGTGCGCTTGTTTGTCAATGTATCCAGAAACGGGTAGGGATAGACGGGCCGCCACTTGCGCCGTTGCCAGTCGAGAAGCGCGGGATACGGGTTGGGCGGTCCGAGTTCGTAAGTAGGAATCACGAGCGGTGCTTCCCACACCCGCGGACTCACTGATACGGCTTGTGCCGAAACAATCTTCACGGCCAGGAATAGAACTGCGATGCTAAATACAAAACGCAACCGCCAGGCACGATAATGCAAATGACTCTTTTTCAGATGATTCATAGGAATCCAGTCCTCCCGGTTCTTCAATCCCGCCTGTGCAAACTCTCTGGCTCTGTGTTTGAGAAAGTTTTCCG
>WNGK01002836.1_pt1 | contig 19111 bp, 22 predicted proteins | sample 5400601 | NCBI WGS metagenome assembly WNGK01 (sample SAMN13153376, study PRJNA577476) | soil metagenome | isolation source: 60 cm soil or saprolite under Garry oak tree replicate 1 | place: USA:California | collected 2016-06-15
CCTCCGCTATCGCCAACACAAACCGGATGGCGATGTCGTCGAGGCCTACTGGCTCACCGACCTCTCTTCGCGTCGCATCAGCCGCCGCTGTCTGTACCACATGGCCAAGAGTCGATGGCACATTGAAAATGAAGGCTTCGACGACGCTAAGAATCGTTATGGACTGGAGCATATCCGCCACCACCACGAGCGCAGCTTGCTCATCGTCTGGCTGCTGACCTGCCTAGCCTGGAAAATTCGGGTAGTAAACCAAAACGAAGCGACACGGAAAGTTCGCCGACGAGCCAAATTGGTGATGTCGTAGGTGTGATTGGCATATCACGAACGCCTACAGATGTCGGAGGCGCTCTCACAGTAGCTGGTTTCTACACTCGCTGTAACGATCAGTTCTGTGGCAATAGACGTCGCTCGACTACCGCGTGCTCGGCTACGTGCAGCCCGATGCTGTTTCCACCTTGCGCATCAAATGGGATCGGCCTAATCACCAATTCATTTTTCAGTTGAACAGCCAATCTGAAGTGGCCGCGCCATACACTGTAACAAAATCATAGACGTGGGACGTGTTGTTCCGCACTGCACGACCACGCCTCGACCGTTCACGTCCATCGATGCGTCTGTCAGCAATGTTTATGTGAATCCATAAACTTGCGGAACATCACGCCGCAAAACTTTGAACGCCCCGTGCTATAGCGCCGCAAGTTAAAGCGTGCAACGGCGCTCAGTCCCTCGCTCCAAACAAGAGCCTCCTCAATTCCTGTTTTTCGCTTCCTCGCGTGGATGCCTGCCGTGTGATTTAATCCAATGCTTCAATTTCTCGACCTTAACAGTATGGGTCGTCGGCTCCTCGTGAACCTCCACCGTGACATCCATTCGGTCAAACACGTCCTCTTCCGTCCAGAAACTCGAATCCAATTTGTAAAGACCACGGACAGCAGCTTCGAACAGTGATTCCGCTTCGACTTTGGCGGTGTGTTCGATTCCGAAGCTGTCCACGCATTTGACGACGCAGGGTCGTCGCATTGCAGCTTGAGGGCTTCGCCGTGCCTTGCACGGATCGCGGCTCGTAATTCTGCTGCGCTCAGGAAGCATCCATTGGAAGCGAGAACACGAATTTGCTTCCCGAAGACGATGGCTCAACCCAGATTCTTCCTCTGTGCGCAAGAATTAGGCTTTTGGCGATAGTGAGTCCTCCGGCAAGAGATTCCTGGTAATTTCGTGGGCGGGAACGAGGTGTCGGGCAATTATCAAAGACTTTTTGGTCGTGCTCCGTCGCTCCGGTCAAGCTCACTTCCGCGCCGTTGGGCCGCGACAGGCAACGCAGCGTCACGGTGCCGCCAGGCAGTGCCTGGTAGAGAGCACTGTTGAGAAGATTGGCGGCTGCTTGCTGTACCTTTTGATAGTCAAAACGAAACGCAGGAATCGAAGGCTCAAATTCCGTTTCCAGCTTCACGCCCTTCTGTTGAAACGCTACTCCCCAGCTTTTGGAAAGCTCGTCCAAGCAGTCTTTTAGGCAATTCTCGCGCAGTTGCAGTTGTAGAGGCATCGTGTTTTCAGCTGACCCTATATGGCCAGATTTGGGTGAGCCCTGAGGGTCAGCCTGTGGATGTAGCATTTTGTCGAGGCAATTCTTCTGCCACTCTGCTAGCTCATCTTCCAATTCGCTTCGGCCATATTTCAGTGCCCCTGCTCTAGCAGTCTCTCTTATTTTGCGGTCCACCAAAGACGGGTCAAGCCAAACAACAAAGCGCAGTGCAAGCAATGTGAACTTCCGCCATAGCCAAGACTGCGTAAGCCAAACGATAAAGCGCACTACAAGCAGTTGGAACTTCCGCCATCGTTCGCTCATGGCTACACCCTGCTAAACCCAATTCTAGGTAGCATCCGACAGGTATTTTACACCTGCCAGATGCCGTCGCGCAGTTGATTAAGAGTCGCCGGAAGTGGTTCAATCAGATTGGTTCTATGATGACAAAAATCTGCGCTTGGCTAGTGATGGCCTTCGAAGACCATCGCGGCGATACGTACCGGGCGGTCTACACAGTCCGATTTGAAGGCGCTGTTTATGTGCTTCACGCTTTCCAAAAGAAATCGCCGAGCGGGATACGGACCTCAACAAGAGGTGTTGAAATGGTAGGCCGAAGGCTGAAGGAAGCCAGGATCGATTTTGAAGTGAGGCATGGCAAAGCCGAAAGATAAGACGGGAGCCGTTCCCAGTTCCGGCAATTTATTTGCTGACCTGGGGCTTCCCAATGCAGAGGAAAAGCAGACGAAGGTCCGTCTTGGCGTGGCGATCAACGACATCATCCGGCGCCAACAATTATCGCAAGTCGCCGCTGCCCGACGCCTGAATGTGAACCAGCCAAAAGTTTCGGCACTGCTGAAGTATCAACTACAAGGTTTCTCGGTTGAACGGCTCATGAGGTTTCTCACCGCCTTGGATCGCGACATCGAGATTGTGATTCACCACAAGTCGCGAGCCCGAAAGAGTGGCCGCATTCCAGTCACCGCGGCCTAAGGGCAAAGTTTCTTCACGTGTGGCTGGCGAATTGTTGTTTTGCTTCGGTGTAACGCAATGTGACATTGCGTTGTACCTCGACACCGTACCAATTCCCCAGGGACATGAATTGGACTCGAAAAACCTTCGTTTTGGTCCTAGGATGGCCCTAACGCCAGCCAATTGGTCCTAAGCCAGCTTTCGCGCATCCCCCTATTAATTTTCAAGGATCTAAGACATTGGTGAGCGCATGTTTCAAGCCGGCGTTTCAATGGCGCGTATTCGGTTTCGCGAGCTCGGCTCGATAAATCATAGGATGACTGGGTATGGCGGCGCCAACCCCGGCGCCTCCCGCCAAACCTACGAGCCCGCCGAGACCGACCGCGACGCCGCGCCCTATGCCACACAAATTGAACGAAGTATTCGAATTCGAGCATCTTGATGCGGCTGCGCCGATTGCAGCCCCCGCTCCGCCGCCCGCGGCTCCAAGGATAAGAGCGTTGCGACCCCGATGGCTCTTGTCGAGCACGGTCACGCGCGCGACGTTTTCTTTGGGAATGCCGATCTCGTCTGATCCTTCGTGCATCTGAATGGCTTCGTCAGTGACGGTAGAGAATGTCCCGACGTGTTTCTTCATGCCAGTCTCAACGAGTTCGATCTTTTCACCGGAACGAAGACCGTATAGCGCCTTCCAATCACTCTTTTTGTCCTGGGCGTGAAGCGAGCACGGAATCAGAACCAGAAAAAACGCCAACGCAGCATTGCGCATATTGAGACCTCTCTCCTTTTCCATACGTAACGTTACCTGTCGCCCCCTACTTGGGCTTTCCGAAGTGCCATATGATTGCCGCTTTGAATTCAACCACTGAATACCGCCGTCCCGTTTGCGCGGGAATGACATTGCGAACATCGCCGAGGCTGCCGGCTGCGTAATCGACAACCGGCGCCAACCCAAAATTCTTCGTTAAGGAAATCTCGTAGCCCGCACCGGCAGTCCATGACCCGCCGCTGCCGTTAGATCCCCCGGGGCGGTTGTTTTGATAGAGTGCCAGTCCTGCTCCGGCCCGGAGGAATATCGGTGTCTTGCGGATCGGGAAGGCATCGATTATCCCCAATACACTGCTGACACTCTCCCCGACCGCAGGATTGCTGGTATTGAAAGACTGGAGGAGCCAACCGTTCACTTCCAGCCCGAGGCGAGCCCGATTCCCGAGGCCGTGACCACCCACAAATCCGAGGGCAAACGCCGGATTGCGAGTTCCGCCGAGCCGGTCGGAGGTCAGCTTGATCTGCCCATCTCCGAGCTCGAAGCCGACCCACCAAGGCCGAACCGTAAGCTCTTGTTGTCCCTGAGCGTAAGTAACGGCCGACAGCAAGATGAGTCCGACAAGCAATATGACGAGGCGCCTCAGGGGCTGGCCCACTTGAACTCCTTTTCGCAACGAAAGCGCTGCGAAAGAGTGATTGACGGTTGTTTTTCATGATCTCTACGCCGTCTCTCCCATCTGGTTTCTGCACGGAACTTTCGCCATTGCGAATCTGGGGGAAATGGCAATCGGTCCGTGCCAGACGACGCAAATGGGATGAACGCCAGCACTGGCTTGCCTTCCGCGGATTCAGAACTGACCACGAAATGTTGCTGCGGCTGGTCCCAACGCAGGGAGAGCAAGAATTCCTGGCCCTCTGCGACAATGCCCAGAGAGGTTTTCCCGATGAATTCCCCTTCCGCCTGAAGAAGCACGGATATAAGAAACTCGTTCGAGCCGGCCAGCCGCTCGAGAATCAAGAAGGCTTGCACTTCCAAATGGCGACTTGCGCGGCTATCTCCCACCGTATGCTCCTTGTGCCATGAATCTGGGATGATGGGCGATAACAGCGAGGGCCGTTCCGTTTGTTCGCTGTGACCGCTCCGACTCCATGGAATCTCGTATCGGAACTGGGCTGAAAATTACGCTGCGTTCCTTGGCTTTACAAGCGACAAGGAACGACATCTCGGAATGACGCAGATTGTCGTCTTGCGCGAGGAGAAGAATGGTGAAGAATGGGCGTTGCAATTGGAGATGATGCAGACTAGAATCCGTCTAATTCCTTCTCGCAAAGGCGCTTACGGAGTGTCGCACGGCGATATCGGTTCACCGAAACCTTCCGGAGAGACACGGCCGGACAACCTCCTGGACTCCTGGAAAGAGATCGCTGCGTATCTCGACCGAGAAGTGCGCACCGTTCAGAGGTGGGAAAAGAAGGAAGGCCTCCCCGTACACCGGCAAATCCATGAAAGATAGGCACAGTATTTGCCTATAAATCCGAGATTGACGCGTGGTGGAGGGAGCGCAGCGTAAAACTTGCTTCCAATGCGGGGAACGGTAAACCGGACGAAGGGCCACGCATTGTGTCTTGGCCTGCCACTGCGCCGCCTGGCGGGAAGGATGCTGCCGCAACTCTGTTGCGTAAAGTCCTACGATGGGGAACTTATGCGGCGCCGGTTTCAGGTCTCGTAGCCGTCGTTCTCGGCTTGTATGGAGTTGCTTTTGTGTACGATTGGCCATTCCCCAGGAGGCCTCCCCTTGAAGGCCTGCGGATCGCCCGGCTCACGTTCACGGGACAGGTGAAAGACGCGGCGATCTCTCCGGACGGCAAATACGCCGCTTTTGTGAACCTCGATTCGGGCCACCTAAGCGTGTGGGTGTACCAGATTGCGACGGGAAGCAGTGCACTAGTGGTCCCGGACGATATCGGACCATGGCCGTGGGGAGCGCGGCTCACATTCTCATCGGACGGCACGTATATCTATTACGAAAATCTCGATTCCAGAGAGGGCACTGGATTGTATGGCCTCTATCGGGTACCCATGGTCGGCGGAACGCCGCGAAAGCTAATTTCGGACGTAGATTCGGCTGTTACATTTTCACCCGACGGAAAACGGCTTGCCTTCATGCGCAACTCCAACGAGCGCTCCGAGGTCGCGCTGATCGTTGCGAACTCCGATGGGAGCAATGAACGGCCGATCTCCGTGCACAACCGAGAGGATGGATTCACGTTCGAAGCACCGGCCTGGTCGCCTGACAGCAGGCAAATAGCCGCTGCTGTGGGACATAGGGGCTTGCTGGGCCGGCAGCGCATTGAGGTAATCGCCGTGGATACTGGACGCGAGACGTCCGTAGGACCTCAAACTTGGTGGTTCTTGGGCCGAATGGGGTGGCTACCCGATGGCCGCGGTTTAGTCTTCGTCGCCAAAGAGAATACGTCCTCCACGAACGCGCAGATCTGGCAGGTGGATTTCCCCAGCGGCGGGGTGCATAGGGTCACGAATGACCTAGCCAATTATTTTTGCTTCACTGGGTCGGCAGACGGAGGTTACTGGATCGCACTTCAGGAAAGAGTTGCTTCGAGCCTTTGGGCTTCGCCGAAAGGAATTGGGCTGAGTCTCAGCGGATTACTCCTGGCGTGGACAGCGTAGACGGGAACTCCGGTTTCACGTGGACTGCGGATGGAAAGCTCCTTTACACCTCTCTCCACGCGGCCGGAGAGTCCATGCGCATGGTGACTTCCGATGGACACAACGTCAGAGACCTCCCTCTTAGCACAGTAATGAATCGCAGGCCATCTGCCTGCCCCGATGGCCGCTACATTCTTTACACCTCTCAGACCGACGCCGGCCGAAATGTGTGGCGCAGAGATTTTGCAGGAAACGAAGCGAAGCAACTGACTTTTGGTAACGAAGATGGATACGCGCAATGCTCCAGCGACGGCAAATGGTTCATCTACGGCTCAAGTAACAAAGGTCATTCGACGCTATTCAAGATGTCCATAGAAGGTGGACAACCTCAGCGACAAATATCGAGGCGTGGCTCGACTTTCGCCAGACAGCAGGTGGGTTGTTGCAGCTTTCGAGGACGCTCCCAAGCACACCGAGATGGCCGTAATTTCCGTGGACGGCGGAGAGTTGCGATGGCCTTTTGATGTTCCGGAAGGCATGGACTGGAATGGCCACCTCGCATGGACCCCGGATGGTCGCGGCGTGATTTATTCAGTCATCCGCGACGGAGTCTCGAACCTTTGGGTTCGGCCACTTCAGGGAGGGCCGCCTACGCCATTGACTGATTTCAAGGACGGGCACATTTTCTCTTTCAATTGGTCCCCCGATGGTGGCCAATTGGTGCTAGCCCGGGGCTCGATCACAGACGACGCTGTGCTGTTTACAAGCCGCAAGTAGCCGCCCCTATGAATTGAAATTGGGCGGGCAATCAGGATCCCTTTCCCTTCTTGATGAGACTTCCTCGCTCTATAATCTCCAATCATGGACGACAAACAAATCGCCCGCATTCTGCGCGAAACCGCCCAACTGCTCGAAATTGACGGCGCGATCATTGGCCGCTACCGAAGCTACGAAAAGGCTGCCGTGTTGATTGATAGTTTGCCGGAATCGATCGAGCAGCTTGTCAAGGAACCGGAAAAGCTCGAAGAACTGCCCGGAATCGGCGAGCGCATGGTCGAAGAAGTGGCAGTGGGAACCAGCGATGTTATCAGGCGCATCCCGCCCGACGAATGCTTAGCTACCCTGAACTGCGGCGGCTGCGTGGCGTCAGAAGATGATTCAGGTGATCTACGCTCAAGGCCGGGCTTCCCAAACTTCGGACGTGGGTTCGATTGCCATCGCCCGCTCCATTAACCTCGTTGATTCAGTTGCCCTTCCGTTGCTAACTAAGACTCGAAAATGGGCAGAGCTTGGTTTCGAGTTGTGGATCGGCGATCCTGCAGAAATCAACGGCAAGCGACTGAAGAAATACGAAAACTCTTGCGGAAAGGAGAGGGGCCGAATACGCTTTTCAAGTCTCACATTGGAGTCATCATGAAGGCCGCAAGATTCGCTCTTCTCGCTTTCATTGGCACTCTGTCGCTCGCACCACTTTCGCTCTCCGCTCAGGAGCCGCAGCACCATCACGACGTCGACGAAAAACTCGGCACCGTCTCATTCGCCACTTCCTGCGCTCCCGCCGTTCAGTCCCAATTCGAGCGCGGCGTCGCACTTCTGCATTCCTTCGAGTACGAAGTAGCCGACGCGCAATTCGAGGAGGTCGCCAAAAAAGATCCGCGCTGCGCAATGGCTTACTGGGGACAAGCGATGACCTTTTACCACGAACTCTGGAATCGCCCCACCAAAGCTGACCTCGCCCAAGGCGCCGAACTTCTTGCTAAAGCTCGCTCCCTCAAGCCGCCGACAGCCCGCGAACGCGACTATATCCAGGCGCTCTCCGTCTTCTACTCTGATACCGATAATGTCGACCACAATCAGCGGGCCGGCGCTTACGCCAAAGCGATGCAAGGCGTCCACGAACGCAATCCCAACGACCACGAAGCCGCCATCTTCTACGCGCTCTCGCTTCTCGCATCAGGTCCTGACCGCGACCCCAATCTCACCAACGCCAAAGCCGCCGTTGCCATCCTCAACAAGCTCTACGACGAGCAACGAAATCATCCGGGCATCGCGCACTACATCATCCACGGCTGTGACAATCCTACGATGGCCAGTCTCGCGCTTTCCGCAGCCCGCAAATATGCCAGCATCGCGCCGTCTTCACCTCACGCCGTGCACATGCCTTCGCACATCTTCGCGCGCCTAGGTCTTTGGCAGGACGACATCAACTCCAACCTTGCCGCCATTCAGGTCGCCGATAGTATGGCCGAGCATCATCATGTGATGCACCACAAAGTGCATTCCATGGACTTCCTCGAATACGCGTACATGCAAGTTGGGGACGACGCCAGCGCCAAAGCAACCATCAAGCAGATCGCAGCGATTCGCCCCGAACAAATGGATCACGAATTTGAGAATTATTTGCTGGTGCGCCAGGCGGAAGGGCCCGCCAAGTACGCTCTCGAGCGCCGCCAGTGGAAAGAAGCGCTAGCCCTACAACCCATCGCCGGCGCGCCGTCCGACGTTCAGCTAGTCACGTACTGGGGACGCGCCGTTGCCGCCGGCCATCTTCACGATGCCGCCGCGGCACAAGACGCGCTGAAGCATTACGACGAACTGCTCGAAGCCACGCGCAAAGGTCCTCGGCCCTACCTCGCCGACGGCCTGAAGGACGAGCACCAAGTTGTGCAAGCGTGGGCCGCTTACGCTGGGGGCAACTCCGACGATGCGGTTCGACAGCTGCGCGCCGTTGCCGACGACCAGGACAAAGTCGGCAAAGCCGAAACCGAACTGCCCGCCCGCGAAATGCTTGCCGACATGCTGCTGGACCTGCAGCGTCCGCAAGAAGCGCTGACCGAATACGAGATTTCCCTGCGCACCGACCCCAATCGCTTCAACGGTCTCTACGGCGCAGCGCAAGCCGCCACGCAGGTCCAGCAAAAAGAGAAAGCGAGCACCTACTACACCCAACTGCTGAAGAATTGCAAAGGCATCCGCTCCGATCGCCCCGAGCTAGCCCGAGCCAAAACCCTCCTCGCCTATGCGAGCGGGGATTTGTAGGCGCGGCTTTTCAGCTCCGACATAAGGCACAAGCCCCTGAAGACTTCGGTTCTGGATTTCTTTGAAACTGCTAGAGAACTCCAGCGAAGTTTTCAGTGACGGATGCGCCCAGCAGTGACTGATCGTCGTTAACAATGCTTACGGCTGATGATTTTCGTATCGAATGCACCGGATCCTCGGCCAACGCTGTGGCACTCTAACGGAGCAGGAATAGGCATTCCACGAAGGTCGTGTAAGGCAGAGGGTAGGTAGCGGATGCGGCTGGGTCAGCCGGTCTTGCCCAAACTCGAAGTGCACCATTCGGTGTCCTGAAGAATGAGGGAAGGGAAAGAGAGGGCGGCCACGCTAACCCCGGCCGCCCTCAACCCGAAAATTACAAAACGACAGTAGGAATCGGTTAGGATTTCTTAGGTTCGTCGTTATCCCTTTCGACGACATCTCGTCTCCAGATGAGTTTTGCAAAACTGATCCAGCTAGTGAGTTCAATCGGGGACCGCAACGTACTCAAGATTCCGTCAACTCCATTCCGCATCCAAAATCGCTCGTTGGGTGGCTGCCTGACCGTTGGCTGGCACAGAGGCCAATCAAGAAGATGACCCGATTGATCAACGCTCAAGGCTGAGAACGGCTTCCCACGCTTCGGACGTTGGTTCGATTCCCATCGCCCGCTCCAGAAACACTGAAGACAAACAAGTTACGCTGCGCTTGACTCCAATTCAGCACCTGACTCCAATTCAACGGCTAGGCTTTCGATTTTTTCGGCCAGACCTCACGGCAATTTGTTCTCGCCACTCTTGCATCGCATCCGAGAAGGCCTTGCCCACTTTTCTCGGTGCTGGTGCAGGAGCAACGTTCACTGCATCCAGATAAGGCTGCAACGCGGCCAAAGCAGCGCGGCGTGACATGTTGCTGCAAGGCCCCAGTGTCACCGTGCGTCTGATGCGCTTGAATGTTGGTTGCAACCTGTCTTCCCTGAACATGCCCACCCACATCGGAATTTTTCCGCGTTGGATGAGCCTGCCCCTTTGAAACCTTCTTCGTGGCACTGATCCTCCAGTGACCAACGAAGGCGTTACCGCCGCGCATCGTATCACGGGTTCCACGATCAGGCGGCGCTCTCAATCCGGGTGGAGGAATCCGCACAATCAATGAAGGTTGGAGATTTCGGCAGCAGAACGATATGGTCTGAAAGCAATTGCTCAAGTGGAGGAAGGCGCAGTCCGGGAAGGTCAACAGAAACTGCTGAAGGAGGCCAAAGGCCTAGCCGTTTAAGCTCTCGCTTGTCCGCGTAAAATGTGCTGCGCGATGAAAGGAGTTTTATCTCCTCGATTGTTCCGGTCATGAGCCGGTCAATTACGCCGAGTAGCCGCGTTGCCTTTTGATAGGCAAATGCAGAATCGAGCGTGTTCCTGGCGGGATCCCTCGCGAGAAAAACAGTGTCAAGGCACATCTTGTTCAACGTCTCTTCTAGGCTCCTGTACGCAACGGCCGGTTGAAGAACATCCGAGAACTTGAGGGACTCGGCCTTCTTTAATCGCCTCTCTAAAAGCCCGGACTCCTTCCGAATCTGGTGCTCAAATCGCAGTGTCCCCTTTACAAGGGGCACCGCCTTCTTTTCCCTTTCGAGAATTTCGCGGTACTTGTCATAGACGCGGACTCGTCTACCGCCATTCCACCACTCAACACCACCCGAACCGTTGGTCGTGCGACGGTTCGCGAGGTAGCACACTTTGCCAAGCGTGCTGACGTAATCCGAGCGCGAAGTTGTGGCAATAATCGACACGCGTGTACCGCATTTCGTATAGATCGGGCAGGTCGCCAGAAACGTAATCCAAAGTGAACTCTCGCAGTCGCTTCAGGGCAGGCTGCGCATTCGATACGGTGCTGAGATTGTTTCCGTAGAGAAGCTTGGGAAGCGAGCTTTCGATCCTGATACCGCCACCGTCCCCGTAAATCAGGATTCGCGCCTCAGGCCGATTCAACGTTTGGGAAACGCTCGTCTTGCGGCAATTGTCCGTATCGTCGAAATAGTCGCGCATCCTGCCTTCCCATGAATTGCGGCTGGCGTCTTTCGGGCAATACGGCCCGTTTTCCAATATGCCTGCTACCGTGTCGAACATGCTTTTCGAAAGCCCCTAGCAATCTGGCAGTCCGAGTTAATGGACTGATTCCCACGTGTTACTTAGTGCGTGGGAATCAGTTCATCCAAACCTGCGGTCCGGCAAACTGCGCCGGACCGCACTTTCCCGAAAACCTCACAGGCCCCTCTCCCCGCTCTCCCCGCGCAAACTCAGCGCGGGGAGAGGGCGAGTTTTGCCACCTAAGGGTTGCGAGGACCCCAAAGGCGGCGAGGCGCTCAGGCCGGTTAGTCCGCAACCCTTGAGGTCGCTGGATGCGCTCCCGCAGAGCCAGCCGTTAGTGTCACGGACTCACCGACCATCTCCTGCAGCTCTTTTGAACCGATTAGAGCGTGCGGAAGAATTGAGCCGCGGTTTTTGTAACATGGAGTTTTCCAGGCGAGGGGCATAAGGCAGGTAAAGCTCGGAAAGCAGTGTTGCGACTGAAGGGTGCGCACGCGCGCGCGCGTTATAAGATAACTTTCTACTCTTATCGGACTCCCTAAAAAAGCACTGACAACTTTTTTGAGAGTTCGCAACCAATGAATCTGCGAATTTCGGAATTGGATTACGGTTTACGGCTCTGAATTCGGTGGATTGGGCTTGGGGAAGTGCCGGACGCGGATCGTGCGCGTCACAGACTCCCCAACCAATCCTCCAGCTTGAAAAGTTTTATAAGCTGTATCCCCACCAGCGGGGCATTTTCGACGCGGGAAATCATCACCTCGCGCCGCGTCGTTTCTTGAGCAGCCACTTTGCGTGCCCTTCACGCGAATAAGGGAAGAACAAGGCACTCCCGGCAGATATGCCCGAGCAGGCGCCGATCGTGGCTCTACGGGCGGGGAACCGGCGGGGAACCGCTATTTGAAGCTGTCTCCAAAAGAGGTGGAGACTGAATTTTCTGCTTACGCGGATTTTACGCTGAAATTATGAGGCGTTCGCTTACGAGCGGAAGCCTGACTGACGCTGAAAGGATTGAGCTGGCGTGTGTGGCACTTCCTTCCATTCGCCAAAATGGATGAACCGCCTAGAGGGTGTGCGTTTCCAGGTCCGTCTCCGATGCGGTCGTCAAAATAATCCATAAAGCACGCACCCGCACGTGCGGGACTTCCTCAAGAACCGAAGATTGGAGGGACCGTTGGTGCCCATTGCGATGCAATGCGTTACATGACGCACGTGCGGTACAGGGACCTTCACCTGAGTCGCAGCGAGTCAAGACGAGGGAACGCACATGCGGGCCTAAATTGTTCGGCGTGAACTTTTCACGTCTTGCGCGCGTGCGCGCGTCTGTGATGCCTCCGAAGTCCGGATCGCTGTGCTCTGGAGCGGGTCAGGGCAGAAGAACCCGCTCAGCGCACGTGCGTCCGTGACGGTCGCCTTACATATCCGGTTAGCCGTCTACACGGGAGTTTGACGCGTGGCTGTGACTGCTTTTCTGCTAGGCTGGCTATTGCTTTAAGTCCACCGGAGGCCCGCTGACTCGCTTCCCCTTGAGATCGACGGTCACCTCGACCCGGTCGGCGACCTTGATGAAGGGTATGCCCTTGTTCATGCCCCTTGGCCGGTCTTTGGCGAGTCTACGGTCATGCGGACGTTGTAGACCAGGGGACTGCTGCTGACATCACGGAGAACCCAGCAAGACATTTGAATTCGCAATTCTTTATTTTCCGCTGAGTCTTTTGTTGTAAAGACTCAAAATATCCCGGGTGGATTGGACACCTTTTTCGGTCGCTATTTTTCGGACTATGCTGAGTTTTATGCCGCCATAATCGGGCATCCGCGAATCGTTCATCTCGATCAGGTAAAACCCCGATTTGCCCGGGTTTTGAGTATCCGGGACACAGTAGAATACTTGCAGAGCTATGCGGATGTAGCGGCTGGCATACAGCTGCTCATTTGTAACTACATATTTGACAACGCCTGCGCCGTTCGGAAACATTGACACACGATTCACGCGGATTGTGGGCCCCTGCCCGAAATCGATGTTCTCCCAGTAGAAGAAGTCCATCGCGCCGGAGACTCTTCCATCGGGATACTCGAGAACGTGTTGATAAATACCGCCAGACTTGTCCGGGGGTAGGTAGTAGGAAGTGTCCAGCATCGATTTCATGTTCTGGTAGAGGTTGAAGGGCTTGTTGCGGTCGGTGTAGCTGCCAAACGCCTTTAGGCCGCCGGAGATATATTTTGTCGTGCCATCGTATATGCGTTGGCGGGCGAGCTTGTTGACCTGGTCGTATTTATCGCTCGAGTCCCAGTTGATCTGCTTCTGAAAGGCCGTGACGTCGAAGACTTGGAGATCGCAATTGTCGGGCTTGCACTTCTGTATCGCGTCGATATCCTTGCGATCGAATGCGAGACGATCGAAATCGGAAAGTTTGGGTGGCGAACCGACTTCGTTGAACGCTTGTACGTCGAGGTATACCTTATCCTCTAGAAGCCCTTTCACGTCACGATAGGATGCGGCAAACTTTTCGATCGAGGTGTTGACGTAGACCCCACCGAACACCAGGATGCCGTACTTCTTGTCACCGGATTCGAGGACCTTGGTCACGACTTGACCTTGATCCATTTTCTGAATATCACTGTCAGACAACCCGATCCTGTTCTTGAAGAAAGTTTCCGGCTGTCGTTGGGCACAAGCGACAGTAGCGCCAAAGCCCAGTCCGAGTGATAGGACACCTGCCGCGAGAACTTTGCCACTCATTGTGGTAACTCCAATTCTTTTCGTCACTGGTTAGCCGGGTTTCCTTCTTGACCGCGATAAGGGCACCGTCGTACGTCCATCTCACCTGCTCGCAACCTTGTAAACAGTTTTCATCGGAGCGCTGCCGGATGTCTACAACCCGAATCGAGCAAGAGCAAGTCAACTCCTCTTTACCCTTTCAGCGGTTAGTTGGGCGCACTCGGGCGACGGAGGGGTCGGGGGATTCTTACCTTTGCGCTACGCGACTGGAACTGTTAAAAATGACAGGCTGACAGGCTATTGGGATCGACACTAGGGAACCCAGTTTCGCCGCCTCGATGTGCGTTTATAAGTGCGTCTTGGCGATAGACGGGAACGGGATTTTGAGCTAGGAAATGGACCCAATGCCATCTGGTAAACGCTGCCAGCTCAACGGGTCGATGCAACACCATCCAATGCGTTGATTCGACAATACTTCCCTGGGAGAAGTGATCTGTTTGGCTGTCCTCGGTCAAAACCTAGCCAGGGTAGTGTTCCGGCTGATCTAACCCTAGCGAGCGATTTAGCCTTTGTTTTCAATGCAAGTCGGGTTCGACTTGAGTGTTGCGTCGACCCATTGAGACCATCGCTCTTACCGGAGAAGTAGATTTGACTCCATTTGACTCCAATTGAACTGAGAAGCTGAGAAGCGGGTGGTAGCGCCTTTTGTTTGGTTCATTCGGATTTGTTCGATTCCCATCGCCCGCTCCATAACTCGTTGACGCAGTTGGCTTTACTGGCCTTCTTCCCCGAAATTGGCGCCTACCATGCCCGATTTTGGTGTCGCGAATTCGGTCAAGGACAACCGAATTGGGCGCGGCGTTTGGATGGTTGCGGTGGCCGCAGCGTACCGAATTTGTTATCCGTCGATGTCGTATTGATCTGATATGCGCGTTCGCGTGACCTCGAGTCGTCACAGCTACGTCGGGGGGAGAGAATTCCACAGGCGTGCTACAGTATCCCACACAGTGGCGACCCAATGAGTTTGAAAATAGGGGAGCTCATTAGCACCTTTCTTTGCGCGCTTGTGACTGGTGTTTTTTGGGGACCGTGGTTGGGATTGAGCCTCTCTATTGCGACATTCAAGCCGGAGGTTTTCCTGGCGATTGGCCATCGGATGATAGGAAATCTCGCGCCTGTCATGCCGTTTCTCATGCCGGCTGCGACATTGTCCATCATTCCCGTTTTGGTGCTCTCGTTTAATCAGCACCAACAGACTTTCTATCTGACTCTGGCAGGATTTCTCCTGTTCATTGCTGCGCTCCTTGTGACTCTCATCGTCGAAGTTCCGATCGACAATCAGATCAAGACCTGGACGATTGCCACCCTGCCCAACAATTGGGAGCAACTCCGGGACCCGTGGGAGAAGTCTCACGTCATCCGCACAGCGGCATCGATTGCAGGTTTGGCTCTCCTCTTAATAGCAGCGATCCTCTGACGTAGCCGGTCGAGGCTTCAGGGGTGGCGTATTCGGATGTAAAAGGTAAAAAAAAACACGCAAGAGAAAGAAGTCTGAATCCGCCTTTCTTTGAACGCCGGTCGAAAAAAGTAAGCTCAATGAGACGTGAAGATCGAAGAGCATCTGCGGCTGACCGAGAGCGCGCTGAAGAATTGGCTGATCGCGCAATGTGAGGATTCGCTGACGGTCGGCGCAATGTGGTACATCGGGTTGCGCGTCTTGGGCGTGCCGCTGGCGCCGCTCTGGGCCGGGCTTGCGGCGGTGTTGCAGTTCGTGCCGCATTTGGGGCCGGCGCTGGGTATGGTGGCACCGACAATTACGGCGGCGATCCATTGGGGCGACTGGCGGCATCCGCTGTATGTGTTGATCCTATATGCCGGAATCGTGGTGGCGGACACGCTGGCGCTGCAGCCGTACATCATGAAGCGGACGGCCAAAGTGCCGATCTGGGCTTCGATTTTGGCGCCGATGGTGCTGGCGTTCGTGATTCCATTTTGGGGCGTGTTTCTGGCCCCGCCACTACTGGCCGTGGTTTACGCGTACAAGCGTCACCTGGAGCAAGGGAGCAGAAAAGCTAGCAGCTAAGCTAAGTGCTCTCGTTCGGAATTACGGGGACGTATTGCAGGGGTGTTAAGCGGCGGGAGCGAACCGCTTGTTTTCGATTTTCGCTAGGAGAGTGGCCAGGTCTTTGCGAGTGAAGGTCCGTTGAAAGGGGGAAGCGAACAGCGGCCGCGAATCTTCTCAATTCTAGAAACGGGGCACGTGGCCCTAGTTTTTTTTGCGGGAGAAGTGGAAGACCATGGGAGTGTCTTTGTCGCCTTCGCGCCATGTCCAGATTTCCGTGATGTGATTGTCATCCTCGAAGCGGAGGACAAGGTGATGCTGGTGACCCGTCGACGGTGATGCCAGATTTCCCGCGCCCTGATAGTCGAAACTGAGTTCCTTGACGTCGCCGGACGAAGGCACGACGAGCATGCGCGGCTGGTGGTTAGCGGGGCAGTAATGCACCAGCGCGATGCCATCGCGATCGACGCTGTACAGTGTGACCATTTCTTCCATCCCCGAAGCTTCGAGCTTTTCCATGACGGCAGTGCCGGAGGCGAGCACGTCGAAACTGGTCTTCGCGGTTCTACCGTGAGCATCCTTCCCCTCCCATTTCCCGGCCAGGGATTGCAACTTCTTGAAGGCGGATTCCGACGGCGTCCCGGCAACTATAGGCGCAATGAGGAAAGTCAACAGCAGGAAAGACACCCATACCGGCACAAATCTGCGGTAGGTCATGGCAAAGCCTCCCCGCGGCAGTGCGTCCCGCGCGGTTTGGCAAATCGGACTGGGACACACGCCGACTCTCTTGCTTTTTCGACGGAGGAGAAACAGGAAACGGTAGCAAGCCCAAGCCAGGGCACGAGAAGAAGGAAGGTCAAGGGTTGCGCAGGTTGCGCAGTTCGTCCTTCACACGCAGTGGGCTTGCGCCTAGGCTTAGCACCCAACCACGCCGCACTAGATCGATGCATGTCCCCAGCGACCTTAAGCACGGCGTAAGGAGGTCCTATGACCCAGTTCCTCTCCAGACCGTTAACCCTTTCCGTTTTCTGCGTATTTGCGCTCTTCGTCTGTGGCGCACGCGCACAGGCCGATGACATCAGCGGCACCATCAACACCACTTTGGTCCTTCATGATGACAGCGAGCTCAGCGGCGATGTGACCTGCACGGTGTCGCTGACATCGCCCGGCGCAAATCCGTGTATCTCCTTCGGAGCGGATCACATCAAGTTGCGATTGAATGGACATACAATAACGGGACCCGTCACCCCTCCAACCGGCTGCAGTCATGAAGTCGATGCCATGTTTGGCGTTGGCATCGCGGTCCTTGACAGAAGCGATGTGAAGATCGGGGGCCCGGGAATCATCCAACACTTTGAGCGCTGGGGAATCCTCGTCGGTTTGACGGGCCATCCGAACAGCGAGGTCACTGTGAAGAAAGTCACGGCCGACCACAATTGCTGGAGCGGCATGCAGACTTTCAGCACATAGGATAGCAACTTTGAAGAAAACGTTTTCGCTAGCGATTCCGGTGGTTCAAACGGAGCCGGTTGCGGCGGAGCTTGAATGGTCAGCAGCAAACACAACCGAGTTCGGTTGAACACTTTTTATGGCAACGGGTCAGCTACCTCCAAGGCTTCCTCCTCCGCCGCCAACAGCAACAGTTTCGGCCTCGGACTATTCGGCGCAAGCCAGAACAACCTGGTTGAGAAGAATAAGATCGGCGGAAACATCAACGGTCTTTATCTTGGCGGAGGCGGGAACGTGATTGGCAACATCATCCGCCGCAATGTCATTCTAGTCTCTGGCGACACCGCCAAAGCCCGTATCGCCTAACTAACAAGACTTCCTCACGCTTTGGAAGGACGCCGATCCCAACATCCCAATCCTGGACCAAGCCAAGGCAGAATACGCGAAGCTCCAATAGTCGAGTCGACGTAAGCCACATTCGCGGGCCGGCAATCTTCTTCAATATGTCCTAGGCAGATTGGGATACTACCAATCGCCGCGTACCCTTGACGGAAAAGGCTTTTGGAGGTATATTCCTTTGGAGGAATGAGAAGTAGAGTTTACGGATGAATTTGGCGCGTGGTGGGATGGTTTGACCGAGACCGAACAGGTGGACGTAAGGGCTGAGGTAAACCTGCTTCGCCGCTTCGGGCCGACTCTCGGCAGGCCGCATGTGGACTCGGTAGCGTCGTCGAAGCACGCCAACATGAAGGAACTGCGTGTTCAGCACCGAGGACGGCCTTACCGCGTGCTGTTTGCCTTTGACCCGCGGCGCACTGCGGTTCTGCTGATCGGTGGGAACAAAACGGGCAAGGGCCGGTGGTACAAGGAGTTTGTGCCGATAGCGGATAGGCTGTACGACGAACATTTGGAAACGCTCCGAAGGGAGAGATTGCTCAATGGCTAAGAATTTTCGAGAACTGGAAGCAAAGATGTCACCAGGGGCCCGCGCACGCTCGGATGCCAAGACGCAAAAAATGATCAAGGAAATGGCTCTCAACGAGCTTCGTCAGGCAATGGGGATAACACAGGAACGCTTGGCAAAGGCCTTGCGCATCAATCAAGCCGGGGTCTCTAAGATCGAAAGCCGCTCCGACATCTTTGTGAGCACGTTGCGCAAAGCCATCGAGGCGATGGGTGGAAAGCTGGAGATTCGCGCGAAGTTTCCGACTGGCGAAGTGCGGATTAGACAGTTTGGTGGGCTTGCCGGACGGCGGCGGCCGCGCTCCCGGCGCAGTGACAGCGGACGCCGCGCGAAGGCTGCTGCATAGCGAGAAGCCATGGATGGTGACACGAATCTCTTCATAGATTGGCAAGTACCTTAGGCAGATTCGTCGTCAGGCGATGCTGAACTTTTTCGGCGCGGAAGCGGAACTCGATCGATTCGCCACGGGTGGAAACGAGTCGACCTTTCCTCAATGTTGTTAGCCGTGAGACAACACCTGTTCCAGTTGTTTCGAGTCGCCACCTCCTCTCCGGCTACTAGGCGAAGAATCTTTGCGTATCTTGCCTTCGCGCGTGCGCGAGCCGCAGGCAGCGCCTCGTCAGGAGGTTCAACCACGCAGGTCAGAACGTACTGCAACCGGTTATTCCCGCTTAGGCGGGGAACCAGTAGGAATCCCCTCCCTTCAGGGAGGAGACGAGGTCAAATGTGTCCCCGTTCACGGAATCAGTGTTTTGCGCGATTCGCTTTTATCGCCTCGATGATGGATTTGTAGTCGCTAGCCCGCTCCCGATATTCCTTCGCGGTTTCCTTCCACTCTTCGCGCTCCGAGTCAGGCAATTTCGGAAG
>WNGK01002723.1_pt1 | contig 19110 bp, 15 predicted proteins | sample 5400601 | NCBI WGS metagenome assembly WNGK01 (sample SAMN13153376, study PRJNA577476) | soil metagenome | isolation source: 60 cm soil or saprolite under Garry oak tree replicate 1 | place: USA:California | collected 2016-06-15
CAACGGCGTCGACACGCGCACGATTCAAGCCTATCTCGGCCACCGCAACATCATGCACACCGTGCGTTATACCCAGCTTGCGCCGGATCGGTTTCGGACGCTTTGGCGCGATTGATTTCCAAGCCTCGCATTCTAGCTTGGCGAACCGTCGTGAGAGCGCGCGGGGGCTACGTGACTTGAAGAATGACTCGAATTACCGGAACCTGCCATTGGCGAAGACAGGTCACGACCCCGACCTGACGGTCGGGCTGCTCCGAAGCGGTCATAGAAACTGATGGAAGCAGCCGTACAGGTCGCGGTTAACGAGGTGCTTTCCGAATCTTCCCGGGCGCGCCCACTGGTTACTCATTGCCAAGTGCGCGACCCCTGAGTCGAGCGGTGAGCTGTTCCCCTGTACCCCCAAATCGAATCGCAAAGGATTGAGTGGCTGACGAACCGCGATCCAGGGGTGTCGCACGTCAGCGCTGTACCTGCACCACCGGGCCGGGCGGTTCGACGCTCCCGCCCGCGATGACGAGATAGCGACGCAATCCTTCAGCGGCGCTCGTTTGTACGGTCTTGCGCAACGGACCGAGTGCCGTGACGATCGCCGCGCCCGCCGAATTGGTCATGAACTTCGCTATCGGCTCGAGGTTGCCCGAGCCGTCGGCCTTCGAGGACAGCGCCAGCACATACGGCTTCTTGGGCTCCAGACCGGTCACCGCGGCCTGCAGCAGATCGGTGAGCCCCTGGTTGTTGACCGTCACTGTGGTCGCAGCCTGCGCGGTGCCCGGCGATCCCAAAGACAAATGCACTGCCTCGCCCGCAGCGCCGAGAGGCGACAGGTTGTCGGTGCCGGCCCCGCTTGATACCGCGTTGGGCACATACACCATGCCCTGCGGGGACTGACCGGTCGGCGTTGTCGACACCACCTTGTTGTTCGCCGTGTCGATGGCCGCCAAGGCATTGGCGTTCTCGAGTCCCACGTAGATGCGCGACCCATCACCCGACGGCCACACGCCGTGTGGCAATTCGCCGACGGGAATCGTGGCAAGCAGTTCCGGCTCCACGCTCGTGGTGTAGACCTTGACCACATTGAGACCACCGACGGTCACGTAGGCGAACTGTCCCTGCGCATTGCGCGCGAAGTTGACGTGGTTGGTGATCGGTCCGGTGTCGAGCAGCGCGATGGTGTCGAACGGCGGCCTGGCGTCGATGACCTGCGCCTTGCCGATATCCTTGAGCGTGAACCATACCTGCTTGCCATCCGGTGTCGCCGCAACGTCGGGGCTGAACGGTGACGCCTGCTTCACGTGCCCGACGACACGGTGCGAGCGCGTGTCGATGACCACCATGTCGGTGGTAAAGCTCGACACGACGTAGCCGTACTTGCCATCGGGAGAGAAGATGGTCATGCCCGGTCCATTCGGCACCGTGATGCGGCGCGTCGGCTGATAGGACTTGCCGTCGAGCACCAGCAGGTAGTCCTCGCCGCGGATCGTCACCCAAACTTCCTTTCCATCGGGCGTGTACATCGCCTCGTGCGGCGAGCGGCCGACATAGCTCGTGTGCTTGACTTTATTGATCGCGGTGTCGATGAAGGTCACCGAGTTGGAGCCGATCGAGACGACGATCAGCGTGCGGTGATCCGGCGACAAACCCATGCCATGCACAAGCAACTGACCGCGGTACAACGGGCTCAGGTTGGCGGGAGCCGGATCGCCGAGACGGATCACGCCCAGCAGCTTGTCGGTGGAAGGATCGAGCACCGACACCGTGTTCGATGTCTGGTCGCTCGAGTACACGCGGTCGCGCGAGCTGATCGGGATATCGGGCGCGGTTGCGGCACCTGGCGCCTGGCCCCCGAGCGCGCTCGCAGAAGCAAACGCGCCCAGACACAAAAAGGCGGTTTGAATTCGACACGGTTTCATGAAGACGCTCCCTGGTGTTCAAGGTTTGGTGGGCACGGGTGATGAGCGGTGATCCAGTTGAGCTTGCATGACCGCGATCTCCGAGCTCTGCGTGACGATGATTTCCTGCGCGAGCCGGCGTAGCACAGGGTTCTTACCGTAGAGCAACTCGGCCTTGGCCATGTCGATCGCGCCTTGGTGATGGGGAATCATCATCGCGGCGAAGTCGTGGTCGGCATCGCCGTTCATCGGCGCGCGACTCATGCCCATTTGCATGACGTTCATCGCGTCATCCATCAAGGCGGCGAAGGGCTTTTCGCCCGTCGCCGCGACTGCAGTCGGCTTGACGCCCGACGCACCGTGCTGATGTCCCTCTTGAGCCACGTCCGCCGGGAAAGCCGCTGCCGAGAAGAGCAGAGCCGAGCATGCCAATAGAAGCGCGCGGCTGATGCGCGGGCGATGGGGTTTCATCTCGATGTCTCCTATGTTAGGGCATCCGCAAGAGGTGCGCGCGTCCACATCATCTTGAGCGATCAGGCCCTCCAGCACCAGATGGCTGATCTGTGGGTTATCGCACATCTGGAATTCCCCCGAGCGAGGCTACCATATGGACCGAACGCACTGCGCGTCTTAGTGGTTTCGCTCGCCGCCGGTCATTGCGGAACGCTGGGATGCCCGCTTTGACACTAGTTCGAGCACGGTGTTGGGATCCGTGCATCCGAATCACGGACGGGTGAATCCGCGTTCGGTCATCAGCAGCAAGCACGTTGTTCCTGAATTGGCGGGCACTTTACCGAACCGAACGAGCAAAACTACGAATGGAGGGTCCATCCACTGTCCGGTTTGGACCAATCTCTGTGCTCGGTTCATAAGACGGCTTTTGGCCGATCGCAGTCGAGTCGCTGCAAGTTCGCCATGCGCGTGATTCCTGCTATTTGGCGCAGCTCATTCCCGCAGCGGCATCTTTCACGGGTAGGGTTACGTCGAACTCGAGATTCCACGTCGTCTTGGCGCGACCGCCGATGATCTTGCCGGTCAATTTTCCGCCCGGCGTGACCTCTCCGGCCATTTTCTCGACCTTGAAATCCTTCGGCGATTCGACGACCCATTGAATGCCGGCAAGCGGTATTCGGGCGTGGTTCGTATTCAGATCGATCGACTTGAGGGCCGCTGCAGATGCCGTTGTGGCGCCACCGCCAGGACAGAGCATGATCTGGACCATCGTCCGCTGCTTGCCGCTTTTTGCTCCGTCGGCGTAGGACGACAGCTGGAAACTCTCCTTTTCCGCCGACGAAATCGGGTCTTCGCTGAACCAGATCGCGATGCTATGCTGGTCGCCGTACAGAGCGACTGCGCAATTGGTCGCCGTAAACTTCTCGCCTTCCATCAGTCCCGTGGCGGAGCATTTGTCAGGCGCCTGACCCGCCGTAGCGGCCTTGGCATTAGCCGGACCGCCCGCGGCGGCAGTTCTGGCGGGCATCGGCTTGCCGAGCTGCCAGTCACCTGCCAGGGTGCGGGCTTCCCTCAGCTGTGAGGGGTTGAGCTTGGCGGCAACATCATCCCGGTATTCGGCGTACTGCTTGTTGCCGGTGCGCGCGGCAATCGCGTAATTGGCATACGCAAGAATGTCATCCTTCGAAACACCCTCGCCGTTTTCGTAGGCCACGCCCAGCTTGAACTGGGAGCCGAGGTCTCCCTGCTCGGCGGCCTTCCGAAACCATGCGATCGCCTGCACGTCGTCCTTGCGCACGCCGCTCCCTTTCGCGTACATGAGTCCCAGGTTGTACTGGGCTGTTGCATTTCCCTGTATCGCCGCCTTGCGGAACCACTCGACTGCCTTAACGTTGTCCTGCGGCACACCGTCGCCTGTAGCGTAGATCACGCCGAGCTCGAGCTCGGCGGAGGCATGTCCTTGCGTCGCCGCCTTGCCAAGCCAGGCCATGGACTGCGCCTTGTCGACCGCAAAGCCTTTGCCGAATTCGTACATCAATCCGAGGCGGTACTGGGCCTCCGCATCTCCTCGTTCGGCAACGGGACGCAGTTCCTTGGAGGCGGTGACGTAGTCGCCCCTCTTGAGTGCCTCCAGTCCTTCCGGAAGGCCGGCCACGCCGGGGCTCGAAAAGATCATGGCGACCGCAAATACCAACAACGTCGAACGTCGAATGAGACCGCTCATGTCAAGTCTCCTGTAGGTTCAAGCCGCTTGCTGTCGGTCGAGTTGACGCAACACGTTGCCGGTTGATCCGACCCCATCTGATCCGATTGATTCGGATCAGTTCGGGTGACCTTTTCTTCGCGGCACTGGCTACGAGCGCCCGAAAACCTCGTTCGCCTGCTGCGAAACGCGCACGAACGTAGTTCGCTTCGACAGCTCGCGCAGACGCCGCGCTCCAACGTAGGTGCATGCCGAGCGCACGCCGCCCAGTATCTCCTGCGCAGTTGCGTCGACCGAACCCCGGCAGGGCACGAGTACCTCCTTGCCCTCGGGCGCGCGGTACTGTGCCACGCCTCCCGCGTATTTCTCCATCGCGCTCCTGCTGCTCATTCCATAGAAGCGCTGGTATTTCTGGCCATCGCGCTCGACGACTTCGCCCGTGCATTCGTCGTGGCCAGCGAACATCCCGCCCAGCATCACGAAGTCGGCACCTCCGCCGAATGCTTTCGCGACATCGCCTGGCGTCGCGCAGCCGCCGTCGGCACAGATGTGGCCTTCGAGCCCGTGCGCAGCATCCGCACATTCAACAATCGCGGAGAGCTGCGGATAGCCGACGCCGGTCATCTTGCGCGTCGTGCATACCGATCCGGGACCGATACCCACCTTGACGATGTCCGCGCCCGAGAGGATCAGCTCTTCGGTCATCTCGCCCGTAACGACGTTGCCGGCCATGATGACGAGATGCGGATAGTGCTCGCGAATCTTTGCGACCAAGCGCACGAAACCTTCGGTATAGCCGTTGGCCACGTCGATGCATACGTAGCGGACCGCTGCTTCGGCACCAGTCCCCGCCGCCTCCATCACGCGGCCGAACTTCTCCTCGTCCGCCGGCGCAATGCCCATCGAGTAGAACGCGGCGGATTTGCGCTCGAGACCCCTGAAGAACGCGACGAGCTCGTCCACCGCATAATGCTTGTGCAATGCCGTCGAGAGCAGAAACGCGTCCAGCGCGCGCGCCATCTCGAACGTGCCGATGGTATCCATGTTGGCCGCGATGATCGGCACGCCGTGATAATCGACCTGCGCGTGCCGGAAGCGAAACTCGCGCGACACATCGACGTTCAAGCGTGTCGAAAGTGTGCTTCGCTTGGGGCGGATCAGCACGTCCTTGAAGTCCAACTTTACCTCGGTCTCGATGCGCATCGGAACTCCTTGCGCCGGATGGCGGGCGACAAAAAACGCCGTATCTTGGGCTGCGGCGCTAAGCAATTTTACAGCAACGCTCCTGCCTGGCCGGACGCACACGTTTGCCATCAACGTACGGCCAGCGCGAACGAGCGGGCCAACTCAGGCGGTGGGGCTGATCGACCGCTTCACATCTGGGTTACGACAGATAAACCCTCAGGCAAGCTTAACGAGCTGCTTGCCGAAATTCTCGCCCTTGAGCAATGCGATGAAGCCCTTGGGCGCATTGTCGATGCCGTGCACAATCGATTCGCGGTACTTGAGCTTGCCCTCCGCGAAATAGCCGCTCAAGCCTTTCAGCGCCTCGCCGTAGCGGTCCTTCCAGTCGAAGACGATCATCCCCCGCATCTTGATGCGATTGACCAGCACCGAGCGCAGCATTTTGTAGCCATACGGCTCGGTCGCGCTGTACTCGGCGATGAGGCCGCACACGACGATCCGAGAGAACAGATTCATCACGCGCAACGAAGTATCTAGAATCACACCACCGACGTTCTCGAAGTTGACATCCACGCCCTTGGGGCAGTGCTCCCGCAGGTCGGCCAGCAGATTGCCCGCCTTGTAGTCGACGCAGGCATCGAAGCCAAGCTCCTGCACGACGTAGTCGCACTTCGGTTTGCCGCCGGCGATGCCGACGACACGACAACCCTTGATTTTGCCAAGCTGGCCGACGACGCTGCCTACTGCGCCGGAGGCGGCCGAGACAACGACGGTGTTGCCCGGCTTCGGCTGGCCGATCTCGAACAAGCCGAACCACGCGGTCATTCCCGGCATGCCGAGGATGCCGAGGTAGTACGACGCGGGCGCGCGCTCGGCGTCGATCTTGGTGAGCTCCTTGGCGCTCGCGACGCCGTAGAGCTGCCACCCCAGCGGCGTCAGAACCTTGTCACCTGTCTTGAAGCCGGCGTCGTTCGATTCGACGACCTCTCCGACCGTCTGGCCGACCATCACTTCGCCGATCTCAGTCGACTTCGCATAGGACTTCGCGTCGCTCATTCGGCCGCGCATGTACGGGTCGAGCGAGAGCCACTCGTTCTTGACCAGCACTTCGCCTGCACCGGGCTTGCCGACGGGCACCTCGACGATGCGAAAATTGTCCTCGGTCACGGCTCCCTGCGGGCGGTTTGCAAGCAGCACTTGTCGATTCGTCTTCGCCATGAAGGTCTTTCCTTGGGTTGTCGCGAAACGCTCGAGATGATGCCTCTGCGGCGTCGCGGCTTGGTAAAGTAGCGGCTTGCCGCGGTGGCGATCCGCGCCATGTTTTATCACGATTCGGCGGATGAGGCGACGCCCGGCCAATGGCTGCTTTCCGCGACGATACGAGGAGGCCTAAGCATGAGTGTCCGGCAATTGTTCGACATCAGCGGACGGACCGCATTGGTGACCGGCGGCTCGCGCGGGCTCGGGCTGCAGATCGCCGAAGCGCTCGGCGAAATTGGCGCGCGCGTTGCGATCGTTGCACGCAAGCCCGACGAACTCGCCGAAGCCGCTGCCCGCCTGCGCTCGATGGGCATCGAAGCGTTGCCGCTGACGTGCGATATGGCGAACGTCGCCGCGATAGCGCCCATGGTTGAGCAGGCGATCGCCGCCTTGGGCCCGATCGACGTACTCGTGAACAACGCCGGCACCACGTGGGGCGCAGCGACGCTCGAGCACCCGCTGGAGGCATGGCACAAGGTCGTCAACCTCAATCTCACCGCCATGTTCGTGATGTGCCAGGAAGTCGGCCGGCGGTCGATGGTGCCGCGTCGCCGCGGCAAGATCATCAATATCGCATCGATCCTGGGGCTCGTCGGGGGCGGCGACCCCGGCAGACCGGCCACGATCGCGTATAACACCACCAAGGGAGGAGTGATCAGCTTCACCCGCGCGCTCGCCGCAGAGTGGGCGCAGTACAACATCAACGTCAACGCGATCGCCCCAGGGTTCTTCCCCACCAAGATGACCAAGGGCATCATGGAGATGCTGGGCGACGAGGTTGCCAACAAGGCGCCGCTCAAGCGCGTAGGTGGGCCTGAGGATTTGAAAGGGCTTACGGTGCTCCTTGCTTCGGATGCTTGTGAGTTCATCACCGGACAAGTCGTCGCGGTCGACGGCGGTGTGACGGCAGTCTAGTGTCCATAGTCACGCGTGCTCTCTAGTGCGTCGTCCCGGTACAGGCCGGGACCCCATTTCGCATGAATGCCTACGAAGATTATCAGGGCACGCGCGCCGTCGCCGAGGCGCATCGCTTCGATGTCGCCGCGCTCGAGCGCTACCTGCGTTCGCATGTGCCGGGCTTCGAGGGTCCGGTCGAAGTCGAGCAATTCAAGGGCGGGCAGTCCAACCCGACGTTCTTGCTCCGGGGCGGCAATAGGCGCTACGTCCTGCGCCGCAAACCGCCCGGCAAGCTGCTGCCGTCGGCGCATGCTGTCGATCGCGAATATCGCGTCATCACCGCGTTGGCGCATAGCGATGTGCCGGTCGCGCGCACCCATTGCCTTTGCACCGACGAATCGGTGATCGGCTCGATGTTCTACCTCATGGACTATGTCGAGGGCCGTGTGCTATGGGACCCGCTTTTGCCGGGCATGCAGCCGCCCGAGCGGCGAGCGATCTTCGACGAAATGAACCGCGTCATTTCAGCGCTGCACCGCATCGACTATCAGGCCATCGGTCTTGCCGATTACGGCAAACCAGGCAACTATTTCGCACGCCAGATCGACCGCTGGAGCAGGCAATACAAAGCCTCGGAAACCGAGAAGATCGAAGCGATGGACCGTCTGATCGAATGGTTGCCAAGCAATATTCCACCGGGTGAAGCCACCGCCATCGTTCATGGCGACTATCGGCTCGACAACATCATCTTTCATCCCAGTGAGCCGCGCGTGCTGGCGGTGCTTGACTGGGAACTCTCGACGCTCGGCCATCCCATGGCGGATTTCTCGTACCACCTGATGACCTGGCGATTGTCGCCCGACCAATTCCGCGGTCTGCGCGGCAGAGATCTCACGTTGCTCGGCATTCCAACCGAGGAAGAATATCTTGCGATGTATTTGCGACGCGTCGGCGCTGCCGAGAAACCGAATCCCAAGGCGTGGAGCTTCTACATGGCCTATAACATGTTCCGCATGGCGGGCATACTTCAGGGCATCATGGCGCGCGCACTGGCGGGCAACGCAGCGAGCGCGCAGGCGTTGGAAGCGGGCAGGCGGGCGCGGCCTTTGGCGGAGTCGGCGTGGGCCGAAGTCGAACGCATGCTCGCGTGAATCGAGAGACGAGCATCCGACGCCGACATTGAACAAGGGATGACTATGGATTTTGACTACTCGCCGAAAGTCATCGAGCTGCAGGCCGCGCTTCGGGCATTCATGGAAGCTCACGTCTATCCCAATGAGCAACGCTTCGACGACGAAGTCGGGCAAGGCGATCGCTGGCAGCCCACGCGCTTGATCGAGGAGCTCAAGGCGAAGGCGAAAGCCGCGGGCTTGTGGAACCTCTTCCTGCCTGCATCCGACCGGGGCGCGGGTCTCACCAACACCGAATACGCGCCGCTGTGCGAGGTCATGGGCCGCGTGCTGTGGGCGCCCGAAGTATTCAACTGCTCGGCTCCCGACACGGGCAACATGGAAGTGTTGGAACGTTACGGCACGGCGGAACAGAAACGGCAGTGGCTCGAGCCCTTGCTCGAAGGCAGGATACGTTCGGCCTTCACAATGACCGAGCCCGACGTTGCCTCGTCTGACGCGACGAATATTCAAAGCTCGATCGTTCGCGACGGCGACGAGTACGTCATCAACGGCCGCAAATGGTGGTCATCGGGCGCCGGCGATCCGCGCTGCAAGATCTTCATCCTCATGGGAAAGACCGATCCGCACGGGCCGAGGCACGCTCAGCAGTCGATGGTGCTCGTACCCCGGGATACGCCGGGTGTGAAGATACTGCGTCACCTGCCTGTCTTCGGCTACGACGACGCGCCGCACGGTCACATGGAGATCGCGTTCGACAATGTGCGCGTTCCCGTTGCGAATATCGTGCTGGGCGAGGGCAGGGGATTCGAGATCGCCCAGGGACGTCTCGGGCCTGGCCGCATTCACCACTGCATGCGTTTGATCGGCTTATCGGAACGCGGGTTGGAGAAGATGTGCAAACGCGTCAAGACGCGCGTCGCGTTCGGCAAACCCGTGGCGGAGCAAACGGTGACCCTGGAGCGCATTGCCGACGCCCGCATCATGATCGACCAGGCGCGGCTCTTGACGTTGAAAGCGGCGTACCTGATGGATACCGTCGGCAACAAAGCCGCGCGAGCCGAGATTGCGATGATCAAGGTGGCGGCGCCGGTAATGGCCTGCCAGGTCCTCGACTGGGCCATTCAAGCGCATGGCGGCGCAGGCGTCTGCGACGACTTCGGTCTTGCACGCGCCTACGCCCATGCCCGTACCTTGCGTTTGGCCGATGGGCCCGACGAAGTGCATCGCAATCAGATCGGGAAGCTGGAATTGGCGAAATGGTGAGTCGATCGGTCGTCAGCGTGTGGACGAAGCGCACCGGTGCGACCCGGATCTACGACCCGGAGAAGTTCGACCGCGCGATTCTTGCTTCACACGGATCACCCGTCTCACATAGTGTACAAACCTACGCCAGATAATTTGCAAAGCAATTTTGTGGTCGAGCCCACGGTGTTTTCACCGAAGGTCACGTGCCAAAGGAAGGAACGATGAGACACGCAGTAAGGTACGCGATCGCTCTGATGATGGGGCTTCTGATGGACGTCGTCCCGGCCTTTTCTCAGCAGGAGGGACATCTGCAGCCGGGCTCGGACCCTTCGGTGCTGCCCGGTCCCGTCCTCATCGCCGACGAGGACAATGACCGCATCGTCCTTGTGGACCCGCAGGGCCGCATCACTTGGACGTTTCCGGAGCCCGGCGATCTGCGTCCGGACGAGACATTCAAGTCGCCGGATGACGCCTTCTACACTGCCGACGGCAAGCAGATCATCGTCACCCACGAAGAGAACTTTGCCGTCTCGCTGGTGGACATCGCCAGTCGCCGCATCGTCTGGCACTACGGCACCCCCGGCGTGCACGGGCATGGGCCAAACCAGCTCTGGAACCCCGACGACGCCATCGTGCTCCCCGACGGGCACGTCCTGGTCTCGGACATCAAGAACTGTCGCATCCTCCTGATCGCCCAGGGGACGCAGACGTCCGAGCGGATCTATGGTGCGGAGCGCAGGCCGCCGGGTGGTTGCAAGCACGACCCGCCGCGCATCTTCGGCAGCCCTAACGGCGCTTTCCCGATGCGCAACGGCCACTACCTCATCACTGAAATCCAGGGGGCGTGGCACAGCGAATTCGACCTCAAGACAGGTACGGTGATCCGGAGCTTCCGGGTTCCCGGGGTGCGCTACCCGTCCGACAGTAATGAGGTCGACCCCGGGCGCTACATCACCGCCGACTATTCCAAGCCCGGCCAACTCGTGATGTTCGACGGCCAGGGCAAGGTGCTGTGGCGCTACAAGCCCACGGGCAAGGACGCGCTCGACCATCCCTCGTTGGCCATGGTGTTGCCCAACGGCATGGTCATCGCCAATGATGATTCCAACCATCGGGTCATCGTTGTCGACCCGAAGACGAGCCGCATCGTGTGGCAGTATGGGGTGACCGGGAAGAAAGGGCGCGAACCCGGCCGGCTCAATACCCCGGACGGAATTGATCTGGCGCCGCCCTATTCGCTGCTCATTCAGCAGTCGAAGACCATGGGGACGCCTTAACTCATTGAGTCTCGGCCAATGACCCAATGATCCCGTGGCAAGGGTCGATCGCCTGTATGCACGTCCACAACCTCCGAGGGATTAAGTTCACGGCGGTCCGCTCGCGCGGGGTAGGTGACTCTCGCCTGCGATCAGGACCCAGGCACTCGCCGCGCTCGCCAATGCGAGTGCCGCCGAAAGCAGCATGATCCATCGAAATCCCGTTACGAACGCTTCGGCGATCGCGTGTTTTGCCAGTGCCGCGTCGTGGGCGTCCGTGCTCTCGGGCAGCTCGATGGCGGCGAGCTTGTTCCGCTGCTGCTCCACCGCCTCGATGACGGGACGCGCCACCTCGGTGCGGTCCAGATGGCTGTGCAGGCTGCGGTCGAAGATCGAGGTCATGATCAGTCCGAACAACGCAACAGCGAGCAGTGCGGCGACGCGCGATGCCGCATTGTTGATCCCCGAGGCGGCGCCCGCGAAACCGGTGTCCACGGAGTTCATGACGGCGGTGGTGAGTGGCGCAACGCTGATCGACATTCCCAAACCCAGTACCAGAACTGCCGGGAAGAACGTGACCCAGTAGCTGCCACCCACACCGGGAACGGCGAAGAGCGCAAAGCCTCCAGCCGCCACGGCCGGCCCGATGACGAGCGGTGCCTTCGCTCCATAACGGTCAGTCAACCCGCCGGACCAGCCCGAGAGCACGGACAGCAACAGAATGAACGGCAGCAACGCAGCACCTGCAGCGGTCGTGGAGTAGCCCTGTACCTGGATGAGGTTCAGGGGAACGAAGAAGAGGCTTCCGCCAAGCGCGGCGTAGAGGAAGAACGTGAGCAGATTGGCACCGGCAAATGTGCTCGAGCGAAACAACCGCATCGGTATCATCGGCGCGGCCACGCGCATTTCCACCCCGATGAAGCCGGCCAGCGCCAGGATGCCGAGCAGGAGTGAAGCGAGGATTTTCGGATCGGACCAACCCGCGTTGGACGATTCGATCAGACCGTAGACAACGCCGCCTAGCCCAAGCGTCACCAACAGCGCGCCCGGCCAGTCGATATTGCCCTGCATCTCGACGTTACGGCTTTCGGACACATGCCGCAGAGCGATGGCGATGACCGCGGTGGCCAAGGGAAGGTTGATGAAGAAAACGGCACGCCACGACAGATGATCGATCAACCAACCGCCAAGTACCGGCCCGAGCGCCGCGGTGATGGCCGTGGCACCGGACCATATGCCGATGGCCTTGCCGCGGTCATGCTCGGCAAATGACGCACTGATGAGGGCGAGACTGCCGGGGACCAACAGCGCGCCGCCGATACCTTGAACAGCGCGGGCAAGGATGAGTTCGCGCACGCTGCCGGCCAGTCCGCACCCGATGGAGGACACGGCGAATAACGCCACCCCAAGCAGGAAAACGCGACGGCGCCCGAAACGGTCGCCTGCGGCTCCGCCAACCAGCAGCAACGCGGCGAGGAAAAGCGCGTAGGCCTCGATCACCCACTGCACGTCGACGAGGCTGGCGTTGAGCTCCCGCTGCAGCGCCGGAAGCGCGACGTTGACCACCGTTCCGTCGATGAATGCCATGCTGGAAGCAAGGATCGTTGCCGCAAGGATCCAGGGCGCCGCGGATGGCGCACAAGGCGAAGCGCAGGGTGCGCCGCGAATGACTCCCGCGTCGGATGGAGGTACGGAGAATCCGGTCATTGCGCATCACCGAGGAAAATATGCGAACGATGTTCGCACGATATGCACACCTGGCGGCCGGGCGACGGAGCGATGCCGCTTCTCAATTATTTCCGGATTGTGCGCTAAACGTCTGTCGGCAACATTTTCCAAGGGGTGCGAGCTGTCCTGTTCCTGAGCAGTCGCATGGGCCACAATGCGCGCGGGATCCGCCCGCTCTAATTTCGGCATCGGGCCGGGCAAAATCTGATTCTTGCAAGATAACCCGAGCCCGCGCATGATCGAATCCGGGGGAGGGAATCTAGCATTTCCGGGATGAACGAGCGCTTTCCCTTTCCGATGGCTAGCTCACGCTCTACGAAGGAGACTCGATGAAATCAACGCAGCTTTGCAATCCTCGTCGTCGCACCCTGCTCAAGGCCGCGGCGAGTCTTGGTGGAATCGGTCTGGGTGGCTGCGTGCTGTCGCTCGACGCGCTGGCGCAGGGCGCTCCGAAAACCACCATCAACCTGCAACTGGGTTGGATCCCGGGCAACAATCAAATCGGCGAAGTCGTGGCCAAGCAGCTCGGCTACTACGCGCAGGAGGGACTGGACGTTCAGATCCAGCCTGGAGGACCCAACATCGACGGTGTGGCGATCGTGGCATCCGGCCGGTTCGAAGCCGGTCAGCTCGCATCCAGTCCGTCCCTGATGCTCGCTGTGTCACAGGACATCCCCGTCAAGTGCTTCGCCTCCGGCCTGCAGCAACACCCGTACACGTTCTTCTCGTTAAAGAAAAAGCCGGTGAACACGCCCAACGACATGGTCGGCAAGAAGGTCGGCATCCAGCCGACCGGGGTTGTGCTGCTGCGTGCGCTGCTCGCCAAGAACAATATTCCGGAGAGCGCAGTCGAGATCATTCCGATCGGCGCCGACATGTCCCCGCTCCTCACGGGGCAGGTCGATGTGGTCACCGGTTGGCAGACCAACGTCACCGCCTTGAAGCCATTGGGTCCGGACCGGGTCGATCTCCGGCTCTGGGATGCCGGCGTCCGGCTCTATGCCCTGCCGTATTATGCCACCGTCAAGACCATCCAGATGCGTTCAGATGTGCTGGAGAAATTCCTGCGTGTGACGGCGCGCGGCTACGCCTATGCCAACGCCAACCGCGACTCCGCTGCCGATCTTCTGGTGAAGGAATATCCCAATCTCGACCGCAATGACGAGAAGGTCGGCATCGATGCGATGATGAAATATGCGTTCAACGACCTCACTCGCGCGAACGGCTGGGGCACGATGGACCCGGCGGTTTGGCAAGATCAGATATCGCTCTACTCGCAGCTCGGACAGTTTTCGAAGCGTACGCCGAAGCTCGACGAGGTGATGACGCTGGAGATCTTGAAAGCGACCCGCGACGCGCGGCTTAAGGCCTAAAGCGCAATGGGGATAGCGGCCGCCGCCCAAGCGACAGAGAGCCCCGTACCGCCGGCCGGTTCGCGCACCGCGGCCGTTGACGGTACCGCGATCACTTGTCGCAACGTCAGCGTGCGGTTTTTCACCGACCGGCGCAGCGTCACTGCGCTGTCGGGTATCGATCTCGACGTCAACCGCGGCGAGTTGCTGACCTTGCTGGGACCGTCGGGTTGCGGGAAATCCACGCTCCTGCGTGCGGTTGCGGACCTGGTAACACCGAGTGTGGGGGAGATCCGCGTCCTCGGGAGCCCGGCAGAAGCTGCGCGCCGCCGGCGCGACATCGGCTTTGTGTTCCAGGATCCCGCGTTGCTGCCGTGGCGCACCGCACTGCAGAACATCGAGCTGCCGCTGGAAGTTGCCGATGGGGCGAAGCATAAGGGTAAGGCGACGCCACAGGAATTGCTCGAGATGGTCGGTCTCAAGGGGTGGGAGAACGCGTTTCCGCACGAATTGTCCGGAGGCATGCGCCAACGCGTGTCGATCGCGCGGGCGCTGGTCAGCGATCCGATGATCCTGCTCATGGACGAACCGTTCGGCGCGCTCGACGAAATCACCCGCGATCGTTTGAACGAGGAGCTGCGCCGCGTCTGGCGCGACACCGGTACGACGATTCTGTTCGTTACGCACAGCATCTACGAGGCCGCGTATCTGGGGCAGCGCGTGCTTATGCTTGCGGCCAATCCGGGACGCGTGCGGGAAATTGTTCCCGTGCGGCTGCCTGAGACGCGCACGCTCGACATTCGCGAAACGGCCGATTTCGTTGCCCTGGCGGCGTATCTGCGCCGCGTTCTGGAGAATTGCTGATGAACACGCCCGATGCAATGGCAGCGAGCCCGCAAGTCGGAGTGCAGGATCCCGAGGCGCTCGCGTACTTCTCGGCGAAGCAGCGTGAGCAATGGCGACGACGGACTCTCCCGGCACTGGGCCTGTTCGGACTGGTTTTCCTGTGGTGGGCGGTTGTCACGGGATTCGACGTGAAGCCCTTCATCGCGCCGTCGCCGCAACTGGTCGTCGAGACGATGGTCAACAAGTGGCCGCTTCTTTGGCAAAACCTGATTCCGACGACGATCGAGGCTGTCGGCGGGTTCATGTTGGGCAACTTCGCTGCGATCTTGCTGGCGACCGTATTCGTCCACAACAAGGCAATACAGGAGGCATTCTTCCCGATCGCGGTGATGATCAACACCATTCCAGTTGTCGCGAAGGCGCCGATCCTCGTGCTGCTGATGGGCAATGGCATGGAGCCCAAGATCACGATCGCGGCGCTGATCTGTTTCTTCCCGACGCTCGTCAACATGGTCCGCGGGCTGGAGGCGGTCAACCCGCAATCGATGGAGCTGATGCGCGTGCTGTCGGCGAGCAAGAGTGAAGTCTATTTCAAGCTGCGCTTGTACAACTCGCTGCCCTACCTGTTCTCGGCGCTGAAGATCGCCACGTCGACATCGGTGATCGGCGCAGTTGTCGGCGAATGGATCGGCTCAACCCGTGGCATCGGGGCGCTGATCATTCAGGCGACGTATAGTTTCGATTCGGCGTTGCTCTACGCCGCGGTCATCATGAGCTCTTTCCTTGCCGGCGCGTTTTTTCTGCTGATCACGCTGATCGAGCGGATCGTCGTGAAGTGGCAGCCGGCGAACGCGACTTGAAGGAACCCTGAACGATGAAGCGCATCGGTGATCGGATGGTCGAGCCCGCGGGTGAAGCCCGCATCGCGGCACAGGCAGACGTGGTCGTCGTCGGCGGCGGCCCCGCAGGAATGTCGGCCGCCCTGGCGGCCGCGCGCAACGGCGCGAAAGTGGCACTGCTGGAGCGCTACAACCACCTGGGCGGCCTGGCGTCGGGCGGCATGGTCCTGGTGCTCGACGATATGTGGGACAGCCATCACGAGGAAATATCGGTACGCGGCACCTGCATGACGATGATCGAGCGCCTGGCGAAGTTGAAGCTGGCGACGTTTCCGCGTCAACACGAATGGGGCGAGCTGCCCGAAAGTTATCGCCGCTGGGCGCGCTGGGGAACATTCGATTTCCACAGTCACAAGACCCCGTACCCGATTTGCTTTGCGGCGTCGTTCGACCCTGACGGCTGGAAACGCGTTGCGCTGGAATGGGTGGAAGAGCTCGGGATCCAATTGCGGCTGCATTCCTGGTTTTCGCGCGCGCTGGTGGAAGACGGGCAGATCAAGGGCGTGATCTGTGAAACCAAGGCCGGGCGCGAGGCGATTCTGGGCGACATCGTCATCGATGCAACGGGCGATCTCGACGTTGCGGCGTCCGCCGGTGCTCCCTACGTAAAGGGCAGTTACATCATGACCACGGTATTTCGCTTGGGCGGCGTCGACACCGATGCCGCGGAGCGCTTCGAATTCGAGGAACCGGCCGCATTCGCCGATCTGGACAAGCAGGCGAAGAAGATGATCGGCGGCTCGTGGGCGCATTGGTGGTTGAAGACGCCGCTGCCCGGTGTCGTGTGGTGCAACTGTCCCCACATGCCGGGATTGGATGGGCTCAAAGTCGAAGACTTAACGCGCGCCGAGATACAGGGCCGCACGCATATCGCAAAGCTGCTCGACTATATCCGCGGCCATATGCCGGGGTTCGAGCGTTGCTATCTCGTCGACGTCGCGCCGCAGACCGGCGTACGGCAGACGCGCCTGCTGGAAGGCGAGTACGTGATCAACAAGGAGGATCTGGCGAAACGCACCCGGTTCGCGGACACGGTCGCACGGGGCCGCGATTACACCGTGCCGTATCGCACGATGCTGCCGAAGAATGTCGAGAACCTGCTGGTCGCCGGGCGCCACTACTCGGCCACGCCGCCGGCGCAAAAGATCTCGCGCGAAATTCCTCCCTGCATGGCGATGGGCGAGGCCGCGGGCGTTGCGGCGGCTATGGCGCTCAACAGCGGCATCAGGGTCCGCGACGTCGACGTGAAAGTCCTGCAACAGAAATTGCGCGCGCAAGGCGCGGACCCCGGCGACCAATCGGGTCCGAATCCGGACGTGCCGTCCATCGTGCGGCAAGACCATGAGTTGGAGTTGATCGCATGAGTGCGACGGCCGCCCCGAGCGCGAAGGTACTCCAATGAACGCCCCCCAACCGAACGACCTGCCGTTGTCCGGCATCCGCGTCATCGATTTCACCCAAGTGATGCTGGGTCCCGTGTGCACGCAGATGCTGGGGGACTATGGCGCGGACGTGATCAAGATCGAGCGCAGCGGCGTCGGCGATCTATCGCGCACCACCTTCGAGCCCGTCGCCGGGCACGATAATCCCGTTTTCTGCAGCCTCAACCGCAACAAGCGCAGTGTGGCTCTCGATCTCAAGAATCCCGACCACCTGGCGGCGGTGCGCGCATTGATCGCGGATGCGGATGTCGTGGTCAACAACTTTCGCGCCGGCGTGATGGAGCGCATTGGCTTGGGTTACGACGATTGCCGGCGGATGAATCCGCGCATCATCTACGCGGTCGGCACCGGATTCGGCGAGACGGGTCCGTACGCGCACAAGGGCGGGCAGGACGTGCTGGCGCAGGCGATGAGCGGCGTGATGGCGCGCAAGGCCGACGACGCGCTGCCGCTGTCGATCTACCCGACGACATTCGCCGACTATTCGGCCGGCATGCACCTCGTTCAGGGCATCCTGTTGGCGCTCCTGCAGCGTGCCCGTACCGGCGAAGGGCAGAAGGTCAGCGTGGCCCTCTACAACTCGATGCTCGCCGCGCAGATGCAGGAAGCGGCGATGAGCATGATGGCCGATTCCGATTTGAATTGGGCGGCGATGCCGCTGACGGGCGTGTTCGAGACGCAGGACGGGGCAGTGGTTGTCGTCGGCGCGTTCAAGGAAAATCCGCTGCGCGCGATTTGCATGGCCCTGGAGATCCCGGATCTGTCATCGGAACCCCGGTTCGCCACGCTGCAGGACCAGATAAAGAACAAACGCGAGCTGCACGCGGTGTTTCGCGAACGCTACCGGACCAACACCACCGCGCACTGGCTCTCGCGGCTGGAAGCGCAGGACCTCCTGTGCGCGCCGGTGCGCAACCTGCGCGAAGCCTTGGCCGATCCGCAGACCGCTCACAACGAGATGGTTCTGGATGGCCACGACGGCGAGCAGTCGATGCGCCTCGTCGGCAGCCCGATCCGCATGTCGAATGCGCCCGTCGGCATGCGGCGCACGCCGCCGCGGCTGGGCGAGCACACGGAGGAAGTGCTCGCAGAGGTGCGCACAATGGCTGGGGCCAACGTCGGGCGATGAGCAACGTCCTGTTCGAGGTGCGCGACCGCGTTGCGCGCGTCACGCTCAATCGGCCGGCGTCGATGAACGCCGTCGACGGCGAGACGGAGCAGGAGCTGCAACGGATCTGGGCCGCCATCGAAGCCGACTGCGACGTGCGCGTCGTCGTGCTGACGGGCGCCGGCGATCGGGCATTTTGTGCCGGCTCCGACATGAAGAACGCCAGCAACAAGACGGGGCTCGAGTACTGGGCGGCGCCGCGCCCGGGCGGCTTCGGCGGCATCGCCTTACGCGAAACGCTCGATGTGCCTGTGCTTGCCCGCGTCAATGGTTTTGCGTTGGGTGGAGGCTTCGAAATGGTGCTCGGCTGCGACATCGTCGTCGCCTGCGATGACGCAAGCTTCGGGCTGCCCGAGGCGCGGGTGGGCAGGCTCCCGCTCGACGGCGGCATGACGCTGCTGCAGCGACAAATCGCGTTCCGGCCGGCGATGGGCATCCTGCTTACCGGTCGCCGGGTCCCGGCTCGGGAAGCGCTTGCGCTCGGCATCGTCAACGAAGTGGTGCCGCGCAGCGACCTTGACAGCACTGTGGACCGTTGGGTCCAGGACGTTCTCGCGTGTGCGCCGCTGTCGGTGCGCGCGATCAAGCAGGTCGTACGACGAGCAGCCCATCTGTCGGCCAGCGAAGCGCAGGCGCAGCGGTTGCCGGCGCTGAT
>WNGK01006514.1_pt1 | contig 19105 bp, 17 predicted proteins | sample 5400601 | NCBI WGS metagenome assembly WNGK01 (sample SAMN13153376, study PRJNA577476) | soil metagenome | isolation source: 60 cm soil or saprolite under Garry oak tree replicate 1 | place: USA:California | collected 2016-06-15
AATGGAGTTGCGGAACTTTGCGCACCGCAATACGTTGCGATCAGAGCCGGTCCTGGCAGAGAGGAAAATATGAAAATCGCGCAGATCGCGCCGCTCATGGAGAGCGTGCCGCCGCGGCTTTATGGCGGCAGCGAGCGAATCGCCTCCTATCTCACCGATGAGCTGGTCCGAGCGGGCCATGACGTGACGCTTTTTGCGAGCGGAGACTCCGTCTCCAGCGCGCGCTTGGTGCCATGCGTGCCGATAGCGCTGCGTCTCGACGACAACGTGCGCGACCCGATTCCCTATTACATGCTGATGCTCGACCGGGTGCGCGAGATCGCCGACGAATTCGACATTCTACACTTCCACATCGACCAGTTTCATTTTCCCTTGTTTCGGCCGATAGCCCATCGCACCGTGACCACGCTGCACGGCCGGCAAGACCTTCACGATCTCAAGCCGCTCTACGTCGGCTTCAGCGAGATGCCGCTGGTGTCGATCTCCAACGCGCAGCGCAAGCCGATCCCGAATGCGAACTTTGTCGCCACGGTCTATCACGGGATCCCGGCCCAACTGCTCAAGCCGACTTACCGGCCGCGCGGCAACTATATCGCGTTTCTCGGACGCATTTCGCCGGAGAAGCGACCCGACCGGGCCATCCGGATTGCGCGCGCGCTGGACATCCCGCTCAGGATCGCCGCCAAGGTCGACAAGGTCGACGAAGCCTATTTCCGCGAAAAAATCGTGCCGCTCCTCAATCAACCGGGTGTGGAGTTCATCGGGGAGATCGACGAGCGGGCGAAGAGCGAGTTCCTGGGCGATGCCAGGGCGCTCCTGTTCCCCATCGACTGGCCGGAGCCGTTCGGATTGTCCATGATCGAGGCCATGGCCTGCGGCACGCCGGTCCTCGCCTTTCGTTGCGGCTCCGTGCCCGAGATCGTCGACCACGGCGTCAGCGGCTTGATCGTCGGCGCCATGGACGAGGCGATCAGGATGCTACCTGAGGTGCTCGCGCTCGATCGGCGCGCGGTGCGGCAGCGATTCGAACAGCGCTTTTCCGCTGCGCGCATGGCCAGGGACTATGTTCATGTGTACCGTTCGCTGCTCAAGCGGCCGGCGCTGCCCGAGCGCGATACCGCCGTGGCGAGGCTGCAGCCGGAGCTGGAAAAAGGAATGAACTGACAGGGCTTTCATGGCGAGTGTGGGCGCCGCGCTCCCGAAATTGCCGTTCGAAATTATTCCCGAGGCGCCGTTCTACATTCCGGCGACGGGCCCTGCGACGCGGCCGCGGCGCACCCTCAAGCACGACGATACCTTCCTCGTTCTCGACAGCCACGGCGACGTGGGCGCGTCGGCCGGCGGCTCCGACGGGCTCTTTCACTGCGACACGCGTTTTCTCTCGCATCTTGAGCTTTTGCTCAACGGCGCCCAGCCGCTGTTGCTCGGCTCCAACGTGCGCGACGACAATACGCAGCTGACCGTCGATCTGACCAATCCCGACGTGTATTTCGACCATCGCCTCGTGCTGCCCAAGGACACGTTGCACGTCGTGCGCACGATTTTTCTCTGGCGCGACACGGCCTACCAAAGGCTGGCGATCCGCAACCATGGCGATCCTGCGGTCGATCTGCGCCTGACCATGCTGTTCGACAGCGATTTCGCCGACCTGTTCGAGGTGCGCGGCTTGCAGCGGGAGCGCCGCGGCGCCAGCACCCGCCAGGCGGTCCGGCCGGGCACGACCGTCTTGAGCTACAAGGGACTGGACGCACAGCTGCGGCAGACCGTGCTGAGCTTCGACCCGCCGCCGACCGAGATCACGGCGACGACGGCATCGTATCGTCTCACCCTTGCGCCCAAGCAGGTAACGTCGATCTGCTGCACCATCGGCTGCGGCGCGCCGGAGCCTCCCAAACCCGTGACGCTGGCGCGCGGGCTACGCGCGGTCCATCGCAATCGGCGCGCCGTTTCCAGCAACGCCGCCACCGTCGAGACCTCGAACGACCTCCTCAACGAGGTGCTGTGCCGCTCGATGTCCGATCTCTACATGCTGATGACCAGCACGCCGCAAGGACGCTATCCCTACGCCGGCATTCCCTGGTACTCGACCACGTTCGGCCGCGATGGATTGATCACTGCGCTGCAGATGCTCTGGTTCGATCCGCGCATCGCACAAGGCGTGCTGCGGCGGCTCGCCGCCTATCAGGCCAAGACCGACGACCCGGCCTCCGACGCGCAGCCGGGAAAAATTCTGCATGAAATGCGCGAAGGCGAGATGGCGACGCTGCGCGAGGTCCCCTTCGGCCTCTACTACGGCAGCGTCGACGCGACGCCGCTCTTCGTCATGCTGGCCGGCATCTACGCCGAGCGGACCGGCGACGACGCCATCATCGTCGAGCTGTGGCCCGCGATCGAGGCCGCGCTCGCCTGGATCGACGGCGCCGGAGATCCCGATGGCGACGGCTTTCTCGAATACTACCGCGCGACCGAGCGGGGCCTCGCCAACCAAGGCTGGAAAGATTCCCAGGATGCGATTTTCCACGCCGACGGCCGCCTGGCGCAGGGCCCGATCGCGCTTGCGGAGGTGCAAGGTTATGTCTACTGCGCCAAGCAGGTGCTGGCCCGTTGCGCCGAACGGCTGGGGTGGAGCGAGCGGGCGCGGCGCCTCAAAGCCGAAGCCCATCAGCTGGCCGAGCGCTTCGACGCAAGCTTCTGGTGCGAGGAGCTTGGGACCTATGCGCTCGCGCTCGACGGCGAGAAGGAGCCCTGCCGCGTCCGCAGCTCCAATGCCGGTCAGGTCCTGTTCACCGGCATCGCCAAGCCCGATCGGGCGATCAAGGTGGCCGACGGCCTGCTGCGGCCGGAGTTCTTTTCCGGGTGGGGCATTCGCACCATCGCCAATACCGAAGCGCGCTACAATCCGATGTCCTATCACAACGGCTCGATCTGGCCGCACGACAATGCGCTGATCGCCCTTGGGTTGGCCCGCTACGGGCTCAGGCGTTCGGTGGAGCGCGTCTTCAAAGGCTTGTTCGATGCCGCAACCTACATGGAGATGCGGCGATTGCCCGAGCTGTTCTGCGGCTTTCAGCGCAGCCGCGGACGCGGGCCGACCCACTATCCGGTCGCCTGCTCGCCGCAGGCGTGGGCGAGCGCCACTCCCTTCACGCTGATCGAGGCCTCGCTCGGGCTGCAATTCGATCCGGTCGCCAACGAAATTCGCCTGCGTAATCCGCGCTTGCCGTCGTTTCTGGACGAGCTGGTGCTGCGCAATTTGCAGCTCAAGCAATCGAGCGTCGACCTCAAGGTGCGCCGTCACGCCAACGAGGTGTCGGTCGAAATCCTCGAGCGGCGAGGACAGGTGCAGGTCTCGGTCGTGTTCGGCTGATTGTGAACCTGTCCCAGGGCGATCCCGGTCGCAGAGAACTGCGAACCCACGGCATAATTCCGCTCATTCCCGCGAAAGCGGGAATCCAGGGCCGAGGTGGGTCCCCGCAACGGGGTCCCCGCGACGCGAGCGTCGCGGGGTGCCCCTCGCGGGGACGAGCGGAAGAGGGGCGTTGCGCCCGCGAGGGGCGGCTTGATTGCGGCGCCGATCGTATGCGAGCGTGCGCATCGGCGGTCGGCGGTCGCGCGCCGCCAATGTGCATCGAGGATGTCCCATGTGCCGAAACATCAGGACGCTGCATAACTTCGAACCTCCCGCCACGGACGAAGAAATCCGCGCCTCCGCCCTGCAGTTCGTGCGCAAGCTGAGTGGATTCACGCGGCCCTCCAAGGCAAACCAAGCCGCTTTCAGCCGCGCGGTGGAGCAGGTGGCGCAGGCGGCGCACGAACTGCTCGACGCCCTCGTGACCGCCGCGCCGCCCCGTGATCGCGAGGTCGAGGCTGCGAAGGCGCGCGAGCGCGCCGCGGACCGTTTCCGCTCTTCCGAGGCGAGACGCGGCGGTTAGCCGCGCCGGGAGATCGCCAATCCGATCCAGGCGGCAAGCGCATCCATCATGTCGCGTTTGACGTCGGCGTCCTTGCGTCCGGCGCGGGCCGGCACGCGGAAGGAATGGTCGGCATCTTGGATGAGCCGCAACGATGCGCGCTCGCCGAGCCGCTCGATCAACCGCGAAAGCAGCCCGAGCTCGGCGAGCTTGTCGCGGCTCCCTTGCAGAAACAGCATCGGGACCTCGACCGCGAAAAGATGCTCGCCACGCTCGTCCGACGGCCGTCCCGCCGGATGCAGGGGAAAGCCGAGGAAGGCGAGGCCGCGGACGCCCGGCAAGGGAGATGCGGCCTGCGCCTGCGAGGTCATACGGCCGCCGAAGGATTTGCCGCCGGCGACCAGAGGAAGTGCCGGTGCAAGCTTCGCGGCTGCGGCCACGGCAGCCCGAACGGTCGCATGCGCAAGTTTGGGCGGGTCGGGCCGCCTGGCGCGTTGTTCCATGTACGGAAACTGATAACGCAGCGTGGCGATGCCGCGCTCACCAAGCTCCCTCGCGACGACATCCATGAATGGGTGGAACATTCCGGCTCCCGCCCCATGCGCGAGGACGTAGCAGGCGCGTGCGCTTGCTGGCGCCAATAGCAGCCCGGAGACGCTTTGCGCGCTATCGACCGTAATGGTCACGGACGCGACATCTGACCGGTTCATCGTGCGCTGCGACCTAGCTGTCGGTGGAAAGCGGAGCCAGTTTCGCTTACATTTGCCTGGGGCGGACAAGCCGCTCGACGCTCGCTTGCGCCGAGTGCCACCTATCCCTGTTGTGGCCGCAGGATGGCACAATGAGTGCGAAAGACTTCGAAATCCTCCGTCAACATATGCTCGTGGAAATTTCCGCAGGCACATTTCACGTGAGTGACTTGATCGGCAAGGCGGCGCTCGACGAACGGGTGATGGCGGCCATGGCCAAGGTGCCGCGGCATGAGTTCGTACCGGTCGAGCTTCAACCCTACGCCTACGCCAACATTCCTCTTCCCATCGGTTTCGAGAAGACGATTTCACAGCCGTTTATCGTCGCGCTGATGACGGATTTGCTCGATATCGGCGCGGAGGACACGGTGCTCGAGATCGGCACCGGGCTGGGCTACCAGGCCGCAATCCTCGCGCAGCTGGCGCGCAAAGTGTATAGCATCGAAATCATCGAAGAGCTCGCCCGACAGGCAAAGCAACGCCTGCGCCAGCAGGGCTGCACCAATATCGAGCTCAAGATCGCCAACGGCTATCACGGCTGGTCCGAGCACGCTCCGTTCGACAAGGTGATCGTGACGGCGGCTCCCGACCTCATTCCCCCGCCGCTGATCCATCAGTTGAAGGCTGGCGGGAAAATGGTCATTCCTGCCGGCCTGCCCGACGCGCAGCAGCTCGTCCTCCTCGAAAAAAACGGCAACGGCAAGGTGACGACGAAGGAGATTCTACAGGTGCGGTTCTCGCAGCTCGAGGAGACCGAGCCGGGCATTACATCCAACTAACGTCGCCGGAAAGAGACCGCCATGATGCTCGAATTCACCGTCGGCATAAACATCGCTGGCAAACACGAGAGCGTGACGGTGGCGGCGGAGGACGCGCTGATCGCCGCCCTCAAGGTGAAGTGCGAGCGGCCGGATGCCATGATCAACTACGTGCGGCGGCGCAACAAGCGCGGCGATGTGCGTCATCCCCACGGGTCGATTGCCGCCAAAGCCAAGTGATCGCGCGCTACGCTCCCTGGGTGAGGGCCGATGATCGAAAGCATCAGTGCCATCACGCTCGCCACCCACGACATGGCGCGCGCGGTCCGCTTCTATCGCATGCTGGGATTTGAGGTGCGTTACGGCGGCGACGACGCCGCGTTTACGAGCTTTCGGGCCGGAACGAGCTATCTCAATCTGATCGCCCAGCCCGCCGAGCGAACGTGGTCGTGGTGGGGACGCGTCATCTTCTACCATTCCGACGTCGACGCGCTTCATGCGAGCGTGATCGCGGCCGGCTATCGCCCGGACACGGCGCCGCGCGATGCCGAATGGGGCGAGCGGTTCTTTCACCTGACCGACCCGGACGGTCACGAGCTCAGCTTCGCCAAGCCGTTGCGGTGAAACGCCGGTGTCGCGGCACGACTTCCTTGACGTGACAAAAGTCGTATTGAAACTCCGCTCATTCCCGCGAAAGCGGGAATCCAGAAGGACCTGGGTCCCCGCCTTCGCGGGGACGAGCGGACTTTGATAAACCCGTGATGTCCGCATGTGGTGCGATACGAAGATGGTCTAGAAACGCCGAAAGCCTGTCGTGATGACCGACCTCGATCAAAAACCGCGACCCGCGGAACCAAGCTTCCGCTCCATCGGTCAGCCCGTCGTCCGCAAGGAGGACGAGCGGCTCACCACCGGCCGCGGCCGCTTCAGCGACGATTTCAGCGTCGACGGCCAAGCCTACGCGGTGATGCTGCGCTCTCCCCACCCGCACGCGCGCATCCTCGGCATTGACGGCAGGCGCGCCCAGGCAATGCCGGGCGTGCTCGGCGTCTTCACCGGCGCCGACTGCCTCGCCGACGGGCTTGCCGCCATCCCGCACGATCCGCTGCCCAAGACCAAATACGACATGAAGCTGCAGGCGGCGGGCGGCGGGGCGCTCTTCATCGGCCCGCACCTCCTCTTGCCCACCGACAAGGTGCGCCATGTCGGCGAGGCGGTGGCGATGGTGGTGGCCGAGACGATGCCACAGGCGTTCGACGCCGCGGAGTCCGTCGCCGTCGACTACGACGTGCTGCCGGGGGTCTACCATTCCGAAGACGCGATGCGGCCGGGCGCGCCCGCGGTTTGGAACGAGGTGCCGGGCAACGTTGCGGTCGACACCTGGTTCGGCGATCGGGAAGCGACGGACAAGGCGTTCGCGCGCGCCGAGCACGTCGTGGCCATGGACTTCCACATCGATCGCGTGACCGGCGTGCCCCTTGAGCCGCGCTCCGCGCTTGGTGACTACGATGGGCCGAGCGGGCGCTACACGCTCCATGCCGGCAGCGGCGGCGCGGTGCGGCAGAAGCGCGAGCTTGCCGCCGTGCTCGGCATCGCGCCGGAGCGGCTGCGCGTCCTCTCCCACGACGTCGGCGGCAATTTCGGCACGCGCAACCGCGTGTTCGTCGAGTTCGGCCTGGTGCTGTGGGCCGCGCGCAAGCTCGGCCGTCCGGTCAAGTTCACCGCCACCCGCTCCGAAGCGTTCCTCAGCGACTTTCAGGGACGCGACCTCGTCACCAAGGTCGAATTGGCGCTCGCCCGGGACGGCCGCTTCCTCGCCATGCGCGCGACCAATATCAGCAATGTGGGCGCGCGCTGCGTGTCGCTCTCGCCGCTCTCCAAGGGAGCCGGCCTGATCGTGGGCTCCTACGCCATTCCCTGCGCCACGCTGCGCGCGATGGCGGTCTACACCAACACCATGCCGACCAACGCCTATCGCAGCTCCGGACGGCCGGAGGTGACGTTCGCGATCGAGCGGCTCGTCGACATCGCGGCGGAGCGACTGGGCGTCGATCGCATCGCGCTTCGCCGCAAGAATCTCATCGATCCCGAGGCGATGCCCTACCGCAACGCCGTCGGCATGACCTACGACAGCGGGCGCTACCGGGACAACATGGACCGGGCGATGGATATCGCCGACTGGACGGGTTTCGCGGCGCGCCGGCGCGCGGCTGCCAAACGGGGCAAGCTTCTCGGCCGCGGGCTTGCCAACTACGTCGAATCCTCGATCGGCGCGCCCAACGAGCAGGCGCGCATCGCCGTGCGTCCGGAGGGACGCGTGGACGTCGTCATCGGTACGCAGCCGAGCGGCCAAGGACACGAGACGAGTTTTGCGCAGGTCGTATCCGACCTGCTTCACGTGCCGGTCGAGAGCGTGAACATCATCCTCGGCGACACCGACGTGGTGCAGGTGGGCGGCGGCTCGCATTCGGGCCGCTCCATGCGCCATGCCGCGACGTTGTTCGCGAAGGCGCTCCCCGACCTCGTTGCGAAGGGCAAACAAGTCGCGGCCGTGGTCCTGGGGTCGACGCCGGAACAAGTCGAATTCGACGACGGCAGATTCAGCGCGCGCGATACCAACCGCACCTTCGATTTTCTCGAGCTCGCCAAGGAGGCGGCGCGACACGAGCTTGCGGGCGAGCTCAAGGACGGCATCGCCGTGGTCACCGACAACGAGATGCACGATCCGGTGTTTCCCAATGGCTGCGCCGTGTGCGAGGTCGAGGTCGACCCCGACACCGGCGCGGTTGAGCTCACCCGCTATGCGTCGATCGACGATGTCGGCCGCTGCATCAATCCGCTGATCGTTCATGGCCAGACCCACGGCGCGATCGCGCAAGGCGTCGGGCAGGCCTTGTGGGAGCAATGCTACGTGGAGCGCGACAGCGGCCAGCCGCTGATCGGTTCGCTCATGGATTACGGGCTGCCGCGCGCGGATACCTTGCCGCCGTTCGCGACCGAAATCGCCGAGGTGCTTTCGCCCACCAATCCGCTCGGCATCAAGGCGGGCGGCGAAGGCGGCACCACCGCGGCGCCGGCGGTGGTCATCAGCGCCATCGTCGACGCGCTGCGCGACTACGGCGTGCGCGACATCAAGATGCCGGCAACGCCCTACAATATCTGGAAGACGATCCAGGACGCGAAGGCGGCGGAGAAAACCGGAAAAAAATGATCCGCGTACTGATAGCGAAAAAAATAGGCCCAGTTCCTTCGCCAGAGTCGGAGCTCGCCCGCTGACCCTCAATACCTGCCACGCCCGCTGCCTCATCGCTATTCGATTATCCTGCTCGTGCCGTCACAGCGAGCGCACGTGGCCGAATTGGTGCGGAAAATTTCATCAGTTCTTTGCGCAATTTTTTCGCTGACTTAACCACGAACGGACATTCATTGCTGCCATACGGTTTCGGCAGTTTCAATCACGCGCCGCAGCTTCGCGTGCTCATCCGCCTCGGAGAGAGGATTGCCTCCGGCGGCGCTGGCAAAGCCACACTGCGGACTGACCGCGAGACGGTCGATATTGATGTAGCGGGCTGCTTCGTCGACCCGCTGCTTCAGCAGGTCGAGGTTTTCGAGATCCCGGACCTTGCTGCTAATCAGGCCCAGCACCACGCCCTTATTCTTGGGCACTGCGCGCAACGGCGCAAAACCCCCGGCGCGCGGGGTATCGTATTCCAGCAGGAAGTGGGTCGCGTCGATGCCTACAAAGATGCGTTCCGCCAAAGCGTCATAACCGCCTTCGCCGAGATAGCGGCCTTTGTAGTTCCCGCGGCAGATGTGAAAGCCGACTGCCATGTCGGACGGCCGCCCGGCCAGCGCCCGGTTGGTGGCGTCGATGTAGACGTCGACCAGATGATCCGGGTCAGCGCCCTGCACTTTGACGTGGTCCCGGATTCGGGGATCGGCGAGCAGCACGATGGCGACCTCGTCGAGCTGGACATAGCGGCATCCGGCCGATGCCAGCGCTGATATTTCATCCGAAAAAGCTTGGCTCAGGTCACCGAAGAAGGCAGCGAAGTCGCCATAGACGGCCGGCGGGCCGTAGTCGGTGGCGCCGTAGAAGTGCATGGTCGATGGCGAGGGAAGCGTGATCTTTGGCGTAGCCCTCGCGATCTGTTTTAGGAATACGAATTCATCCAGCGCCAGGGCCTGCGTTCTCCGGACCTTCCCGGTGACGTACGGCGCGATGAATTCGTTTTGTCCACCCTGATCGTCCTTGAACGGCAATACCGAGGCGCGCAGTCCGAAGCCCTCGATCCGCTCGGTAAAGCGCGCCCAATAGGAGGCACGGCGGAATTCGCCGTCGGTGACGACCTTAAACCCAATGTCCTCTTGCATCCGCACGGCATCGCGAATGCACGCGTCCTGTACCCGGGCGAATTCGGCGTCGCCGATCTGGCCGGCGTGGTGGCGGCGGAATGCCTGCCGCAGTGCGGCTGGCCTCAGCAAACTGCCGACATGATCAGCGCGAAAGGGCGGGCGGCCATCGCTCCGGGTGGTCAACACTGCTCGCTCACGAATGGGAACATGGCGCATCGGACAACCGACTGACGTCGGCGCGACGGTTATCTTTTTTGTAGGGAGCCGGTGCGACGATCGCTCGGATTTCCTTCTGCGGCGTGCCGGTACGGCCCCAGATGACGCTCACTTCGGTGCCCGGTTCGCAAAGTCCCGCGTCCAGCACGCAAAGCGAAAGCATCTGGCGGAAGAAGTAGCTGTAGCAGCGCGAGGTCGAGATGCCGACGATCTGGCCATCCTTCGTCACGCTGTCCGCGAAAACACAGCCGAGGATGTTCCGCGGCATCTCCATGTGAAGATACGGCGTGCCCCTGCGGAACAGCGATGCATAGACGTCGGCGATGTCATCGGCATTCCACACTAGCGTCACCATCGTCCGCTTCGGATCGGCAACCTCCGATTCGAGCGCCGCCCGCCCGATGAAGTGGTGATCGAATTTGACGTTCTTACGCCACCCGAGTTCGACCGGCGTCCGATAAAGGGCGCTAATGTCTGAATACTCGAAGCTGCCGTCGGTCCTGCGGTAGTTCGCTTGCGCGTTCGGGCTGAAATAGGCAGCAGTGAATTCCTTTTCTTCCTCCCCGAACAGCGCAGGCACATAGTCGACCGACGCTGTCGGGAAGCAAGCCTCAACGTGATTTACCATTTTGGTGCGCCCGCCGAGTCGGCGGATGCCGTAGTGTCGGCCATGCTCCAGCAAGATATTGAAGATCTCCTGGGCATGTTCCATGGGGCCATGCAGTTCGTAGCCAATCTCACCCGCCATGCCTTGGCGTAGCACCTTGAATCTGACGTTACCGATCTGAGTATCGCGAAATCGCATAAAACCGATATCGCGTAGGCTTTCGCCGGTCGCCTTTTCCATCACGAATAGCGAGTTTGGCCCCTGCACCTGGAGGATGAATTGGCGCGGGCCGATCTGCGACGCTTCTGCCTCGTAATCGCCCTTGCGGAATTGATAGTCGGCCCAGGCCACGCCCGGACCGCTGGTGAAGAGGTAATCCTCTTCGGCGAGCTTCATCAGCACGCCTTCACCCATGATCTTGCCCGCGCGGTTGCACAGGATGATGTGCTTAGCTTGGCCGACGTCGAACTTGGAAAAGCTGTTCACGGCGATCGCGGAAAAGAATTTCAGCGCATCGCGGCCCCTCACCCGCAACTTCGCGAGCGGTGACCAGTCGCCGATATAGAGCGCGTCCTTCCAGGACATGCTCTCGTCGATCCAGCCGGTGTATTCCCAGGGCTCGAACGTCGCACCGAACTTCGTGTAGGTGTGCACGTCGCGTGCGACCGGAATGGCGGCGGCATGCGGCAGGCTGTCCTGCGTCTTCGGCGCGGTCATGACTGCCGCCGTCGCGCCGGCCTGACTCCGCTGGCCACAACGCCGCCGATCACGATGCGAGTGTATTCCTCGATCATGGCGTCGACCGTTGCAGAGCGCGGCACGCCGCGGTTCGTGATGACCGAATTACACAGACCGAGCAGTGCGAGCGCCGCAAGCTTCGGATCGAGATCGGCGCGAAGCTCTCCGGCTGCGATGCCCTCGCGGAACAAGCGCTCGATCAAATCCTGGTATGTCCGCGCGAGCGTGGCCACCACCTGTCGCGGCCCGTTCGGCAGCTCGTGTCGGTGGCGCAGAAACACGCAGATGTAGTCGGCGTCCGGACGCGCGCGCAGCGGTGCCAGATGATTGGCGATGGCTTCGCGGAGCTTGCGAGCCGCAGGGGCCTTTCGAGCGATGATCGCCTGAAGGTTGGCGATGAAATCCTTGACGCCCAGCTCGCAAATCGCGCCGAGCGCGCTCTCCTTCGAGGGAAAGTAGTAATAGAGACTGGCCTGCCGCACGCCGAGCCGCTCGGCGATGTCGCGGGTGCTGGCGCCGGCATAGCCTTTTTCAGCAAACACCGCCGCCGCCGTATTGAGCACCTCGCGATAGCGGCGCTCCCATCGCGGAGTGGGCTCCCATCGGGCGGTGGCTGGCGTTGACATTTGCCGCCATTTTCTATCGAATGATCGAAAGAAAGCAACCCCCCCAGAGGCCCGGTCAAGGGTCCGTCTCCAGGAAACGTCTGCGCGGGCTTGGCCCCGCATGCCGGTGCCGCAGTGGTTCAGGTCGAGGAAATCAGGAGTGCGGATGCGGCACTGCGCGAGCGCAGTCCGGCATTGTCCCGCCGTCTCGCGGGTCCGCCGCTTGGCCTGCCGGATGAATCGCTGCTGACGATACCGGCCTTGCTGCGTCATGTGTCGAAGCAACGCGCGTTGCAGGTCGCGCTGCGGGTCAAACGGCGCGGGATCTATCGCGAGACCGCGTCGCCGTCGTCGGCGACCCCTCGCCGGAATGGTTGCTGGCCGACTTCGCCGTCCAATGCCTCGGCGCCATCAGCTACGGCCTCTATCCCACCAGTGCGCGCGACGAGGCGGAATTCGTGCTTCGTCATGCCGGGGCGTCAGTGCTTATTGCCGAGGACCAGGAGCATGTCGACAAGGTGCTGCCGATGCTCGATCGATTGCCCGCTCTGCGCAAGCTCGTGGTAATCGACGACAGCAACATGTTCGGTTATGAACACGCGGCGCTGCTGTCGCTGAGAGAGCTCGTCGAACTCGGCAATGGCGTGAGCGAGGATGATTTCGTGCGCCGCCGCCATGCCGTGCGGCCCGATGATCCGGCGACGATCGTCTACACCTCCGGCACCAGCGCCCATCCGAAAGGTGCGCTCTACACTCACCGCGCGCTGATCACGCTCGGCAAACAGTTCCACGCCTTCCCCGAGCTCGACGGCTTCCGCGATATCCGTAGCGTCGTACACCTGCCACTTAATCACCTCTACGAGCGCGCAAACACGCCGCAGGGCATGCTGGTGAAGGGGATCATTCCCCATTTTAGCGATGAGGCGGAGCGTTTCCTGGAAACGCTCTACGAGGTCGCGCCGCAGCATCACGCGTCGGTCCCGAGGTACTGGTCGAAGCTCGCCTCGCGCGTCATCGTGGGCATCGAGAACTCCAGTGTCTTGAAGCGCACCGCCTACCGCGCAGCAATGAGGGTCGGCCAAGTGTATCGGCGGCGTTGTTGGGGCGGCACGAGGCCTCCGGTGCTCGGGTTGCTTTACGGTTTGGCACGGCTTGTCGTCTTCGACCGCATGTTGAAGAAGCTTGGTCTGCATCGCGTGCGGCTGGCGCTGTCGTCTGGGGCGCCGCTGCCCGAAGAAGTGCAGGCGCTTTGGCAGATCTGGGGTGTGAATCTCAAAAACCTCTATGGCCAGACGGAAAGTGGCGTTATCACCGCTCAGTTCGAACCGTTTCCGCAGCCCGGTTCGGTCGGACTGCCATATCCAGGCAATGAGATTGCGCTTTCGCCGGATGACGAGATCATCTGCGTCTCTCCCGGGAGCTTCTCGGGCTACTGGCAGGACGAGGCAGCCTCCGTCGAAATGCGGCGTGCGGACGGCATCCGGACCGGTGACGTCGGCATGATTGACGGCCGCGGTGCCCTGAAGATCGTCGATCGTAAGAAGGACATCGTCATCACCGCCGGCGGCAAGAACGTCAGCCCGAGCCGCATCGAGACGATGCTGAAATCAAGTCCCTACATCAGCGAGGCGAGCGTGGTGGGTGAGGGCCGCAAGTACCTGACGGCGCTGGTCGAGATCGACGTCGGCACGGTCTCGGAATGGGCGCGCGCCAACGGGGTCGCCTATTCGACCTATCGTTCGCTCGCCACCAACGCTTCTGTCTATCGGTTGCTCGCACGGGAGATCGAGCAGGCGAATGCCGCGCTCGGCCGGATCGAGCAGGTGAAAGCGTTCCGCATCCTCGATCGTGAGCTCGATCCCGAGGTCGAGGGCGAAGCGGTCACTGCCACACGCAAGATCAAGCGTTCGCTGCTGCAACAGCAGTTCGCGCATCTGATCGAAGAAATGTACGCCGACGACGAGGAACGTCGTATTGCACGCCAACTGCATTGATCAAAAGAGGGAGGACGGAATGTCGAAGCGAATGAAATTGCTGTGCGCCACGGCGCTAGCCTGTGTTGGCGTGACGGCGGGCGCGGGAGCCGGTTGGGCACAGTCGAGCTTCAAGATCGGCATATCGGGTGCCGCGACCGGGCCGGCCTCGCCGAACTACTCGCCCAATATCGAGGCGCTTCGCATCTATGTGCGCGCGCTCAACGATCGGGGGGGCGTAAACGGCAGCAAGGTCGAGCTGATTGTGCTCGACGACAAAGCGGCGCCGAGCGAGGCGGCGTCGAACGCTAAGCGCCTGATGGACGACGAGCAGGTGTTGGCAGTGGGACTGATGAGCCTATCGTCGACCTACGCGCCTGTGTTCCAGGCTGCAGCACGCACCAAAACGCCAGTGCTGCTGCTCGGCATGGGCGTATGTCCTGCCACTGCAACAGGGCCCCAGATGAACCCATTCATTTTCTGCGGCGGCAGCACGTCCGACCCGAATACGGCGGCGGCGTGGCAGGTTCCGCTGGTCAAGGCCCTCGCCGACAAGAACAAGGACAAGGTGAAGCTCGCGCTGGTCGCTATGGATATTCCGATCAGTCGCCAAGGCGTCGACACCATGGAAAAGATCGCCGGAACAATCGGCGTGGAGGTCGCCGACAAACAGGCGATCCCGCCCGCGGCCGCGGACGTCAGCGGCGCGGCGGCCCGCATCATCTCCAAGGATGCGAATTACGCGACGAGCTACGCGCCAGTCTCGACGACGGTGCAGATGCTTGGGGCTCTGCGGCGTCAGGGCTGGAACGGCTGGTATGTTCACAACCATAGTTCGGACGCCGAGGACACGCTGCGGCAACTGAAGGACCCGAAACTCGTGATGAGTCCGGAATATGCCTTCACAGTTGAAAAACTGCCGATCTTTGACGAGATCGCCGCGGCGGCGAAAAAGTATGACGTAAACCTGCCGGTCGACAAGCTGACGCTCGGCTGGGCGAGCGGCCTGGTGTTGGAAGCTGCGTTGAAGAAATGCGGCGCCGGCTGCACCAAGGAGAAACTCCTCGAGTCGCTTGTCGGCCTGAACGTGCAGACGGGCGGCATCTATCCCGATCCGATCAACTGGACGAAGGATGATCACCGTCGGCCCGCAAGCTTCGTTGCCTACGTGTGGGATGAGAAGTCGCAGTCGATCAAGCGCATCACCGAATGGGCGAAGGTGAAGGATGGCGAGCCGGTCGTCGCTAAGATGACGAACTGACGGGCAGCACCGGCTTCGAGAGGCATAACGCCCCGTGAACCTGCTGGTCGTGATCCTGATCCAGGCGAGCTTTTATGCCCTGCTGGGCATGGGCTATGTGCTGATCTATCGCGCCACGCGCGTACTGAACCTGGCGCACGGAGACCTCATGGTCTTCGGCGCCTATCTCTTCTTCCAGGCCTTGGTGGCCACAGGCGGCAGCCTGACGCTCGCCATCATGGCGGCCGCGCTGGGCGCGGCGCTGCTCGGTGCGATGGTCTATCTCGGCGTGATGCGGCCGCTGGCGAGCTATCCCGTCGCGGTCGGTGTGCTTGCAACCATCGCGCTCGGGCTTGTGCTGCGCACGATCGTCACCGTGATCTGGTCGGCGCAGACGCGTTATCCCGCAGAGTTGCTTGGCCGAACCGGACAACCGATCGTGTTGTTCGCCGGCGTCAACGTCAGCGGTATCGACGCGCTGATCATCGCCGCGGCGGTCATTGCCATGATCGGCTTTCCTCTCCTGCTGCGGCTCTCGACGGTCGGGATCGAGATGCGCGGGGTCGCCGAAAATCCCTTGCTGGCTGCGCAGCGCGGCATCAACATCCATCGCATCAACGCCTTTTCATGGGCCGCCGCCACCGTGATGGCGACGGTCGCAGGCATTTTCTTTTCGATCAAGGTTCGGCTCGGACCGGATATCTGGTACGTCGGCCTCGCCGGCTTTGCGCCGGCGCTGATCGGCGGGATGGACAGCCTCAAAGGCGTCCTCGTCGGAGCTGTGATTGTCGCCGCGGCTGAAGTTCTGGCAGCGCTTTACATCGCGCCCCAGGTGGCGCTTGCGGCGCCGTTTCTGGTGCTGCTCGTCGCGCTGTGGATGCGGCCATGGGGGATTTTCGGCTCGCGCGAGGAGCTTGAGCGGATATGACCCGGCGAGGTCTTCCCTCGACGCTGCGGACGAATTTCCGCGATGACATCCAGTTGCTCGATTCGGGATTTGTACGTTTCTGGGCCGCCGCAGGGTTGGTCGCGGCGCTTTTGCTGCCGCTGGCCTTGACCAATTTCTGGACCGGCGTTGCCAACCAAGTCTTCATTGCCGTCATCGGCGCGCTGGCGCTCAACTTGCTGACGGGCACGACGGGGCAGATTTCGCTCGGTCACGCCGGCTTCGTGGCGGCGGGCGCGTTCACGGTGGCGGCGCTGATCACGCATTTTGAGGCGCCATTCGGTTTCGTGCTGCTGGCCGCTGCCATAATCGGGGCCATCCTCGGCGTCCTGGTCGGATTGCCCGCGCTGCGCTTGAAGGGCCTTTATCTCGCCGTCAGCACGTTGGCGGCGCACTTCGTGATCCTTGTTGGCGTGGGCCAATACCAATCGACGATCAGCTACGGCTCCGGCTTCACCATTCCGTCGCCTTCGATCTTCGCGCTGGAGATCGGTTCGGAGCGAGCCTGGTATTTCTTCCTGCTGCCGTTCGCGCTTGGCGTCCTTCTGCTCAATCTGAACTGGCTCCGCTCGGCCTACGGTCGCGCATGGATGGCAATCCGCCATCGCGATGTCGCCGCCGAGGCGCTGGGCATCAATGTCGCGCTGTACAAGCTTCTTGCCTTCAGTGCGAGCACCTCGCTGACCTGCGTCTCCGGCGCCCTCTGGGCCTATCACACCGCGTTCGTGTCGGTCGAAGCGTTCGACTTCGACATGCTGATCCGGTATCTGGCCATGGTCATCATCGGCGGGCTCGGCTCGGTACTGGGCGCGTGCCTCGGCGCGTTATTCGTCGTTGTGTTGCCTCACATCATCAGCATCCTTGCCGATAAGATTCCCGTCCTGCAGGGCCTTGGTGGCAAGACCTTCGACCTGCAGGTGGGCGTGTTCGGCGTGGCGATGCTGCTGTTCCTGATTCTCGAACCGCGTGGGCTTGCCGGCATTTGGGCACGAGTGCGGTTCTACTTCCAGCTTTGGCCGTTCAAGTATAGGGCCTGGGAGTCCTGATTGTTAGAAGTGGAAAACCTCGAAGTCACCTACAACCGTGTCATTGTCGCGGTGCAGGGCGTGTCGTTGAAGGTGTCGGAGAACAGCATCGTTGCGCTGCTCGGCACCAATGGCGCGGGCAAGAGCACGACCGTGCGCGCGATCTCGGGCTTCCTGCCCGTCGACGATGCCGAAATCAAGAAGGGCGCGATCACCTTCGATGGGCAATCCATCCTCGGCTTGCCGCCCTATGACGTCGCACGCCGCGGCGTCGTCCTCGTGCCGGAACGGCGTAAGATCTTCGAAACGCTCTCGGTCGAGGAAAACCTGCGTATCGCATCGCGCTTCGGTGGTGCCGAACCATCCGGCGATATGGAGCAGCTTTTCGAGATCTTCCCGGTTCTGGCAGAGCGGCGGCAACAGACCGCGGGCTATCTGAGTGGCGGCGAGCGCCAGATGCTCGCGATTTCCCAGGCGTTGCTCTGCAAGCCGAAGCTGATGGTCGTAGACGAGCTGTCGCTTGGGCTCGCTCCATTCCTCGTCAAGGAGTTGATGGCTCGGATTCGCGAGATGCGCGCCAAATTCAATCTGTCAGTCTTGCTGATCGAGCAGGACGCAAGCTCGGCGCTCGCCATCGCCGACTACGGCTATATCATGGAAGGCGGCCGCATCGTCTATGAGGGCGCAGCCGACAAGCTCCGCAGCCACGGCGATGTCCAGGAGTTCTATCTTGGCTCGGGCGACAGCGCCCGCGTCAGTTACCGCGACGTCAAACAATATCGCCGCAGCCGGAGGTGGTGGGGATGACGGCGGTTCTCGACGTCGCCCATGTTTCGTTGCTGTTCGGCGGCATTAGGGCGCTCGACGACGTCTCGCTCGCGGTCGAACAAGCCGGCCTCGTTGCCGTCGTCGGCCCAAATGGGGCCGGTAAGACCAGCCTCCTTAATTGCATTACGGGAGCCTACCGCGCGAGTTCGGGGCGTATTTCCTTTCAAGGAGCCGACATCACCGATGCTCCCGCGCACACGGCAGCGAAGCGTGGCATCGCGCGCACGTTCCAGCACAACGAGTTGTTTCCGCAGCTGACCACGCTGGAGAACTTGCTGCTGGGCCGTCAGGCGGCGCTCAACTACGACCTGATCAGCGCCGGGCTATTCTTGAAGCGCTGCCGCAGCTGGGAGCTTGAGCAGCGCGAGAAAATCGAGACGGTCATCGAATTCTTCGAGCTGGAGGCGTACCGGAAACACTCGGTCGGTGACCTGCCTTACGGCGTGCAGAAGATCATTGGCCTCGCGCGGGCCTTCGCGGCAGAGCCGGTGCTGGTGCTGCTCGATGAGCCATCGGCGGGGCTGAACCGTCAGGAGAAGGAAGACCTCGCGCGTTATCTGCTGCGAATGCGTCACGAGTTCGCTCCGACCATCGTGTGGATCGAGCATGACATGCAGCTTGTCCGCGACCTCGCGGATCAGGTTTTCGTGCTGCACTACGGCAAGAAACTCGCGGCTGGATCGACACACGAGGTCCTGTCCAATCCGAACGTCATTGAGGCGTATATTGGAGGTTCGAGCTGATGAGCCGCTGGACCAGTGGTTGTCACCGGATCGCGGCGCTAGGGCGAGCGAATCGGAAAATCGTACGCCGGCACGCCAGCGGATCCTGCATAGGAAAAGTGCCACCATTCATGATCGTAATTTGCAAATCCCTGTTTGCGCATGGCCTCAAGGAGCACCTTTCGCCAGCGCCGCTGTTCGGCGCCGATCGCGGCGCTCGCGATGTGGCTGGCGGCATCGAAGCAGTCGAAACTCGTGCCCATGTCGACGGCGTTGTCGGGGCTGCGCTGCGCAGGCGGGGCGGTGCAAGGCCCGTAGGCGGCCGCCGGGTCGAAGGCTGCGGCCGGCGCGGCCGCGGCCCGCATCAGCGTGAGGTCGATTGTGGTCCCGCTCGAATGCCGCGACCGTGACGCGATATAGCCCGCCCGCAA